>Ga0193696_1000007_pt1 | contig 101127 bp, 95 predicted proteins | sample L3m1metaG_FD_145074 | JGI IMG/M metagenome (GOLD analysis project Ga0193696, IMG submission 145074) | Soil microbial communities from a riparian zone of the East river system, Colorado, United States - L3m1 | ecosystem: Environmental > Terrestrial > Soil > Riparian zone | place: USA: East... | reverse complement strand
GCGCTCCACGACGAAAACTTCAAAGCAATGGCAGCCCGAGCCATCCGTCAAGGGGTCGAGGACTATCTCGGTGGGTCTCAGCCGGTGGACCTCAGGGCCCAAGCGTTGACTGACATGGACAAACGGGCCGCGCGCGATTGGCGATTCTACGGTCGCTTCACGCCGGGTTACGGTGAGAATCTGAACTGGCAGCCGGGCTGGCAGCTGCGGTGGGCGGCCTACGCATTTTCAGGAAATCGGACGGTCTACATGTACCACGCCACCCTGATGTCCGACACGCGGGTGCGCTATACGGAGTTCTACGACCCCGACCGAAACATGTGGATCGGCTGGGAGCAGGTTCAGTAGTCGCATTCCTGCCTCCGCGTTTGGAAGTCCCATGCCTGCCTCGCAGGCATGGGACTTCATGGGCCGGTAGGTCGGAGTTCTATCCCTATCAAGTGATCTCCACCGGTGGGCGATCAGCGTGTTGTCTCCGTAGCCGTAGCTGGATTCGGGGGCGCCTTCGCTTCTGCTTTGCCTATCAAGAGCGATGCGCAAGTGAGCGCGATCGTGCCGGCCGCTATCAGCATCACGTAGCAGACTACGAAACACATCTTCGCCAGCGCTCGGCTAACGGGTGGCCAGACCATATCAGGCTTATAGCCCGCGCTCGCAAGCACCTCTTGTACCGGCTGTCCTGCGGCAACACTGGCCTTGGCGGCTTTTGTAAGCCAAAACCCACCAATGATTTTCTCGGTACCGGTCTTGTTGGTGGAAACGACGACTAGACGATCCTTGACGAGTGCCGCGATGAAGACACCGTAGAGCAGGAGCGCGAGGAATGCGACTACAGCAAGCGTACCGGCAGCCCATGCGAACTGTATAGCGGCAATGGTGTCTTTCTCAATCCACAACACAGCGATAGCAACGGCGATCAGCAGGCCTCCCACACGTTCGGCACCCCGAGGAACATCCTGTTCCACGGGCTCCCACTTTGCCCTTCGGCGAAATGTGAACAGGAGTGCTGCCGCGGCGGCCATGAGGCTGCCGGCAGTCGAGACGAGAGTCGTGAATGGACCGAGGTCCGCCTTCATGCAACCACCAAATTTGCCTGCGTTGTAGGAGGAATCTGGAAGACGCCGTTGTCCAATCGAGGCGCCGGATCCCCCGCGCCCTGAACGCCGAACATATAGATGCCAGGTGAAAGATAGCCATCGACGGGAGTCGAAAGCGTTGAGCCAAAGACCTGGTTCAGGTTGAAGCCCAGGGTCGTCGAGTAGTGGACTCGCAAGTTATGGGAACGGGGTACGACGCGAACCAGAAGGCCTGTCTGTGATCCACTCCCGATGCCGGTGCCGATGAAGCCGCCGAGCCACCGTCGGAAAAATCCTTTGGCGCGTCCGTCGACGCGTCGACGATGTCGTAGTTTGAACGAAAGTTCTTAGTGGCGTCGAGAACGTCCCCGTTCCAGAGCAGGATTTGGCCGTGCCTTCCGCAGCGGCAATGATGGTAGGTGCCGAAATCGCTGGCCAGCTCCTCGACGAAGGACGATCAGTCGAAGATGTCGAGGAAGAGTATAACGTCGCCCTTCCGGCAATCGACACGGTGTTAATTCGTTTCAGCATCCAGCTCGAGATAGGGTTCGGCTACCGATTCGGACTCGTACTCGGACATTCGTCACCTCCGTGGCCGCTCGGCGTTCTTCGCGTACAGTAACAGCCTATCTTAGGAGTGCACCGTAGCGGGCATTTCCCTACCCAGACATAGCCTCGAACCGGGAAGTAAGTCGGAAAGGCGCGATTGGGGAGTGTTGTCGGATGACGCCCAGGTAGCTCTCGCATGCCGACGGATTCTCATTTTGTACAATCAATTGTCCGGTGAGCTGGCTACCTCGGCATAGCCTATCTCGGCTTAGCAGTTGCGCTCGCTCGGGACCAATCTCCTAGAATTCTTATGAATGGCCAAACAGGCGTCCTGGCGCGCGGCGAGCCTGGCAGGCTGTGGTTGTGCTCGTTACCGTCCTGTGGCCCGTCGCTTTCCAATGAACTCCCCGCCATCTTCAGGGCGGAGCTCGGACCAGTTGCCCACGAGGCCTTTCCAGGTGGGATCGGTCACCGGCTTGTCCAGCGCAGTCAGAAAGAAGGAGTCCGGCAGCACCAGGTCGATCCGTGAATAGCGTACGGTTGGCGTCTGCACGGGGATCTCCAACCGGCCGTCGGCAGCGTATGTGGGCGCGGTCAATGGCACTGGCGTGCTGCTGCCGGTTGCGTAAAGGCGCACCAGGTCGGCAGTGATCGGGATGTCGTAGTAGCGCAGCTGGCCGCGCGCGGTAGAGAAGATGCCGACCCGCAGCCGGGCAAAGGTGAAGTAGTTTCGGTGAAAACCGATCAGAACCCCTGGCCCGAAGCGCCATGGGCGGATGGTGATGCTGTGCAGCGGAGCGGCTGACGGGTTCCAACCACCGATTGTGCCGAACGTCACCGCTCCCGCATCCTGCGGTACCGGCAACCCATGGCTCACCCCGAGCGCATAGCCGGTTGACGGCGTCCATCCTTCGACGTCGAACAGCATCGACATCGTGTTACCAGCGAACGAGTCGATCGTCGCGCGAACATCGACCAGTTGCACTTCGCTGATTACCGGCAGCGGCGCTGCACCCGAGCTGACGCCCTTCCCGGCGGTCTCGGCAAGCGCCGCCGCAAATGTGCGCAGACCGCTGTCGCCCTGGGCAATCGCGATCAGCTGGTACTTCCCGCCCATGACGTAGTCGTGCGACGCGTTCGCTACGCCAGACCCCGCCGCGCGCACGCGCGTAGTTGAGCCGTCACCCCACAGGACGAGCACGTCCACCTCCGGCGCGGCGACGGCACGAACATCAATGCCGAACGTCCCGCGCTGCTGTACGGTGACCTGAAGCGGCGGTGGATCCCCGAGAGTGCAGCCGCCATAAAAACGCGGCGATATCGCTTCCCCCGGGAGCGACACCGCGAGAAGGCGGTAGTCCTGCAACTGGCGGTTACGTTTGAGTACTTCAAGCGCGATAGGACTCATGATCCGCCGCAGCGCCGCATCTGGGTCACCGATTGCCGCAAGGTATTGCGCAATGGCGTCCTTCGTCCAGATTCGTGACTCAACGAACGCCAACCGATTAAAGACATTGGGAATGCTCACCAGCAGTCGTGCCAGACCAAGTTCGCGTACGCCGTTGTAGCGCGACGGCTCATCGGCGAAATCGCCAGCGCTGTCGTTAATGCGGAAGTGCGGATCGCTCCAGTCAATCGGTGTTGACACGCCCGGCCGGCTTCGCCAGCCAACGCAGCCGCGGCCTGTAAGAAAGCCGCCAATGTCCGCGAAGTCGCGAACCTGTGCGTGGATAAGATCTGTCTGCTGAGCCGTACTGGTGTGAAAGCCGGATAGGTAATCGGACCAGTTGCCGAGCATCGAGGTGGCAAATGTTCGCGCGCGCGAGTTCACCGCCTGCGGCGACTTCAATACATGTGTCGGATCATTGTTGATTCGCGCGATCTCCTGCGGCGGCTTGCCGCTGAGGCAAAGCGGCAAGTGATCGCACGACTGTTTGACGAATAGGCATGGATCGCCGGGTTTCGCGTTTGGATCTACGATTAGCGTTGGTCCCGCTTGGAATGCGATCGGGCCGTAGCCCGGGCCCGGCGAACAATTGATGACTGGCCTGTAGTACGGGTCATAGAACGACGTGTGGCAGCCAAACCCGGTGAAGCAGCAAGCGAAGCAGATGCCGTTGCCACAATCGACCTTGAACACGTTCATGATATTGTCGAGATCGAACTGTGTGCCTGCCAGGTCTTGAATTGCGCACATGGTCCGCGCCTCATCGCACACCTCGGCGCTGAAGCCGCGCGCCAAGCATTCCTTGTCGCTAGAGAACGCCTCGGGAACGTGTGTGTAGTAGAAGTCGCCCGCCTGATAGAGCTTCTCAACGTCCAGGATAAATCCGGGCAGCGTCATCTCGCCAGATTGTGCAAGGACAGGCGACGCCAGTCCAGCCAAGATCCCCAAGCCAATCAGGAATGAGCGCGTCATGGAAGGGTCTTCCTCCTGAATTTAGGAGGGCCAGAAACACACCATTTCCCTACCCATGGACCTCTCGGCTTGCGCGGATGCTGCTGCGTCAATGAAACTCTACAGCTTCCGGTAGGCAAAACCGGACACAGGGGACATCGGGGACGTTGTACGCGAAGCCAAACACCCCATGGAGTGGTGGTGTGTTAGGTGAATCATGCAGCGCGGTAGACTGGCACTCCGCTTTCTCTCGGCATGGAACCGATGAACTTTTCTTCTAATTGATCGGCTCTCGGGTCGTTCGCCTGAATCCACTTGGAAAGAGCCTCGGAGATGCTGCGTGCAGTTCGAGTTATACCCCCTCCATGTGCACGTCGAAGTTCGAGCCATCCGTACCATCCGACGCCCGATTTTCCTATTGCTGCTCCATCGGACACGCGCTGGATCGCAAGAATCAGCGGCTTTGTGAGGAGATCCAGAACGGATGCGGATCGCCGACCGCGCCAGTCGAGAAGTGCGGGCACTTCCTGCCGCGAATGTGTTCGACCGCGCTATCCGGCGCGATGGTCTGGGCGTTGCCGTCGTAACGAAGAACGGCCGACAAGGTGCCTGTCCGAAACCAGGGCGTGACCATCTCGACGAGGAGCCCCACCGCGATCGAAGCGAGAACGCCGTTGGACCACACCACCTGCGGGTTGCCGCCAGCGGCGCCGTACTGTTCCTTCGCGAGATCGTCGTCCGTGATGATGCCCATGCACTTGAAACACAGGTCGCCCGGCATCGAGAGCCCTACTTGGCCGGCAATCGCAAAATGGTCGCCGATCTTGTGAACGTCCATCCCGATGTCGATGCACGGAATTAGGTAGCGGCGCGCGAACGCCTCAAGCTGCGCTCGATCAGAGTAGCTGTCGACGCAGCTTACGATGATGTCCGCATCGCGGAACTCACCCATGGCCTCTTGCCACTTCACGGGAAAGCGCCTGATACGAAGTGCAGGGTTAACGGCTTTGGCTCGCCGCGCAGCGATGTCGGTTTTGCGGCGCGCTTCCAGGGCATCGCGCCGCGTGGCGCCGACCAACCGATTGAGGTTCGACAGCTCGGCCTTGTCCGGATCGGCGGAGTGCATCGCTCCGATGCCGACATGGCTCAGCTGCTGAACGACATGCGAGCCTGCGCCGCCCAAGCCGACGACCGCGACGAGGACGCTGTCCAGAATCTCGTCGCTCTTCGGGCCGAGAAAGGATTGACGAATGAGCGTCTCTTTCATGCGATTTTCCTGAGGTGCGGGCCAACGACGACGAATCGCGAAATCGGCAGGGACTTCTTCTTGCCTTTGAGCCAGCACAAGCCGACGAAGCTGTCACTGCTCAGGACAACTGCAGCATGGGGATACTCCGGCCGAGCTCCGCGAAAGGCGGGAACGAACCTGGCGCTTTCGCGGCGGTCGGTCTGACTGAAACCGGGCTTACCCGGATGGTCGTGCAGGTGGACGTGAATGACGCTCACGTTTTCGGCATAGCCGATCTGCATCGCTCCGAAGATCGTCTTCTCGTTCATGACGGCGCCGGCCGAATGGTCTTCCGCATACCCGTCGTCGGGCACCACAACGTAGCGGCTCGCGAGCAGGATGATTCCGCTCTTTGAATGGGTCGGCCGCGCGATGATGAAGCCGACGCGTTCAGCGGCAAAGGGATGCGGCCGCCGAAGATCCGTGAGAATCTCCTCAAGCATCTCCGAGCGAATCTTGAACGCGATCTTCACGGCAAAAAGGCGGTCAAGTGCCCGATCAAGACTTCGACGGGCCTTGTGGAAGAGGGAACGTAGTTCCATGAGAATGAGTGCCACGTCTTTCCGGCGATGGCGACCGTAGTGTTCCAGTTGAGTGCGCGGGAAGACGTCCCGATCTTCGCCGAGAGAAAGAGTCGAGTCGGATAGCCGTCGCGCGTATCCATACAAATAAGGGCCGCAGCGACACTTGGCGTGCAGCCGTTTGGGAGCCGCAACGACGGCACGTGCACGTAGTGCTGTCCGGCATCAACGAACGTGCTGATGCCGGACGAAACGGCTTCCAAGCCGGCGAGGTCAAGCGTCTCAGCCATGGGACGAACCGCCGGTCCGCGGGCCCTTGAAGAACGCCTCGCCGCCCTTGATCGCGACGCGAGCGTCGTCCCTGAGCGGCGTGATCTGGCCATCGATAACCTGCGCCAGGGCGAGGTCAGGGCTCACGCCGAGGAGGGACTTCAGCTCCGACACGAGATGGCTACCGCGATGGATCGTCTTCGGCACATTGTCGATGGTCACAGTCACGTCCGGGCCTGTTTGGGGATGATCGTCGTGCTGCTTCTCATGCGGGTTCGTAGTCATGCGTTCTCCTTCGTCGTTCGACGAGCCAGCAGTGGTCAGATCACGGCTGCTCGTGTCATCCTGATCAAGAAAGCGATTCGCGAGTGATGTTTTCGGTGGCAAAGCCGAAAATTTTGGTTGCCGAAATCCACCGAGCTCAATCGCAATCTACTGGACGGGATGGACGAAAACTTCCGAAACATCGCCTGGGGTGAGGTACTTGAACGGCTCACTTTGGTTGCGTGCCGCCTCTTTGGTCTGGTGCGGTTCGCGCGCGACACGGAGAAGGTTCTCGAAAGCTTCGGTACCGGCCCCGGCGACTTCGCAAGCCAAGTGATTCTCTCGCTCCTCGACCCCGACGACTCGAGTGTCACCTGGAATCAGGACGTCTACGGTGAGGCAACGACGGCGGGCGTTGTTAGATATCTCGAGACCGTCATGCGAAATGACTATCGCGACAAAGCCGCGGCGAGGCGACGGAAAGGGCAGGAGCCACTTTATGTTCGTAGTGACGATGACGGTGAGGACAAGCTCAGTCTAGACCCAGCCGATCCTACGATGGGGGCCGAAGAGGCACTCGTAGATCGTTCAGCGGTCGAACTTCTGAAGAAGCGGCTCGACGATGATCTGGCAGCTCGACCCGACGTAGAGTTGCAGAGGTACGTCAACCTCTTGTTCGAAGATGAACGCTGCCTTTCGTACAAGCCGGGGGAGATGGCCGCCGCCCTCGAACTTCCCGTCGAGCGGGTGTATCTGGTGAAAGAAAGACTCGGGCGGAGAGTGATGCGACTTTCGGCACAGAAAGGCAGCGGATTGCGGGCGAATCTAGATGCGCGAGGACGCCTATGACGACGCGAGAGAAGGACTCCAATCGCATCAATATGTTGTACGACGGCCTCTTCAACGATGCAGCGGAAGCGCCGATCGGAGATGTTCGCGACGCGCTGACCGAAGCGGGAGTGGACCTAGCAGAACTGCGAGACGCATTCCGGTCTCGGGCAAACGACCTCGCGCGGCGCTTAAAGAAGACAAAGACAACTGTTCCTGCGTTAACTGAGATCCTCGCTTCCCGTGAAGTTTCAGCACGGCCGGAACTCGGGCAACCGGCGCTGCGTGCTGCATCCCACCCTTCGCAGGCTTGGACGAATAGATCCGTTCTGCAGTTGGCCGGTGACCTGGACCCCGTTGAAGTGGTGATCTCAAGCGCGCGTTCGCTTATCACGACAGCACTCGATCAGGATTGGGAGGGCCCTCCTTACGATCCAATGAAGCTTGCAGAACTTCTGGGCTTCGAGGTGAAGCCGGTAGCCGACATTCCTGACGCGCGCACGGTGCCCGTGGCAGACAAGTTTCGTATCGAGTTTAATCCCAATCGTGCTGTCGGACGCGTGCGGTATTCGTTAGCACACGAGATCGCCCATACCCTTTTCCCCGACTGTGCGGCACTCGTGCGAAATAGGACAGCACACTCAAACGCATCACCGGATGAATGGCAATTGGAAGCTCTTTGCAATATAGCTGCGGCTGAGATTCTGATGCCGTTTGGCAGCTTCCCGCAGGTTACAGCGGATCTTATCGACACTCACCGAATCCTTGCCCTCCAGAAGCAATTCAAGGTGTCAACGGAGGCTTTATTGCTACGCGTCGTCCGGCTCGCACCAATGCCGTGTGCCGCGTTTGGTGCGTCCCAAATTGACAAGGGTCGACTCGCTGGCCGTTGGCGCGTTGACTATCTGGTCGGTTCGCCACTGTGGGAACTCGGCAATTTGCGCGGCGCAATCGGACCAGAGGACACGAGGCTTCGCGACTGCTCGCAAGTGGGATTCTCGACATCAGGGGAAGAGACCTGGGCAGGCATAACTCTTCGAGTGGACGCGGTAGCACTCCCACCATATCCGGGTGCCATAACTCCACGCATCGCGGGTTTCTTCGTAGTTCCCGGCGGCCTGAGCGAGTCGCGAATTCTGACCGAAGTTTCGGGCGACGCATTGCAGCCTCGTGGTTCGGGCGCAAAGCTGATCATCCACGTAGTTACAGACAAGGCACAAACGTGGGGCGGCGGAGGCTTCGCGGCGGCACTGCGCAGAAGGTGGCCGCATGTGCATGAGGATTTCGCGACATGGGCCGGTCAGCACGGGCGAGATCTGCAACTCGGCCGCGTGCGGTTCTGCGAAGCAGAGGATGGTATCCGGGTGGCGAGCATGGTCGCGCAGCACGGTTACGGCCCTGCTCGCAAGGCTCGTATTCGGTATGGCGCTTTGGTGGAATGCGCAAACGAGGCCTTCCGCCGCGCTGCAGACGCGCAAGAAACCGTGCACTTGCCACGCATCGGAACGGGTCACGGCGGCGGCGAATGGGCCGTGATTCGCGACATTGTCCAGGACGCGGCGGTAACGACGCAAGTCAACGCGACCGTGTATCAACCGCCCTCGCACGGGACGACACCGGAGCAGGGCGACCTGAGATTCGGGCGTACACCTAAGACACAGGGAACCGACCGTGATTGATCGTCTTGTCGTTTTATCTGGTCATATCGGAGCAGGAAAGACTACTCTAGCGGATGCGCTCGTAGTCGGTCACGATTTCAAGCTCATTAAGACGCGCGAACTACTTTCCGAGGAACTCAAGACCAGCGGGCGTCTCAACCTCCAGTTAGGGGGTGAGAAGCTCGACCGGCGGACGCACGGCGCATGGCTCGCGCAGGCGCTTCTTAGCAAGTTGTTTGCGCTCGATGATCCCTCCAATGTCGTCGTTGATTCCGTTCGAATACCGGAGCAAGTGGACCAGCTACGAATCGCATTTGGATCGCGTGTAATACACGTGCATTTGCTTGCGTCAGAAGCGCTCAGGCGGTCCCGCTACGCGCAACGAGGCGATGCAGAGGCGTTCAATCGAGTGATGTCGAACCGCACCGAAAGCCGCGTCGATCGTTTGGCGGAAACAGCGGACATCGTGATCGACACATCGAGGAACACCGCAGACGATGTGACCGCACGCATAGCCAGTCGCCTCGGTTTATATGGCGGTCGGGCCGAGCCGCTAGTCGATGTACTGGTTGGCGGCCAATACGGAAGTGAAGGTAAAGGCCACGTGGCCAGTTACCTCGCCCGTGGCTACCAGTACCTGGTGCGCGTTGGCGGGCCGAACGCGGGACACAAGGTTTGCGAAGAAGACGGCGAGATCTATACGTTCCATCAGCTACCGTCAGGAACGCGACGAAGCGACGCCGCGATCATACTAGGCCCCGGCTCCGTGCTATCGATCGAACAGGTGCTGAAGGAGGTTCGCGACTGCCGCGTCGATCCACTGCGACTATCGATCGATCCGAATGCCATGATCATCGAGAAGGCCGATGTCCGAGAGGAGCAGAAGTACCTGGTGAGGACGATTGGTTCTACCGGACAGGGCGTAGGTATCGCGTTCGCACGCAAAGTGCGCCGTACAGCTGCGCGCCCGAGAGTGAGACTCGCGAAGGACGTTCGGCAGTTGAAGCCATATGTGAGAGAAGCGCGCCGCATCTTGGATCGGGCATTTGCACGCGGCGAAAAGATCTTTGTCGAAGGAACCCAGGGGACTGGTTTGAGCCTGCACCACGGTGAGTATCCTTTCGTAACCTCACGCGACACGACCGTAAGCGGGTGCCTTTCGGAAGCTGGTATTGCACCTAGCCGCGTACGCCGGATCATTCTCGTGGTTAGAACATATCCCATTCGTGTCGAGAGTCCAGACGGTGAGACCTCTGGACCGATGACCCTGGAACTGAACTGGGCGGAGATCAGCCGGCGGTCAGGGGTGTCGCGCAAAGAGTTGGAAGAGGCGGAGCGCACATCCACAACCAACCGCCGCCGACGCGTGGCCGAATTCGACTGGCATTTATTTCGAAGGGCAGTCTCTTTGAATGGTCCAACCGATATTGCACTAACGTTTGCCGACTATCTTTCAATCGACAACCGCGACGCACGACGCTTTGAGCAACTAACGACGGAGACTATTCATCTCGTTGAGGAGCTCGAGCGCGTTGCTGCGGCACACGTATCGCTCATAACGACACGGTTTCATCCGCGAAGCATCATCGATCGGCGGGACTGGCGATGACACTTGACATAGAACAGCTTGCACAACTGTATCCACGTCTCTACCACATGGCGGAGCCGGGCTCTTGGTCGTCGATACGGCGACACGGATTGCTGAGCACTTCGGCGCTCTTGAAACTCTTCGAGGTGTCCGGTCGGCAACGATTCCTGATCGAGGCGGCCCATCGCCCGACGAGCGTGGCATTGCAGCATCCGGCACATGGTGCCGCAGTGATACGCGATCAAAAACCGATGAGCAATGCTGCTCTACAAAGGTGTCTCCAGGACGGGCTTCGCCCAGCGGATTGGTACCGGCTGTTAAACCGCCACGTGTTTTTCTGGCTATCACGCGAGCGGCTCGATCGGCTGCTTCGGGCGAAGGCCTATCGATCGAAGCGACATACGATTCTCGAAATCGATACCGCTCGTCTTATCGCGAGCTGCGGCCGCAATGTGTTTTTGACACCCATCAATACGGGTTCGACGCTTTTTAGCCCGCAGCCACGGGGACTCCGGACATTCCTCCGGATTGCCGAGTACCCGTACGACGAATGGCGGCAGCGGCGAAAGGGATCACGCGATGCGATTGTCGAGCTCGCAGTTCGCGGAGCCGTACAGAATATAGAGAACGTTGTCGTTCGTGTCACGGACGAGGGTGCGGGACAGCCTGCCGTTACAATATTTACTGCTTGATCCCGGACGTTGCCAGGAATACCAGCAGGTGCCGACGTAGGCGGCCGAAGGGCTGACTCACCTTTTTTTCGTCTTGCGGCTGGCGCGCGGGGTCGGCGTTAAGAGTTTGTCGTTGGCGTTCTCCCGGTAGACCGATCCGAGCGCGGCTGAGGGGAGCAAAGCCTCGGGCTCGTGTTTCGCCCTTCCGCTTCCAGAGGCCACCACATGCACGTGCTTCCCCTTGGCCGCGGCGTATTTGATCGCGCACGCGAAGAGAAAAAGCTCGTGCGTCGATGTGCCGAAAGAGGCCTCATGGAGGACGATCGAGTCGCCGTCGGGGGCGTCGCAGGCCTGCTGCCATGCTGGCAGGTGTTCGGCGATCAAAGATCGGAGGTGTCCCTCCGAGAGGGGCTCTGCGGAATCAGGAGGAAGGATCTCAGGCATGAAAGAAGAGGTGGCGTGTGTAAGAGGAGCTTATCTTTATCTCGTCTTTAACTTGTTTTTATCTTAAAGCCGCATAGCGCATGCGTCAAACGGCCGAACCGCCACGGCACCTTGAGCATAGGTTCGTCCCTTCAGGCTGTTCGCGAAACCGGACTTCGGGGACTTGAGGGACTTTGGGGACTTCAAACGGAAGGACCCGCCGTGTGGCGGGTCCTTGTATCCGTGTTTCTCTGATCCTAAGCTGTCTCCCCGACTTCGCCCGTGCATTCGCTATCAAGGGCATCCCTGAGTTTTCCTGTCAGTGCGGCGCTCCATCTGAGGAGCTCGTCCAGCGAAAAAGTCCGAGGCGTGTACCAATCGGGGGCACCGATTACAGCGCAAGTCCGTGAAGTCTACTAAGTCCGTGCGTCCTTGCTTTGCAAGGATTCGCTCTCATCGAATCGCATCAGTTGCTGCGCATTCGTCAATGAGCCGGCGAGAATCGGACGGGGTATCTTTCTGGACGCGTTGCATCGCCTCAAACCCTTGATGCACTCGGAGGATTCGAACCTGCATCTACCTACGGCATAGGCTAGCCGCTCCACTCCTTTTGAGGCATCCTTTGGTCTTGCCGATAAGGCGAATACTTATCGAGCCAGCTACGGATGTCCTCTACGATGGAAGAGGCAGCGGCGGGTGTATGCTCGTACTCCCGCGCTACTTCTTCCCAGGAGCGCACCTTCTTCGGCACGATGCCGTGGTAATCCTCGTACATATCGATGTCATCTTGTGAGAATTCCGATGCACGTCGGAGGAGGCTGAGTTCGAATGCGCATCGAGTGCACGGCGTCGTGGTGTTAGGTGGGGCTATAAGAACCATCATTCGTAAATACGAATGTGGAGGCGACCTTTGGAGGGTTCGAGGCATCGCAACAGTTTAGCTGAACCGTGGTTCCTGACGAGGGGGCATAAGTACTGTGGGAGGGTACTTTTTATAGGAAAGTTTCCCTCCCTGGAAGAAAGTTAATGCGCCGCCCTTGGGAGGCGGCGCACTGATACTTATGTCTGCGGGGGTTACTGATTCGCGGGAGCAGTGATCGGGACTTCCAGGAAGCGCTTCAGCACATGCTTCGAGAGGATCTCGTAGTTCAGGACACCCCAGCCGGCGCCGAGGACCATGCCGAAGAGGACTGCGAGGGCGTTCTGGGTGAAGGTCCGCTCGGGTCGGATGAAAAGCCTGTAGCTCAGCACTCCGCCGAGCGTGCCGTCGATCGCACAGAGCAAGCGCTCATAGCGATGGACCACGAGGAAGAGCTTCCACAGACCCACGGCGAGAAGCGCGATCAGCTTTATGACAGCGCCGAAGATCGGCGGCCAAATGCGCCACAGGAGACCGGAGGCAATGCTTGCAAATCCTTCGAGCGTCCAGCGGAACACGCTCAAGTAGGTCTTCGGCACGACCTTCAGCTCCCTGCCGTCATCGTTCCACCCGGCCTTCGTCATCGCTCCATCTGCTTCCTTTCCGAAGTAGAACGTTACGTTTTCCCACCTTGAGGCACCATAGCCGGCGATGAGTGCCATGACGTCGGCCAACACCGAGCCCATGATGAAGGTCATGAAGATGAATACGACCATTAGGACTTGAAGCACATAGGGATGGCTTCCGTTCATCATGTCCGCGAAAGCGGAACGGAACAGCGGCCGCACGATGTACGCGGAGAACAGCACGAACGCGAGCGTTGCTGGTCCGAGGAAAGGATCGCTGTAATACAACCAGCGCCGAAAGCTCGCGAGATCGGCACGAAACTCAGCGAACGCCACCGGAATGGCCGTGAGGACGGAGCGGAAGTCGTAGGCGAGGTAGCCGACGATGAGCCCGGCGACGATGCCGAATCCGATGTGGTAGTGGGCCCAGATCGCGATGCTGCTGCAGGCGAATGCGCCCAGCATACATGCGATCACGACGTGAAAGGTTGAACCGCGACTGGTCATGGACGTTGCTCCTTATATAGAGACGAGACGTACGTCATGCACAAGCCGGGATCTACACGATCACGGCTTGTGCAAGCGCCGAGATCGTCAGGCTTAAAGACTCAGTAATTAGGGTATTAATGGATGAGAGGTTCTGGGGTTATTCATACACCAATAGCGGGTTCTGTCAATATTAGCAGTCAGTAGACTTCAGGGACTTTGGGTACTTCAAAACGGAAGGACCCGCCGTGGGGCGGGTCCTCGTATCCGTGTCTCTGTTTTCCTAGGCTGCTGCCTCGACTTTCCCTGTGAAGCCGGTGTTATCAAGGACACCCCCGGAGTTTCCCCAGCAGTGCGGCGCTCCATTTCAAGAGCTCTTCCAGCGAAAAAGTCCGAGCTGTGTACCAATCGGGGGCACACATCTGTTCGGAAGTGCGTTTCGCGAACGAGGCGAATGGCTCAAGCAAGGAAAACTCTAGCGTTTTGCCGGTCACCACGCAGTTCGACAATACCGTTTCGAGCAAACGCCGTTTCCGTTCGTGATCACCGATCCGGTAAATGTTTTCCGCGTGCTGTGCGAGTTCGACAATTTGGCGGGTTCGCTTGACCAATTCCTTGGTTCCGTCCTCAACCGCAGCAAGGCCGCGCTCCAACTCCTGTCGCTCCACGATCAGTTCGGCGCGCTTGGCGTCATGAGCGGTTGCGTCGATTTTTCCGTCGAGCAGAAGATCGGTGAGCCTGGTCATGCGCGCATTCGCTGCAGAAAGCGCTTCCGTGAGGGACGCTCGCCGAGCCTCTTCCACCGCGATGTGATTCCGGTCGTATTCGCCAATCTCGGCCTCAATCGCGGTAGCTTCAGCTTCGTCAAGGCGAATCGCCGCGAGGAGCTCGATGACGGCTTCCTCGACCGCATCCTCGCGCACCGATGTCGTGGGACATTCGACATTCGAGCAGCGGTAGTACACGTTGCCTTTGCGTTCGGAACCGATAAGAGACCGGCCGCAGGTCTTGCAGTGAAGCAATCGCCGGAAAAGAAGGACGTGCCGCTTTGTGCGGCGGATGAATTTCCCGGCGAGGACCGCCTGCACGCGATCAAACGTGGCCTTCTTGACGAGCGGCTCGTGCGCTCCGGGGAAAACGCCGAAGCGTGCAGACCGGAGCACCCCGGCGTAGAAGGGGTTCCGGAGCATTGCATGGATCTGCGTGAGGCGCAGCGGATTGCCGTTGCGGTTCCTGAGCCCCGCCGCCGCCGCTTCTTCGGTGAGCGTGCGCAGGGTTGACGCTCCGGTCGCGTACCGGTCAAAGAGCGCTCGGATGAGCGGCCCTCGAACGGGATCGATGGCTTTCGGTTTGCCGGCCCCGCAATCCAAGTAGCCGATCGGCGCACTGTGCGGCAGGATGCCCTGTTTCAGGCGGCCGTGGATTCCCTTTAACGTTTCCTGACGCAGATTCCTGATGTACTGCACGGCAAAAACCATCTGGATGTCGGCCGCGAGCCGTCCACCATCCGAACGGAGGTCCATTTGCTCGTTCGCGAAGTGGATGTCGACGCCGCCCTCGATCAGTTCGTCGATATCGGCCCAATCGCGGAAGTTCCTGGTGCTGCGATCCACCTTGTGGATCACGACGCCCTCCGCCTTGCCTTGGCGCAGCAGCTTCACCATCCGGTCAAACTGCGGCCGACCGGCTTTGGCGGCGGTTTTCTTCTCGACGAACCATTCGACGATGGCTGCGCCGATCCGGACCGCATACGCCTCGATGATCGAACGCTGCTCGTCGAGGGATACGCCTTTGCCTTGCTTTGGATCAGAGACACGGATGTAAGCAAAGAGTTGCTTCATCCGATGTTTGTTAAGGTTCTTTGGGGCTCGACCTGCCCCGCGATTACGTTACCTTCACTACTCGATTGCGTCAAAACCTCGCCTGCCGTGTCTTGGGGCGAGGTCTGATGGACCTCAATCGCGAGCTCCAGATATCGCTGGAGCCGTTCTTCAGAGGTCTGAATCTCAGCGTCATTAGCATCAGGAAGCAACGCGCGCAGCGCGTTCTTGGTGGTGTCGAGCATAACGAATCACTCTAATGAGCTGGCCCGTTTGGGCGAGGGGGCATAAGTACCCTGCTACGGGACAGGAACCGTGACGCGGTATTTCTGCCCCCTCGCCCGCAGAGATTGCTCCCGCTACGCTGAGCGGCATGTTAAACATCATCAATTGGCCGCGCGTTCGCGCGGAGAAGTTTCACAACTTCCTGCCGGAGAAGATCCGGAGCTATCTCAAAGGTCGAGGCATTCCCGCTACGATCATCGAAGGCCATCTGCTCGGCTGGAACGGCAAACGGATCACGATGCCCATCTTCGGCGAGAACAGCCGCAAGGTGCTTGGTTTCCGTTACGCCAAATCGCCAACCGACATCTCCGACACGCCGGAGGTGATCTCCGATCCCGGTCTCGGCGTGCAGCTCTACGGGTTAGACAAGCTGCTACGGAAACCGTCCCGCATCGTGATTTGCGACGGCGAGTTCAATCGCCTCGTTCTTGAAGCGAACGATTTTGCGGCGGTCAGTTCGACCGCAGGCGCGGACACGTTTCTCTTGGAATGGCTGCCGTACTTCGAGGGTGTGAAGCAGGTCTTCATCTGCTTCAACCGCGACCGCGCCGGCGAGGAAGCCGCGCGGCGCGTCCACGCCATCCTCCCGCGAGCGCGGATCGTGAAGCTGCCAGCCTGTGCGCTCGATGTGACCGACTTCTTCGTCTTCCAGGAGAAGACCAAGCTCGATTTCGAAATCCTGTTGGCCAATGCCTCGATGGACGAGAACGACCCATCCGACACACCGCCAACCGTGCGCGAGTTCCGGCCACTTCTCAAGTCAGTCCAGCGCCGCGCAGAACTCCTGACGAAAAACGTGAAGCTCCATGACGTCGTCGAGCACTTCGCGACGCTCCAAGCGCGCGGCAGGCGCCTTGTCGCGCACTGTCCATTCCATGATGATCGGGAACTCTCTTTCAGTGTGTATCCCGCGACGAACACGTACGCGTGTTCGCGTTGCGGCGCGAAGGGCGACGTCGTGCAGTTTCTGATGGACAAAGAGTCGATGACGTTTTCCGAGGCGCTCGATGCCTTGGAGAGCTTCGAATTCACCCATGAAATCTATGGCACCGGCTGAACCGGAGAAAAAGCCGCAGCCGGAGCAGAAGCTGACCGTCACGCCAACCGCCTCCGCCATTCTCCCGAACGGCGAGTTGGTGGAGATGGTCTATGACCCGGTGGAACGCAAAACGCGGTTCGTCATGGGGAGCTCGGAAGCCTGGGGTTACGAAGACATCGTCCAGCTCTCGTCGGCCGAGCGCCTCGTGCCGTATTCACCGACCAACAACCTTGTGAAGCACGGGGTGGTGCTTTTCGCATCCGAACCAACCGAGTACGGCGACGAGGCGGCGCTCGTATCCCGCATCCGGGACTTCGTGCATCGCTATGTAGATGTGTCGGAAGATTTCGAGACGATTGCCACCTACTACATCCTCTTCACCTGGGTCTACGACGCCTTCCACGAAGTCCCCTATGTCCGTATTCGCGGTGGCTACGGTACGGGTAAGACGCGTTTTCTGCTTGCCGTAGGTTCCCTCTGCCGCTTCGCGATCTTCGCGTCGGCCGCGAGTACCGTCTCACCGCTCTTCCGCCTGCTCGACGCCTTCCGCGGGACGCTCATCTTGGACGAGGGAGACTTCCGGGCGAGTGACGAGAAAAGTGAGGTGGTTAAGATCCTCAACAACGGCAACGCCAGGGGCTTTCCCGTCCTTCGTACGGAAGTCTCCCCGAAGAAAGAGTTCGACCCGCGGGCCTACCACGTCTTCGGCCCGAAGATCGTGGCGACCCGCGGCTTCTTCCAGGACCGGGCATTGGAGAGCCGCTGCGTCACCGAGGACATGCGCGGCGGCTCGCTCCGACGCGAGATTCCCCTGAACCTCGACGACTCGTTCCACGAGGAGGCCCGAAACCTGCGCAACCAGTTGCTCCTCTATCGCTTGCGGCACTTCAAGGACGCGCGGCGGTACGACCGCGCGGGCGCTCGCGATCTCGAGCCGAGGCTGCAACAAATTTTCGGGCCTCTCGTTTCGGTGATCGATGATGCGTCTGCGCGTGACCGTGTCGTCGCCGTCCTCGGGAAGTTGAACGACGATGCATTGGAGGAGCGCAGCGAGACCGCCGAGGCGCAAGTCTTGAGCGTCATCCGCGAATTAGTCGCGAAGGGTCCCGATTCACGGCTGGCGGTCCAGGACATCACCTCGGCGTTTCTCGCGCGCTACGGCCACGAGTACGAACGGCGGATCACGCCGCATTGGATCGGTTCCATCGTGCGCCGGCGCCTTGGGCTCCGGCCTTCGAAGTCGACGGGCACGTACCTGCTTCGGCCGGAAGACATCGCGCTTCTGCCAGCGCTCTATCTCCGCTATGGCCTGACATCAGCGGAACACAATCATCCAGAGCCAACCGCAGTCGAGGAAGGCGAAACCCAGAATTCCGCCGCATGAGCGGAGAACGGCTCACCATCATTGGGGAGACGAACTGGCGCGACATGCGGAAGCGGTTCGGCAGCCGGCCCGCGGACCGCCGCGCGCATATGTACGTGATCGGGAAAACAGGTACCGGCAAGTCCTCGCTCCTCGAAGGCATGATTCGCCAAGATATCCTCGCCGGGCACGGGCTCGCCCTCTTCGATCCGCACGGCGACCTCGCGGAGCGCCTCGCGCTCTGGATGCCAGAATCGCGAAAGCGCGACCTCATCTACCTCGACGTCCCGGACCCGACGCAGCAGTTCGGGTTCAATCCGCTGGAAGGCGTTTCACCGTTGCGGCGCTCAGTCGCGGCGAACGGGATCGTCGAAGCGCTGAAGAAGATTTTCTTAGAGGCGTGGGGCGTCCGTCTCGAATACATCCTGCGGAGCGCGCTTCTCCTTCTTCTGGAGCAACCGGAGGCGACGCTCGCGGACGTGGTGCGCCTCTTTCACGACAAAGAGTTCCGGCGGGAAGCGGCAGAACGGTCGACGAATGAGCACGTCAAGCGCTTCTGGACGACAGAGTTCGAAAAACTCGGGCGGCAACGCGCGGAGGCGGTCTCTCCGATCGAGAACAAGCTCGGGAGCCTGCTCGTCGATCCCTTCGTCTCGCGGATTCTTACTGCGTCGAAAAGCACCTTCAATCCGCGCACGGTGATGGACGAAGGCAAGGTGCTGCTCGTGAACCTCTCGAAGGGCAAGATCGGGGAGGCGCCGGCGATGCTCTTCGGCGGACTCCTCGTCACGGCGCTCGGCCTCGCCGGACTTGGCCGGGCCGACGTCCCACAGAAGGAGCGGCGCGACTTCTTCATCTACATGGACGAGTTCCAGACCTTCACGACGCTTGCGCTCGCGAATATGCTGGCGGAATTACGTAAGTATTCATGTGGATTAGTGTTGGCCAATCAGTACATGGACCAGATAGAGCCTGAGATACGGACCGCGATCCTCGGCAACGCCGGGACGCTCGTCGTCTTCCGGGTCGGAGCCGTGGATGCCGGAAAGCTCGTCAAAGAACTTCGGCCAGATCTCCCACCCTATGATCTCACCCTCTTGCCAAACCGGACGTTTTGGATCCGACTGCTCGTAAACGGCGAGTCGGTCGAAGCCTTTACTGGGAAGACGATTACCATCGAGGAAGGGAGGAACCGGACGATCTGACGCGGCTTTAAATTGATGGGCCGGCATCTTGACGGAAACGTCGTAATATGCTTCAGTATGGCATTATTTAAACTTGAATGGCCCCCGTCGTATTGGCGCGAGTTTTCAAGCGCTCCCGCGCTCTTCTGCCGCCGAACGACCCAAAAAGTGATCACCGCACGGGACTTATGCCCCCTCGGCAGGTTCCGGATCGGCGTTTACGCTACTCCCCAACATGCCGTCAAAACTCATCCACTATTTGCGCAATGAACGCCGGGAAACCGGCCTTACCCAGGCGGACATGGCCGCCCTCTTAGGCGCGCCGTGGAAATCGAAGGTCTCGCGTTACGAGCGCCGCGTGGCTCTCCCTCCGCTAGAGGCGGCGCTTGGCTATGAAGTCGTGACGCAGAAGCCAGTCTCCCAGCTCTTCGGCGGCATGTATGACACAGTGACTCGAAGAGTGAAGGAACGCGCAAGGGATCTCCTCGCAAGATCAGGCGAGGCGAATACCGCGCTCCAATCTCGACGGAAACGGTCACTCGAACGCATCCTTCAATGAAGAGACTTGGCGATTCACGCGCAATCCTCGGCATCGATCCAACGAAACGCGGCCTCGCATTCGTCTACTTCGAAGACGGCCGACTCATCGACTGGGGCATCCGGCACGCGGGGAATGAAATCGCTAACTTTGCAGCGATTCTCAGGCTCTGTCCTGCAGACGTAATCGTGCTCGAAGATCCGAACGCGGAACGATCCGAGCGCCGGCCCCAGATGCAGAACGCTCTTTTGCATCTTGCCCGCGCCGCGGAAGCGCGTCGGCTTGCGGTCGTGAAGGTTAGCCGCTTCGAGGTTCGGCAAGGCTGGAGGGAGCACGGAATCACGAGAAAGCACGCGGTCGCTAAGGCGATCGCGGAGGATTTCCCCGCCCTAGAAGTATTCGTGCCGCGGCCTCGCAGCAAGGCCTACATGGATGAAGAGGCGCGTGTGCAGGTCTTCGACGCGGCTTCGCTCGTCCTTCACACCTGCGGCACCGTTGAAGGCGATTCGCTCGCGGCGTGAATCGAGTACCGCGCTGCGGGACTTCTGCCCCCTCGTGCGCTTTCTCCTGGTGCTCTAAGGTCAGAGCCGTACCTTCCCAATTGAAAACGAGAAGAAAAGGAGAAAGCAGTATGTCCAGCGCAAGCTCTGTCCAAAGTAGCAGCAATACCTCGTTCCAATGCATCCCGCTCGGGAAAATCGGCGAGTCGCCGACGAACCCTCGCGGGCATTTCGATGCCGCAAAGCTCGAAGAGCTCTCCCGCAGTATCAAGGAGGTAGGCGTCCTCGAACCGCTCATCGTTCGCGCCCATAAGAACGGTGACGGCACGGCATTCCAGGTCGTAAGCGGCGCCCGGCGCTACCGGGCTTCCAAGCTGGCCGGCCTCGCCGAGGTTCCCGCCACGATCCGAGAATTCACGGATGACCAGGTTCGCCTCATTCAGCTCGCCGAGAACGGCGCGCGGGAAGACCTCTCGCCGCTCGATGAAGCGGAAGCCTACGCCGCGCTCGCCGCGGACGGCCTCGATCCCGCGGCGATCGCGAAGACGCTCGGCAAGAAGACGCGCGAGATCGCGAAGCGTCTCCCGCTCGCGAAGCTCCCGAAGCGCGTCAAGGACGCCTTGGCCGCAGGCCATATCCAAGTCGGCCATGCAGAGCTTATCGGCCTCATTCCCGACGCGAAGATGCAGGAGAGAGCGCTCGGCCGTTTCCTCTACGACGCGAACGACTCCGGCGACGGCAAAGCGATCCTCGGGTGCGTGCCGCTCGCCATGGCGAAGCGGATCGTGGAAGAGGAGTTCATGACCGCGCTCTCGCTCGCCGTCTTCGATCCCGAGGATGCGAGCCTGTCGCCGCTCGGCCCCTGCTCCGCGTGTCCGCATCTCGCCGGCAATAACCCCGATCTTTTCGGGGACGTGACCGGTAAGGCCGTCTGCACCAATCCGAAGGACTTCCAGGCGAAGACCGAAAACCACCTGAAGAAGCTCCGAGAGTCCGGCTACACCGTCCTTGTCTCCAAGAACGAGGCGAAGAAGGCTTTTCCGTACGGTGAATCCGACCAGGTCGGAAAGGACTTCGTCGACCTCGGGGCGATCTGCCACGACGACCCGAAGCGACGCACGTACGAGGAGCTTCTCGGCAAGGCGGAGAAGCTCACGACCGTCTATGCCCTCAAAAACGGCCGTGTGCGGAAGCTCTATCCCGCCAAAGCCATCCGGCCAGCGCTCGTCGCCTCCGGCCACGGCTTTGCGAAGGAGAAGAAGAAAGCGGCACCCACGAAGAAGGAGTCTTCAACGTCCCAGGCAAACCTCGAGCGGATCGGCGACGAAGCAGTAAGCCGCGAACTCGCGGCAAAGCTTCGCACGGTGAAGCTCGCCCCTTCCGGCTGGATCGACCTCGTGCTTCGCATCGCGATCGTCTCCGAAGGCTGGAAGGTCGAGGGCGTCATCCGGCGCCACGGCTTCGACGGCTCAAAAGAGGAGTTCGCGACGAAGCGCGAGAAGATCATCGCCGAACGTGTCGAAGCGATGACGGACGCCGAGAAGCGCGCGTTTCTCGTCGACTTCATGATCGGCGACTGGATGCACTCGGCCGACAAGGCCGAAGCGGAGCTCTACAAGCACATCCTGAAGCTCACCGGCGTCGATTACGTCAAAGTCGCGAACGCCGCGATCGACGAGCACAAACGCAAAGCGGCGGAAGCGAAAACGGCCGACAAGCCGCCGATCGCCGCGAAAACCGTGTCCGTGTCGAAGAAGGCCAAGGACAAGAAGTGAGGCGCCCACAATGGCACACCGTGCTTTGCGCTCCACTACTCCTGTCTTGATCGCGCAGAGCGTCTATCTCGCCGCGCGCGAGAACTACGAAGGTTTCTGTGTCGAATGTCGCGAGATCACGAATTCCGGCGTGGAGCCGGACGCCCGCCGCTACGAATGCGAATCATGCGGTGCGAATGCGGTCTACGGTATCGAAGAAGCGCTCCTCATGGACTTCATCGAAATCGCAGCCGACACCGACGAAGAAGACCGATCTTAGCTCTCACCGAAAAGGAGGTGAGAATCACATGGATATCGTCCTCAAACTCCGCGAACTGCGGCGGCTCTCCGGCCTCTCGCAAGACGAGGTCGCCGAACTCGCCGGCATGGGCGTGAAGACCCTCAGTTCTTTCGAGACCGGGCAGCGCATCGCCTCAATCAAGGTGGTGCAGCTCTTCTCGATCCTCCAGGTTTATCGCGTGACGCCGGCCGAGTTCTTCGGCGGCAGAGTCGAGGAGAAGCTCTTCGGCGAGCTCGAACGCCTGAACCCGAAAGAACTTGAGTTCGTCCGCGAGCTCCGTTCGCTCGATCAAAACGCCCGCACCCGCCTCGAAGAGAAGTTCCTGACGATGATGGACGCGGCGCAGACAATCGCACGTCCCGCCCCACTGCGCGCCGTTCTCTAACCAACTCCCTACAAAAAGGAGGTTCGCGATGGAAGCAATGTCTTCCCGTAGTCGACGTGTATTCATCACACGCCGTGATACCGGAAGTGCCGCATGACCGCAGAACGGTTTACAAGCGGCAGAACCCGAGACGAGCGGCGCGGGCGGCGAAGCGAAGGGCTCCAGAAGAAAGCCACCCGGCTCAACTCAGAGTCCGACGCCGCCCATCGGCAATACAAGCGTCATCTCCCCGATCCGCTAGACCAGCCGATCCTCATCGGCCACCACTCGGAAAAGCGGCATCGCAACGCGCTCAAGAAGGCCGACGTGGCGATGCGCAAAGCACTCGAACTCTGGAAGGAGGCCAAAGAGACCGAACGGCTCGCACAGTCTGCCGCCTCGAACGTCGCGATCCGCGGCACAGACGCCGATGCGATCGAGCTCCTGACCTTGAAGAAAGCCGAACTGGAGCGAGAGCGCGACTGGAGAAAGGCGGTAAACGAGGTCTGGCGCGCAAACGGCCGTCCCAAACCGGATAACGCCGAGGCATGGACCGCCATCGCCGCCGCGCTCGAGGAACCGCTCGAGACGCTCGCGCCGATCCTCAAGAACATGTCTCTGCGTTACCGCACGGATACGCCGCCGTTTCCTTCGTGGTCTTTCCAGAACCTCGGCGCGAGCATCCGCCGCGCCGCGAAGCGCATCGAGGATGTGGAGCGCGCGCAAACGACCGGCGCGCGCCCCGAGCGCCGGATCGGCGAGGTCACCGTCCGCGATAACCCCGATTACGACACGGTAGAACTGCACTTCCGGGGCAAGCCTGCCCCGGAAGTCATCACTCTTCTGCGGTCACACGGGTTCCGCTGGATTCATACCGCCCGCTGCTGGTCGCGCCGCGGCCGCAATAACACGACCGAATGGAAGCTCGGTCTGATCGCGAAGGCGATCGGGAAACCGATCGAGCCCGCGCCACCTGACGCGGGTGCGTGATGGACAACCAAGATGCGCTCCGCAAGGAGCTCCGGCAGTTCATCCGCCCTTCCTCTTATCACCCCCACCCGAGCGGCTACCTCGCCTTCACGGACGGCGTGGCTTTCCTCGCCGAACGCGCCCGCCTCTCCTGGCTCATCCACCTCGTCGCATTTTGGCAGCCGTACGCATTCAAGGACGCGTGGCTACGCGAGTTCCAGCTCTGGGAGCTTCGCGCCGTGGACGGCACGGGCACGCTCACGTGCCTCTACGCCTCGGACGACATCGCCTTCCGGCAGCGACTACCGCAAGCCGATTCCGCGCTCGATTACGTGCGGCTCTACGTACAGGACGGCGTGCTCATGCTGCCGTCCGAACATTGACAAAGAAAGGACATCCACAATGGCAGAAGTCATTCAAGGGCTCATCGCCCACCGCGGCGCCGAGTACCTCGGCCGCCAGGATCTTCTCGTTCTCCCCACGCCTGACGCGACCGCGACCCATGTGCCCATCCCGCACGCGAAATTCGTCGGCGCGCTCATCGAAGCCTTGGGCTACCGCCACCTCGAGGTCGTCGCCGATCAGTACGCGGTTACGCCGGACGGCATGAAGATGTTCGGCGTCCTCAAGCTCAATCTTGAGGGGAACGGCGTCCGGCTTTCGATCGGCATCCGGAATTCCCACGACAAGAGCTGCGCCCTCGGCATCACGAGCGGCTACACGGTCTTCGTCTGCGACAACATGGCCTTCAACGGCGCCTTCGAGCCGGTCACGAAGAAACACTCCAAGAACCTCGTCCTCGAAGACACGCTCGCTATCGCAGTCGACCGGCTGCAGCGGCATTTCGCCCCGACCCTGAACCGGGTGAACGCCTGGCAGAACCACGATCTCGCGGATGTCGCGGCGAAGGTCATGATCTACGACGCCTTCATCGGAGACGAGCTCGATGTCGCGAAGCACCTCGCCCGCGACGTCCACCGGCACTACTTCGAGCCGGAGCTCGACGAATTCAAGCCGCGCACGCTCTGGAGCCTCTCGAACGCGTTCACTTCCGCTTTCAAGGAGCTCGACCCGGTTCCACGGTTCAAAGCGACGGCCGCGCTCGCGCCGTACCTCGCCCGCTTCGACAACTGAGGAGGCGCGGATGAACCTCAGGCTCCAGCCGTACGGCCGCTTCTGGGCGGTCTACGAATACGGCACGCTTCTCTGCGTCACGGTCTACAAGAAAGGCGCCCGAGCGGTCATCGACCGAATCAGGACAGGCGAGAGGAAGGAGGAAAGGCCCGCGGAAGTCCCCAATATCCGGTCAGCGTAGGCTGGCCATCCATGCAGTAAGCCCTCGCACGATGTGCGGGGGTGTTTTATTACGAGGCCCTCGCAGCAGGAACGACCAGATGGGGGCGGCGCCTCGGCCGCGATCAGGATGATGGCATCGTCGCACGCCGCTCCGTGGAGAAGCCAAACAATGCAGTACCCCGCCACGAGCGGCGGAGTTTGTTACGCGACTCTCTGTGTGGCCGCGCCAAATCGACGACTACGACCTGCTCATTTCCCATGCGCGGTCTTCGGTAAATGAGGTTCGTAAGTCGCTAGATACCTTGCGATTCGAGCCTGATACTTTTCGCGAAGCTCGGGCCTCACCTCAGCGATTCGCAGACGCTGTTCAGCCCAAAGGGCAGCCACATATGCGGATACATAGTCGTGTCGCACGAGCTCGAAATACCCAGCGAGGTCGAGAAATAACTGAGGCGCGGGCTCGGCCTCGTGCAAAGGTACGTACGTCTCCGCAACATCGAACAATATCCGAACCGCCTTCTCCTGTGTCGCCTCATCGATGGCGACCGGACGCCACTCGCTTTTGCGTACGACCGCTGTAGCCCAAAGCAGCATCAAATCGCATGACCGACCCTGACGACGCATGGCGTCTCCGATGGCGGCGATATAGTCACTCATTTTTGAAGGATCGACGGACGCAAAGCGATCCGCCAGTGCCAGGTAAGCATCGTGAGATTCCGGTCCTGTCTGCGCTTCACACCTAAAGCCGCGGCCCTCCGGCCAAGGTGCGGGTGGAAAGGGCCGACCTTCGATCAGATCTGCCGTGGAATCATAAAATGCGCCGGCGGTCGGGAATGAGTTACTGTAGTGCCGCGCGAGCGTGCGGCGGGCTTGAACGTTCGATGTGTTACTTCTGATCTCCGCCAACAACGAAGTCGCGATAGGATCGTCGTCAAACGTCAACTCCGTGACGTTCGCTTCACCAGCGATAGGATTGATCCTGGCGTGACCAGCCGAATGGACGCCCTGTTGTATGTCGATTTGATCGGTCGTCGGCTTCCCGGAAGTATCGGCAGCAGGTGCTTTATGCGCATCCCGCAATACGACGGAGGCGATCACGGTGATCGCCGCCAAAGCGCAGAACGCAGCGACAACTATGGTGCCGATTCGTATTCTTCGGGGCACAAGCATTTGCCACCTCCAGCTGGGAATTTTACTGTAGCCGTTCGCGAGGACAAAACTTCCTCGTCATAGTGTCCGCTGCTCGAGTTTCGCGTTCGGGTCGTTTCGGTAGACAACTTGCCGCCGCAGCATACCGACCGTCTGAACATGTCCCAACGATCGATAGAATGTCGTATGCCAACCTCTTTGTAATAGCAGATGCATGACACTGCGCCGTGGCCCTCAGGATCTTCCTCGCTACCGACTTCTACCTCCTGCTCGGCAGTGAGCTCCCAGACACTTCGCGTTCGGTATACGGAATCCTTACTTCCCGTATATGCCCAGGAAGACGCAGTACAACCGCGCGGCGGAACGTTTGGCGGATAATTCGGTACATATAGCTGCAATCCGAGCGGATCGAAGGCCTCGATCGGCATATTACGAACGTAACGATACAGATTCAGATCTGCGCTCATCCCTTTTGGATCCGGCTGTGTGTACCGCCCCCATCCCGCCCGGTACCATCGGAAGATATTGTAACGTTCCTCGCTACCTTCCCATTTACCGGCGTACTCCTGGCCGGGAAACCGGAGGATCTGATCCGTGGGCGCGCCGGCGCCTCGCATGGTCCAGATGTCGCCGTATGGCTCGTACTCCGCACGCCATACGACAGAGACGCTGACATCTGTTTGCAGTAACGGCGTGCCGAGATGATCGGTGAATGTGTAGCGCAGCGTTCCGTCGACTAGCTCAAGAACAGGCCGATCGTTGAACCAAGCGATCATACGCTTCATCGCCGGGACGGCATTCGCAATCGCCTTCTTCCCCCACACGTTTGGATTGTCGTCGACCGACACGGCCAGAAGATGCATATCGGGCGTGTAGACGTAATAACGATTCGCGAAAGGCGTTGCATAGCCGGTCGTCCCTTCCGATCGGATCAGCCGTACGCCGCGGCCATCGTAGGTGTAATTGATCGTATGCGACCGGTCATCCTCCGATGGCTCGGTGATCGACGTCATCAGGTTCCGCGGCGAGTACGTACGCATGTCGTAGTACCGGAGCTCATTTCCGGCAGCGTCATACGTGACCGGATGATCGATACCGCTGCTCGTCACCGTGGCGAGTTGGGATGTCGTGCTCGCGTAGCTGTAGGTCTCATGAATAGAACCAGACGCAGGTAACGCATTCGAAACAGCGGACAAGCCTCCGCGGCGACTTAGCGGATCGTTCGGATCGACCTCCACGGTTCCTCCGAGATCGCGCGCCAACAGGTTGCCCATCGCGTCATAACGATAGCTGCCCGATCCCCACAGGGACAAGCCTGTATTTGCTGTGGTCAGCCGATTCAGGTCGTCATACGCAAAGTCGCGGTTGTATGTCGAGTCGAGCAGGTCATAGATGGACGTGATGTTCCCAACAGCGTCCTCGCTGTATGTGTAGTCGGCGATCGCTCCCGTCGCCGTCGTGAGCGTATTGCGTTGGATGCGATAACGCGCATCGTACGTACGGGTCTGCGTCGTACCATTGGAGAACGTTAAGGCCGTCTCCGGACCGAACGGAAGGTACGTCGCACCTTGCACGTATGTCACACCGGAAGCGGCCAGCGATAAAGGCCGTCCGGCGTGATCGTAGGTATAAACGGCCGCGCTACCGTCCGGGTACATAATCGTCGTGCGATTTCCCGCCGCGTCATACTTGAACGAGGCAGGCAGAGAAACGGAGCCGCTGGACCGCGACTCTGATAGCAGCAGGCCCCGCCGGTCGTACGTGTACGTCACGGAGCCGGCTGCATCGGTCATGGATGTCTTGTGCCCGACGCCGAAGGGCATCGTGCCATCGTACGTCCAGGTCGTTGTCTCAGTGGATGTACCCGCGGTTGACACAGAGGTGAGCGCTCGGCCGAGAGCATCGAACGTCCGGGTCGTCACGGCGTTGTTCGCATCCGTGACGGACGTCTGGTCGCCTGCAGCATCGTACCCATACGTCGTCGTTCCATTCACCGGACTCGTTTGCGACAGCACCTGGCCGAAGTCGTCGTAGAAATATGTCGTTGTATTACCGTTTGGGTCGACGACGCTCGTCACGTTGCCAGCCACGTCATACGAATACGAGGTCGCGATTTGACCGTTACCGAGCGTCTGCTTTGCGGACGCCAGCCGTCCGCCCGGACCGTACGCGTAGAAAGTGTTTGCCGTTGTGTGATTTTCGTCTCTCACGGTTGCTACTGTGCCGTCGTCGTTGTAGGTGTATGCAACGGATGTGTTGTCGGCGTGGACTTGGGCGATGAGCTGCGCAAGCGTGTCGTAGATGAACGATTCACGTTTCTTCTCGACCCACGACCCGTTCTCCATGGCGAGATAACGTTCCAACGACTTGCGTCCGGTCGCCACGTCATAGCTGGACTCCATTCGCTCCTTCAGTAAGGATGCAGATGGTCCACGGGAGACAGCGACCGTGCGTCCACGCGTGTCGTACTCGTAGCTTGTGACGTTACTGTTTGCGTCACTTTCCGAGGCAAGAGGCCCGCTAGCCGATGTGTAGGCGCGGCTCATGATCAGATCCGTTTCACAGAGAGGATCTGCTGTCTTGTCGCAGCCCGATACGCCTTTGACCGTCGTAGCGAGCAGTCTTCCGAAGGCGTCGAATGCAAACTCCCGTGCAACGCCATTGGCATCAACGACTCGCTGCGCATTGCCGAAGAGGTCGTAGTTCTCGTAACGGGTGATCTTGCCGGCAGCATTCTTTTCCGCTGCCAGTCGTCCCCGCGATGTGGCGGGAACTGTGCTGTCGACCGGGTAATACACGAACGTTGTTGCGTCAGTCACATCGGTTCGTGGAGCGTCAATCGACCTGCGCCTGTTCGCAGGTTGGGGCAAGGACAACCATCCCGAACTGAATGCGCCCCCGGGATCAAATGCTGCGACTTCGTTGCTGCCATACAGGGTCGTCGTCGTGGTATGCGTCTCGGACACGGGATGGGCAACCGAACCGGTCCAGCCGCTGATGGAACGCGTGAGAACCGTCCCCGTCGTCGCGTCGTACGTGATGATCTCGGTGCGCGTTCCCGAGGGGTTGAGCACGCTCGTCGTATCTACCTGGGTCGGACGCTCGGGCCAGAGCAGATCGCCGTAGGTATACGTGGTGGTCATCGTGGCCGTTGTGGCGTCGAGTGTTGTCGACACCAGCGAGTCCTCGGTAAGCTTGCAATGATCCGGAGCTGTCTGTGGGTCGCACCCAGACGGCTTGAGATTCGTCAGGATGGAGGTGAGATTGCTTCCAGTGTAGGAGCTCTGCGTTACATACCCCTGCGCGGTTTGCTGACGGACAATCCTGCCGTCTTCATCGAGCACGTACACCGAATTCCGCGCGCCGCATGACGCGCAGCCGCCATTCACATGTACGGTGCGATACGTCCCGCCCGCGGCCCGTAGCGTGTAGTCGATGATGGCACCCGTGCGCGTCGTCACGCGCGTGATGGTGTCGAGCGGATTTGGAGCAGCGAGCCCGTATTCGATCGAGCTAATCTCGTCGTTGGGGCCGGTCGAACTGCTGCCGAACCCCGACGCATCGTACATATGCGATTCGATCAAGTTCCCTACGGCGTCATACGCAGCGGTCATTCCCCAAGTCCCGTAGGTATACGTGCGCCACGTCGTGCTCCCGGGCGCTAGGACCGAAGTCAATGCACCGTTACCGTCATAGGTGTACATCCACAGAAGATCCGGCCTGCCACCGATGTCGATTGACGTCACGCGGTGCGCCGCGGCGTCGAGGTGAAACTGCCACACCACTCCGGTCCACGAGTCGGTCGCGCTGAGCGGAAGACCGCTTGCATCGAGCGCAACATCGACCGTTCGGCCGGAGGTGTGCCGGTACCCGATAAAACGCCCGTCACTCGCGCGAAACCGGCTGATCATGCCGCGGCGGGCGGGCCGATACTCGTATACGGATGAGGCAGCGTCATAATGCAGCGATCCAGCTGCGCTAACGGCTTTCGGCCAGCGTTGGACGTACGTCGAACCGGTTTGCTCGAAGATAACGACGCCGCTGTCCGCCCCCACAAAATAGACCAGCGGGACTGGCGATGAGACCGTTACGAGCCGCTGATCGAGGAACGTCATCCAGCCCCGGCCAAAGAGTCGCAGCATGCCTTCCTGGCTGTCATATGTCCGCGCCAGCACGATCGTGTCCAACAGGGGTGGGAGCGGATCGTTATCGGAATAGCGCACATCCCCGTCCGCGAAAGCAACCGGGTCGTGTGTGCCCGAAGGTGAGGTGGTGCCACAGTCAGCCAGTTCCCGCGCAACCGTGTCGGTTCCGCTCCCGAGGCATGACGTCATCGTTGCCATGACGACAATCTGGCGTGCCTCCGACGGCGCATCAAAATCTCGCGACCAGTCACCGGCCTCCAGTATGAGACTTGGACCTCCGAGCGAATAGCCCGGCTGCACATTGCCGGAGGAATCGATCCACGACGCAACCCTGAGTTCCACGTTCCAACCGCTGGACGGCAGAGGAAACGCCCAATGGATCGTGGCACGAAGCTTCGCTCGGAAGGTCTGCGTGTTAAAGCCGGTGTATTTGAGCGTCAAGGCAGGCTTCGTCATGCCGGGTGCGCCCCCCGACGCCTGCTTCGTCGCTGACGCGCCGCCGCAGCGTGTGGCAACCACGCGAACCGTGTACGGTCCGCCGCAGGTGACGTTGATCGTGTGCGGACCGATCCCGTTCGGATTGAAGTTGTTGTTACCGTCATTCCAGCGCGGATTCGGTTCGGAATTGACGTAGACATAAATGTTGCGTGCTGAATACGCGAAATCCGGAGAGTGCGGAAAGTACACGCTGCCACTGATCGTGACGTTGCCGCTCGAATCCGGCGGTGACAGGTTGAGCGTTATCTGAGGCGTGTTGTCAACGCTAACCGGCACAGCCGTTGTTACGTCCCGGCTCGGATCACCGCACGGTCGCGCCCGAACGGTGAAAGTATGCTGTCCCGATGACAGGCAGGCGATGGAAACGCCGTACGTGTAGGAGCCGCTTACGTTGCCTGGCTGCCGCTTCGAATTAGCAATATATGAGCCGTCCAGTTCAACGAAAATCTCTCGTTGCCGGTAGTCTTCTGTGTTCGGAAAGTTGTAATTGATGCTGAGCGTCCCGTTCCCAACCGTATCAAATCCGTTTATCAACGACGCGCTGATCGTTGGCTCCGAGGCACCGACGTCGAAGCCCGCACTTGCTTGGCCCCACAGAACACAATTGCCTCCTCTCGCGATCACGGTATGCGGCCCGGCCGGGAAACAGGACGTGTGCACTGTTACGGTGTGAGGAACCCCGCTTCCGACTACCCCAGACCACTGCAAATGCGCGCTGTCCACCACATCCAAATATACGTACAGAGACTCCAAAAACCCGTCATTTCGGGGATAGGTATTCGTTGCCGTGGCCTGAATCGTCCCGTTGGTCTGCCACGAGCCCACACTAACCGTAATTACTGGCGGCAGATTGGGGTCGCAGGCCGCCCTCGCACTTTGCGCCACTAGGAGAACGGCGCCGAGGAGGAGTAGCGTATTTGCGAGTGTCCTTAGAAGTGGTTTTCGCGCCTCTGCCTCGCCCGTAGCGACGGCGTGAGAAGCACCTCGAAGATACCGCACCGCAACTGCGGCAGCGGCAAGCTGGACGGTTTTCACATCGCCTCCTTTACCTTAGACTCGCGAAGGCTGTCGCGAGAAAGAAGCACTTGCCTTTCCGAGCGGGCTGGAAGGGCCATTGCTGATGAGAGGGCCGCGACGATGAAATTTCCTTTCGGCATCGAATATGGTTGCACAGATTTTGGCGAGGGCTGGCGCTGAGAGTCGCGGTCGTCTGGGCGGAGGCGTGGGGAAAAGTGAGAGAGAAATTGCAGGCCCGCCACGACTTTGCAGATTCAAGTTCCCGCTCGGAGCGCGCCATGGGGCTCGCGCGCTTGGTCGATGCGACGAGGGGTTCAACGCCAGCCCCCATATGCACTGTTGCAGAACGAAAGACACCAAATGTCAGCATGCGAGGCGCTCCATGACGGAACTGACGTCCTTCATGACCTGATCGAGCGTCGGTTCAACTCCGTTTCGCGCGGCTGGCAGTTCCCGGGCAAGCATGCCGCGGATGTCGTCGGCTGCGATCAGGATGTCGGAGAGGTGATACGCAACTCGTTCGGAAAGCGGTAGGGACGCCCAGCATGCGCCCGAAATCGTGTCGTCGGGCGGGAGGTTTGGCCGCGGCGGTGGCTCAAGAAATTCTTCGGTGCCTATCATTTCTTAACCTCCCGAAATGCCCCCGGTGTCGTGCCGTGGACGCTTTGGAACCACCGGTAGAAGGTCGCCACCGTGCCGAAGCCGCTCCGCAGGGCGATCTCCTCGGCCGTAAGGGACGTCGTTTTGACGAGGCGGACGGCGTAGGCGATCTGCTGCTGACGGAGGATCCCGGATCGGCATCCCGAGGATCTCCGGCGCAATGCGGCTCAGGTAGACAAGGCTGACGCCGAGATATGCCGCGAATACAAAGACGTGCGCGCCGATTGCGGGGCGATCGGAGCCATGCAGGGAGTCCTCAACCGCGCGCTCACCGCTCGCACCCGCGTCGTGGGCGGCCACTTCAGATAATCGAATCATATTGACGAAGTCCCGGAGGCAGCGTGTGAGCCTAGGCGTCACGCCGTCCGCCGTCAATACGGAACGGAAATGTTACGGCAGGATGGAGACAACGCTCTCAACCCGGAACGTTTCGATTGCTTTTTTCCCGGAGGGTAGGAGAATCGTCTTCTGCGTCACTCCCAATGGTTGAATGGGTGTGCATACCGCGCCTCGGAAGAAAGGTCGCTCCTCCGTCGAGCTCCGGCCTGTCACGCGGTTGAAGGCCTTTTGCAACGATCGCGATCTTACGCTCGCCGATGTCGCTCGCGAGTCGTGCGTCAGTCGACCGCATGTCATCCGTATCGCAAATGCCCGTGCGAATGCGCGACGGGATGTGATCGCGGCGATCGTCTCCGCGCTGCGTCGGCTCACCTTAATGCCGATCAGTCCCGAAGAGGTCTTCGAACTCGTCGTCGAAGAGGAGACGGCGTTCCGAGCGAAATACGCGCGGTCCTTCTCGCTCGGGCGGCGACGCAGTGCGAACGCCCGGAAATTCGTCGAGGCGCTTTCGGACATTCAGCCTGAAGAGCGTTTACGCACCGTTCTCCGCACCCGCGGAACCAGCCTGGCGCATGCGATCACGGCGGAACTCGTCCTCAAGGCCCGTCGCATCACGCGGCGCAGTCCCGAACAATCCGCCGAATACTCGGAGTACGCGTCGAAGCTTGCGGCGGTCCTGCCGGGGACCGATTTCGCGCGGCATCTTGGGGGCTGCGCCGCACTTGCGCGGGGCGTCGCGTTGCGGCACCTCGGCCACTATCCCCGCGCGCTCGTCGCCCTCGCCGAAGCGGAAGGAGCATTCCTCGATCGCCTTCAGTCCACAAGCGAGCTGGCGCAGACATGGTACGTGCGTGGAATCGTCGCGATGAAGCAGGGCCGTTTCTCGGAGGCGCTGAGCGACGCTCGCGCCGCGCGCACCGTGTTCCAGCTCCTCGGCGATTCCCGACGCGAGGCTTACGTGCGCATCCTCGAGGGCGGCATTGCGTTTGAGCAGGGAGACGCCTTTCAGGCCCGGGATCTCTTCCGGAGCACCCTCCAGGCGCTGCGGCGCGCAGAGGACGAAACCACGTTGGCGCTCGTGTCGATGAATATCGGATCGGCGGAGGCCCGTCTAGGGCATCTCGCCGACGCGGAAGAGTGGATCCGGCGAGCGGAGAAGGTCTTCGAGCATCGAGGCATCTCGGAGGAACTCGCCCGCGCGCACTGGGCGTACGCATACGCTCTCGCAACCCGTGGTGCCGCGGAGAAAGGGGTACCGCTCCTCTGGGCTGCAGCCCGCGAGTTCGACGAGCTGCGTCTTCCGGTTGAAGCGGCGTTCGTGCGCCTGGACATCGTGGAAGTGCTCCTCGCGGCCGGTGCAGACGACGAGGCGACCGAACTTTGCAAAGCCCTCATCGCGGTGCTGACCCAGGCAGATGCCGTGGCCGCGGCGCAGCGGGCCGTGCGGCACCTCTGCCGCGCTATTAGTCGCGGCGAAGGTACGGTGCCGCTCGTTCGCTACGTCCGGACGTACGTGACCGCAGCGCACCATGGCCACGTCGCGCCGTTCCGGCCGCGGGTGGCGGCATGACACCGCCCACCCCGCGGCGGAGGTGGCGTCAGGGATCAGGGACGCCGATCTTACTCGCGAGAATTACGATCACCGTGATCGCGATTTCCAGCATGGCGAACCTCCTTTCCGGCGCGTCGAACTTCGAGAGCGCACCGTTCGGAAGGCAGCAGACGGACGACGGGGAAATGCGTGACAGCGTCGTCGGGCGGAGGGAGGGGTCAGCTATACTGCCGTTCATTCCGGCCGCTGACCACCCACACGCGACCGCAGAACGGGATCGCAAGATGCCTGACCACGGCGGGACTGTGGAGCTTGGCGATGCCGTGTATGACCGGTACTACCGCCTCTTGTGTTGCATCGCGCTGCGGGACTTCGGTATCCCTCGCGATGATGTGGAGCCGCTCGCGCACGATGCGTTCGTAGCGCTGCTGCGCAACCGCCATCGCATCACGAGCAGCGAAGTAGCGTGGCTCGTCGGGGTGATGTACAACCTCTGCCGCGACTATTGGCGCGCGAAAGGGCAGGAAGAGCGGGCGCGCTTAACGTTCCCTCCGCCGCTGCCTACGCCGTTCGACACGGCCGCCGCTCGGGTTGATCTCGAGCGCGCTCTCAGTCGGCTGCCCGACCGTTATCTCGCCGCGATTCAATTGCGGTTCTTCGAGGGGTTATCGATTGAGGAGATCGCGCAGAACCTCGGCGTAACGCCGGACAACGCCAAACAGATCATTCATCGCGGCCTGCTAAAAGCGCGGCAACGCTTCACCGCCGGGGACGATGAGTGATGGACCACCTGTCGGACGAGGAGTGCGTGCGCGTCGCGGCAGCCGGCATGATCGACGATGATCGCGCCACGCGACATATTGCCTCGTGTTCCGATTGCAACCGGAGACTGAACGAGTGGGGCGCGTTCATCGCGGCCTTGAGGCTTCCGACGGTCTGGGAAAAACCAGCGCTCAAGAGATCGCCGCGGCCAGAAACCGAACCGACCGCTCTGTTCGAGCGGGTGTCCGCACAAAAATTCGAGACGCTGGAGGACGAGCCTTTTTCTCCGCAGTTGATGCGGGCCGGACTCGACGTAGCTCATGCACTCCTGCGCCGAGCGCCCCGCGACTCCTTGCGGCTGACGGACACGCTCGGCTCGATTCTCAAGCGTTCCGGCCTGGACTACCCTGAGATCGCGGGCGAGATCGCGAAGGATCGCGCCAATGCGCTCCGGCGGCTCATGCGATACGGAGAAGCATTCGAAGCGCTCGACGAAGCGGAGCGCGAGTATCGCAAACTACCCGCTCCGTACTACGAACTCGCGTTTGTTGAATGGGGTCGAGCGACCCTGCTTTTCGCGCTGAAGCGCTATGCCGAAGCATCCGACAAGGCGGCGCTTGTCCGCGGGATGTTTGTCGAATTCGGCGACGACGTGAGCGCCGCCGAAGTACAGCTCCTGCAGGGCGGGATCGCGTTTGACCAAGGCGATATCCAAAACGCCCGTGTTCTGTTTGTCGAAGCCGCCGAGGTTCTTGAAACGCACGACCCAAGACCGTCGCTCGCGCTCGTCTATCAGAACCTTTGCACCTGCGACGTCCGCCTTGCCGCACTGGACAGTGCTCGGGAATCCTATCGTCGCGCGAGCGCGCTGCTGCAGCAATTCGGGATGGCAGCGGAAGTGGTGCGACTGTCGTGGAGCCTGTGGGAAGCGTTCGCGGCGCGGGAAGACCCCGACGCGGCCCTGCCCTACCTTCGAGAGGCAGCGAAAGGATTCCACGATCTCGGCATGGAAGGCGACGCTGCTGAAGTGGGGCTCGATATCCTCGAGCAACTCGTTGCGCTCAGGCGTTTCGACGAGGCGGTGCCGCTTGCGCGCGAGATTGCGGCACTCTGCCAACGGGTAGGCGTCACGATCGATGTGGCGAATGCCATGTCCTACCTTGAACAGGCAGTGAAGGAGGCGCGCGCCACCCCACGATTCGTACGAGACACGAAAGTTCTTGTTGCGGCTAGCCTGCGCGGTGAATCAAGGGCTTGAATTTGACAGACTCAGTTGGCGTTTCTGCGATTCCATTCGGCCGGTGAGACGCCCTCGATGAGTACGAGCTTGGAACCACACGCGCACGTCGCGCTCTCGCCGGGCTCCACATCCAACCGCCACTCGTTCGTGCACGCGAGGCAGGTGACGCGCTGACGGCCATCCGAGCGCTTGCGGAGAGCGCGCAGTCCTTTGAGCATTTCGTCAAGCGTGTCGCCTTTGAGGACGTGGTAGGCTTGGACGACCCTCTGCTCGAACCGGTCGAAGACCGCATGGAAGTAGTCTCGTGTCCAGCCGAAACGCGGTGATATCGAATGGCAGCACTGGCCCCCGTCGATCAGCTGACGGATCGCGCGCCGATAGCGTGGCTTGAGAAGCGCGAGCGTGCTTGTATACGCAACCGCGAGGAAGAGATCGTGATCGAAGGTAGGCGGTGGAAGTCCCTGCTCCGCCCGATGGGCGATCGCATCGTTCCTCATGACAACGAGCGGATAGTTGTGGCAGGGGCGCTCCATTCGGCTCGCGATCTCGCGCATCACGACGTGGCAGGCGGTTCGTGCCGCGCGATCCGCCGGCAACCCGTAGAGGCGCATGCCGATGTGCGCGAGAACACGGAGGTAGCGCCCGTCGAACGGACCCATGACGCACTCCGATGACGGCAGGAATCGGTATGTCCGCCACCGCGGATGGCGTTTTTGCAGCATCTTCGTCATGACGCCCTAAATTATCCCGCGCTGTCGGGACTACGTTCAACCACCACGACCGAAGTAGAATGAGTAAAGGGGACCGTCAAAGACACGTTTTCGCGTCAAGGAACTTCCGAGAGCCTCGGTCATCTTCACGAGCGTACCGGAGGAGTGCTTCTCCACGCGGTGTGGACCTGGGGTTGGATCGCCAACAGCGGATGTCCGCGCAGAAATATCGATTACCTTTGCCACCCAGAGCTTCCTGAACCATTCCGCAGCGACCAGAAAAATCGAAGGTGTGGGTGTGGATTCGTGCCTGACGCGGCTCTCCTCATGAGGAGGTTCTGTCGTTGGGAGTCATCCGGGGTGCTTCCTTTCCCGCCGGGTGATCGGGCCAGCCGCGGAACCTCCTGCTTCGGAACATAAAAGAGGCATCGCCGCGCCATGGCGGTTTCTCGGAGGCGTTCGAATGAGAAGAATCGTCGCGATCGCGCTCATGTCTTTGCTGCTGGCCGGAGGAAGCCCCGCCGTCCTCGAAGCCGCGACCTGTTACGGCTCGGACCCCTGTAATGCCTGCAAGAACTGCAAATACTGCAAGCATTGCGCAAAAGACGGCGGGTCCTGCGGTATCTGCAAAATCCGCCGGTAGAGCGGCGAGAACGTAGACTGTAGCTTCGACTAGAGCAACGCATCTAGGAAGGAGACATCCCCATGATGATAAGGCGAGCCGTGGTCGGTATTCTCGCGGTCGTTGCGACGTTCGCGCTCTTTGCCGAAGACGGGGTGATCAGCCGGAACGCCCGCCTTCGGGAAAGCCCTTCCATGGATGCGCCGCTGATCCGCGTGCTCCTGCCTCGGGAAGAGGTGGAGATCCTCGACATAACGCCGCAGAACGGCTTCCTCCACGTGGAAACCGAAGACAACTTGCAAGGCTGGGTGTCCTCGAGGCTCGTGCGCATCACTGCACCCGCCGGCGAGACGCTTCCCGCCGCGGCGAGAACCTTAGCAACTGCCGCCACGAGTATTTCGGAAGCGTGGGAGAAGCCGGCCCCGAAGACCGGAACCTTCACGGTCGACGGAAAGACGTGCGGCCCGGACGGCAGCGGCGACAAGCGAGACAAGGGCACGAACTTGCTGAAGAACCGCACCGATATCCCAACGAGCTACCACCTCGTGACCTGGCGGGCGATCGGAGAGTTGTTCTATCCCACGCCCTCGCCGAAGAGCCGCGCGGACTTCACCGCGGCGCAGATCGAGCCGATCGAGAAGGTCGAAGGCGCCGCGGTGCAGATGGTGGGCTTCGTCGCCGCCATCAAACCGCAGAAATCGAGCAGCGAGTCCTGCAACTGCTCCATGCAGGGCGAGAAAGCGACCGATTGGCATATTGCCATCGTCGAACATCCGGGCGAGGGCGAGGCGACAAGCATCGTCGTCGAGCCCACGCCGCGCATCAAGAAGAACCACCCAAAATGGACGAAGGCGAATCTCGAACCGTGGCAGGACACTGATGTGCCTGTCCGGATAAGCGGCTGGCTGCTTTTCGACCCGCAGCACAGGAACCACCTCAAGAGATTTCGCCGCACGCTCTGGGAGATCCATCCGGTCACGAAGATCGAGGTGTGGGACACGGACACCGAGACGTGGGTGGACATGGACAAGATGACTGCGGACACGCATCCGTGACTCTCCGGACAGCGTCGCCTGGAATTTGAAGGCGAGAGGGCGGTTCGTCTCGCTATATGACCTCTCGGTCCGGGTCCCCACTTGCGCGTGGCGCTGTGGTCGCGCTTGCGGCGGAGCGTCGAACAGCAGCCCGGTAAACGCCAACTTTGCAGGCCTCTGAACGCACATGCTCGGCGAACGGACTCGGTCCAGCAGGTCGAACGCCGTCGACTTTTTTTATCCGGGCCACGCCATGGGGGTAGGGAAAACTTCGTTCATGTCCCTCCTTTACTAAGGTCCAACTTTATGACCATGCTTCGATCCGCCCACAGGGCGAGCCATGCGTTAGCTCCGCTAGGCGGAAAATCCAGTATCTGTGGACTCCGGTTCGCTCCGGGCGTGATGGTCGGCCAATCTGCGAAATACGCCAGCGAACATCGTCACTGTGCAGAAGGCCGAAGCAGTGACGACGGACGCTAGCCGACCTCCCAGCCATGCCCGACGAGCGCGACTGCTCGGGTCAATTTTTAGCGTCCGCTGGCCCTTTGCGCTGCTCCTATGTCTCGCATTTGTGTTTTGGCCAGTAGTCGCTTTCGGGCCCGGTGTCGTCTTCGAGCCCGCCCACTTTATTGAGATCTGGTTGCAGCTCACGTCCACTGCAATCATCATAATCTTCGTTGTGGAACTCGTACAGGATCGTCGCCGGGAGCGTGACTCACTCGTAGCCATTGCCGACATTCTCGACGAAACCGTTCTTCCCGATCTCGCTGACGCCAGGGCCGCACTCGGCCGAATGAGTCTCGGGACGGGTCAACCTACTGACGACAGTCTATCCGCGATTCAAACGGTTCTCGACAAGTTGCGCAGCGTCGACCTTCCCGTACGCCTGGCGACGCAGCTTACTCAAAGGTCCCACCTTCATATTCACGCCGAGCGCTTGCGCAACAAGCTCGACACGGATCGGTGGCTTAGGACGCTCGGCGAACTGCAATCCGAAGATCATTGGTATGACGCTGACGCTGACGATTTCGCGACGCTTGTGAATGAGCTCGCAGCCGCTGAACAGTCCACGCGCGAATTCGTGAGCATTTGTCGCCGCCTGTAGGCCACCATAGAAGGAGTCACGTGTGAGAGACTCATTATCACCTGTCAGCCAGTATAACAATAGCTTCAATGGGCTACTCAAATCACTTATCGGCGAGATATTCGTCTCGGAAGGCGAATTTCCTCGCTACGTGCCGGGCCGTGTAGGACTTATGGACGTCTTAGTTCCCAGCAATCCTCAAGACCAGGAACTCTTCGAAGTGGTCCAAAACGCATCACCCCGCGATCCACGCGGGACTGCCGATATCAACCTAGACGGCGTTGGAGATTACGAACGTTTGGTGACTTCTTGCGTCGCGTGGGGGCGGTATAGCCTTTACTGTGTCCTCGGTGAAATGGGCAGCGGCAAGACAGCTATGCTTAAGCACCTAGAGGGCGTGTTAAGCCGCCCAAAGAGTAAGCTATGTGACAACTGTCGTGTGAATAAGATCAAAAACTGTGAACCGCTGCTCGTGCGCGTTGACCTGAACGGTATCGACGGTGACAATCCAGTCGCGGTTGGAAACGGTCTTCGTCGCCGTCTGTATAACAGCACCTCAACGGCTGTGCGATCGTTTTTTATGCATCAAAAGTACGGCGACTCCTTTCTCACTCATGTGCGTAAGTCTGGCGCCGGTACCCAATACGCGGCGTACGACGGCCTTCTCAGGCAGATCGACGATGACCCCGACTGGGCGAAAAAGACCCGGCGCCAACGAGCTAATGTCATACTTTCCTATATCGCCGCGCAGCCCGACGTCGGCGCACGGCTTGAGTATGCTCTGATTGCGTTAGCATACGTTGTAGACGTGGCCCGGCGTGAGCGATCATGCGCTGTACTTCTAATAGATAACATCGACAAGTTCAGTGCAGATACCCAAATGGCACTGCTCAAACAAACCTTGTCGCTGCAGACAAACGTAAAAATCAAAACGCTCGTGACGCTTCGACCAACGAATTTTGCTCGTCTGCGATCGAATGGCACGATGTCGTTCGGTGTAATCGTCCACTCCGGCGCCTCACCGCTGGACGTTGTTCGAGGCCGCATCGAACATATCCTGGAGCACCACGAAGAAGAGCGGCTACTGACGCAGCTTACGGAGCGCGTACGCAGCGCTGTTCTGGCACGTTTACGATATGTAGTTGGACTCCTGCGCCAAGACGGCGGCAATTTCGCCGAGACGCTTAGCGCGCTGGTGGGCAACAGCAGCCGCTTGGCCCTGACAGTAATGGAGAGGGTGCTCATCAATAGCATCATTCGGTACGACGAAACGCCAGCTAACCAGGGCGATGTAGTGCGTGCGCTATTCATCGGAGTCAATTCTGAGGGCGTGATGACGATGGGCGATCCGAATGTCGCGAATCTCTTTACCGATGGTCAAGCGCCGCGTCTGTCGCTGCTCTGCCTCAGGATTCTCGGATTCCTATATGTGCTACGGAACCAGCGCGACGCCCGGCGAATAAGCAATATCATTAAGGCCCTCACGCTCATATGCGGACGCACCGAGAGCGATGTTATTACGGCGCTGAACTATGTAATGTATTGGAAGCGTCCCTTAATCTGGGCCGACAGCCGTACTGAGTTCGAAGTCCGGCCAAAAGTGATACGCGACTTGCGCATCTCGTCCGACACGTTGAACTTGACCGTGGCGGGACTGACATATTTCGAAAAACTTGCTATGTCGATCAATTACGTTCAGGAAGCGACAAATTCGTTGATGTGGTCGACGCCGCTGGTCCCGGCAGGAAGTTCGTTTGCCGACATCAACGTTCGGTTTCGCGCGTTGCGTGGGTCACTCCGCGCGGTGCTTAAAGCGGACAAAGATGAACTCGTTCGCTTCAATGAGCGTGGACAACGTTTCGACGGTGAACTGCCGGCGCCAGCATTGGTTTCGAGTCGTATTGTGTTTGGCGTGGGCCGCTCCGCATTGCGAATTCTGGACACGGAGCGTACGGCGCGAGGTGTCGATACCACGATAGAGGTCAAGGAATGGCTGAAGCTGTTGGCGCTCGCGACGTATCAGGAAAAAGAGCTTTTAGGGGAGCCGAACCAACGGATTGACGCTTTGCTTGCTACGTATAACCAACAGCGCGAGCCGACTCAAATGGCGCACGATGTCGTGCGCCAAGATCCGAGCGATCAAGCTCGCTAGTGAAGTTTGCGGCCTCGGCGAAAGCCTAGCCGGTTCCAGCTAGCTTCGCGCCGTACGGGCCGGGAAAGATCTGATGGGAAGACTACCACGCAGACACAGGTCGTCAAGGCGCCGCGCGCGTACCACTGTAATACTTGGTAAGTGCGTTAATTGACGCTTTTTGAGGATTCTCGTCAACTCGCGTTGTCAACTTCTCGTTCCTGGGTTCGCTATCAAGACTGAGCAAGCAATCCCTCGCCCGTTAGCGGTACTCGGAATGGACGAAGTACCCCATCCTCATCCAATTCCGCCCATAGCAGCCCTTCACGTCCGGCCTCCGGTAGCGCCGCGCTTTCCATTGCAACCAACCGCTCTTGGCCCTCCACTGGTCCTGCGCGCGACTTTTCGTGCCGATGCCCGCAACACAACATAATCTGCCGACGCGGGCTGCGCGCAAGCGCAGCGTGTAGCATCACCATGATCTCGCGGGACTGGACGCTGTTGTATGCGAGAAGGGCCCAGCGGGTCATGTTCACGCGGCCCCGAATGTCGCGGTCCTGTCGCTCGTCGGTCCATCGGAAGAACGAGTGGTGAATCAGGAGGACGATGATCCGAGCGGGCGAGGCGTCGATTCGGTTCTTGAGCCGAGCAAGCTGCCCGCTGTCCATCTCGCCGAAGGCGCTGCCGAGAAGACCTGATTCAGGCCAGGTGGAATTTGCAATGAGGAATTCGACGCTTGCCGCTGGATCCTCCAGCCGGAGTGGAAACGGATCGTGCCACAGGTACCCGAAGCGGCGGGCGATGAGCCACCCCTCGAGCGCGCCGGGGTACGATTTACCGAGCATTCGGGTCCATTGTTTGCGCGCGCCGGCGTCGGTCCGAAAGGCCGGCGGCGGGAAGAGCGCAACGAGTTGGTCGACCAGTGGTTCGGTGAGGCGCGCTGCCTGTACGGGAAGAATGCGCTGGAGCAGGGCGAGACTCCGCGGGCCGATCTTTTGGCTGCGGGCGCGGATCCAGGCGGCAACGTCTGGCGAATCGCGCAATATTTTTTCCGCAGCCGTCGCCGTCTTCTGCCACGCGACATTGAATTCGCGCAAGGGGCCCAGTTCTTCTCTGACCAGTTCGACGAGTGGCCTTCCGTCGGCGGTGGCAAGTTCCGGTTCGAGGCGGACGGCCGCTTCCAGATAGCGTTGGGTTCGGCTCGCGTCGGCGACGGGGCGGAACCCAACGGTCGGACGAAGAAAGGAATAGGCTAGTTCCGGGGTGTAGGCGGTGGCCAGGTCATGGTTGCCGGGCGCGAGAAGAACGCGGCTGCCATTCTCGCGGAACCGATTGAGCAGTGGCAGCGCCACGTTCCATTCGTCGGGCTCGCCGCGATCGATCGCGTCGCCGCTGACAAGAAGATAGGTGGGACGCGCGGCGGGTTCAAGGCCCCGGGCCAATGCCTCAAGGCGGGCATTGCCGCTGGGCTTTCCGTCGAGCTGCGGCTCGCCGAAAGCGGTGATGTGGATATCAGAGAGTTGCAGGAGGAAAGCGGTGCCGAGAGCGCGAAGTTCGCTGACGTCGGTCGCCAGCGGCGCGTGGTAACGGCGCAGGAACGCTATCAGGCGTAATCGGTCGAAACCGCGCCAAATTGCAGCGAGGATGGCAAGCGGGATGCCGATCGTACCAAGAGGCCCCGCGAACTTCGCCGCGATGACACAAACGACGAACAAAAGGAGCGCGCCTTGGATGCCGTGTATGATTAGAAAACGGCGTAGCGGCTCGTCATCCGGCAGACCGCGCTCGAGGACCACAGCACCTGAAGTCTTGCTGCCGCCGAAGCCGATCCACCAGTAAAAGATCATCACTGCCCAGAAACCGCCCCAGTAGCGCGCCGCCGAGCCCGCTGGTGGCATGAGATGCGAGTTGGGCGAGCCAGCGCCTGTCATCAAGGCCACTACGCCAGGTAGAAGGACAAGCCCGGCCACCCAAGGTTGAAAGAGCATGCGGCGTAAGCGGTCATCAAGAGCGGCGAGCACGGAGGACGCAGCACGCGCGCCAGGAGTAAACCAGCCGACAGCGTAGCTGAGCACGGCTAGACTTGCAGAGGCCCACAGGAGTGTTAGAAATCCGTAGGCAGTCGCTTGCTCATAGTTGAGCGGCCAACTCATCACCAGAGACTATTTGAAAAGGGACCTCAAACACGCAGAAGCTTGCCGGCAAAGATGAACGCGTCGAGCCCGTTACCAGAATCCAGGTCTGTCCCACTTGACGTTTTTGGGTAAAAGCGTCAACTAGCGTTATTTGCAGCAATGGCGTCGGACAGCAATGATTCCGCATATTTGGCCTCTCGGCGTTTGTTCGTAACCTTGGCGTAGACCTGCGTCGACGCGATGTTGACCTGCCCAAGCCAGTCCTGCACATCGGCGAGGTCCCATCCTGATTCGAGGAGATGCGTGGCGATCGAATGACGGAGCACATGCGGGTGCTGCCGCTCGTGGGGGATGCCGGCAAGGTCGGCGTAACGGCGGAAGAGGCCGTAGATCGTTGACGGGGATAGCGGCCCCATCCCGCTTTGCCTGCTCGTGAATAGGTACGGGTTCTCATCCTCGGTGCGTTCGTGCTGGTGCGTCCAGAGCAGGCGCTGCGTACGCGGGTGGATCGGATATGCGCCGGACCGGCCGCGTTTCAGCCGAGTGATCCAGACGCGCCCTTCGGAGACATGCTCCCATCTCAAAAGCGCGGCCTCGCGCCTGCGCAGGCCGTGGCGATAGATCACCTCGAAAAGTAGCCGATCCCGTCCGTCCATAGGAGGAATAGCGCGGAATAGCCGCTCGACTTCTTCCTTCGTGAGGTATCCGAACGGGCGCGAAGCAGCGAGCTCCACGAGGTGCATATGCGGTCTTTTCCCCTTGCGGCGAGCCATCTTCACGCTTTTACCCATTTCCATGAACTGAGTGTGGCGCGGAAGACGGGAGGAACCATGAAGGAGCGCTGGCCGAATTGCCCGCGCACCGTGCTGGCGCTCTGGCTGGTCGCTGGCTTCTTGGGGTGCACGAAGCCGCCAGTCATTCACGGGCGCGTCGTGGACGTCTTCCAGAAGCCGATCGCTGGAGCGGAGGTCTCGATCCCGAAGACTACCTTCACGGCAGTCTCCGGTAGCGACGGCAGGTACACCATCGGGTACGCACCTGGCCAGTTCGAACTCTCCGTCCGGAAGCCGGCGTACGCCTCGACCATGATTCCCCTGAGCGTGACTCAAGCGGCCGATGTGCCCGCGGCGGACGCGGTGCTTTACCCCATTCCACCGGAACCGGGGATCTACTACATCGGCCCGGATCGCCTCGTGCCGCTAACCGAACGGAAAATCCAGCAGAACTTCAAGACGCTCGAAAACAACGTGTCGATACTGCGCGAATACGCGTTTCCGTTCTCGAGCGACCCCACGCCATCCATCAGCTTCGGCACCGAGGCCCGCTTTCTCGACACGCTACCCACCTCACCTACCCTCTACCGCGGTGACCCCGAGTTTTACCAGGTGGAGTACCTCACCGGGACCACGAACCCGATGAGTCCAAGGTTGAACAACGAAGTGAACACACGCACTACCGAATTAGGCGACGAGAAACTACGATTGCGAACCGTGAAGCTCGAGCAGAGCGCCGTCTACTATGGCTGGCTGGCGGGCCCAGTCGAGCAAACAAAGAACGCTTACGTGTTCTCGGTGCCTTCGCCAGCACACGCGGACTGACTTCGACATTCTTGCGAACGCTTCTGCACCGCAAGGGGCCGCCGGGTGTCAATGCTGCCACATTCACACGTGCCGGCTGAAGCGTTTTCGGCGGCGACGCAGAGCGTGAACGATGACATCCCCAGAAACTACAATCGTCGCAAATACGCAAAACCCGAAGCCCGCAATAATACGGCGACGCAGACTCAACTCTCGATTCGCTACCAGAAAAAGAGGTTGACCGTTGACTTCTACCCTAGTACTGCCGTCCAGTCGAATTGTAGTCGATGATCCATCCGCGACTAACGGTAATGTAATCACACCCCCCGCGGCCGAAAACTGAGCAATGTCACGAAAAGCGAAAAACGCCGGAACCGCGAATGAACGCTCGACCGTACCACGAGCTATCGAACCTGTCGCGTCACGGAAGACAAGTGATCGTAAGACTCCGAATACGTTGACGCCGTTGCGCGGGGGCACGGGCGGGTATCGAAACTCGGCCGTAGTGTCGACGTCGTCAAGCACTCTCATTGAATGAGGCGGAGGCGCTTCAGGATCGGCCAAATGAAAGCGGCCGCTCTTATCTTGATACACGACAGAGCCAGTCAACTGCCGAATTCGAGGGACCCAAATGACATCATCCTTCTTGAGACGATCGATTACGTCCTCGAATTCGTTACTGTCTTTGTCGATCGCCTCAAGCGTGAGCCGAATGGATCCGTCGCGATCGACGGCCGTTGCGGCGCTTGTCACCGGAGGATGCAACGTTACGTCACCATCGTCCGTGGCGGCGTGAGGAGTAACGGCAAGACGCGTAGCGAAGCCTGGATTCGTGATGCGAATGGCCACAACATCTCGGTTTTGTGCAGATGTCGTTACTTGCCGCGTTGGCTCAGTCCAGATTACGGTGTCGGCGCCTATGAAATCAGCGATCGGATAGTGACCGGCCGCGCCTTTCCACCGTCCGTAGTGTTCAGTAAGCACTACATTGGTATGGCTTGATAGCGCCATCCCGTGATTGGTCGACACAAGGACTTCTGAGTGTTCGACGGGCAGCCAAGCGCCAAATGGTACGGGACCGTACGCATCAATTCTCACAGGACCGGCGGCGGTTAAGGTGAGCAGCGGAACTTGAAAAGATTCGCGTGCTCGAATTCGATATGACTTTGGGAAAACGCCATGGAGTAATGTTGCGGAATCAAAGGCCTCGGAATACGGAACTTCTAAGTGGTAGACCACACCTTCGATGTTGTAGGCGTACGGCGTCGAGCGGATGCGGACAGGAGCCGCTGCGGTGATTAAGAACTTCGTTGTGGCGCTTCCTGAAAGACGTTCGATCACCGCCCGCCGGCCGAAATAGGAGATGCCGCGCCACGAGCGTGCATCGAGTTCATTAAGGCATCCGCAAACGGGGCTTATCGCTGAGGATTGGTCGTTCGAATAAGATAACCGCACATCCGAGAAGCCTTGGAGACGTGCTGTGATTGGCTGCGGGGAACTCGGCGACGCAGGAGTGTGATCCGGCTGAGCCAGCAACCAAGCCGTGCCGACGATGGCGATCCAAATGAAGCCGCGCAAGATGGCGGATCGCGCGAATTTCTTCCGAACAGGCGGAGCGGAAGAGACCGTATTTACATTCTTTTTTTCCATATCCCGCCGCGGCGCGGGAAGGATCTTCGGTAGGAGGCGTATGTTCAGACGCTTGTTGTCGGCGTTTGTATCCTGAAGGGGGCCGGATACGCGAAGAAGCCATTCCGCGTCACGGGCGGTGAACTGAACGAAGGCAATGGCCAATCCGCTCGATTGACGAGATATGCGAGGGGGCTTAGCGAGTTGATCGCTTGCTTCGGCGAGTCGTTCAGCAATACTTCGGATCGCATCGTCTACGTTCTTGTACGCTAGCTGCCAGAGCTTGTTCGAATCGTCGGCAGTTTGACCGGTTTTGACGAGCTGGTCGTGCCACGCCTGGGAGACATCGAAGCGGCTATGGGCGAGGGGTACTGCGTTGCTGCTCATCGCAGTACGAAGGTCGTCAAAGAGCAAGGTACCAAGCCACATCGGCGCTCGGCCCTCATGCCGCCCTGAGAGGACGCGGCTGCGGAGCCGGTCGAGCGCTTCGAGTGCTGCCGCTGTGGTGTCGTCGGAAGTGCTCAGCCTATCGTCCATTTTCCTGAGCCGGGCTCATGCACACAGACACTTCTGCCGATTCCGAGACGGGCGGAAACCCACCTCGTCCGCAGTTGCGGATTGAAAAATAGCGCAAAGAAGCACCGATAAGGCGAGTTCTCACAAATTCGGGACGAAGTTCGGGAACGAGTTCGGGGTGGGTAGGTCTGCCGGACGAGTTGATCCGCTCGTGCGTTGGGATCTCCTTGTAACGGGACACCTGCAGGCCGAACAGGGAAAGGGCGCCCTCGTAGGACGCCCACATAGATGGCAGCCGAACCGTGTCAGCGGCCGACTGCCCGCCAGGTATGGTGCCTGGCGCCCGCGCATGAAAGGAAACCCATGTCTTCACGCGCAGGCGGAGGAACCACCAATCAGGTAAACGCTACTACAAATAACTCAATACTGCAAGAGCTCGCCTCGGCCGGCCCGTCAGCCGTCGAATCGTTAGGTCCCGAGCCCGGCGGCGAGGTCGTACACGTCGAGATCTCGTCGTTTGGCCGCGAACGGCAGACGTTCATGCTGCGGTGCGGTCTTGGACCCGCAGGTGGTGGATCGTGAGCAGCGAATACTCGGCGTTCACGTTTTCACCTGCGGAGAAGCGGGCATTGGAGGCGCTGGCGGAACTCGACCGGACGAACCGGCGCGCCGGCGCAGATCTTAGGATGGAGGCGTACCGGATCACCGAAAACCTTCCTCGGCTGCGAAACTGGCTCGTTGAGAGCGATCGGCTTGTCGAGGAGATTTCAGGATCAAAGCGTCTGCGGGCGCGGCGGCGGCGCGGCATCTTGCGCCACATCGAGGGCTCGCTTCGCGGCATGCCGTTCTTCGATCCGCCCATGTATCCAACCGCATTCGCTCCCGAGCCCCGACTGCGCTTCCTGAAGGATGAGATGGAAACGCTCGTCATCGGCGGGCGTAGAGAGGATGGCATATGGAGGGCATCGAGGGATGAGATCACCTTCGATGAGCTGCGTGCTCTCGCAGACATGACGGCCGGGACGCTCTACCGGCTCACCTGCAAACGCCTCGTACCAGGGCTCATCCGCCGAGGATTCGGTGGCTCAGGAGCGCACACTGCGGAACTACGGTTCCTGACCATCGAAGTTATGCGCTGGGCTGTTGTGCTACGCGCGCTTGCACGGCGCTGATTGCAAGCACGAGTGGCCGTCGTTCGTGACGGCCACTCGTCTTACTACGGCGTTCCCCGCCGCTCGCGATTCAATGCTTCGCGGACACGTTCAAGCACGATCTGATCCGGCCGCGCGTATCGCTCCGTCGTCGCGGCGTTCGTGTGACCCATGACCTTGCCGATGAATCGCAGTGGGAGGCCAGCAGTCGCGAGGTCACAACCGAAGGTATGCCGCAAGTCGTGGAAGCGGAATCTTCTGGTGAGCCCAGCGAGCCGCTTCGCGATCTTGAAATGACGCCGCATCGTGGACTCGCCGTATGGCAGCTCCGAATTGGTGACAAATACTGGTTCGTCCGCCCCTACCTCTCGGTCGCCAAGCGCACGTTGCAACGCCGAGCGACACTCAATCGAGATAGGGATGACCACCTCCCTGCCGGTCTTCTGCTGCACGAAACGAATCCATCCCTCCTCGAGGTCGAGATGGCGGCGCGCCAGCGAACGTAGATCTCCCGAACGGATGCCGGTTTCGAGAGCGACGATGAAGAGATCGCGGGAGGACTGGAAGCGAAGGAAGTAGGCGTGCGCGGCATCGCTGTCTTCGCGCATTCCGGCTCCGTAGGCGCGGCGCGAACCGAACCGGGTGTCGTTTGCCTGCCGAGGCTTCGCCTTCGGCATCGTCTCCGAGAGGAAGCGGCGGAAGCCCGGCTCGTCATCGAACGCAGCGAGGAAGCGAGCCCGCTCTTCAGCGCTCAGTTCAAGGCAGGGTCTGTTCGCCTTCTGCCTTTTCAGTTTCTTCTTCAGCGGCAATTCCTCGATCACGTCGAACTCCACGGCATACCCGAGAAGCAGCGAGGCGAGGCTCACGTAGTTGTTGACGGTCGCACCCGCATATCCCGCCGCGTTCAGCCGCGAGCCAAGGCGGTTCAGCACACCCGACGTGATTTCGGTGAGACGAAGCGCGCCGAGCTGCGGCAGGAGGTGGCGCTCGATTGCGTAGCGGTAATCACGCGCGGTCTTCTTCGCGACGCTTGCCTCGATCGATGGGAAGTAATCCGTGATGAACTCACGAAATGTTGGAGCCTCGGGGGACGGCCGGGAAAGCCCTTCCGCGGCCCGGCTCCGGAACGCGGACCACAGGCGCACCGCCTCCTCGTAAGAAGGGGCGCTCACAGTTGCACGTTTTCGGACCCGGCCGCCGGTGCCAGGCACGTACATCGAGAAGTGGGCGACTCCAGCATCCTCGTCATAGATAAAGCCCACGAGGTGATCGCGCCGCTTCCGCACCTGTTTCACTTTACGCGGCGAACGGGCACGACGCGGCGGCGTCTCATCGCCTTTCTCCGTTCGATCGCCCGGTGCACTTCCTCCCGGTCGTAGAGGATCAGCCGATCCGAAAGCGCGACCTTCGGCTGGGGGAAGAGGCCGCAGCGGCTCCACTTCGCGATCGTCTGCGGTTCGACGCCGAGTGAGGCGGCGAGCTCGATGCGGGAGATGAGGTTCTTCAGGTCCATGCGACGGTACGAATGCAAGGACCTCATCCCGCAAGTCGTCTCGCTGCAAACGGCGCGAAACGATGTCGTCGCGACGCTGATTAGACGCGCGATTAGACACTTGGGCCGAAATGCGATTTTTGGTGGGTGAAGAAGGAACTGCTAAGTCGTTGTTGCGGAGATCGTTAGAGGTGGTGGAGCTGAACGGGATCGAACCGATGACCTCCTGAGTGCGATTCAGGCGCTCTCCCAACTGAGCTACAGCCCCACATTGATTGGAAGTATTCGCCGTAACTGCCTCTCTCCGGCGAACATTCCTGAGGAAGAGGTCGCGGATTATAGGGGCGTGTCGGCTGCTGCGCAAGCGGCGGCGAGGGCGTCGACTTCCTCCTCCGACGTGGCGAAACCGGCGACGAGGCGGTAGATGTCGGGGCCGAAGATCGGCCAGTCGAGGAAGCGGAAGCCTTCCTCGTTGAGTCTTCGCGCGAGGCCGGGCGGGAGGCGGACGAAGACGATGTTCGCTTCGACCGGACGCACGACATCGATGCCGGCGACGCCGAGAGCGCGCCCGAGACGCGCGGCCATTGCGTTCGCGTGGCGCGCGTTGCGGAGCCAGAGATCGTTCGCGAGATACGCCTCCAGTTGCGCGGAGATGAAGCGCATCTTCGACGGCTGATGTCCTCCGCGGCGATGGCGCAGGGCGAGCTCCCCGGCGACGTCTTTGCGGAACACGACGATCAGCTCCGCGCCGATCGCGCCGTTCTTCGTCGCGCCGAACGACAGCAGATCGACGCCGCTTCGCCACGTGAGGTCGGCTGGCGACGCGCCGCTCGCAACGACCGCGTTCGCGAATCGCGCGCCGTCGACGTGCACGCCGAGATCGCCCGCCGCTTCGCAGAGCGCGCGAATCTCATCGGCTGAATAGACCGTCCCCGCTTCCGTCGCGTTGGTGATGCTGAGCGACGAACCGGCCACGCCGGGCAGGTCGATCGGATGCAGCTTTCCATCCGCGCCTTCGATCGGGATGCACTTCGCGCCGCCGGTGAAGAATTCCGTCGCCCCTTCCTCGTCGCGGAGGATGTGCGCATCGGCATGACACAACACCGCGCCCGACGACGGTGTAAGCGCCGAGAGCGCAAGCGCGTTCGCGGCGGTGCCGGTGATCACCGGAAGGATTTCGAGGTCGGTCTCGAAGAGCTCGCGACAGCGTTCGCGCACGCGTGCGGTGACGGCATCGCCGCCGTAAGACGTGTCGGTGCCGCGGTTCTCGCGCAGCAGCGCCTCGGCGATTTCGGGCGAGCAACCGTGGACGTTGTCGGAACGGAAATCACGCATGACGCGGGATCTCGAACGCGGCGAAGTCGCTCGCCGCTTCGGTGTTCGGAAAGATCGCGCGCGCCTCGTCGACCAGCGCGTCGCTCGACTCGTACCGCGGCGAGATGTGCGTGAGGATCAGGCGCTCCACCTCCGCGTCGCGCGCGATCGTCGCCGCCTCCGTCGCGGTCGAGTGATCGCGCGCCTTCGCCTCGGCGGAAAGCGTCGCGTCGTACGTCGATTCGTGAATCAGCACGTTCGCGCCGTGCGCGAGCATCACCGCCGATTCGCACGGACGCGTGTCGGTGCAGTAGACGACGCTGCGTCCCGGACGCGACGGTCCGACGACGTCGGCGCTGCGCACGCCGTCGACATCCTCTCCGCGCTGCAGCGCGCCGAACAACGGGCCGGGCGGGACGCCGAGGGCGCGCGCTTTGTCTGCGTCAAACTTTCCAGGACGCTCGTCTTCATCGACGCGAAACGCGAAGCAGGGAGCGTGATGCACGACAGGCGCGGCATGAACTCGATAGCCATTGCCGCGGCGCACCTCCCCTGCCTCGATCTCGATCACGGTCAATTCGTACGCGATGCCGAAGTACGGGATCGCCTTCAAATACGCGGCGAGGCCGCGCGGGCCGTACACGGTCAACGGATCGCGGCGGCCGCCGAGGCCGAGCGATGACAAAAGTCCGGGGAGGCCGAAGAGGTGATCGCCGTGCAGGTGCGTGATGAAGATCGCCTCGATGCCGCCGCTGCGCACCTGCTCGGCGCGCATCAATTGCTGTTGCGTCCCCTCGCCGCAATCGAACAGCAGCACGCGGCCGTCGAGCACCACCGCCACCGCGGCGACGTTGCGCGAGCGCGATGGCATCCCGGCGCTCGTGCCGAGGAAGACGATGCGGATTTGATCCATTCGCCCGAGTTTATCGAACTGCGGCGTGTTGCCCGCTCAGTGAACGCGCGACTTCCGCGTCGCCGCTGCGCAACTGTTCCTGCGGGTGCGCGATGTAGTAGCCCTGCATCAGATCGACGCCGAGGTCGCGGCAGGCCGCGTACTCCTCGTACGTCTCGATGCCCTCGGCGATCGTCTTCGCGCCGATCTTCCCCGCAAGCTCCACCAGCATCTTCATCAGATCCTGCTTGATCGGCTCATCGGCCAGCGTCGACACGAGCGCCTTCGTCACCTTGAGGTAATCGGGCGCCAGCGCGGCGATCGCCTCGAGCGACGCGTAGCCCGAGCCCGCGTCATCGATCGCCACCTCGATGTCCTTGCCGCGGAACTCGTCGAGCACCTTGCGGAACGTGGCGTAGTCCTCGATCGCCGCGCGCTCGGTCAGCTCGAGCACGAAGTGTCCGCGATGCTCGGCAAAGAACTGCGAGACCTCGTGGATGCGGAACTCCGACTGCGAGAACATCTCCGCCTCGAGGTTGATGAGGAACTTGCGGTCGAGCAGATCGACCTCGCGCAAACGCTTGAGCGCGACCTCCAGCGCGATCGCCTCCAGCGCCCAGGCCAGCTTCGACTCCCGGGCGAACGAGAAGAGCATGTCGGAGTTGCGGAACGACGAATTCGCCGGACCGCGGGTGAGGACCTCGTAGCCGAACACCGTGCCGTCCTTCGCGCGCGTGATCGGCTGGAAGAGCGTGGTCACTCTCTTGCGGCGGATGATGTCGCGCAGCTCGCGCGTGAGCTGCTTCTTCCGCAGCACCTCGGCGTCGCGCACGACGTCGGCCGCGACCTGCATCCCGTAATAGACCTGACGCTCGAGCCGGATCTGCGGCCGGTACTCGACGCGCGTCGCGCCGACGAAGAAGCCGATCTGCTCCTGCGACATCTTCGGGAACTGCAGGCGCAGCGCCTCGACGAGCGTGGCGCGCAGCTCGTTGGCGATCGATTCGAACGCGTGCTCCTGCCCACGCGTCTGGAAGAAGACGTAGAAGCTCGATCCCGCCACGCGATGCGAAGCGAGCGACGCGTTCACGAAGCGCTTCTTCGTCTCCCCGGCCACGACCTCGGCGACGCGGCGAAGGAACTCGTCGAAGAACGCCCAGCCGTACTCCGCCTCGATCGATTCGTATTGCTCGATGTCGATGAAGACGATGCCGATCTCACCCTGCTCGATCAGCATCTCCTTGACGCGATCGAGCAGCATCGCAACCGTGGGCAAGCCGGTGGCGCGATCGACGAGCAGATTCTCCAGCGAGCTGCGTCCCGGCAGTTCCGGCGCACCCTGGCGCGCTTTGCTCCGCTCGATGAGTGCCGTGCAGCGCTTCACCACTTCGTCGCGATTGAACGGCTTGACCAGGTAGTCGTCGGCGCCGACCTGCAGTCCGGTGAGGCGATCCTTCACCTCGCCGCGGCCGGTGACGAGCACGACGCAGATGCCGGCAGTGCGCTGCACGCCCTTGAGCGTCTGGCAGACCTCCCAGCCGCTCCGCCTCGGCATCATCACGTCGAGGAGGACCAGCGCGGGAAGGCGGGTCTGCGCGATGGCCAACGCCTCATCGCCGTCGCGCGCGGTGATGAATTCGCAATCGAGCGGCCGGAGATAGCTCTTCAGCAGCAGCACAACATCGTCATTGTCGTCGGCGATCAGGACGACCGGTCGATCGGTCATTGAGAGCTGAATGATTGCGGAAAACAGGCCAGATGGATAGTTGACAGTTGGCCGTGAGCAGCTGGCAGGCTTCTCCTGCCAACTGCCAACGGCGACCTGCCTTCTGTCGTGCTAACCTTCCGACCCCGCGGGAGAGATCATGATCAAGTTCGGTACCTCCGGTTGGCGCGGCATCATCGGCGAAGATTTCACGTTCGACAACGTCCGGATCGCCACGCAAGGCATCGCCAACTACCTCCGCAAATCGCAACAGAAGGGCTCGGGAGTGATCGTCGCGTACGACACGCGCTTCCTCTCCGAGAAGTTCGCGGCCGAGTGCGCGAAGCTGCTCGCCTTCAACGGCTTTCAGGCCTACCTCTGCACGCGCGACGTGCCGACGCCGACGGTGTCGTTCGAGACGGTGCGGCGCAAGGCGATGGGGGCGATCAACTTCACCGCCTCGCACAATCCGCCCGAGTACAACGGTCTGAAGTTCTCGACCTCGAACGGCGCGCCGGCGCTGCCGGAGATCACGAAGGCGATCGAGCAGGAGATCCACGAGGTCGCGGAGAAGAAAGAGAAGCTCGACGTCTACGAGAAGACGGAGCTGATCGAGACGATCGATCCGAAGGACCGCTACCTCAATGAGCTGAAGCAGAAGATCGACGTCGACGTGATCCGCAAGTCGGGACTGCGCATCGCCATCGATTCGCTGTACGGCACGTCGCGCGATTACCTCGACTACTTCCTGCTCGAAGCGGGCGTCGAGGTGCGCATCATCCACAACTTCCGCGACCCGTACTTCGGCGGCTTCTCTCCCGAGTGCAACGAGAAGAACCTCGCGGAGCTGCGCGCCCTGATCACGCACGAGAAGTTCGACCTCGGGCTGGCGACGGACGGCGACGCCGACCGCTTCGGCATCATCGACGACCGCAACCGCTTCGTCTCGCCGAACATCGTCCTGGCACTCGTCGCGCTCTACCTCAAGCGCTATCGCGAGATCCCGGGCGGCCTGGCGCGCTCGGTGGCGACGACGCATCTGATCGACTCGATCGCGCGCAAGCTGAACATCCCGATGTACGAGACGCCGGTCGGCTTCAAGTACATCGGCGAGCTGATTCTCGAGGACAAGATCGCCATGGGGGGCGAGGAGAGCGCCGGCATGTCGATGTATCACCACCTCCCGGAGAAGGACGGCATCCTCGCCTGCCTCCTCGTCGCGGAGATGGTGGCGCGGACGGGCAAGAAGCTCGGCCAGCTGATCGAGGAGACGTACAAGGAGTTCGGTTACTTCTACTCGAAACGCTCCGACATGAAGCTGACGCCGCAGCTGAAGGAGTCGCTGGCGGCAAGGCTGAAGAATCCTCCCGCGGAGCTGGACGGCCTGAAAGTGCAACGGGTCAATTCGACGGACGGCGTGAAGCTGATCTTCGACGATTCGACGTGGCTGCTCTTCCGGCTGTCGGGAACGGAGCCGGTGGCGCGCATTTACGCTGAGGCGTGCTCGCCGAAGGATCTGAAGAATCTCTTGGATGCCGGCAAGAAGTTTGTGGCATGACCTTGTGCTGAGTGCTGAGTGCTGAGTGCTGGGTGCTACACCGCCACCTCAGCACGCAGCACTCAGCACCCAGCACCGTCTTCTTATGAAATACCCCTTCGAAAAGCACTTCCTCGTCTGCACCGGACCGCGCTGCAGTGACCCCGAGCGCGGCGAAGAGCGCGGCGAGTGCATCCAGGCGGACCTCAAGCGCTACAACAAGAAGCTCGGCCGCAAGCCGACTGTGCGCGTCTGCAGCGTCTCGTGCCTCGACCTCTGCGATCACGGCCCGAACATGATCGTCGACGGCACGGTCTACTCCCACCTCACCCGCGACCTCGCGCGCTCCGTGTACGAGGGGGTGATGGGCGAGGGGCCGCCGCGCGAAGATCTCGAGCTCGACGTTCGCGAGTTCCTCGCGGGCGGGAGTGCGGCGGCGCGGAAACCGTAGAGGCGTCCGCGCCGCGCGAGTGGTTACGGCTTGAGGAAGTCGAGCGCCTTCTTGATGTCCATGCTGATGCCGATGCGCGGCTTGTGCGTACGCACGTGCTTGTCGGTGTCCTTGGTCCAGAAGTACGCGCCGAAGATGCTGAACGTGCTCAGATCGAACGTCTCGATCTTCTTCGCCGGCAGGCGATAGCCGATACCGGCACCGTACGAGTCGGACGGCTTCTTCGAAGCGAGCACCATCACCTTCAGAGAAAAGTCTCCCCATTTCGGCGCCGAAAGGATGTCGTGGAAGCTGTAGTCGGCACCGACGTAAAACCGCTTCGGGTTCGAGCGCAGGGCGACGCCCTGGTCGTTGAACTGGAGCTCGTTCGCCTTCGAAAGCGGCAGAGAGGTCGTCAGTGAAAGATGCTCCGCCGGGCCGGTCACGAGGGTCGTTTCGGCGGAGATCTTGCCGCAGGTTGCGGTCAGCTTGACGTTCGCACTTCCCTCGAGCGGCAATGTTTTGTGGACGACCGTCACGTCGGGGGGGGGGCGGCACGGTCTCGCGCACGGTCTGGGCGGCAGCCACCGGCGCCGCGATGATGGACGCGAGCTTCACCAGCGTGGCGAGGTCGCTGAAGATCTTCGGGCGACGCGGCGTCACGGTACCGGTGACATTCGCGTCCGTGCATCCGACGTCGCTCACGATGTAGATCTCGAGCTGGTCCGTCGATTTCGTGATCAGGCGCGTGGCATCACTCAGGCCGGCGATCTGAGGCTTGAGGTTGACGGCCAGCTGCGGACCTTCACTCATCCCGTTCAAGGGCAGCTCACCGATGAAGACGCGATGCGGCGAAGGCAGATCGGTAGGGTTCTTTTGTGACAGCAGCGTCTTCGCCGTGAGGTCGAAGACCACCGTCGGTGCGGCCACGGCGGTCGCGGCGACGGACAACAGGATCATTGCAATGACGAATACGTTTCTCATCTGATCACCTCCATGACACAAGACGGACAACCGTTGATATTTCGCGCGGAACGGCCCGGCTCACTGCATGCGGCGTTCGAATTCCGCGCGCATTACGGTGGTCTCCGAACGCATTGCGTCGTTCTCCGCGCGCATGGCGAGGTTCTCCGCACGCATGCTTCGCAACGCGGCGAGCGCTCGTGTCGGGATCGGCAATTTCGACATCAGTTGCGCGTTCGACAGGAAGCCGAGAGCCACACCGGCGACGATGGAGCCGTACCATGTGCACGCCACTTCCGGCGGACGGCCGCCGTTGATCAGGTAGACCAGCACGATGAACGACAGCAACAGCGTCAATCCGCCATCGAGCCAGTAATGATTCTTGTCGACCGTCGAAGGCGTCTCGCCGAGCGCGACCACCACCTGCGGCGGGGTCGCTCCCTGCTGATAGGCGACGAGCAGACGAATGAGGTAGCCGATCAGCGCACCGAGCGTGCCGTACAACAGATAACTCGCGACCGACTGACACCCGTTCTCGTAATCGAACTTCGCCGTCGCGCTGCCTGCCAGGGAAGGCGAGGCTGAAGTCGTAGTTGCGGACAGCTCGACGATCAAGTCCTTCTGGCTGCCGCTCGGCTGCTTCGCGTCGTTCGCCTTCAGATGCGCGATACGAGTGATCGCCTGCTTCGAGGGAATACCCTGAAACGTGAAGGTCTGTGTATCGACGCCGAAGTTTCCCGGCGTGACGAACGTCAGACTTCCGGCCCTGATCTCCTCGTCTCCGGCTCGCACTTCGCAGACGACGTCCGACGGAGCAGTACCCCTCAGCTTCGTGATCGGCTTGATCGTCAGAGCGGGAACGGCGGCGATAGAGCTGGCAATGAGCAGCGTGGCAGTAATGACGGCGAAGCGCATTGGACGTCCCTCCATCGGTCTGGACGGACGCCGGGCGATATTTCGCTCTTACTCGATCGACGTATCCCGCATCAGGTAGCTCGCCAGTTCTCGATTCGCAGGCCGGGGACGCGGCGGAACTCGCGCTCGTTGTTCGTGACGAGAGTCAGGTCGTGGGCGAGTGCCTGCGCGGCGATGATCGTGTCGTGCGGTCCGATCGGTGTGCCGGCGCACTCGAGTCGCGCGCGCAGCTGCGCATAAACGACAGTGTCGCGCGATGTGAAGTCGAGGATCTCCAGCGGCTGCAGAAAGATCTCCATCACATGAAGCGACTTTAACGGAGAGGAGCTCTTCGCGGCGCCCGTTCGAAGCTCGGCTTCCGTGATGACACTCACAGTCAGGTCATCAGGGCTCATCACCGCCATCTGTGCAACGACGCCGGAGTGCTTCTTGATCGCATAGATACAGGTGTCCGTGTCCAGCAGGAACTTCATCAGAGTTTCTTGCGTTTCTCGAGCTTCCCCTGCGGCGGACGGACGAAGTCGTCGGGAACGCCTCCGAGCGATTCGAAGTATCCCTCCGGCCACCCGCGATCCGGCTCGAGAATCACCGCGTTCCCCTCTCGTCGTACGAGCACACTATCGCCCTCGAACCGGAACTCCTTCGGCAGACGGACGGCCTGGCTGCGGCCGGTCCAGAAGAGACTCGCTTTTTTCGGTTTCGTCGTCTTTTCGCTCATGGTACCTACCAGTGATAGGTACCATTTTACTACTCGAACAACGTATCCACGTACGCCGCCGGATCGAACGGGATCAGATCGTCCGCCCCCTCGCCCACCCCGATGAACTTCACCGGGATGTCGAACTGGCGCATGATCGAGAGGATCACGCCCCCCTTCGCCGTGCCGTCGAGTTTCGTCACCACCATGCCGGTGATCTTCGCGGCGTCGAGGAACGCGGCGGCCTGATTGACGCCGTTCTGGCCGGTCGTGCCGTCGATGATGAGGAGCGTTTCGTGCGGCGCGCCCGGCAGCTCCTTCTCCACCACGCGGCGGATCTTGGAGAGCTCCTGCATCAGGTGCGACTTGTTGTGCAGGCGGCCGGCGGTATCGATCAGCACGACGTCGGCGCCGCGCGATCGCGCAGCCGTGATCGTGTCGTGCGCGACCGCCCCGGGATCCGATCCGGCCTTGTGCTTGACGATGTCAACGCCGACGCGCTGCGCCCAGAGCTCGAGCTGCTCGATCGCCGCCGCGCGGAACGTATCGGCCGCGCCGAGGATCACTTTCTTCCCCTCGGACGTCCAGCGCTGCGCGAGCTTGGCGATCGTCGTCGTCTTTCCCGCGCCGTTCACGCCGACGATGAGGACGACGAACGGCTTGGCGCGCGTGACGTCGATCGTCTGCGCCTCGCGCCTGGGGATCAACAGGCGCGTCTCCTCGCGCAGCACTTCGGTGAGGCGATCCATCTTCGAGATCTTCTCGTCGCGCACGCGGCTTTCGATGCGCTCGATGAGCGCCATGGTCAGCTCCGCGCCGACGTCGGCGCCGAGGAGTCCCTCTTCCAGTCCGTCGATGGCGTGCTTGTCGATCGGAAGGTCGGGAGTCATCGACTCCTTCACCTTCTCGATGATCTCGGTGTGGGTCATGAAGAGCCCACGCTTCAGTTTCGCGAATAAGGTCTTGTCACTCATCTCTGTGCTTTGCGTACCATCTCCTCGTCAATGGTCAGGGTCCCGCCCTCGGTCGGCTCGAATTCGAGAGTGCGGATGACGCGCCGGTACGTCTCGCGCAGTGCGCGTGCCCCGAGGCGCTTCTGGCGCGAAGCCTCCCAGGCGATCGACATCAGCGCGCCGCGCGTGATCTGCAGGTCGATGCCGAAACGCCGGAAGTAGTCGCGCGACGCCCTGAAGATCGAGCCCTCGGGCTCGACGAAAATGCGCGCCAGCTCGGCCTCGCCGAGGTCGTTGAGCACCACGATCGACTCGAAGCGCGACACGAACTGCGGCGTCATGCCGTAGCGGAAAAGGTCGTCGTAACGGAGGTATTCGCGGAGGTGGAACGGCAGCTCCTCGCGCACTTCGCCTGTGGCCGAGACGACGACGACCGGCTTCATCGGCGCGACGTCCTGCCCGATCGTGGCGCGGCGCAGCACCGCGTCGTACAGCTCCTCGAACGCGCCGCCGGCAACGAAGAGGACGTTCGATGAATTGACGCCGACGGCACGGCCGTCGACCTCGAACGTCACGTTCTCGTTCTCCATCAATGTGAGCAGCGCTTCCTGCGCCACGATGCCGCGCACGTTCGGCACGCCGCTGACCTGCGCGCGGATCTTGTCGACTTCGTCGATGAAGACGATGCCGTGCTCGACCGATTGCAGCAGCTCTTCGTGTGTCGCGCTCTCGCCGAGGAAGCGGCGCGCGTTCGCGTAGAGCCGCCCGAGGACTGCTTTTCCGTAGCCCTGGTGCTCTTCGGCGAGGACGTTGGCGTTGATCCGGACGACGTTCGCGAAATGCGAGCGGAGCTCCGGCCTCGAGGCGAGGAACTGCTCGACCGCGCGCATCAGCGTGGTCTTCCCCGAGCCCGAGTTGCCGATCAGCAGGATGTTCGGCGCCGGATGCCCGACCAGGTGCTTCACCAGCGCGACCGAGATCTCGCGGATCGCGTCGTCCTGCCCGACGACCGTCTTGCGAAGCTCCTCGAAGACGTCGCGGGGGCGGAGGGGGAACGCGTCCATGGCGCGCGTAGTGTAATCGAGCCGCTCAGTACACGAAGGAGAGCCCGATCGCGATCAGCAGCAGGATGACGACGGCGACCGAGATGTAGAACGCCTGCACGGTCATGCTGTGCATGTTCACCGGCTGGCGCCGTTCGCCGAGGAGGTACTGCAGGTACTGGACGCGAGGCCGGATCGAGCCGACTTTCTCCTCCAGTACCGGGTAGAGCACCTCGTTGATACCGGGGACGATCACCACGGGGATGAACGTCGCGCCGCCGATGCGGGTGATGAACGGATTGAGCGGCTCGTTGTGCGGCTGCTCGCTCTGCGAGACGAGGCAGTGGTAGACGGTCGTCGACTGCAGCACCGACAGCGCCTTCTGCGACACGCTGCGCGCGCTGTACGAGTTCACCACCGACTGCGAAGTCTGGCGGAGGATCCGCTGGTTGATCTCCGGGACGCGGGTGAAGATGAAGATCGTCTCGCCGTCGGCGAAGGAGATCTGCTCCGAGCGCCGGAAGATGATCTCGCCGAACTCCGCCCATTCCTGTTCGGTTTGATCGGTGGTGAATCCTTCCTCCGCGAGCCGCTTCATCAGCCGCGTGACAGGATCATCGTCGGCACATTCAATCGGTGGTTCCGCTTTGACTTGCATATTTGTTGACGAGCTTGAGCAGGTCGTCGAATTCAAAAGGTTTGCCCATGTAGTCGTCCGCCCCGCAGCCGCGCGCTTTTTCGGCGAGATCGCGGTCGCCGGAGACGATGACGTACGGGATCTTCCGCGTCGCCTCGTCTCTTTTCAGCGTCGTGCAGAGTGCTTCGCCGGAAAGGCCTTTGATGCCGAGGTCGGCGAAGATCATCGACGGTCGCAGCTCGCGCACCCGCTCCACCGCCGCGTCGCCGTCCCCCACCACCTCGGACGTGTGTCCGCCGCGCTGCAGCACGAGGCCGATCAGACGCGCGACATGCGGATCATCTTCGACGATCAGGATCACGGCCATGGCCTGGTGCTCACTAGTCGAATCGAATACGGACGGCGCGGCGCAGGTGTCCGAGCGTTGCGCCGATCAGTGCACCGGCGAGGTTGAAGATCGCGTCGCCGGACGTCGTGACGCGCGTCGCCAGCAACGCGTACTGCCAGAGCACGAGGCCGAGCGCAAACAGCACCGCCGCCGCGCAGGTCAGCACGTAAGTGCGGAATCGCGGCCGTTCTTTCCTGTCGAGCACCATGAAGGCGAGGAAGCCCCACGGCACGAAGGCGATGACGTCGGCGAGCAGCGGCATCAGGGCGGCGATGAGGCGCGCGTACGACGTCGAGCGGAATTGCATCAGCGTCACGACCTCCTCCGCCGGCCCGCGCGTTTCGCTGCTGTACGCCTTCCCCGAAAGGAAGCCGATCAGCGAAAGCATGGCGACGGAGACGAGGATGAGCAGCGCCGCGGTCACGCGCCTGCGGATCACGATCACCCGCACCTCGCGCTTCCCCATGGCCGGGCATTATGCCGCGAGATGTGCGCATAGACGATTGGGGTTCGGTTGCGCGTTTCGTGCCGACGGCTCCGCCCGCCCATAGCGGATAGCAGATAGCGGATAGCAAACTGCTTCTGCTATCCGCAATCTGCCATGGGTGGGCGGGTTAGAATTGCAATAACTAACGAATGTCCCATTCCTCCCTCCGCAGCGTCAGTTATCGAGAGATTGCCGCCCAGATCGCCGCACGCCTCGCTGCCTCGCGTGCGGGAGTCGATCCTCTCGCCCCCTGGACCGAAGACGTAGTCGTGGCCTCGGGTGGTCTGGCCAACGCGATCACGCGCGAATTGCTCGCGCACATCCCGAACGGCCTCGCCGGATTGCAACTGCAGACACTGGAGACACTCGCCCGCCGCATCGTCAACGCCGCGGGTGAATTTCCGCGCGTGGCGTCCGAGGGGGAGCGCCGACTCGCGATGCGGACGGCGGTGCGGCTCGTCGACGACGCGATGCTGGAGAGCCGCGGCATCGCCGCCATGCTCGAGCGCTCGTACCGCGACGTACGCGACAGCGGCTTCACGCTCCGCGCATTCGAGCGCCGCGTCCATTCCGTCGAGCGCTCATTGCGCAGCGCGCGCCGCACGCGGACGATCATCGAGGTCTGGTATTCGTACGAGCGCCTGATCTCGCGCCTCGGCGCGATCGATCCCGCCGACCTGCTGGAGCGCGCTGCTGCGCTGCCGAAACTCAAGCCGCAGATCGTCGCCGGCTTCTACGACATGACCGGCGTGCAGCGAAAGATGATCGAGTCGCTCGCACCGCTGGTCACGTTCATCCCGCTCGTTTCACATCAACAGACACCGACCGTCACCGAGTACGAAACGAAGCACGCCGAGCTCGAAGCAGTCTGCGACGAAGTGCGCAAACTCCTCGACGCCGGCGTGAAGCCCGACGCGATCGGCATCACCGCGCGTTCGATCGACGCCTACGACGCGCGCCTTATCAACCGCTTCGCCGCCGCGCGCAGCTTCGGCACGACGATCGCCGAGGAGACACCGCTGATCGCGCACCGCATCGGCCGCGCGCTGGTAAGCCTGCTGCGCATCCGGGAGCGCGGCTTCCCGCGCGCCGAGGTGCTCGAGCTCGTGCGCGACGGCGTGCGGACGAAGACGCGGATCGACGTCGACAAAGCAGACGCCGACACGCGCCGCGCGCGCATCGCCGCCGGCACCTCGGCCGAGCTGCGGCTGGTCCGCAGGAACAGCCGCGCGATCGACGACTACATCAACGTCGTCGCGGAGATCGAAGCGCTGACGGAGTTGTCGCCGGTCGACCTGCTGTCGACGCAGCTCTTCGCAATCGAAACCGATGCGGACCTCGCTGCGCTGGATGAAGTGGCAGCGGTCGCCGAGATCTTCCGCCGCGCGATGGCGTGGAACATCCGCTTCGACAATGCCGCGGTGATCGACGCGCTGGATCAGCGGACGCTGCGGACAGTCGAGGGCGCCTGTCCTACACAGGTCTTCCTCGGCGACGTGATGAAGTTCCGCGGCCGCTCGTTCGAGCATCTCTTCGTCGTGCGCGCTCAGGACGATCTCTTCCCGCAGCGCCGCGTCGAAGACCCGCTGATCCCCGATTCCGATCGCCGCGCGCTCTCACTGCGCGAGATCGGCACCGGTCGCGATGAAGAGCAATTGCTGTTCGATCTGGTGCTCGATGGACCGGATGTTCGCGTGTCGTATGCGAGCAGTGATGGGTTTGGAAAAGTGTTGCGGAAATCGCGATTTGTGAAGGGGTTGCCGGTTACCAGTTACCGGTTGCCGGCAACCGGCAACCGGCAACCGGCAACTCCGCGCCAGATCCAACTTCTCGCAAGATCCGGCACCAACTCCGTATTCGACGGCCACATCCCCTCCCTCGCCCACCTCTTCCGCGACAAGCTCGCCGCCGTCTCCCCCACCCAGCTCGAAGACTTCGGCGAGTGTCCGCAGAAGTTCCTCCTCAAGCACGTCCTCGGCGTGACCGACATCGACGATCCGGAGCGCGAGCTGCAGATCAATCACCGCGACAAGGGCTCGCTCGACCACCGCATCCTGGAGCGTTTCTATCGCACGCTGAGCGCGAACGACATCATGGAAGCGGCGGCCTCGCTGCCGCTGCTGCCGGCGTCGATCACCTCGCGGCTCGGATCGCTCATCGACACGGAGTTCGATGAGCTCGAGCGGCAGGCGCCGCCGTTCAATCGCACGATGCGCGACATCGAGCGGACCGCGACCAAGCGCATCCTCCGCGACTTCGTCGCCGCCGACTTCGCCGACCTCGCCGACAGGCAATTGCTGCCGAAGTACTTCGAGTACCGCTTCGGCGCGAAGTACGCGTCGCGCGGTCAGGTCGATCATCCGGAGCCGTTCACGATCAACGCGGCGGGGATGCCGATCCGCGTCGAGGGACAGATCGATCGCATCGACGTCGGCGCGGATCGTCTCAGGATCGTCGACTACAAATCGGGCAAGGCGCTACGGCACCAGAAGCTCGGCGACAAGATCGACCGCGGCGTCCGGCTGCAGCTGGCGATGTACGCGATGGCCGCGGCTCGTTTCCTCGACATCGAAGAAGTGAGCGGCGCGATCAAGCCGCTCGTGGCCGGCCCCAGGGCATCGCTCTTCGAGTTCAACCTGGTGGAGAAATACAGCGGCATCGTCGAGACGCTCGGCATCTTCGCCGCGGCGATCGCCGCCGGACGCTTCCCCGCGTTCCCGAACGAGCGCGATGAAGACTTCAACTCGTGCAAGTACTGCCCGGTGAATCATTCCTGCCGGACGAAGCACGAGCCGGATGAGCGGTACGCGATCGGACAGAAGAAAGATCCGCGCACGCTGCTGCAGGAGAAGTGGTGAGCTCACAGCTCTCACTCTTCCGGCCGGCGGGGGCGCCTGTCGCTCCACCGAGGCGAAACCTCGTCATCGAGGCCGGCGCGGGGACCGGCAAGACGACCGCGATCGTGGCTGAGGTGTTGAAGCTGATGCTGGACAGCGAGGAGCTCGCGCCGGAGCGGATCGTCCTTGTCACGTTCACGGAAAAGGCGGCGGGCGAGATCGCGGATCGCATTCACGACGCGCTCAATGAGCTCGAGACACATTTCGACGACGAGCAGGTCGTCTGGCCCGTCGGCTCGCCGAATCCGCTGCTCGTGATGCCGGAGGAAAAGCGCTCGGCGTGGCGCCACGCGTGCGGCAAGCAGCTCACGCGCATCGACTCGCTCCGCTCGCAGACGATCCACTCCTTCTGCCAGTCGCTGTTGCGGCAGTTCCCGATCGAAGCGGGACTCGATCCGCAATTCAAGATCATCGAAGGCTTCGAGCGCTCGCTGCTGCACGGGCAGTTGTACGACGCGTGGGTGGACGAGGAAACGCGGCTGCATCCGACGCCGGAGAACGTCGAGGAGTGGACCTTCCTGCTACGCCACACCGGCTACCTCTTCCTGATCCGCAACGCGATCTTCGAGCTCGTCGATCGCCGCGATCTCATCGCCGAGACCGGCTACGACACCGGCGACATGCGCGATATCGAAGAACGACTCATCGTCGCCCTCGGCAACGTGCGCGACGGCGCAATCGGGCGCTGGGTCGATGCCAATCCGCCGAAGCGCGGCACGCTCGATCAGTGGATCGAGTACCTCGAGCCGATCGCCGGCGAGATCCGCTCGCGCGACCTGCCGCGCGGCCGTGCGGGCGAAGTGACGGCCGCCGCGCTGAAAGTCCTGCGCGGCACGGAGAAGAAAGGCGACTCGATCTACGACACGCTGGTCAGTCATCGCGCGGCGCTCGCGCTGCTCTCACTCGCGCGCCGCTTCGTCGCGTTCCTCGATATAGAGAAGCGAAAACTCGGCGTCGTCGACTTCGACGACCTGCTCCTGCGCACGCTGGCCATGCTCGACGACGGCGCGGTGCTGGAGCGCATCCGCCGGCAGATCGATTTCCTCTTCGTCGACGAGTTCCAGGACACCGACCGCACGCAGGCGCGGATCATCGACCGCCTGGCGCGCGACCGCGACGGCGCGTACGTCGCGGGGAAGACGATCGTGGTCGGCGATCCGAAGCAGTCGATCTACGGCTTCCGCCGCGCCGACCCCGAGACGTACGACCAGATGACGCGGCAGCTCATCGACGGCGGCGCGGAGCATCGCGTGATCGCCGATCAGTACCGCAGCGATCCGCCGCTGCTCGACGACATCAACTCGCTCTTTACGCTCCTCTTCCCCGCCGTCGAGCGCGACGTGAACGTCTTCCGCCCGCGCTACTACCCACTGCGCGCGGGGAAACGCGGCAACACACGCGAGCTGGATGCGCGCATCACGTTCCTGCACGCGGAGCACGACGAGCGGACCGACCAGTTCTTCTGCGAAGCGGAGGCGATCGCCGAGTGGATCAAGTCGCGCGGCGACGATCTGCGGCGCTTCGCCATTCTCTTCCGGCGGCTCACGAAGATCGACGACTACCTCGACACGTTCGATCGCTACGGCATCGACTACGTGCTCCCGCCGACGCGCCTCTTCCTCGACCGCCGCGCACCGGTCGACCTGATCGCCGTGCTGCGCGCGATCGCGTATCCGTTCGACCGCGGCGCCGAGATCTCCGCGGCGCGGACGCCGTACTTCGCGTTGACGGATGAGGAGATCGTGGGCGGGCTGCTGGAGCAGAGCGGCGCGTGGCTCGATTACAAGTCGACCATCGACGCCTATCGCGCGCTATCGCATCACCTCACCGTCTCGCAGCTCATCGATCGCGTGATCGCCACGACCAACATCGAATCGGTCTACGACGCGGCGGCGGACGGTATCCGCTCGAAGCGGCATCTCGAGCACGTGCGCGCCATCGCGTTCGATTACGACCGCAAGATCGGCGGCTCGGTGCGGCAGTTCGTCGACGAGATCGACCGTCGCCGCGCCGATCCGGATGAAGTCGAGCCGTCGCTGCTCGACGACTCGCGCAATGCCGTGCGCATCCTCACCGTGCACGGCGCGAAGGGGCTGGAGTTCGACACCGTCATCCTTCCCGACCTCGTCTTCCCGATCAAAGGTCCGGAGATCTTCATCACCGAGGAGCCGAAGGCGCTGGTCATGCGCGGCCAGCACGAGACGCTCAACGCGCGCACCCTCGGCGACATCGGCAGCGAGCGCGAGCAGGCGGAGATGCGGCGGCTGTTCTACGTCGCCGTAACGCGCGCGAAATGCGACGTGGCATTCGTCTGCAACACGAGCGCGTTCGCGAAGATGGGATTTTTCAGTTGTCTGACCGAGGCGTTCGGATTCGCGAAGGACGGGTTCGCGACGCTGTGGGAGAACGGGCGGACGCTGCGGACGATCAACGACATCACCGTCGCGTTCGAGAAGATGACGGTGCATGGAGCAGACACGCGCAAGCGCCGGCGTCTCGTCGATCAGGCGCTGGAGTCGGAGCTCGCGAGCGGCGAGCTCGTGCCGCTGACGCTCGCCACGCCGGCGGCGATCGAGACCGCGGAGATCAAGGTGCGCCGCGACCGCACGCCCGGCATCCTGCTGCATCGCGTGCTCGAGCTCTCCGACGGCGATCCGATGAAGGTCGTCGACCCGGCGGCCGCGGAGCTCGGCGCATCCGATGATGCGATCAAGCGCGTGAAGCAGCGCCTGCGCACGATCGCGACGTCGGCTACGTTCAAACGTATCGCGCGCGCGGAAACGATCGGCCGCGAGCTGCCGCTGCGCATCGACGAAAACGGCGCGCTCGTCGAGCGCCGCATCGACCGCCTCATCCGCGAGAAGGGCCGCGAAGTGGTGATCGACTACAAGAGCGGGGCCCCCGCCGCGGAGCATGAGCTGCAGGTTAAGAGCTATTGCGAGGCGATCGCGCGGATGACGGGGCGGGCGTGCGGGGGACTGATCTGGTACATCGATGAAGCAAGCGATCACGCGGTAGAGTTGTAGAGATGCCGCTGTCCAAAGTCGTCATCCTCTCGTTCATCGCCATCATCACGATGGTGAATCCGCTCGCGGTGATCCCGTCGTTCGTCGCACTCACCGGGGGGATCTCGCGCCGCGCGCGCGCGAACGTGGCGTTTGTCGCCGGCATCGCCGTCGTCGTCGTGCTGACCGTCTTCCTCCTCGCGGGCAACTACGTCTTCAGCTTCTTCGGCATCACCGTGCCGGCGTTTCAAATCATGGGAGGCGTGATCTTCCTGACCAACGCGATGCGCACGCTGGTCGACGACGAGCGGCGCGCGTTCGACGCCGGCGGCGAGAAGCGGATGGAGGATCGCGACAAGGAGAAAGCGGCGTTCGATCCATCGTCGATCGCCATCGTCCCCATAGCCGTGCCGATGCTCTCCGGTCCCGGCGCGATCACCTCGGTGATGGTGCTGGTGAACCTCTACCCGGGAATCGAAGCGAAGCTCGCGGTGCTGGTGTCGATCGTCGCCGTCGGCGCGGTGTCGTACGTCGTGCTGCTCGCCGCTGATCCGATCTCGAGCGTGATCGGCGGCCGCGGACGCCTCGTCTTCGCCAAGATCATGTCGCTCCTCCTCGGCGCGATCGGCATCCAGTTCATCATCAACGGCGTGAAGCCGGTGATGCTGGAGATCATGAAGGCAGGTTAACTTCACCCATGTTCATCGGTCACGACGCCTTCTCTTTCGCCGCGAAGCGCGTCGCGCCGCGGATGTCGCTCGGTCTCCTCATCGCCGCGCCGAATCTGCTCGATCTCCTCTGGCCGATCTTTCTCCTCCTCGGCATCGAGCACGTCCGCGTGCAGCAGGGCCCCACGCCGTTCCTCAACCTCGACTTCTACGACTACCCCTGGTCGCACAGCCTCGCCATGTCGATCGTCTGGGGCGTCGTCTTCGCCATCGGCTACCGGCTCTTCACGCGAGACACACGCGGCGCGATCGTCGGCGGATTGCTCGTGGTCAGCCACTGGGTCATCGACTTCATCTCGCACGTCCCCGACCTCCCGCTCTGGCCGGGCGGGCCGAAGTACGGACTCGGGCTCTGGAATCACACGGCGGCGACGATCGTCATCGAATCGCTGATGTTCATCGCCGGACTGGCGATCTACCTCCGCACCACGCGCGCACGCGACCGCGTCGGCTCGATCGCGCTCTGGTCGTTCGTCATCTTCCTCGCGGTCGTCTACATCGCCAGTCTCCTCGGGCCGCCGCCGCCGAACGAACGGATCATCGCCTGGTCCGCGCTCCTGCTCTGGCTCCTTCCGTTGTGGGGCGCGTGGATCGATCGCCATCGCGAGGGGCGCGTTTGAAGACGCTTTTCCTCGTGAATATGCGATCGGGCACGGCGCGCAAGTACGACGTCAGCACGCTGATCCGCGAGACGAGCAGCGATCCATTCGACATCGCGCCATGCGAACGGAAAGAAGATCTCGACACGATCATCGACGGCGCGGAACACCGGGGCTACGACGTCGTCTACGCCGTCGGCGGCGACGGCACCGTGCACGAGATCGCGAAGCGGCTCGTCGGACGCGACCTCGCGCTCGGCATCCTGCCGATCGGATCGGGGAACGGCTTCGCACGGCACATCGGGCTGCCGATGGATGCCCGCGCATCGCTCCGCGCATGCGGCGCGCGGCGCATCGTCGCGATCGATACAGCCGAGGTGAATGGGGTTCCGTTTCTCGGCGTGATGGGCATCGGGTTCGATGCATGGATCGCCGATCGCTTCGCCGTCGCCGGCTCGCGCGGCTTCATGACGTACGTGCGCGTCGGTGTGCGCGAGGTGCTGACGTATCGCGCCGAGGAGTACGACATCGACGTTGATGGGCAGAGGCGGCGGATGAAGGCGAAGGTGATCGCCATCGCCAACGCCAGTCAGTACGGCAACGACGCGAGGATCGCGCCGCATGCCTCGGCGCAGGACGGCCTGCTCGACGTCGTGACGATCGCCGACGTCTCGCTCCTCCACGTGCCGATGATCGCGCTGCGACTCTTCCGCGGCACGATCGACCGCTCGTCCGCGGTCACGACGGTACGCGGCCGCGAGATCGTCATCCACCGTGAGCGTCCGGGTCCAGTTCACCTCGACGGCGAGCCGTTCACCATGGCCGAGACTTTGAATATACGAGTCCGGCCCGCGTCATTGAAAGTGCTGTTGCCGGATGTCACCGCTCACATCTAAGACTCACCCTCTCCGCGCGCTCCGGCACCGCAACTTCCGCCTCTTCTTCGCCGACCAGTTGATCTCGCTGATCGGGACGTGGATGCAGCAGGTCGCGCAGTCGTGGCTCATCTATCGACTCACGCATTCCGCGCTGCTTCTCGGCCTGGTCGGTTTCTCGGGACAGATCCCGTCGCTGATCCTCGGGCCGTTCGGCGGTCATGTCGCCGATCGCCATGACCGCAGACGCGTGCTGGTGATGACGCAGAGCGCGGCGATGATCCTGGCGTTCATCCTCGCCGGGCTCACGCTGAGCGGCGTCATTCACGAGTGGCACATCTTCGTCCTGGCCGCGTGCCTCGGCGTCGTCAACGCGTTCGACCTGCCGGTGCGGCAGGCGTTCCTGGTGCAGATGGTCGAGCGCGAAGACCTGATGAACGCCATCGCGCTCAATTCGTCGATGTTCAACGGCGCGCGCATCGTCGGACCGGCGGTTGCGGGCATCCTCGTCGCGGCGATCGGCGAAGGTTGGTGCTTCTTCGCGAACGCGGTCAGCTACGTCGCGGTGATCGCGGGACTGTTGATGATGTCGCTGCCGCGACTCGCGCCGCAGTCGGTGAGCACGTCGCCGTGGGACAACATCGTCGAAGGATTCCGCTACGTCGCGACGACCAGGCCGATCCGCGCGCTGCTGATGCTCATCGGCTTGATCAGCTTCGCCGGTATGCCGTACAGCGTGCTGATGCCGATCTTCGCGGACGAGGTCTTTCATCGCAGCGCGCGCGGCCTCGGCATCCTGATGGGCGCCTCGGGGGCCGGCGCGCTCATCGGCTCCGTGATGCTCGCCATGCGCTCGACCGTGCGTGGACTCGGGAGATGGGTGGCCATCGCATCGTCGTGCTTCGGAGCGTCGGCACTGGCCTTCGCCTTCTCGCGATCATTCGTCATGTCGGCGGTGTTCCTCGTTCCGCTCGGCATGTCGATGATGGTGCAGATGGCGTCGTCGAACACGCTCATCCAGTCGATGGTGCGCGACGAGCTGCGCGGCCGCGTGATGGCCGTCTACACGATGATGTTCGTCGGCTTCGGCCCTCTCGGCGCCCTCGTCGCCGGCTCGCTCGCCGAGCACATCGGCGCCCCGCTCACCGTCGCCTGCGGCGGCGTGCTCACGATTCTCGGCTCCATCGCGTTCGCGATCCGGCTGCCCACACTGCGCGGCGAAGCGCGCGCGCTGATCATCGCGCAGCAAGAGTTAAGTTAAGGGTCAGGTCTGGAAACTTAACTTAACGCGCCGCCCGATCACCATTAAGTTAAGTTTCCAGACCTGACCCTTAACTTAACAATTCGTCAATCCGGCGCTTCAGGTCGTCCCGCGTCTTGGCGAAACGCTCCTCCACCCGCCCCTCGCCCCATGTGGGGTCTTCGATCGGCCAGTGCTCGAGGCGTTTGGCGCCGGGCCACAGGGGGCAGTCGGCGGCGGCGGAGTCGCAGACGGTGATGACGATGTCGAAGGGCTCGTCGATGAACTGGTCGGCCGACTTTGATTGCGCGTCGCGGATGTCGATGCCGATCTCGGCGAGGGCCTGGATGGCGTTCGGATGGACCCAGCCGGCGGGGCGGGAGCCGGCGGAGACGACGTCGTAGTCATCGCCGTGGAACGCACGCGCCAGGCCCTCGGCCATCTGGCTGCGGGCGGCGTTGCCGGTGCAGAGGAAGAGGATCTTCTTTTTCACGGCGCGACGCGCTCGATGACCCAGTCCTTCGCCTCGCGCAGCCGATACGTGAAGCGGTCGTGCAGGCGGTCGGAGCGGCCCTGCCAGAACTCGAACATCACGGGGATCACGCGATAGCCGCCCCAGTGCGGCGGACGCGGGACGGCGAGGTCGCGATAGGTCGCCTCGAGCTGTTTGAAGCGCTCATCGAGATCGCCGCGGCCGACGATCGTCTTCGACTGATCCGAGGCCCACGCACCGAGCTGGCTGCCGCGCGGACGCGTCGCGAAGTAGGCCTCGGACTCTTCCTCGGTCGTGCGGACGACCGCGCCTTCGACGCGCACCTGGCGCCCGAGGACCGGCCACCACCAGCAGAGGGCGGCGCGCGGGTTGTCGTGGAGCTGCGCCGCCTTGCGGCTGCTGTAGTTGGTGAAGAAGACGAAGCCGCGGGCGTCGTAGCCCTTGAGCAGGCAGACGCGCGCGGAGACGCAGCCTTCCGTCGACGCGGTGGCCACGGTCATGGCCTCGGGCAAATCCGGCTGGCGCTGCTGCGCCTCGTCGAACCATTTGCCGAACTGCGTAAATGGATTCGGATCGAGATCGTTCTCCAGCAGTTGTCCGGTGTATTCAGCCAAGCATGACTCCTAACTTGCGGATCACCCGCGTCGACTCCGGCGCGTTCATCAACACCGCCGCGCGCTCGAGTGTGACCCAGGCGAGATCGTTCGATTCATCGGGATGCATGCTGACGGACTGCGGCGCCGCGGTGCGTGCGATGTACCGCACGTCGAAGTGACGATGCAGCGGATCGCCCTTCGAGGCGGGGATGGCGTGGACGTCGACGTCGAGGATGCCGCCCGCGAGCATGAGGTCAGCCAAGCCCGACTCCTCGCGTCCTTCGCGGAGCGCGGCGTCGGACGTCAGCTCCTCCGCTTCGACGTGCCCACCCATCTGCAGCCAGCGGTCGAGACGGCGGTGGTGATGAAGCAGCAGGCGGCCGCCGGGATCGACGATGTAGCAGCTGGCGGTGATGTGTCCGGGGTCGAAATGACCGCGCGAAAAAGGGTCCGCGGACGTGGTCAACAGGTTGACGACCGCCCCGACGTTCTGCGCTTCTGTGTCGTCGGCGGGCCCATAACCACGGAGCTCATCGAGTAGACGTTCACGGCGCGACATCGCCGTTCATGCTACCGCGAGGGGAACCACTGGTAGAGGAAAAAGTAGACGAGCACGCCGGTCACGGAGACGTACATCCAGAGAGGGAACGTGACCTTCGCGAAACGGCGATGCGTCGCCACGCGCATCTTCAGTCCGTTGAAGACGGAGATGATGGCCAGCGGCACGATGGTCACCGCGAGCACGGTGTGCGTGAGGAGGAGCGTGAAGTAGACCGGACGGCTCCAGCCGACGCCTGCGAAGCGCGTCGCGCCGGCCGAGTAGTGGTACGCGAGATAGCTTGTGAGGAAGATGAGCGAGGTCGTGCAGGCCGCGAGCATGAAGCGCTTGTGGGGCTGGATGCGCTTCTTGCGGATGAGCAGGAACGCGGTGAGGAGGAAGACGCCGCTGAGGGCGTTGAGCGAGGCGTTGATCGCGGGCCAGATGTGCGTCACTCCGCCACCAGGTCCTTCACCGTCGCGGCCACATGATCGACGGCATCGTCCTCGGACGAATCGTAATACTCGCGGATCCAGCCGTCCTTGTCGGCGACGGCGAACTTCGAGCTGTGCAGGAGCGGCTCCGCGCCGGGTTGCGGCGTGCCGCCGGCGGCGAGCTTGAAGCCGTCGACGGAGAGCTTGACGATCGAATCACGCTCGCCGGTGAGGAAGGTCCAGCGGTCGTCGTTGCGCACTTTCTTCGCGTAATCGGCGAGCACCGCGGGGGTGTCGCGCGTGGGGTCGACGCTGATGGAGACGAAGCGGACCGGCGCGTCCTTCGGCACTTTCGCCGTGATCTTGCGCAGCGTGCCGGTCATGACTGGGCACGACGCCGCGCAGTTGGTGAAGATGAAGTCGTAGACGGTGACGTAGCCCTTGTTCGCGCCGAGGTTCACCGGCTTGCCGGTTTCGGCGACGAGTTGCGCGTCGGGGACGGGGAAGAGCCTCGGGAGGTCCGATTGGTGATGACAGGAGAGGAAGACAGCGGACAGCAGACAGCAGACAGCGATTCGAAGGGTCATGTACGGGCGGAGATGACGAGCATCGTCATGACGACGATCAGGTAGAAGTTCGACGTCATGAAGAGCTTCATGGCGGTCTTGTTGGAACGGTCGAAGTAGAAACGGACGGACATGACGAGCATGGCCAGCGACGCGGCGATCGCGCCGGCGAGATACGCGGTGCCGTACGACGGCAGCACGCTGACCGCGAAGAGGGCGAGTGACCAGATCACGGCCTGGCGCGCGGTGGCGAGACCGTGCTCGTCGTGGACGGAGGTCATCACGAATCCGGCGCGGCCGTAGTCCTCGCGATAGATCCAGCTGATGGCCATGAAGTGCGGGAGCTGCCAGAAGAAGAGGATGCCGAAGAGGATCCAGCCGTTGAGGGCGAGCGATCCGGTGGCGGCGGTCCAGCCCATGAGCGGCGGGATGGCGCCAGGCACCGCGCCGATGATGGTGCAGGCGGTGGAGATCCGCTTGAGCGGCGTGTAGATGAAGATGTAGCTGGTCAGCGTGAAGGCGCCGAGGAAAGCGGTCAACCAGTTGACCATCACGCCGAGGTAGAGCGTGCCGGCGACGGCGATGAGGGCGGAGAAGAGGAGTGCGCTGCGCGGCGCGATGCGGCCGTCGGGCAGCGGGCGGAGGCGCGTGCGGCGCATCTTCGCGTCGTGCTCGCGCTCGACGTACTGGTTCAGCGCGTTCGTCCCCGCGGCGACGAGCGCGGTGCCGAGGAGGACGTTGATCAGCGCGAGGGCATCGACGCGCGGCGCGCCGATGAGATAGCCGGCGGCCGTGGTGATGAGGACCATCATCACGATGCGCGCCTTGGAGAGCTCGAGGTAATCGCGGGAGACGGCGAGGACGGCGCTCATGCGGCGAGCTCCTGGGCGACCGGCGGAGCAACCTCGACAAGCTGAGAGCTTGTCGTACGTGCGCTGAGGGCGAGGAGGAGCGAGGTGGCCAGCGTCGCGGCGCCGGTCACGACGTGCATGCTGGTGATCGACGCGTGGTGCAGCGCGGCCTGGCCGACGAGCGAGTGATAGAGCGCCTTGTTGTCGGCGTAGTCGAAGACCACGCGCATGCCGAGGTAGATCTGGCAGCCGACGAGGGCGACGAGCGCGGTGGCGAAGCCGCGGAACTGCTTCGCGCGGAAGCAGGCGCGCGCGACGGCGAGGATCGCGATCGTCACCGCAAGTGCGCCGCAGCGATGCGCAAAGTTCGCCACGATCGCGCCGCTGGTGAAGTCGGGGATGAGCTTCCCGTTCGAGAGCGGAAAGTCGGTGAAGACGACGCCGGCGTTCATGTGGCGGACGATGGCGCCTAGGAGGATCTGGGAGTAGATGATGATGGGGAGGAACGTCGTTACTCGGACGACCCCCTCATCCGCCTGCGGCACCTTCTCCCCCGCTGCGGCGGTGGAGAAGGCTATGGCGACGTTCAGGCAGAGCAAGATCTCGGCGACCGCTCCGTGCGCGACCGACAGCGAATGCGGCTGCAGGAAGAGGACGGTCAGTCCGCCGAGGAGGCCCTGCACGAGGACGCAAGCGAGGGAGGTCCAGCCGAGCTTGCGGATGAATTTTTTCGGCTCGAAGAGCTGGAGCGCGATGGCCTGCAAAAGGATCAGGAATCCGACGGCGCCGGCGATGAGGCGGTGCCCCGCTTCGTAGAGGATGCCGCCGATCATCGGCGGGATCACCATGCCGTAATTGAGCGGCCAGTCGGGAACCGCGAGGCCGGAACCGGTCGACGTGACCATGGCCCCGGCGAAGATCAGGAACAGGGTGAGAACGGCGACCAGCTTCGTGAAGCGTCGTAGCCAGACGGGCGTGGGGGAAGCGGAAATCATCCGGGGGCTTTATACCTCAACTGCCCGGAACAGCCGGGGTCTGGGACTTCATCCAGTTGACGAACTGGTCGTGTGTGTCGACGAACAGTTGCCCGCGCATGCGGTAGTGGCTGTTGCCGCAGAGCTGCGCGCAGGCGATCTCCCACGTCTCGCCGTCGTTGGTTTTGATCGGCGTGAAGTGAACCGGCACGTCCATCCCCGGGATCGCGTCCTGCTTCACGCGCATGACAGGGAGGGAGAAGCTGTGGATGACGTCCTTCGACGAGATGTGGATGATCACCGGCCGCCCCTTCTCCACGTGCAGCTGGTTGATCATCACGACGTCGTCCTTGGCGGCGGGATCGTTGGGGTCGAGGCCGACGGTGTTCGTCGACGAGACGAACTTCGCGTCGCGATGACCGAACACGCCGTCCGCGCCGGGATAGTGGAGGTTCCAGGCGAACTGCTCGGCGACAGCGTGGATCTCCAGCGGATTCGTCTCCGCCTTCGGCTTCGACGTCCACTGGCCCCAGAGCGGGATGGAGAAGACGAGGAGCAGCACCGCCTCGACGACGGCCACCGCGACTTCGCCATAGGTCGACCAGTGCGACTGCATGCCGGCGTGGTTCGCGCGCGGGTGCTTCTTCGCGTTGAAGCGCCAGAGGACGAAGACGAAGTACGCGGCCCAGAAGACGAAGAGCACGAGCATCAGCACGTGCACCCACGCGTTCAGACGGTCGAGTGCCGCGCCATGTTCGGAGGCGATGGGCGGCATGTATTTGGCGAGAAACTCCTGCATCAGTGTGCTCCCCCTTCGATGAGGTGGAATGACTCGCGGCGCCGCCGGATGGCACGCGCGCGGCGCCAGAAAGTGACGAAAAGTGCGACGAATCCGATCTGAACCAGGCCGATCACGCCGAGGAGAAAGAGGATGCCGTTGCTGGTGCCCTTGGTGAGCGGAGAATCGGGGTTGCCGAAGCAGACGGGGCAAGCCTGGACATAGACAGCGGACAGCAGACAGCAGACAGCAGCAAAAGACCGAAGAACGGTTTTGAACCTGCTGTCCGCTGTCCGCTGTCTGCTGTCCATCACGGCAAATCCCTCAACTTCGCGTACACCTTCGTTCCGTAGTACGCGAGCGCCGCCCCGCTGGCGAAGAAGACCAGGCCGAGGACGAGCGCGCCGGTGTTGCGATCGAGCATGTAGCCGCGGATCCCCCACACGCCGACCCAGATCGAGAGGGCGATGCAGACCATCACAAAGACGATGTGGAAGATGCGCAGGGACATTCACTTGTATCCGAACTTGTCGAGGACGTCGTGGACCGGGAGCCACATCAGGACGGCGAAGAAGATGACCGTCAGTATCAGGACGCTGTAGATCAGCTTCTTTTCCGACAGGAGATGCATGAAGAACGCTGCGACGAGCGAGCCTTTCACCGTGGCGATGATCAGCGCGACGATGATCGCCTGGTGCTCCGGCAGTTGGAGCTTGAAACGGACCCACACCGTGAGTCCGGTGAGTGCCCCGAGCGCGACGAAGACGCCGATGTAGCGCGTCATCTCCTTCTTGATGGACTCGGGGGAATCGTGCGAGTCGTGCGCGTCGTGATGCGATTCGGCGACGTGTTCGGTCATCAGCGTCTCCTACAGCAGATAGAGCGTCGGGAAGAGGAAGATCCAGACGAGATCGACGAAGTGCCAGTAGAGGCCGACGATCTCGATGCGGTTCGTGAAGCGCCGCGGCTCGTGGTCGTACATCGACCAACCCTTCGTCAGGAAGTAGGTGAAGACGATCATGCCGCCGAGGACGTGCAGGCCGTGCAGGCCGGTCATCGTGAAGTAGATCGCGAAGAAGTTGCTGGTCTTGGGGAAGTGATGGTGCTGGAAGCTGAGGTTGTACTCGTACGCCTTGATGCCCATGAAGGCGAAGCCGCAGAGCAGCGTCGCCAGGATCCACATCCGCGCCACCTGCGGCTTGCGCAGCCGGAGGTTCGCCCAGGCCATGACCACGAAGACCGAGGAGGCGATGAGCACGAAGGTGTTGATCGTCGCCGGCACGACGTGCAGCTCTTTCCAGCCCTCGGGCCACGTGGCGGCGCCGGTGCGGATCAGGATCAGCGACGAGAAGAGCGCTCCGAAGAGCATCACTTCCGAGGCCAGGAACAGCCATACGCCGAGCTTCCCGTTGTAAAGGCCGGTGTCCGGCCGGGCGTCGACGTTGTACGGAATCTCCAGGTGTGCAGACATTCGCTCTCGATCTCCTTACGCCACCACCGGCGCATGCGGCGGCGCGACGACCGGCACGGGGACCGCGCCGCTGTCATCCGCGTTCTGCGGCAGGTAATCGTCCGTCATTCCCGGGAGGCTGTACTCGTACGGACCGCGGTGCACGACGGGCAGAACGGCGAAGTTGCCGTGTCCGATCGGAGGCGAGCTCGCGGCCGCCCATTCGAGCGTCGTGGCCTGCCACGGATTCGCGCCGACCTTCTCGCCCCACTTGATGCTCTTGAAGAAGTTGTAGATGAACGGCAGCTGGAAGATGAAGAGTCCGATGGCGGCCTGCGACATGAACGGGTTGGTCGCAGTCGCCGCCGCCTTGGCATGCGCGTACTGGATGCCGCCGTCGAAGAGACGGCGCGAGACGCCCGCCAGTCCCTGGTAGAACATCGGCATGAAGATGCCGTTGATGCAGACGAGCGATCCCCAGAAGTGGATCTTGCCGAGCGTGTCGTTCAGCTTCCGGCCGGTGATCTTCGGGAACCAGTAGTAGATGCCGGCGAACATCGCGAAGATGGTCCCCGGCGCCACGACGTAGTGGAAGTGGCCGATGACGTAGTAGGTGTCGTGCAGGTGGATGTCGGTCGTGGCCAGGCCGAGCGGCAGTCCGGTCAGTCCGCCGATGCCGAACATCGGCAGGAACGCCAGCGCGAAGAGCATCGGCGTATTGAAGCGGATCGACGCGCCCCACAGCGTGATGAAGAGCGCACTGAGGATGATGACCGAGGGAATCGAGATGATCATCGTGGTCGTCTGGAAGAAGGCGCTGATGATCGTGCCCATGCCGGTCATGAACATGTGGTGGGCCCAGACGACGAACGACATGAATCCGAGGAAGACGGTCGCGCCGACCATGGAGCGATAGCCCCACAGCGACTTGCGCGTGTTGTTCGCGATCACCTCCGCGACGATTCCCATCGCCGGCAGGATCAACACGTACACCTCGGGGTGCGCCAGGAACCAGAAGAGGTGCTGCCAGAGCAGCGGGTTGCCGCCCCCGGCGTTCTTGAGCACTTCACCGCTGACCACGAGGCCGCTCGGCAGGAAGAAGCTCGTGCCTGCGACGCGGTCCATCAGCTGCAGCACGCCCGCGGCCTCGAGCGGCGGGAAAGCGAGGAGCAGCAGGAAAGAGGTGACGAACTGCGCCCAGACGAAGAACGGGAGGCGATCCCAGGTCATCCCCTTGGCCCGCAGCTGGATGATGGTGACGATGAAGTTGACCGAGCCGAGGAGGGAGGAGGTGATCAGGAAGATCATCCCCACCAGCCACCACGTCTGCCCCTCCGAGGCGATGACGGAGAGCGGCGGATACGACGTCCATCCTGATTGCGCCGCTCCTCCCTTCGTCTGCAGGAAGAACATGCTCATCAGCATGATGATGCCGCCCGGGAGGTAGCACCAGTAACTGGCCATGTTCAGCTTGGGGAAGGCCATGTCGGGCGCGCCGATCTGCAGCGGTACGACGTAGTTGCCGAAGGCGCCGACGGCGAGCGGCACGATGGCCAGGAAGACCATGATCGTGCCGTGCATCGCGCCGAGCTGGTTGTACTGCTCGGGCAGCATCCCGCCGTTGCTCTTGAAGAACCAACCGATGATCTTGAAGTGCTCACTCGGCCATCCGAGCTGGAGTCGCATCATGATCATCAGGAAGAAGCCGAAGAGAAGGAAGCAGAGGGCGGTGAAGCCGTATTGCACGCCGATCCACTTGTGGTCCTGCGAGAAGACGTACTTCGTGATGAAGGACTCGTGATGGCCGTGACCCGCACCATCCTCTTCCTTCATCACGCGCAGTGCTTCGCCGAGCGCCTTTTCGGCGTCCTTCGCGTACATCCACTGCGATCCAACTCTGACTTGTCGTTTCTGAGCCATGAAAGCTCCTCCGCCGTCGCGATTACCCCTTGAAGCTGAACGAGACCTGCTTCGACTCCTTCGGACCGACGGTGATGCTCTGCTCCTGCTGGCCGTACTTCTCGTGCCACGCGACGAGCGTGTAGGTGCCCGGCGGGAGGTTGGCGATCGTGAACTGGCCGTTCATCCCCGAGACGGCGTAGAACGGGTGCGGCATGACGGCCATGTACGACTTCATCCAGCCGTGGACGTCGCACTTGATCTTGAACGGCGTCAGCTCCGGCTTGTCGAGCGTCTTCGTGGCGATCATCCCCTTGACCGGCTGGCCTTCGTTGAACTGGCTGTTCACTGCCGGGAGCGCGTGGACGTTGTGCAGGGTGTCGTCATCGTTGCGGATGTCGAGCTTCTGGCCGACCTGAATGCCGCTGACGTGCGGGGAGTACTTGCAGCCCTGCTGGTCGAGCATGTGGGCGGCCGCGGGCGGCGGGTAGTTTCCGGCCGGCGGGTTCTTGATGTAGACGAAGACGTTGGCCAGCTCACCGGCCGGTCCGACGACCACTTCCTCGTCCTGCACCGGGTCTTTGTGCTGCGACTGGCAGTACGGATCGGCGCCCATCTGGATCGTCGCCATCTTCGGCGCGGCGCCTTCGAACTTCACGGAGCCGGCGACGGTCGCGGCGTCGGCGGAGACTACAGGAGCGGCCGCGGCGGGCGCGGCTGCCGTGTCGGAGGCCGGAGCGCTCGCGGTCTGCGGCGCCTGGTCGTCTTCACCTTCTTCTTTTGACTCCGCCTCTTTTCCCTTGCCGCATGCGACGGCGAGGACGAGGACGGCGGCGAATAGCATCGTCAGAAACTTCTTCATGGTCATTTGCTTGCGATCTCCTTCGGTTTGGGCGTGGGCTGAGCCGGCATGGCCGGCAGCGGAGTGACTGTGACTCCACCCTCCCCCGCCGTCCTCATCTGGGTGATCCCGATGGACCAGATGTAGTCGCGGAGGTAGTCGGTGAGCGCCACGGCGTCGCTCATCGTGCGACGCAGTTCTTTCTCGTCATTGTGGAAGTACGGGAGCAGCGCGGCCTTCTGTCCGGCGAATGCCGGTGTGTCGATGGCCATCGCCAGCGGCGACTGGAAACCGCCGGTGACCGCGTTGTGCGGGAAGTTCGCGGGCATGCGCGTCGATGGGATCATCTCGCCCGGACGGCGGATCCAGTCGGGGATCCACTCGTGACGGAGGCGTATGCGCGAGAGAGTGAGGTTCGGCGCGAGCGACTGCGCGTTCGCGACGTCGGGGACCGGCGGATTCTCCGGATTGACCGGCGCGGTGGAGTGACACTGCGCGCAGCGGAGCATGCCGTAGACCTCGCGTCCGATGGCGACGTTCGCCGCGGGCGGATTCGAGACGCGGAGAGTGTCGAACTGCTGCGCCTTCCCTTCGCCTGCGAAGTAGGTGACGAGGGTGTTCGCCTCCTGATCGTCGAAATGGAAGGTCGGCATCCGGACGTTGAGCCACGGCCGGATCTTCATGGTGGTCGGGTCTTTCAGGAAGTTGAAGAGGAACGGCGACTGCGCGCGCGCTCCTTCCGGCGTGAGATCGGGCGGGAGGAAGTTGGTGTCGGCGATGAGCGCGCCGATGGCGCGTCCGGTGCGGTCGACGATGTGACACGCGCGGCAGTTGTGCTGCGAGACGCGCTTGCGTCCTTCCTCGATCTGGCGGCTGTGCGGATCCATCGCCGCCATCCGGTTCGTCGCCACCATGTCCTTGGTCAGGCCGCTGATGACCATGGTGATGAGCCGCGCTTCCTCCTCGCTGAGGTGGAAGTTCGGCATCTTCAGCTTGTCGTTGTAGCCCTTCTCCCGCTTGTCGTCGAACACGCGCGGGCTGCGGACCTTGTTGTAGATCCACGACGGCACGTTGTGCTGCACGTGCTCTTTCTTCCCCGACTCGTGCTCGTACTCGTGCACGAAGCCGAAGTCGAAGAGGTGGAGCGGCTTCGATCCTTCGATCGTGAGCTCGGTACCGATCGGCTTGAGTCCTTCGAAGCCGTTGATGTTGTGGCAGGAGTAGCAGCCGTACTTTTCGATCGAGCGCTGCCCGAGGTAGACGAGCTGGTCGTTCAGCTGCATCGCCTTCAGCCTGGCCTCGGCGTCACGATCGGACAGCGTGTTGATCATGTAGCTCTTGGCGAGATCGTGCACCGCCTTGACGTCGGGCGCGTCGATCCGCTTCATCATGAACTGCGGCTTCTGCAGGGTCATGAGATAGGCGGTGACGTCGGACGCTTCCTGGTCGGTGAGGCGGAGCGACGGCATCGGCGCATCCGCGTAGTAGGCCTTCGGGTCCTTCACCCAGTTGTAGATCCACGCCGGATGCGTCTTGGTGCCGACGCCGGTGAGGTTGAAGCCGTAGTTACGCTCGAGCGGGACGTCGTCGCGTTTCGCGAGGCGGACCTCGCCGCTCTTCTCGTCCTTGATCTGCTCGGAATTCACGTGGCAGCCGAGGCAGCCGATGTTCTCGACCAGAGCCTTGCCGCGCGCGGCGTCGCCCGCCCCTGCCGGCGCCTGCCAGACGCGATGCGTCGACTTGGCGAAGAGGTACGCGACGATGGCGTGGATCTCGGCGTTCTGGTTCTTGATGTTCTGCGCTTTTTCCGCGGCCGGGACGTACGGGCCGACCATGTTCCGCTGGTAGAAGAACGACGGCATGCGCGTCGTGGAGCGGAATTCGTGCGGTTCGCTGATCCAGCGTGCCGCCCACTCAGGCGTGGTCTTTTCCGCGATGCCGGTCAGGTCGGGGCCCGGCTTGCGGAGATCGGTGAAGCGCCAGTTGCTGATCTTGTGGCAGGCGTAGCAGCCGTACAGCTCGACCGTCCGCATCGCCTTGCTGATCTGCTCGCCGCCGTCGACGTTGACCTGGCCGGAGTGGCACTTGATGCAGCCGGCCTCGTAGTACTGGCGCGGGAACATCGGCGTGTCGAGGAACGGATTCTCTTCCCACTGCCACTGCCGCTTTGCGTAGTCCCACGGACCGGGCAGCAGGCTGACCACCGCGCCCGACCAGCGGCGCTCCATCTTCGGATTCGGCGGCACGTGTCCGGCGCGGCCGAACTCCGTGGCGCGGTCCTGACCGTGATGGCAGGAGGTGCAGCCGAACTCGAGGAGCGGATGCTTCGAGGCGGAGCCGACGAAGAGGTCGAGCCGCGGGTGCGTGCGCCAGGGATTGAGGATGTCCTGCGGCGCATCCTGGATCCGCTTGAGCTGCGCGATCCGCCCCTCGGCATCCTTCCGCTTCTCGACGTCCGCGATCTCGAAGGTGTCGAGCTTCTTCTGAATCTCCGCCGCGAGGCGCGCCGCTTCCTTCTTCGATTCGAAGCCGGGGTTGTCGATCGCGCGATGACACGTCATGCAGCGGTCGACGCGCGGGATGTGCATGTAGTTGACGTCGACGAAGAGGTCGGGCAGCACGACCTGATCGATCTTCAGCGTCGGGCTGATGAAGTCGAGCATCGGGAGGTTCAGGAGAAGGTTCTTCCCCTTCATGATGTCGACCGTGTCGAGCTGCTTGGTCAGCAGATCGATCGAAGCGGTGAGCTCTTTCTTCTTCGCTTCCGCCGCGTCGATCTTCTTCAGGTACTGATTGACGCGCTCTTTCGCGGCGTCGCGATCGCGCGTGACCTGCTGCAGGCGAAGCTGCAGGTCCTGCACGTGCCTGACGTAGTACTCGAACTCGCGCTGCCGCTCGGCGCGGTCGGAGCGCTTCTGAATCCTCGAGGTCTCGGCGTCGTAGCGCTTGGCGTCGAGGACGGCCTTGGCGAAGCGGTAGTCCTCGTCCGCGGCGTAGTGCTTCCCTTCCCACGCGTCGAGATCTTTCTGCGCCTGGAGGTACTGATCGCGCTCTTTGGCGATGGCGACGTTCTGCTGCTTGATCTGATCGTCGAGCGCCTTGATCTGTTCCTTGTTCGCCGACGCCTGCGCCGCCTTGAGATCGGACTCGATCCGCTCCTGCTGAATGCGGAGGAACTCGCGCTGGAACCACTTCCAACCGCGCACGTAGTCGTAGCCGACGATCAACGCAGTCGACGCGAGGAGAACGAGGGACGACCACGCGAAGATCGCGTTCAGGCGGCCCATCGAATAGTTGTGCGGGATCGGCTCCTGTGGTTTCAAAGTCCCTCGCGGTTCTTCCTCAAATGTTGAAGAAGATCTCCTGGATATGAACGATGTACTTCAGGTTGAACAGCCACCGCAGCACCATCTTGATCGGCAGCGACATCATGAACAGGAAGAGGAACGTCCCGGTGTAGTACCGCGGCGGGCCCATCTTCAGGTAGAAGCGGCGGAACGGACCGACGGCCAGCAGCGGCGGCAGTCCGAGATAGGCGATCGTGATGATGAGGCCGAACATCTCGCGGATGACCCACAGCTTCGGCAGCGGCATCCCGAGCGCCTTGACCCAGATGAGCTCCGACAGGTCGACGTTGACCAGCGGGACGAGCTTGTTTGGATCCCAGTATTCGTAGGGGCCGAAGAAGTTCCAGTTCGGGCCGCGGAGGAACGTGCCGGTGATGATGAGGAACGACCAGAGCACGAGGAAGCCGTAGAGGAAGATGCCGAGCTCCCACTTCCGCTCGCGGAACGAGTAGTAGCCGTTCCCCTTCGGATTCGTATCGATGTAGGGAACCGCCATTAACCCGACGATGATCAGCGTCGGCAGAACGACGCCGGCCAGCCACGGATCGAAGTAGACGAGCATCTCCTGCAGCCCAAGGAAGTACCACGGTGCCTTCGCGGGGTTCGGCGATGACGTCGGGTTGGCCGGCTCTTCGAGCGGAGCTCTCAACGCGATCGACCAGATGATCATGATGATCGTCAGGAGGATCATGCAGAGCATCTCGGTGTAGACGAGGTCGGGCCAGGTGAAGAGCTTCTCGTCCGACTCGGTCTTCTCCCACGGGATGCCGCCGCCGAGGATCTGCTTGTCGTTCAGATACGCCTTGCGCAGCGCGACCCAGGTGAAGAATCCGAGGAGGAAGATCATCGCAGCGATGGGGACGTTGTCCGGCTTCGCGGCGATCAGATAGAAGTTCTCGTCGAAGAACGACAGCACGAATGCGCCGCCGCCGAGGATCAGCATCCAGAGGCCGGTCTTGCTGTCCCACAAGCGTCCGCCGAGGTGCGCCAGGACGAACATGATGGCCAGGTAGGCGACGCTGCAGTAGAGCAGCGGCGTAATGAACAGGCCCGTGACGAGCAGCAGGATGCCGAAACCGAGGAACGCGCCGCCGACCTTCGACTTGATCTTTCCGTCGTAGAGATTGAAGAAGATGATGAAGCCGAAGGTCGCCGACAGCAGGATGAACGAGATCGACGCGCCGGAGAGAACGTTGATGAAGTCCTTGATGAACGTCATCGTCTCACCTCACATCGGCCCGGAGATGCCGCCATCTTTTCGCACTCGCCAGAAGTGGATGGCCATTAAGAATCCGGCCGCCAGCGGGATCGCCATGCAGTGCAGGACGTAGAACCGCAGCAGCGTCGAAGGTCCGATCGAGCGCCCGCCGATGAGGGCGAATCGCGCGTCGTCGCCGGCGTGAATCAGCCGGATGTCGCCGAGTTTTATCAGGCCCGACATCGGGCCCTCGTTTCCCGCGCCTGGTGTGGCGCGCGCCATGTTCGATCCGACGGTGATGGCCCAGATCGCAAGCTGGTCCCACGGCAGCAGATAGCCGGTGAACGAGAGCAGCAGCGTGAGCACGAGGAGGACGACGCCGACGTTCCAGTTGAACTCGCGCGGCGGCTTGTACGAGCCGGTCATGAAGACGCGGAACATGTGCAGCCAGACCGCGATGACCATCGCGTGCGCGCCCCAGCGGTGCATCTCGCGCATGATCCCGAACGGCGCCTGTTCGCGCAGGTCCATGATGTCGGGATAGGCGTATTCGATGGTCGGCCGGTAGTAGAACATCAGCAGCAGGCCGGTGACGGTTTCGACCAGGAAGAGGAAGAACGAGGTGCCGCCCATGCACCAGGTGTAGCTCATGCGCACGCCGGAGCGGCGCACCTTGACCGGATGCAGGTGGAGGATGAGCGAGCCGAGGACTGCGAGGACGCGTTTGCGGTTGGTGTTGGGGATGCCGACACGGAAGATCGACTTCCAGATCTGCGAGTTGACGATGCCTTCCTGTAGTTGTCGTAGGTTCGCCATTCTCTCCCCGGGTTGCCCCTAGACTTTCAAGAACGAATCAGGATTCGTCCACTCGCCACGTTCCTGGTGGAACTGCACCGACTTGTCGACCACGATCTGACCATCGGCGACGTCGACGTAGATCTTGGCCCGCTCGAGCGGACGCGGCGCCGGACCTTCGAAGTTGACGCCGGTGCGGTAGTAGCCGCTGCCGTGGCAGGGGCACTTGAACTTGTTCTGCGAGGGAAGCCAGTTCGGCGTGCATCCGAGGTGCGTGCAGATCGTGATCAAGGCGTACATCGAATCTTCGGTCCGGACCATCCAGATGCCGTACTTGTCCTTCCACCGCTCGTCCACTTCGCCGACCGAATAATCGGCCGGAGGGCCGGCCTTGAACTTCTGCACCGGCTCGAAGAGCACGTTGGGGAAAAGGAAGCGGCCGAGGATACTGGCGAGGCCTCCGAGAGCAGCCGCCAAAGTGCTCCAGGCGATGGTCAGGACCCAGGGGAAACTGCGACGGGAAATCTCCCCCTGGTCGCGGATCTCCGCTGCGGCGCTGCCCGCGAGGGGCGTCTTCGGAACCACCTGATATGGCGTGATTTCTTCAGACATCGGGAGCCGAAGTAGTTGCTTCCGGTGGCACGTACTATCGCTCGATGAGTGACGCGTGTCAACGAAAAAGGTGACAGAAATCACGCATGCTCGCGCACCCTTCGGCGATTGAAGCGGAACGTGGCGACGATGCTGTTCAGCACGGCGTCAAATCGTTTCCGGATCATGGTTTGGCGCGCTCGTACTGCTCGATGTAGACGCTCGCCGGCAACCGCCGGATCGCCTCGCCGATGACGTCGAGCGGAAGGTCTTCCAGCTTCCTGAAGCGGATGCAGACCCTCCCCATGTCGAGCTTGCGGCCGCTCTTTGCCCACGCGTCGCGAAACCATTGCACCAACTCCGTGTCGCTCACCCCTTCGACGCATCCGCAGTAGAGACCCATGAGGTAGAGCGACATATAGTTCTTCTGTGAGGCGAGCCCCGCGAACGGCAGTCCCTGCTTCGGATCGCAGTGATAGCCGGGCGGATAGACGCGATGCGGCACGTAGTAGCCGATCATTCCGTAGCTCATCCCCTCCTCGTAGCCGGAGTCGAGGTTGTCGAGGATGACCCGGCGCACCGCTTCGAGGGCGCGACGGCGATCGTCGGGCAGGGAGGCGAGGTACTCAGCGACCGTTGTTGCTTTGCTCTGCATTCGCCATGATCATCGCCCATTCAGCGAGTGAATCGAAAGGTCTTGATGACGCCTCGCAGATCCGCTTCGTAAGAGTCGCCCAGCTGCACGTAGAAGTAAGCGGAGTGCTGCTTCCGATCGTTGAGCACGGCTACTTCGTAGATCTCCGATCCGATCTCGCCCTTCTTGTTCCACACGCGACTCCAGCCGCTGCCGCGCACTCCGCGACAGCAATGCGTCTTGAGCTCTTCGGCCGGAGTGTCCATCCCTCGGCTTGCGGTGCTCCAGCCTTCACCGGTCTTGAAGAAGGAGATGCGCGCAAGCGTGTCGAACGGCGCATCGGCGACCAGAATCTCGATCGTGTAGTCGCGCAGAAACCCGTCCGAGTCCGCGGCTTTCCTGGTCCACCCGGGCGGCCGGATGCCGATGTAGCAGCGGACCTGCTCATCCTTCAGATAGTGCTTCCGCCAATCGGGCGCTCCGAGGTTCCCGGCGGTCCAGCCGCGCGGCAGTTCGAATTCGACGCCACACTTTTCGTCACGGAAGGTCCTGGCGTGGAGGGCGGTGGTGAGGAGAAGCAGCACGAGCAGGCGTCGCATGCAGCAAAACGTAAATCGGGATTGTGGCGAACGGGTGGCGGACGAGTGGAGATCAGTGGATCGTGATCAACGCCTGCTTCGCCGCATCGCGCACGCGCAGGCTGGCATCGCTCGTCGCCAGCTTCTGCAGATCTGCCGCGGCGTCGTGTCCCGCGAGCTTCGCGTACGGTTCCATGGCCATGATCATCGCGTCCTCGGCCTGATCTTCGCGCATGCGGGCGGCGGCGAGGCGCTGGCGGTCGAGCATGTCGCGCAGCGTGCCGATCGCGCGCTTGTCGCCGAAACGCGAGAGGGCGATCGCGGCGTTGAAGCGGACGTCGGCGGTCTGATCCTCGAGCGCGGAGACGAGCGCGGGAACTCCGCGCGGATCGCCGATCGCGCCGAGCGAATACGCGGCGGTTTTGCGCACGTCCTTGTCCTCATCGCGCGTGGCGTCCATCAGAGGAGGCACCGCCGAGGGATCGCGCAATTCGCCGAGGGCGACGATCGCGTAGAGACGAGATTCGGCGTCGCTGTCGCGCAGCCCTTCGATGAGCACCGGCGTCGCGCGGCGATCGCCGAGCTTGCCGAGGACGAGCGCGAGGTAGCGGCGGATGCGCGGGTCATCGTTCTTCGATTGCGTGTAGAGCGTCGCCACCTGCTGCTCGAGGTTCGGGTACTTCTTCGCTTCGCCGCGGTTGATGGAGCGCGAGAGCTGATACGCGGCGTGGCCGCGCTCGTGGGCGCTGCCGGAGCGGATCTCGTTCAGGTAGTCGGGAATCGAGCTCTTTTCCGAGGCGAGAAGACCGAAGAGGAGGAAGACGCCGACGCCGATGGCCACGATTCCCAGCGGGAAGATGACGAACTGAAAGAGGATCGTGCGGGGAGATTCTTTGGGGAGATCCTCCGTCATCGGCCGGTGCCCGCGACGATGAAGTCGGGCAGGTAGCCCTTCAGCTGCGTCGGCGCCTCGGGGACGACGATGGCGTCCTTGTCACACACCGACTCGCAGAGCCGGCAGGCGACGCACTTGTTCTTCTCCACGAAGGCGATCTTGTAGTGGTTTGCCACCGTCTCGTCCTGCGGCTCGATCATGTGGATGCATTCGAACGGGCAGATGTCGACGCAGAACTCGCACCCGGTGCAGAGCTCCTTGATGACCTCGGCTTTGGGGATGTCTTTCGGCTTCACGCGCGGGATGAAATCGCCGTGCTGGTTCTGGATCGCATCGACCGGGCAGTAGATGCCGCAGACCGAGCAATCGATGCAGCGCGTGGGGTGGATGTAGAACTGGCCCTTCTGCGCGCCCCAGATCGTGTTCGTGGGGCATTTGATCTCGCAGACGCCACACCCGATGCATAAGTCAGTGATGAAATGAGGCATGCCGAATTGGGGGAACAGTGTAACTCACCCGCTGATTTCGGCAACGCGACAAGGAGTGCGGCATGCGAGATGTGAAACTTGCAGCCCTTCGCCAAACAGCCGGTCGATCTCGGCGCCAACCGCCTCCGTCTGGCTCGACGGAAGAAACCTCGCGAGCAAGAGGCGATTCGCCGTAGTCAGTTCCTGGCTTTCGATCGCGTTGAGCAGCGCGAGGAGACTCGACTCCGAGAGCTGCGAGAAGACCGTCACTACAGATCTTCCTCGGCAAAGAACTCGGCACCTGCCTGTGCGACCGTCGGTACGACCAGAGCCCGGTCGAGAAGTTCGTTCCTACGCTCACAGGATGGCTCGGCAATCAGAAGACATCCATGACATGCGGCGCCGGTGAGAAACCTCTCCTCGTGCGGGTCGGAAGGATCATGCTGCGCGCAGACAGGATCATTCGAGCAGAGCGTCCCTATCTCACAGGCCTGCCTTAGAAATCGATGGAGGCTTCGGCCTGCTTGCACGAGTCCCCCAAGTGTCCCTTCGGCGTCCGGCGACCCCGTGAACAGGAGGATGCCGTGGCCGCTCGCGCCGGAATAGATCCGTTCTCGAATTGCGGTTGCGCCATACCCGCATTCGAGCGCCACAGCTGTGATGAGGAGGTGCGACAGCGAATGCAGAAGGACATAGTCGAGACCAAAGAAGTCGGAGTCATCACCATGTCTGGCCTGCCAGGCCTGGTAGCCGCGAAGCAATGCGGTTCCCCGCTCCTGCACAGAGCGTCGGTCTCGCCATCGCTTCATCTCGTTACGGTCGATGGAGATGAAGATGCCTTCCCCACGATTCTCCACTGCAGGAACCCAAGAAATCTCTCTGGCAATCGCCGCGGGCCGGACATCAAGATTGAGCTCGCCCTCGAGATCCGCGACCACGGGCTCGAACCGTGTGAAGCCAATCTGAGCACGCACTTCGCGCAGCCGATGAACGAGCACGACGCGCTCGACCTTGGCCAATGCTCCTTCCCGAGGTTCCGGTAGAGGCATTCGGCGTGCGTAGAAATCACCCGCGGGCGAGTCTTCCCCAATCTGGGTCTCGCTGGAAAGGAGGGTTTCTATCTCTGCCTGCTTGACACTCTTCGCAACCTCGAAGCCACCACTCTTTCTCCGCATCACTTCCGCAAGAATCACGCTCGGCGAGTGTTTTTCCAGGATGGCCTTGTTCTTCGCCTTGCGCATCTCGTGTTCGAGGCCAGCCATCGAGTCAACGTACTCGAGGTCACTCCAGGTCTCGTCGACGGCCCTCTTCAGCGCGGCACTTGCGTCGGGGATGGAAATCGCACTCATCACCTGCGGGAAATACGCGTTCGTCGCCGAACGAATTAGTAAACGGTTCGGTTGCGCCGAGCCGGTCTCGCCGCCACACTTTTCGTCGGAGTAAGGACCCAGCCAAGGGCGGCGACCATTGCAGAAGCCGAGAGCTTGGGCATTGATCTGGGTGGCTTGCACGAGCGGACGCTGAGCGCCGCAGTCACATCGAATGATGATGTCAGCGATCTCGCCGGTTGTTCCGCGCTCGTCGAGCCATAGCTCGCGCTTGCAGGGATCGCCCGGTTTATGCGTGAAGCGTGGCCACTCGATGTCGCTGATGTGGCCGTTCGTGCATGCCTGAACAAAGCGAACTGGAACAACCTTCTGCCTGGAACGGTCGCGATCGAGGTATTTCCCCTTATCCAACGCCCGATACGACACGAGACGACGAGATCGAGCAGGGCCGTTGATCCACTCACGTTGCACAACAAACCACTCGGGAAACAGCCACGCGCGAATTCCAGCCTGAGGGCTCAGAGCGTCGGGCGGATCAACTGGAGGTCGATACATTCGAATCGTTGGCAGCTCGAGGACATGCGCGATTTTCGCCGCCAGCCGCTCTTCGAAGACTTCCCGGTCCGGAGTTGGATGCGTCCAGTGATCAAGGCCGCCGATCAGCGCAGCATGATTCGGCAAATCGACCATCGAACCAGGCCCAAAGGTGGAAACGACCTGACTCTGACGAATCTCTCCCTGCGCCTTCATCGACCGGAAGTTGCTCATGCCATCTCCTCTGGCACATCCGAATTGTCGAGCGCCTTGACGAACAGATTGACGCTGGGCTCGACGTCACGGAGCGACCGGTTCGCCTTGAACCTCTGCTCGCGCGGAGTCAGCTTCGGAAGCTCCGGATCGAGGTAGTCGCGAAGGAGACCCTTTGCCCCCGCTTCCTCTGAGCGGTTGTATTGGAGAAGGGCGGTGTGTTCCCGCATGTCGTGCGCGATCACTTTCCAGTCGTCGAGGAGGTCGAGCACACGCGCTCGCAGCTTGATTTTCAGCTCCTCCGCCTCGGTTGCGGGAAGACCGATCTCGCCGGCACGCGCCACGAGCGCATCGACGACAGGATCGAGTTGAGCAGCGTATTGATCCACCTCACGTGCCTGAAGCGGCGCTGTGATCTCCGGCACTCCATGTCTCAACGCTGCGACCATCACGGCCGCGAGTCCACGATCGATGGCGCGGGGAGAGAAAGGCGTCACGCTCGTCGCTTCGACGGCCCGATAGAACGTTTGATGAGAGAACTCGAAGCGCTCGTAGTGGGAACGGTCTCGCGGTCGATTCACATTGAACAACGTGACGACGAGACCCGGCCGTGACTCTTCACGTCCGACCCTGCTCGACGCCTGGATGTATTCGGCCGCGGTCTTCGGCTGGCCCAGGACAACCATGAGTCCGAGCCTCGTGATGTCGAGGCCGACCGAGATCATGTTGGTTGCCAGTGCAACGTCGACATGTTCCTCATCGGCGAATGAGAGCCCGAGCCTCCGCTTCGTCTCGGACACCTTGTTGGTGGGCTCTCTCGACGTGAGCTCCAGGACGTCCGCATCAATCTGCCGACTGGCGAGATTCGCAGAAACTTGTCCGATCCGTTTTCGATCGCCATAGGCCGACAAGCGCGAACGAACCTCGTCTTCCACAATTCGGCGGCTTCCGCCCAGCTCCCGCAACGCGTTGAAGTATCCGACCAGTGTCATGTAAGGATCGGCAGGGTTTTGGGTGTTCTTGCTTCCTCCGGTATCGCCATACATCTTCTGCGCCGCTGACAACAGCGCGAGATACGAACGCAGCAAGACCACTTTCAAACTGCGGCCTGGAGCCGCCACTCCGACGTAACGCCGTCCACTGACTCGATCGACGTCCACGGTCTCGGCGAAGAAGGAGTCCCTTCGATTCGGGCCCGGAGCCGGAAAAACCTCCGCTCCGTTCCGACGCCCGAACAGAGCCTTGATCTGCGCCTCGGCTCTTCGGACGGTGGCCGTCGACGCGATGACCTTCGGTCTGACCCGCTGACTCCCTTCACCGCTCGTTGTCATCAGCGTGTCGATGGCCGTCTCATACAGACCCGCCATCGTCCCGAGTGGGCCCGAGATCAGATGAAGCTCATCCTGAATGACGAGATCCGGGGGAAGGAGTGCCTCTTCCAGGGGGCTTCCTCGGCCAGGATCGCAACGACCATAGAACCCACTCGCGTCATAGCGCTCCACCTTGCCCAGAAGTGCGCCGGAACGACCAACCCATGGAAGCATCGCGAATTTGTCCACCGTGGCGATGAGAAAACAGGGCAAACGGCGATAGATCGGTTCATCAACCGCGATGATCGGAAGTGGGTTGTCACGTGTGAAAGCGCAATCGCGGTTCGCGCATGTGATTCGCAGGTCGGTGGGCGCGGATTCGGATGGCCGAAGATTGAAGGACTGGGGTGTAAATTTCGTTCCACACCACGGGCAGTTCTCGAGGGGGATTGCCGACGGATTCGCGCTGCTGTTGGTCTTGAAGCGAATGACTTTCGACCGGGCAGACCAGGGATCGTTGTCGCCCTTCTTCCCCATCTTGTTCGGAGTCGCCGCGCTTCCGACCCAGAGACCGATCTCGAAGGGCCACGAGCCGAGCAACCCTTCGTTCTTCTTGCGTTCGAGCTCCAACGCGCAAACGAGCGTCGCCGCACGACCGAGCTGATCGAGAGTCAGCAGGCGCAACGTGTAGCGCATCAACACCGAGACGCCCGCCGATGTGACTCCCGACCGTCGCAGGCGTCGCAGCACCAAAGTGAAAGCCGCCAATCCAAGGTAGGCCTCGGTCTTTCCGCCACCGGTTGGAAAGAAGAGGAGGTCGACGACCTCTCGATCGTAGTGGTGCGGCTCCGCGATGCCACGGAGGTTCATGAGAAGAAACGCGAGCTGGAAAGGGCGCCAAGTCGGCTCTGAGCCGGAGCGTCCTTGCTGCATCGCGCGCCGACGGGCGGCAGCCGCCATCGCGCGATTCGCAATCCGGAACGCCTCGAGGATCTGCGGGTCGCGAAGTGCCTCGATCCCGTTTTCGATTCGCTTGCTCGCATTCCGCGCCCGATCGAGCAAGAACTCGAGCGTCTCACCGCGCCGCCGGTTATTCGGACGAGGCGCTGCCTGCCGTTCGATCCATGCTCGATACTCATCGACCAGTGGAGCTAGCAGCGTTTGAAGATCCTCGAAGCTGGCCTCACTGAGGGCCTGCATCCGGCGCTCCAGGCCTTCGATGTTCGAAGGCTGGACGCGCTCGACATCCTCCTCAGGAATCCATTCCGTCCAAATCGTGCGACATGTACGCTCGCTGACCTCGGCGTGAGTAGAAACGCCGTGGCCGACGGCGTACTCGAAAGTGTCGCGATACTGCAGGTCGGCGACACGGTCGTCCTTGTCATCGCTGTCGAGACCGCGAAGATCTGGCCTTGGAAGAAACCCGTCGGAACATGTCACGCCAAGGCGCGACTGAAAGATGTAGCGCTCGTCCTTTTTCTCGCGGATTTCGGGATCGAGGGATCGTTCGTTGACCAGGAAGATCGAGATCGCCACGCAATCGCATGGCGCTCCATCACCGGCGATCGCCCGAGCGACCGAAGGAGTAACCGGCCTAACTGAAACAACGATTCGGAGACCATCGCTGTTCGGGACCTCGTAATTTCTTGGCTTCGAGCCAGTCGCGTCGATAGGAACTGGCACCGATTCGACCCGCTGCACGCGCCGCCACTCTCTACCTTTCTCCTCTTCGACCGCGTGCTCCTTGTAGTCGCCCCACTCGACGCTCACATTCAGCGTCTTTGTCGACGCGCGGACGAGTGCGCTGACTCCGATCGACGAGGGGAAGAACGCCTTCCGCTTCGAAACCTGCTCCGCCGGCGCCTCGTCGTCTCCAGTCTCAGGCAACCCCGTGATCTCGAGCTGCTCATCGGCGGTCTCGTCGCGCTTCTGAACCTCCGAGGCCTGATGAGGCACAAGGAAACCCGTCAGGTACCAGCGGGAGGGAGGACTGGGAAGGACTTCGCTCTCCAGCTCATGCCCTCGTGATGGCCCGATGAGATCGAGACGCAGTGCGTCGACGAGCTGTGAGCGAACTGCCGAGGAATCCATGGGCAGGGATTCTGGAAGTGCGAACAGAGGAAAGCAACCGCACAGCCCGAAGTAGGCACCGATACCTATCGAATGCACCATTCTGCGGGCTTCTTCTCCCTGATCCATCCCATCCTGGAAGGCCGTGACATGCCCTCGTCGCTACGGATCGTAGAGGTTGATCGGGCTGGTAGACTCTACGAGGCCTGATTACTGCCGACGAACCGATGGCGCAACCTGTCTCCGGCATCAACCCGACCATTCTGAAGTGGGCACGAGAACGCGCTGGCTACAGCATCGAGCAGGCGGCGGACCTTGTCGGCAAAGCACCCGGAATCCTCATAAGCTGGGAAAGCGGCGATGCGTCGCCTACGTATGTGCAGCTCGAAACGCTCGCATACAAAATCTACAAGCGCCCGATCGCGCTCTTCTTCTTTCCTGCTCCGCCGGATGAACCGGAGCCCGCGCAGGAGTTTCGCACGCTGCCGGATTTCGAGATTGATGATCTCCGACCTGACACCCGGCTGAAGGTTCGTCAGGCACTCGCACTTCAAATCTCCTTGTCGGAGCTTTCGAATGGCGCGAACCCGGCCGATCGCCTGATTACGCGCGACATCGAAATCGATCCGCGACGGTCGCCCGCGGGCGCGGCTCGAGAAGTTCGTGACCATCTGGGAGTCACGTCCGCGAAGCAGACCTCGTGGAAGACGATGGATGAGGCGCTGAAGAGCTGGCGGACAGCAGTCGAAGGTGCGGGCATCTTTATTTTCAAGGACACGTTCAAGCAGCGCGAGGTCTCCGGCTTTTCGCTGCTCGATGACGAGTTTCCGCTCATCTTCGTGAACAACAGCACGTCCAAGTCACGCCAGATCTTCACGATCCTTCACGAGCTGGCGCACCTGCTCGTTCACACGGGCGGGATGACACTGCGGGATGACACGTTCATCACCGCGTTGCATGGAGAGGACCGTCAGATCGAAGTCTTCTGCAACGCCTTTGCTGCGCACGTTCTGTTACCGGATTCCGACTTCAAGAAGCAGGACTTGTCTACCGATGACTCAAACATCCTTCGGCTGGCCCGGCGGTACAAAGTCAGCCGCGAGGTCATTCTGCGGAGACTCCTCGACTTGGGTCTCGTTTCACAAAAGGCGTACGCGAAGAAAGCGTCGCAGTGGGCCCAGGACTATTTCGACAATGCGCCGGAAGAAGGCGGCAACTACTACCTCACCCAGGCCGCATACCTCAGTGACCGCTACATGCAGATGGCGTTCGGCAACTACTACCAGGGGAGAATCTCGCTCGAGCAGCTGGCTGGGTATCTCAATGTGAAGGCGTCGAATGTCGCCGGCCTTGAGCAGATCGTCGTCGAGAGGTTCCGGTGATCGCATGCCGTATGTCTTCGACACGAGCGCGTTCATCATCATTGGGCACTACTACCCCGATCAGTTCCCGACGTTCTGGAATCGGTTCAATGCCGCAGTCGATGCGGGTGAGATCGTGTCTGTTCGCGAGACGCTGAACGAACTATCGACCAAAGCGTCACGGCCCTGGCTCGCCGATTGGGTGAAAAACAACTCGAACATTTTTCAGGTCCCACATGCCGAGGAGATGAGGTTCGTCAAAGAGATCTTTCTCATCCCGCACTTTCAGATGCTCGTTAGCGGGAAGGCACTCTTGACGGGACGGCCAGCAGCTGATCCCTTCATCATTGCTGCGGCCAAAGTGCTCGGCGGAACGGTCGTGTCCGAGGAAACGAAGAAACCCAACGCGGCGCGCATTCCGAACGTCTGCGAACACTTCGGCATCCCATGTCTCACTGTTGAAGGTTTTCTCGCCGAGAAGAAGTGGACATTCTGACCACCAAGAGAGCAGCGGAGGAAGCCTCACAGGTCTTTCATGATTGGCAGGTAAATCTCACCTGTCTGCGAGGCGTGACGACGTTTGCGGCGCAAGAGATCAACGAAATCGATTCGTTGCTCGAGGACGGCCATCAAGTCCGAGCCATCCATGAGAAGCATTAGCTTCCGGCCCGATGAATATGCTGCCACTCCGTCCTGCGAGAAGCCGTTGATCGATAGAAATAGACCAAGCGTATTGTCGAGCTTTCTTCCCAGCTTACCGGCGAGCGAGTCCAGATCCTCGGCGGCTACCAACTCCTTCTGCCATTTCCCTTCGAACAGGTAATCGGTTGAATCGAAGGTAAACGCGCCATCAATCTGTTCCCCGGTGATCTTGAATGATGCTTTCGGATCGAGATCGAAGATCTCGAAGAGGCGACGAAGGAGTTTCTCCAACGCGTACCCTCTTTTCTGCGGATCGTCGGCGAGAAGAGCCATGTAGGCAGCTCTCAGCTTGTCGAGCTCTTGCTGCAGGGAAGAAGACTTCGCGCGCACTCTCTCAGCTTCAGCGCGCCGTGCCTCGTACTTCTCCCTTTCTTCCTCGATTGCCTGATAGCCAGCTGTGTACTTGCGCAGAGCAGCAACGGACTGCTTCGCCGCCTTTGCTTTCACAGCACCATCTTCGACTCGCTCCAGATGACTGAAGTCGTTCATCCGTGAAACCTCGAGCATCAGATGAACGAGGTCGTCGCGGTACTCGGATTCCTTGCGGCTCATGTGGCCGATGAGGGCCGCTACGACGTTGCGCTTGTACTCCTGCCAGTTCAGCTGGCCCAAGAGTTTGCACTCAGGCAAGGTCTGAGTGAGGAATCGGCGCAGATCGTCCTTGTACCAAAAGACATTTGTCAGCGCTTCTCCGAGAGCGTGAATCGCCGCAGGCTCAATCTTCTTCATCGAATGGTTGATTCTAAGGGGCAGACCGCATGCAGCTCATCCGATCAACGAACGCGCTGCTCATAGATCCTGCCTCAGAAGTCTCTCTCCGGCGGGCGTTCCCCGAAGTGTCTCGGCCAGCCACGGCCGCTTTCTAAACCGTCGGGGTGGTGGCGTCGTCGTGGTCACAATGTATTGAAACAGTGGCGTTGCCCCATCATCGGGCTCCAGCGAGTGCACAACGTCGAAGAGGCTCTCATAGACACTGAGGCCGAGATCCGCTTCGCGAGGGCTATCGTGAACGAAGAATGCCGGCAATGGCGTTCCTCCCTCGACGCTCATGCACATCACGGCGAGATCGAACACGACGACCTTCAGCGAGTCGATTGCTGCTGTCGATCGATCACCTCCGAGGTGGACGTGCGGGTGGAGACCATTGCCGTCGAGCGTGATCTCGCCTTTCGCCCCGGGGATGAGGCGTTGGATGATGGCGTCGAAGAAGGTCGTCAGCCTCTGGAAGACTGGTGCTTGCGCTTCCCTGAATGCGGCGAGTCGCTTCCTTTTCTCTTCGATCTGATTGCTGAGTGAACTTCCAAAGTCTGCGTCGTTGACTGCGAGTAGATCGGCGAGACGCTTCGCTTCGTCGACCAGGCGTCGCGCGCGGTACCACTCATCGCTCCGCTGTTTCTCGGCGCGGTCCGCGGCGTCGATGACCTGGCTGAGTTGCTCGATTTCACGACGGACAACATCAAACTGCTCTTGAATGACCGCACGCCTGTCTCGCTCCGCTTCCAGGGCCGGCTCCTCCTTCGCGAGATCGTCCTGGATTTGTTGAAAGCGGCTCTTTATTGCACTGAGGTCGGGCATCTTGTGCGAGAGCTTGCAGCCTTCTGCCAGCACCTGATCGATCGGAACTTCGCAAACCGGACAGATCGGCGTCGTAGCCGATGCGATGGCCGCGGACGCTCCCGGCAACTGCCCTCTCAGTCGCTGAATGCTCGCTACGAGCAGAGGGATTCGAGCGGTGATCGCCGCGAGATCATTGCTGCGAGACTGACTGCTTTCCTGAGCAATCTTCAACTCGGCTCGACGGGCGTTGATGTCAGCATTTTCATTGTTAGGCGGGAGAGCAGATGCGCGAGCCACAAGCTTGGTCGCCGCCCTCCGAAGGAACTCAGCTCCCAATGCCTCACCAGGAACCTCTTTTTCTTCGACACCAGTCTCACTGATCAATCGAGCACGCAGTCGCTTCGTTTCCCAATCACGATGATGGGACTCTCGCTCATGCTCTTCGAGTTGTCGTTTCAGGGCATCGACCTCGTCTCGGAGTTTGTACTCCTCGGGATCGATGGCACCGATGAGAACGCGCAGGGCACCGAGAATGTCCTCTCTTCGCAGTGCCCGCGCCGGCGAATCGGATTCTGACGTTACTGATCGCCAGTCCAGCGGGTGGTCGAAGCGACACTCTTGATCGCGCGTCATCCAGGCCAGCGCAAGGGGCCACGCCGTTGAGGGCCCGGTCATGATGAGATTTGAAACGGCCGCCGTAAGCACCGATGCTTCTATCGCATCGATCAGCGGCTCGATGCCGGTTGCCGGATGATCACCAGAGATCAACTCAACAAGCTCAGTGTTGGGAACGGCGTAGTGCTTGCGCCCTGATCCGATCGGCCGGAGAACCGCCCATGGAACTCCGTCGATGATCACCTCTGCGCCCACCCAACCCTCCGTGAACGCGTAGGTGATCTGGTGACGGAGGTTGTCTCCGGCGTATCGATCCTCTCCGAGACAGTAGCGTAGCAGGCGGCAGAAGAGCGTCTTGCCGCTGCCGTGGCCGAGCGCTGACGTGTCGCCCTTCTGATCGGCTGGATCAGGTGACCAGACGATGTTCAGTCCCGGACGCAGTTTGACCTCTCGGATGACGGTCGCGCGATCCTTCCAGATCACGAACTTGCGGACCCAGAGTCGAGGGTGTACCCGACCCGCTTCAGGCTGGAGTCTGAAGTCGTTCGATGTGATTAGCTCAAGCTGCGATGCCAAGGACCCACTCCTGAATCGCTGCAGGCAACGTTCCGATGAGATCCTCTATGTTTCTGCGACTGAGGACATCGAGGATAAATGCCGCACGTCCGTCCGGCCAACCGGCAGTGTACAGCGCGTCAAGGCCAGGGCCTGGCGCCCACGTTTGTGCGGCGATGTCTTCTTTGAGGCTTCCCGTTCCTCGCAGCTGCGTGACGGCTTTGCCCCACGCCGTGTTTGGAGCCGCTACGTCGTTCGATACTTTCGCTCTCGCTTCATCGCCAACGAGGCGACTCCAGATCGTCGATTCCTCGCTTTTGAGAATCACCGTTAGAAGCGATGGCTCCATTGCCAAGCACTGCGCGAGACGTATCGTTCGAATTGCCGTGGGACCTCCGGCGGCCTTCACGATTGCGGCCAGCGCCGCCAGCTCTTGGTCAGCTTCATTCTCGTGAGGCCTCCTCCACGCACCAGCCAGAAGCGTCGAGTGGTCGGGGACAGGGACAGTTGGCGGAACAACCTGTGGACGATCAAAGAGTGGGACGGAGCGTTTCGACGCCGTGCGCTTTTTTTTCGGTGCACGGGCTTCGTCGGACGCACCGACGAGCTGTTCCTGTTTCGCGCGCTCCGCGTTCAGAACCAGGAGCCGCGCCAGAACCTTATCGCGGATCTCGTCGGGCCACCGGTACCGCCACGGTTTTTTGCGGCGACTTGTCGTCTCTTCGTCTTCTTCGTCTTCGTAGTCGAGAAGGAACTCGCAGCGCGGCTTGATGTCGGCCCAGCCGTAGGCGTCCAATACTGCTCGATCCATCGCGTCGTGCAGCTCGCGTAGCGCCAGGATGTCGGTGTGGCGCTCGTCCGGATCGTGGAATCGGTTGTAGGTATCGGATAAGCCCATACCGGTCGCCACCATCGTGGTGGCTCGCGCCTCATAGTAGTGTTTCCCGAGCTCCTCGAACGAGCCGAGGTCCGTGCGCTGCTGTACAAAAGGAAACGTCTCGAAGCAATCTGTTGGGCGATAACCCTGCCGATCCTCAAGCGTGGACGAAGTGAGTCTTACCCATATCTCGTGTATGCGCGATTGAAGATAGGTGAAGGCGTCGAATGAGGAGGTTGCAAACACAACCAAGTTCTCGCTGAAAACTACATCCGATGGAAGAACAGTGAGCGCGAGGTGCTTACTAGTGGAGTGTAAACATGCAATTGGGACCAGTAGACTATTGTTCTCAACCGCATGGAAAAGCTGGAGCTCAAGCGGTCAGATCGAGAAGAGCTGGAGCGCCGAGCCCGG
>Ga0193696_1000006_pt1 | contig 106675 bp, 86 predicted proteins | sample L3m1metaG_FD_145074 | JGI IMG/M metagenome (GOLD analysis project Ga0193696, IMG submission 145074) | Soil microbial communities from a riparian zone of the East river system, Colorado, United States - L3m1 | ecosystem: Environmental > Terrestrial > Soil > Riparian zone | place: USA: East... | reverse complement strand
CGCCGTCGAACCTCGCCGCGTCGCCGTCGAGCATGTTCAGCACGCTCACCATCGCCTCGCCGTTGAGGTACTTGCTCATCACCGACGGAAAGAGAAGGTCGCCCGCGTGCATCACGACCACGGTCGTGCCATCAGCCGACAACTGTTTGCGCAGCGTGCGCACGCGCGCCAGGCCGCCGACGTTCCCGTTCTCCAGCCCTTCGATCTTGTAGACGTCGTTCAGCTGCAGAACGATGAAATGCCTGTCCGCGCCGAACGCGGTCGCGGCGAAAAACAGCAGTGCGATTGCGATCCGCTTCATGAATACCTCCCGCCCAATGCAGATAGCAGATAGCAGATAGCAAACGCACGAACGCTGCTTTTCTTGCTATCTGCTATCCGCTATCTGCTATCTATCTCTCATGCGCCGTCTCATCATCCCGCTCATTTTCGCCGCGCTTCCCTTGTTCGCCGTCCAGACTCCCACGCAATTCCTCGGCATGGAAGTCGGCGCCGACCGCGTGCTCGCGGATTACAAGCAGATCGTCTCCTACTTCCGCGCCCTCGACGCCGCGTCCTCTCGCGTGCAGATCGAAGACCTCGGACGGACGACCCTCGGGAACGACTTCATTATGGCCGTCATCTCATCCGAGGCCAACATGAAGAACCTGCCGCGGATCAGGGAGATCGCGAAGCGGCTGGCCGATCCGCGCGGCGCATCCGAGGCGGAGCTCGAGTCGCTGGCACGCGAGGGAAAGACCATCGTCCTCGTCACCTGCAACATCCATTCGACGGAGATCGCGTCGAGCCAGATGGCGATGGAGTGGGCGTACGCACTTGCGACGGCAACCGACGACGAGACGAAGCGGCGCCTCGACAACGTCGTGCTGCTGCTCGTGCCGTCGCTCAATCCCGACGGCCAGATCATGGTCACCGACTGGTATCGCAAATACCTCGGGACGAAGTACGAGGGCGGCAGGCTGCCGGGCCTCTATCACCACTACGTCGGCCACGACAACAATCGCGACTGGTTCATGCTGACGCAGGTGGAAACGCGCGCAATGAGCCGCGCGATCTACCACGAGTGGTATCCGCAGGTCTTCGTCGACGAGCATCAGATGGGCATCGACGGACCGCGCATGTTCATCCCGCCGTTCGCCGATCCGGTCGATCCCGACGTCCATCCGCTGATCTGGCGCGAGGTCAACATCATCGGCTCGAACATGGCCTTCCGCCTCGAGCAGGCGAACAAGTCGGGGATGATCTACGGCTACTCGTTCGACGCCTACTGGCTCGGCGGCACGCGCAACACCGGCTGGTGGAAGAACATCACCGGCCTGCTGCTGGAAACGGCGTCGGCGAAGATCGCCAGTCCCGCGCGCGTCGAGTCGACGGAGCTCCGCGGCGGAGTCAAAGGCCTCGTCGACTACAAGGCCACGATCAATCATCCGCATCCGTGGCAGGGCGGCATCTGGCGGATGCGCGACATCATGGACTACGAGCGCATCGCCTCGGACGCGTTGCTCGAGACCGCCGCCGATCGGCGCGTCGATTTCCTGCGCGACGTCGCCACGCGCGCGCGGGCGGCGGTCGCGAGCGCGAAGCCGGGCGAGGCGTACCGCATCCCCTTTGGAGAGCACGACCAGCACGATCGCGGCACCGCCGAAAAGCTGGTCGCGCTGATGCTGGAGCACGGTGTCGAGATCCGCAGATCGCCGAACGGCGATTACTGGATTCCGATGGCGCAGCCGTATGCGAAGTTCGTCACCGAGATGCTCGAGCCGCAGAGCTATCCCGAGGTGCGGCTGCAGCCGGGAAAAGAAATCCTCCGGCCGTACGACGTCGCGACCTGGACGCTGCCGCTGGCGATGGGCGTGACCGTGGAGCACACATCCATTGTCCGGAACACGGAGCCAGTGACGAGCATCAAGCCGGCCGCCGATTCGATCGAGCTGAAGCTCGCGAAGCTGGCGAAGAAACCGCGCGTCGCGATCTTCAATCCATGGGGCGGCTCGATCGACGAAGGCTGGACGCGCTGGCTGCTCGATCAGTACGGCCTGAAGCCGGCGTCATTGCGACCGAATGAAGTGAAGTCGCCGCTCGCGCTCGACGCGTTCATCATCCCCGACCTCGACAAGGAGTCGATCGCCACCGGCACGCGCAAGCCGGATGAAGGATCGATGCGGTACGTCGACGAGCTTCCGCCGGAATATCGCGGCGGCCTCGGGAGCGCCGGCGCCGAAGCACTGCGCACGTTCGTCAACGACGGCGGCACGCTCATCGCGTTCGGCCGCGGCTCCGAGTACGTCATCGAGCAATTCAACATCCCGGTCCGCAATGCGCTGGCGAAAGTGAAAGCGGACGACTTCTCCGTCCCCGGCTCGCTCGTACGCATCAACATCGCGAGCGATCATCCCGTGACCGCCGGCATGCCAGCGGAGACCGCCGCGTTCATCGACGCGCCGATCGCATTCGAAACGACGATCCCCGGCTCCGAGATGCAGCGCTGGGTGCTCGCCTCCTATCCGGAGGACCCGCGCGACGTCCTGCTATCGGGATGGATCAACGGCGCCGACAAGCTGACGCGCAAAGCCGCCGCGGTGGCGATGACGTACGGCAAGGGACGGATCGTGTTGTTTGGATTCCACCCGCAGCATCGCGGGCAGACACACGCGACGTTCCCGATGCTGTTCAACGCGATCACGTGGAGCGCTACAGCGACACCAACTCCAGACTAGCGATCTCGCGCGACAGAAACTCCGCCGCGATCCGCCGGAAGCGCTCCTCGGCATCGGTCACGAGGAAGTGATGCTCCGGCTGGCGGTTCGTGTTCGGATCGACGAGCGCCTTCACGCACTGCGCGGTCGTCTCCGCGCTGTCGACGATGGCGATCGCGTCGCCGACGACCTGCTCGATCGTTCCTCGGAGGATCGGATAGTGCGTGCATCCGAGGACAAGCGTGTCGATGCCTTCGTCGATCAGCGGCTCCAGGTAGATCTCCGCCACCTGTCGCGCGACATGCGTGTTCGCCCATCCTTCTTCCGCGAGCGGCACGAAGAGCGGTGCGGCGCTCTCGATCACTTCGACCTTCGGATCGAGCGCGTGAATCGCCTTCCGGTACGCGTGCGACTTCACCGTCCCCTCGGTGGCGATCACGCCGACGCGTCCGCGCGTTCGCTCGATTGCCGCGCGCGCACCCGGCTCCACGACGCCTATCACCGGGATCGACAACTCTTCTTTCAACGCCGGTAACGCCGCCGCCGTCGCGGTGTTGCAGGCGACGACCAGCATCTTGATCCCGCGTTGCATCAGGTGATGCGCCGCCTCGAGCGAGTAGCGGACGACGGTCGCGGGTGACTTCGTGCCGTACGGCACGCGCGCCGAATCGCCGAGGTAGATCAGAGATTCTTGCGGGAGCGCGCGGTTGATCTCGCGGAAGACCGTCAGTCCGCCGACGCCTGAATCGAATACGCCGATCGGCGCATCAGCTCCCGGGCTCGGCATCCGACCCCATCCCCGCGCCTGCCTCACGCTTGATGTTGTACTGCTCGATCTTCTTGTAGAGATTCGAGCGCGGCGTGTCGATCGCCTCCGCGGTCTTCGACACGTTCCAGCCGAACTCGCGCAGCTTGGCCAGGATGAACGCCTTCTCCGCCTCGTCCTTGAACTCCTGCAGCGTGTTGAGGCGCATCGCGCCGGCGATGATGTCGGCCGGCGCGCGGAAGAACTCCGCGGGGAGATCGGTCACGTCGATCGTCTCCGACGGCACCATGATCACCAGGCGCTCGATCAGATTGCGCAGCTCGCGCACGTTGCCGCGCCACGCCGCGTCCTGCAGCGCCTTCTGCGCTGCATCCTTGAATGCCTTCGGATGGAAGTTGTGCTCCTCGCTGAAGAGCTTCGCGAAATGCTGGGCGAGAACCGGGATGTCGTCGCGACGCTCGCGCAGCGGCGGCGTGCGGACGGGGATGACGTTCAGCCGGTAGTAGAGGTCTTCGCGGAAGCGTCCCGCCTTGATCTCTTCCTCCAGATCCTTGTTCGTCGCGGCGATGACGCGGACGTCGACCTTCACCACCGTCGCCGATCCGACCGGCTCGACCTCTCCTTCCTGCAGCACGCGCAGCACCTTCGCCTGCGTGCGGAGCGACATGTCGCCGATCTCGTCGAGGAAGATCGTGCCGCCGTCTGCGGCGACGAACTTGCCGGTCTGCTTGCGCACCGCACCCGTGAACGATCCCTTCTCGTGGCCGAAGAGCTCCGACTCGATCAGCTCCTCGGGGATCGCCGCGCAGTTCACCTGCACGAACGGCTGTCCCGATCGCGATGAGCGCCGGTGGATCTCACGCGCGACGAGCTCCTTGCCGGTGCCCGATTCGCCGGTGATCAGCACCGTCGCCTTCGTCGGAGCGGCCCGCTCGATCATCGCCTTCAGTTCGCGCATCGGACCCGAATCGCCGACGAGCTGGTAGACCTTCTCGGTCTTCTCGCGGAATTCGCCGACCTGTTCCTCGAGCTTCTGCGTGCGCACCGCGTTGCGGACCGCGAGCAGCAGCTTCTCGCGATTGAGCGGCTTCTCGAGGAAATCGAATGCGCCTCGCTTCGTGGACTCGACGGCGGTGGAGATGTCGCCGTGTCCGGAGACCATGACGACCGGCGTCATGATCTTTCTTTCCTTCAGGTTCTCGAGCACTTCCATACCATCGAGAACCGGCATCTTGATGTCGAGCAGGATCGCGTCGTACGGCGTCTTCTCCGCCTTCTCCAGTCCCTCGTTCCCCGACCGCGCCTCATCGACGCGGTACCCCTCGTACTCGAGCGTCATCCGGATCGCCTCCCGGATGCCCGTCTCGTCGTCAACCACCAGAACTCGAAAAGCCATAAGTCAAACGTCCTCAGTGCATGAGCTTGGCCAATTGTATGTGCGCAAGGCCGAGGTAAGCTGAGGCGCGATGGAGTTCGAACGAGTTCTGAGGACGTTCACCGGTTTTTTCGATCGGGAGGAGATTCGGTACGCGATCGTTGGCGGACTGGCCGTTGCCGCGTGGGGCAGGAAGAGATCGACTAAGGACACAGACTTTGCGGTTGATCTCGGGAATCAACGGCGAGTCGTCTCGTTCGCCGAATCGCTTGGTTACGAGACGCTACTGGCCAACGACAGCTTCTCCAATCATCTCCACGCTGATCCGGACCTCGGACGCGTCGATTTCATGTACCTGCACGGCACCACAGCCGATCGAGTACTCAGTGCCGCCACGATGAAGGAAGTGCGTTCCGGTGAAACGGCTCGGGTTGCAAGCCCGGAACACCTGGCGATGAAGAAAGCCCTGGCGATGAAAAACTTCCCGCACCGTGCGCTCTTCGAGGGCGAGGATGTTCGCGTACTACTCGATGTCCCCGGTGTGAATCGCGACGCGGTGCGGGACTACTTCGCGCAGCACGGACTGTTAGAATTATTCGATGTCATCGACAAAACACGTCGAACCACTTGATCCGGCTCAATTCACGTACACAGCCGAAGAAAACGAGTGGCTCTGGCGTGTCCGCGATCTCGACTGGCTCCCCTGGGACCAGTACCTCGCCTGGTGCTCCTACCTCACCAAGGACGAGCCTCCTTCGCGCGAAACGACACCTGCTGACGCCGAGCCGTTCACTCTCTGAGCCGCGCGATACAATCCGGGCCGCATGAAAGTCGAAATCGTTCGTGAAGCGAAGTTGTCGAAGGTCGACCATCTGTTCGTCGTCCTGGCCGAGGGAGTGAAGCCGGAGGCGACGGCGGTGAGTGAGCTCGTCGCGAAGGCGGTGAGTGACGCCGGTTTCGACGGGCGCTCGGATGAGAGCATCACGCTCCTCACCGGCACGCCGCGCAAGCTGACGCTCGTCGGCATCGGCAAGAAAGTGACCGTTCGCGCGGTACGCACCGCGCTCTATGCGATCGGCAAGATCGCGAGAAAGCAGCGCGACACGAAGATCGCGGTTTCCGTCCCGCTGACGATTCCCGATTTCGACGCCGACTTCGCCACTCGCCTCATCGCCGACGCCCTCGGCGCGGCGGACTACAAGTACGACTCGTACATCACGCAGCACAAGGATGAGAAGCCGGCCGGTCCGATCGACGCGCTGCTCATCGCGCCGTCGTCGCTCGACGCGAAGCGGGTGAAAGCGCTGAACGAAGAAGCACAGGCGATCATCGAGGGCGTCCGCACGGTGCGCGACCTCGGCAACGCTCCGTCGAACATCATGACCGCCACGCGCATCGCCGAGCGCGCCGCCGAGATGGCGAAAGAAGTCGGCGTGAAGTGCACGATCTACGGCAAGCGCGAGATCGAGCGGATGAAGATGGGCGGCCTCATCGCGGTCAACCGCGGGTCGACGGAAGAGCCGCGCTTCATCACCCTCGAGTACTCGCCGAAGAAGGCGAAGAAGCACATCGCGCTCGTCGGCAAGGGCATCACCTTCGACTCCGGCGGCATCTCCATCAAGCCGGCGGAGAAGATGGAGGAGATGAAGTTCGACATGTGCGGCGCCGCGGCCGTGATCGGAACGATCGAAGCGGCGGCGAAGCTGGGACTGCCGATCAAAATCACCGGCGCGATCCCGTCGACCGACAACCTCCCGAGCGGCAGCGCGTACAAGCCGGGCGAGATCATCACGATGATGAACGGCAAGACCGTGGAGATCGTGAACACCGACGCCGAGGGGCGGATGATCCTCGGCGATGCGCTGCATTGGGCATCGCAGCAGAAGCCCGATCACATGCTCGACTACGCCACGCTCACCGGCGCGTGCGTCGTCGCGCTGGCCAGCGAGGCGGCAGGCCTTTTCACCAGCGATGATGAGCTGGCTCGGAAGTTGATTGAGTGCGGTGAACGGGTCGGCGAGCGTCTCTGGAGACTCCCGGAGTGGGACGACTACAAGGATCTGGTGCGCAGCGAATGGGCGGACATCAAGAACTCCGGGGGGCGCTGGGGCGGCGCGATCACCGCCGCGATTTTCCTGAAGGAGTTTGTGACTTGTCCCTCCTGGGCACATCTGGACATCGCCGGCACGGCGTACGCGGAACACGAGACGCCGCGCGAGGCGAAGGGAGCGACGGGAGCGGGCGTGCGCGTCACGCTGGAGTTCCTCGAATCGCTCTCGCGCTCCTCGTAATACTCGCGCTCTTCTCCTGCGACCGGGACGACCGGCGTGCTGCGCCCCGCACGGCGCCGCCGCCGGAGATCAATTTCACGTCGCTCGACTCCCCGAGCCTGCAGTTTCTGCCGCGCGGACAGGAAGCGCCGAAGTGGGAGCTGCAGGAGGACCCGCTCGTCGTCCCGGCGAAGCAGCTGCCGACGTACCTCGATCGCGACGGCGCGCGCCTCGCGCATTACGACGCGCTCGACGTCACGTCCGGCACGTACCAGTCGCTCGATGCGAAGGAAGGCTTCGGTATCGTCGAGATCTTTCGCTTCCCCGATTTCGTCAAGGCGTTCGGCGCGTGGTCGACGAGCAAGACCGAGACGAGCAAACCGATCGACATTTCGAACGGCGCGTTCGAGAACCATCACTCCCTGCATCTCTGGCGCGGTCCGTTCTACGTCCGCGTGACCGGCGGCGGGACACCCGACGGCAATGAAGCGCTGAAGCGCCTGCTGCTCACGGTCGCCGACAAGATGCCGGCCGCGCCGGGCATGCCGGCGGTCTTCAACTTTTTCCCGACGGCGAACCGCGTCCCGAGCAGCGAGCGCTTCTCCGCCGAGTCGGCATTCGGGCAGCGATTCCTCGGCAACTCGTTCATGGCGAGCTTCGGCACGCCGAACAACATGCGCATCGACGGCTTGATCATACCGGCCGCGAACAAAGACGCGGCGGCGAAGATCCTCGAGGCGTATCGCACGCTCTACGTCCGAAACGGCAAGCTGCTCGATCCGGTCCCGAACCTTGGCGAGGACAACTTCACCGCGGAGGATCGCTACATGGGGCGGGCGGTGGCGTTCCGCATCGATCGCTTCGTGATCGCATTCAGCGGATTCGACGACCGTCAGCCGATCGTCGACATCGCGGCAGCGACCGAACAGCGGATCCTGGGGTCGATCCGCAAGCAACTGGTCAGCGCGGATGAGCGGGCGGACAACAGCGACCAGCCGACCCAGGCCGGCACGCCGGCCTGGGCACAGCAGCGTCGTTGATCAGCCCTGGTAGCGGGCGTCGCCGAATCCGAGAATGGGGAAAAAGATGATGCCGAGGAGTGCGAGACCGACTCCAAAGCCCGCGCCTTTCCCGAAGCGCTCCGCGAGAGCGATGCAAACGATGATGGCCACGATGAAGTTCACGATCGGAATCAGCATCAGGATGAACCACCACGCGGGTTTGCCGGCGATCTTGAGCAGCACGAAGATGTTGTAAATCGGGACGATCGCGGCCCATCCAGGCTCGCCAGCTTTCACGAAGACCTTCCAGAGCGAGGCGACCATCAGCAGGACGACGGCGCACCACACGATCATCATGCCGATGCCGAGACCTGCTCCGAGGGGAGAAACGCCGGTGGTGGTCGTATCCGACTGGAACAACAGGAACAGAAGTGACGAGGTCATGAGCGAGCTTCCTCCATCGTTCAACGTTTCCAGGGGCGGGTTGTGAGAACCGGGTAGGCAAAGAGTGTGCGCCTTAACGCTCCCAGGTTCCACTCTTTCCACCGGTCTTCCTGACCAGTTGCAATCCTTCGATGACCATTCCCTTCTCCGCGCTCTTGCACATGTCGTAGATGGTCAGCGCGGCGACGGCGCAGGCGGTCATCGCCTCCATCTCCACGCCGGTCTTCCCCTCGCAGCGGACGATGGCGCGGATCTCGATCGTGCCGCCTTTCGGATCGAGATCGAACGTGACGTCGACCGAATCGAGCGCGATCGGATGCGCGAGCGGGATCAGAGTCGGTGTCTGTTTGGCGGCGAGGACGCCCGCGACTTTCGCCGTGGTCAGCACGTCCCCCTTCGGCAGCGCGCGGTCGACGAGCTTCTTCAACGTCGACGGCTGCATGCGCACGGTGGCGACGGCGACCGCCTCACGCACCGTGGCGCGCTTGGCACCGACGTGCACCATGGAGATGCCGCCGGTCTCATCGAGATGCGAGAACTCGTTCATGGAACTCCTCGAGATCCTGTGGTGTGTTGACGTTCAGCAGCGGCTCGCCTGCGAACCGCGTGCGCAACTCGGACTCTTCGATGATCGCCGCGTGCGCCTCGGCGATCAAGCCTCGCAGGTCGAACTGTTTGCCGGCGATGCGTTTCTCGACGAGCGGCAGCAGCGCGGTGTCGTAGACGGCGCACAGCAGCTGGGGCTCGCCGCGCCAGACCGGCACACCGGTGCGATCGCGCAGGTAGCAGAGGACCTCGGTCGTGATCAGCGGATAGTCGACGGCGAGGATGAAACAACGGCCGTGTTGCGCATGCTGCAGCGAGGCCTGGATTCCGAACAGCGGCCCTTCGTGCTCGTGCGGCCCTTCGAACGCACGATCGACGACGATCACTTCGTCGAAGGCGCCGCGCGCGGCGGCGGCGACGCGGTCGAGAAACAGCTCCGGCTTCGAGCGCCCCATGCGGCGCGAGCGGCCGCCGGCGAGCACGTAGCAGTTCATCGGAATCGGTAGGGTACCATCGCGCGATGTCCGTCGCCGCCGTCATCCCCGCGCTGAACGAGGAGCAGTGGATCGGCGCATCGATCGACGCCGCGCGCGCCGCGGGCATCGATGAAGTGATCGTCGCCGACGGCGGCAGCAGCGACGCGACGGTCTCCATCGCCGAGTCGCGCGGCGTGCGGGTGATCATGGGAGAGCGGCTGCGCGCGCGCCAGCTCAATCGTGGCGCCGAGGCGGCATCGTCCGACGCCGTGGTCTTCGTGCACGCCGACACGCGCCTCCCCCTCGGCGCGGCGCGCGCGATCGGCGACGCGCTCCGCGGCCACGTCTTCGGAGGCTTCCGCCTTCGCTTCGCCGAGCCCGATCCGCGGCTGCGCGTGGCGGAGACGATGATCAACGTCCGCACCGCGATCACGAAGTCGCCGTGGGGCGATCAGGCGCAGTTCATCGCCCGCAAGCCATTCCTCGCCAACGGCGGATTCCGCCAGATCGCGATCATGGAGGACTACGAGCTCGCCGTGCGGATGAAGCGGAGCGGTCCGACGATCGTGCTGCCGCTGCACGTGCTGACGTCGGGGAGACGTTTTCTGGAAAAGGGGCTGTGGAAGACGGCGGCGATCAACTGGCGGATCATCGCCTCGTATCGGCTGGGAGCGGCGCCGGAGGAGCTGGCGAAGCTGTACCGCGATTAGCTGCGCCGCTTCGGGATCTTCTTTTCCAGATCGGCGACCTTCTTCGCGTGGCGCGCCTGTCCGAGGCTCACGTTGATCGGATTGGCGCGGTCGAGGAAGGGGACGGCCGGCCTCTCACGGATGCCGATCATCCGTCGCACGGCGCGCAGGCGCTCGTGATTCAGGTTCAGCTTGAGGCCCGCTTCGACGATCTCCAGCGCCTTCTTGCGATTTCCCATCGCCAGGTAGACGCGCCCCAGGTTCGCGTAGTGATCGGCGTTGTAGAACTCGAGGTCGATCGCGCGGCGGCAGAGATCGATGCCGTGCTTGTACTCTTTCCGCACGAGCGCGACGCAGAGGCCGAAGTACGACAACCCCTGCATCGACTTGCCAGTCTGCAGCGCGGGCATTTCATCGCTGCCGTACGTGTCGAGAAAGATCGTAAGTCCGCGGAGGTAATCCTCTTCCAGAGTTGCCTCGATGCCCTCTACGACCTGCCGGTTGAAGTTCTTGCTCATCAGATCAGCTCGCGCGAACGAAGGCGGTGGACGTACCGCTCGATGCGATCGCGCTCCTCACTTTGCAGATCAATGAAACGCATGCCGTACTTCGCCATCGTCCCGGAGAACTCGGCACGCAGGACGTGGGCCTCGAGCTGGAGCGGCACGGCGTCGCCCGGCAGATAGAAATGCAGGCGCACCACGCCGTCGCCGGGCAGCATGCGATCGACTTCGAGCAGCATGCCGCTCGATGAGATGTTCACGCTGCGCCCGAGGACGAAGCGGCCGTTCTTCTCGAGCGAGACCTCGATCTTGGTGATGGTGCGGAGCTGGCGGCGCACCGGGATCGACGTCAGCTTCTCCACTTTCGAATCGAGCTCGCGTCTCTGGATGGGGCGGAAGATCACGTCGTTGCATCCGGCGGAGAGACAGAGATCGCCGTGATCGGGATGGCCCTTGTCTGCGATCAGCAGCAGCGACGCCGCTTTCGTCGCGTCGTCGTTGCGGATCTCGCGGCAGAACTCCGGCGCGGTCATGTCGAAGAGATCGAAGCCGAAGATGATGAGATGCGGCTGTTCGTCGCGCGCTTTCTGCAGCCCTTCGGAGCCGGCGAGCGCGGTGAGGATGATGGTGTCGCGGCGGCGGAGGATCGTCTCCTGAAACGTCAGGGCGCCACGCGAGTGGTCGACGAGGAGGATACGTCCGGTCTCTGTTTCTGTACTCATGCCGCCGAGATCTGCCTGAGCTTCGTCACGGTTCGCTTGAGATCGTCGACCAGCATCGCCGCATGCTCGGCCGTGTTCGACTTTCCCAGTCCGATTCGGATCGATCCCATCGCCGCAGCCTCACCCACTCCGATCGCCGTCAGTACCCGCGACGGACCGCGCTCGCCGGTGCTGCATGCGGAGCCGCTCGACAACGAGAAGCGCCGCATGGCAAGGATCAACGATTCGGCCTCGATTCGATTGAAACTGACGTTCAGGTTACCCGGCAATCTTAAATCCCTCGGGCCATTCACGGAAACTTCCGCGATTTCGGCGACGATCCGATCCCACAATTCGTTGCGGATTGCCGTCAGCCGCGTTACCTCTTCCGCCATCTCCGCCACGCGCAACTGGAACGCCGCGCTCATCCCGATGATCCCCGGCACGTTGAGCGTTCCGGAGCGGACGTTTCGCTCCTGACCGCCGCCGACGATCAACGGATGGACCTTGATCCCGCGGCGCACGAACAGACCTCCGATTCCTTTCGGCCCGTACAACTTGTGCGCGGAGAACGACGCGAGATCGACGTGGCGAAGATCGAGTGGCACCTTCCCCGCCGCCTGGGTGATGTCGCTGTGGAAGAGGATGCCGCGCTCGCGCGCGACGGCGGAGAGCGCGGCGATGTCCTGCAGCGTCCCGATCTCGCCGTTCGCGGCCTCGATGGAGATGAGCTTCGTGTGCGAGCGGATGGCGAGCCGCAGCGCATCGGGTGAGATGAAGCCATCGCGATCGGGCCGCAGAATCGTCAGCTCCGCGCCGCTCTCGCTCGCCGCGGCGAGCACCGACTTATGCTCGATCGCGCCGATGATCAGATGGTCGTTACGTCCGGCAAGCCGCAGCGCGATGTTGTTCGACTCCGTGGCACCGGCGGTGAAGTAGATCTCCGGCGGCGCGACTCCGAAGAAACGGGCGATGGCGATCCGCGCATCCTCGACCGCCCGCGCCGCCGCCCGCCCATGCTCGTGCACGATCGACGCAGGATTGCCGAAGACGTCGCTGAAGAATGGGAGCATCTTCTCGACTACACGGGGATCGCAGGGGGTGGTGGCGTGGTGGTCGAGGTAGATCGGGGGTTCCATCTACCGCCTCCGGCGCCGTCTCCGTTTCGCCGGTACCGCAGCGGCCGGCCCCTCCCCCTCCCGCTTCGCCTTCTGCGAGAACGCGTGCCACTGGCGGTATTGCTCGACGTACTTGCCCGAGGAGAGGGCGAAGAGCTCGAGCAGCGCGAGGGCGTCGGCAAACGGTTCGCGATGGACCGCGCGGAACTGCGCGCGGCGATCGGCGGGAGGCTCGAGCAGCCGCCACAACGTCTCCAGTGCCTGCTCGATCTGATGGCGCGTGCCGGCGGCGAGCGCCATGCGCGCGCAGAGCGGCTGTACGAGATCGCGGATGAACGTCAGCACTTCGGCGATGCGCATGCGCGAGTCGCGGCGATGTTCCTCGCGCTCCAGCTCCGACACCACCCACGGCAGCATCAGCACCGACAGCAGCACGGCGTCGGAGATCTTGCGGCCGGCCTGCACCGTGCGGTCGAGCACCTCGAGCATCTTCCAGAAGTACGGCGCCTTGTCCGCGGAGATCGCGCCGTACACCTCGGGGAGCAGCGGCTCGAGCAAGCCCGACGACACCATCCGCCGGATCGCTTCCTTCGACCAGCCACGCCGCAACAACTCGAGAATCTCCTCCGATACGCGCGGCGGCGACGCCTTGAGAATCTCATTGCGATGGCGGAGGAGCGCGTCGTAGGTCGTCGCCTCGATCTCGAAACTGAGTCGGGCGGCGAACTCGATCGCGCGCATCATGCGGACCGGATCTTCGCGGAAGCGGACGTCGGGATCGCCGATCACACGGACGCGCTGCTGGTCCATGTCTTCCAGACCGCCGACGTAATCGATCACCGAGAAGTCGGCGATGTTGTAGAAGAGCGCGTTGATAGTGAAGTCGCGGCGCCGCGCGTCCTGCAGCGGCGAGCCGAACGTGTTGTCGTCGGTGATCAGGAAATCTTCGTTCTCTTCATCCGTCGAATTCCGCTCCGGCTCGCGGCGGAACGTCGCCACTTCGACGATCTGGTCCTGAAAGATGATGTGCACCAGGCGGAAGCGGCGTCCGATGATCCGGCTGTTGCGGAAGAGGCGGCGGATCTCCGTCGGGTGCGCGTCGGTGGCGATGTCGAAGTCCTTCGGCTGACGGCTCGCCAGCAGATCGCGCACGCTGCCGCCGCAGAGATACGCGCGATAGCCGCTGCGGTGCAGGCGGTAGAGGACCTTCAGGACGTTCTCGGGGATGCGGCGCCGCGAGATCGAGTGCTCGCTGCGATCGATGACGGTCCCGACCGGCAGGTCGGCATCTGCATCCGGGAGGTCGGCATTTGCGACCGGCAGGTCGCCATCTGCATTCGGCTGCGCAGTCTCGTTCGTCTCTTCCGTGACCGCCGGCGCGTCGGGCTGTTCGCTCATGGTCCGAGCTCTGAGTCCCCTTCGATCGGTTCCTCGGAGTGGTAGTGGTAATGCTTGTCGACGATCAGGAACGAGCGATCCCAGCGCGTGCGCGTGAAGAAGTGGCCCACCACTCCCGCCAGTTCCTTCGCCCGGTCCTGCCACGGCGCCTCGGTCGATGCCGGCGTGCCGTGAAATGACCAATACACCATGAATGCCCGCCCCTTGATCATCGAGCGCGGCACGGTGCCCCAGTAGCGCGAGTCGCTGGAGCGGTCGCGGTTATCGCCCATGGCGAAGTACTGCCCCGCCGGCACGGTGTACGGATTGAACTGATCGCGCGATCGATACGGCTCCGGCAACGCCGGCTGCGGTGGATAGACCGAGGGATCGAGATGGATCTTGTACGGCTCGTCGAGCTTCTTGCCGTTGACGTAGACGTTCTTGTCGTGAAGCTCGACCGTATCGCCCGGAAGTCCGATCACGCGCTTCACGAAATCGGTCTCGGGCTGCAGCGGATAACGGAAAACGATGATGTCGCCGCGGCGGATCTCGCGCAGCGGCAGGAGGCCGCCGAGGTTCGGACCGGGACCGTAGATGTATTTGTTGACGATGATGTGGTCGCCGACCTTGAGGTTGTCTTCCATCGACCCCGTCGGGATCTTGAAGGCCTGGAAAACGAAGATGGCCGCGAAGCGGACGAAGATGACGGCGATCAGCAGCGCTTCGTAGTACTCACGGACGGTCGACTTCTTCTCATTGTCATCGGTTGTGACGGCCATTCCGCCGCGATTGTACGACAGCGCCATGCCGCACTCGAAATCTCAGCCATAAATCTTTGAAAATAAAGAACAACAGCTTGGCCGGTCGATTGCAAATAACTGCTCATGAACACTCGATTGGACAGGAGCCTGTAATGGATCTCCAGGACAACCTCATCAGTTCCAAATTACGCAAACGAAAGGGCGGCTGGAAGGCCTACGTCGGCTCCATCGTGATGCACGGCCTCATCGTCGCCTTGATTCTCTTCATGTCGGCCTCGGCAACGAAAGTCGTCGCCAAGCAGGACGCGATTCGCGCGTATCTGTCGCAGGGCGCGGCACCACCGCCGCCTCCTCCGCCTCCGCCGCCACCAGCATCCGCGGCGAAGTCGGCAGGATCGCCGGCACCGAAACATGTGACCCAGATTCAGTTGCCGAAACCGGTGCAGGTGACCGCGTTGACGCCACCGATCGAGATCCCGAAAGAGATCCCGATCCCACAGCCGGTTCAGCCGGTGCAGTTGAAGATCGAGGAAGCGACTTCGGCGCTGCCGCAGCCGATGATCTCGTCATCGAGCGAAGGTAACGGCGCGGGCGACGTTCCCGGCGCCACGCCGGGCGGCGTGCCCGGAGGCGTCGCGGGTGGTGTGGTGGGCGGCACGGTCGGCGGCGAAGTCGGCGGAACGGTCGGCGGACAGCTGGGCGGGGTGAAGGGCGGTGTGGTGGGGGGCCAGTTGGGCGGTCAGCTCGGCGGCACTGGATCGGGCAGCGCGGGCAACGGCACGGGTGACAACAGCGCGCCGCTGCGCGTCGGCGGCGACGTCAAGGCGCCGTCTGTTATTTCGAAGCCCGAGCCGAAGTACACCGAGCCGGCGCGAAAGGCGCGCGTCACCGGCGTGGTGGTGGTCGAAGCGATCATCAACCGCCAGGGCAACGTCGAAGAGGTGAAGGTACTGAAGGGATTGCCGATGGGCCTTTCCGAGGAAGCGGTCGAAGCGGTGAAGAAATGGCGCTTCAAACCCGGAACGCTCAATGGAGAGCCGGTCGACGTCATCTTCAGTCTGACCGTGAATTTCAAGATGGATTAGGTGGTGCGGGGGTTACTCCCCCGCACCCACCGGCTGCGGCGCCGCCGCCTTCTTCTTCGAAATCGCCTTCGCCTGCAGGAACAACCCGAGGTAATCGCGTCCGCCTGCCTTCGAATCCGTTCCCGACATGTTGAATCCGCCGAACGGGTGCACGCCGACGAGCGCGCCGGTGCACTTGCGGTTGAAGTAGAGATTGCCGACGAAGAACTCTTCCTCGGCGCGGCGGATCTTCTCCTGGTTCTCGGTGAACACCGCGCCGGTCAGGCCGAACTCGGTGTCGTTCGCGATGTGCAGCGCGTCATCGAAATCCTTCGCCTTGATGATCGCCAGCACCGGTCCGAAGATCTCTTCCTGCGCAATCGTCCCCTTCGGATCGACGTCGGCGATGACCGTCGGCTCGACGAAGTAGCCGTTCTCCGGCTGCACGTTGCCGCCCGCGACGAGACGGCCGCCTTCCGACGTCCCCTTGTCGATGTACTCCTTGATCTTCTTCATCGCCTTTTCGTTGACGACCGGTCCGATCTGCGAATCGGGCAGCTCCGGCATCCCGATCCTGAGCGCCTTCGTCTTCTCGGCGACCAGCGGCACGATCTTGTCGTAGACCGCTTCGTCGACGATCAGCCGCGAGCACGCGGAGCACTTCTGCCCCTGGAATCCGAACGCCGACGCCACCGCCGCGCCCGCCGCTTCGTCGAGGTTCTTCGTCTCGCGGTCGATGATGATCGCGTCCTTGCCGCCCATCTCGGCGACGACGCGCTTGATCCACATCTGCCCCTTCTGCGGCTTCGCCGCTTCCTGGTTGATGTGCAGGCCGACTTCCTTCGAGCCGGTGAACGAGATGAAGCGGATCTTCGGATGTCCGATCAGCGGATCGCCGACCTCACCGCCCGAGCCGCTGAGGAAATTAACGACGCCCGCGGGCATCCCCGCTTCCTCGAGCAGCGCGAAGAACCGCCACGCGATCCACGGCGCATCGGATGACGGCTTGAGGACGACACAGTTCCCGGTCGCCGCGGCCGCGGTCGTCATGCCGGCCATGATCGCCAGCGGGAAGTTCCACGGCGGGATGACCGCGCCGACGCCGAGCGGGATGTAGACGAGCTCGTTCTCTTCACCCGCGATCTTCGTGATCGGCTGCTCTCCGCCCCAGCGGTATGCCTCGCGCGCATAAAACTCGCAGAAGTCGATTGCCTCGGCGGTGTCCGCGTCGGCTTCGACCCAGGTCTTGCCGACCTCGAGCACCATCGTCGCGGAGAACTCATGCTTGCGCTCGCGAAGAAGAGCAGCGGTCCTGACCAGCAGTCCGGCGCGGACGTCGACGGACTGTTTGCGCCACGACTCGAACGCCGTCCACGCGGCCGCGACCGCCTGCTCGACGTGCTCTTTCGTTCCCTTCTGAAACTTGCCGAGGAGCTGGTCCTTGTGGGACGGGTTCCACGACTCGTACGTCTTGAGGCCGGTGATGCGCTCGCCGCCGATGACCAGCGGGTACTCGCGGCCCACCTCGGCCTGCACTTTCTGCAGAGCGGCCTCCATCGCGGCTTTGTTTTCGGGTTTGCTAAAGTCGGTGAAAGGCTCGTTCTTGAATTCGCTGAGCATCAGGTTGCGTTCCTTCCGGACAACCGACAGGTTGTCCTGCGTGCGTAAGGCTGTGGGTATGTACTCGAAATCGAATGCGATCGCAACCGCACTGCTGGCGCTCTTCCTGGCCGCCTGCGGGAGCGTTCTGCCGTGGCACGACGAGCCGGCCGCGACCGAAGTGAACGTCGCGTTCACCATCGAGAACAATCTCCTATTTCTCACCACGTCACGCATCGAAAACCGCACCGGCCGCTTCTTTTTCGGCTCGGCATCAGCGCGCTCGGTACTCGATCCGAACTTCGCCGCTTCGCTCGGTCCGCGCCGCACGTACACCTTCGAGATCGGACAGAAGGAAGCGATCCGCTTCACTCCCGTACTGCTGAGTCTCGGCAATACCGGTGACGCGCTCGTCGGCGCCGACATGTTCGGCAATCGCGCGATCTCCATCGATTACGCCTCCGGTCTCCTCACCTATCAGAAGGAAGGGATCCATCCCGAGGGCATGAAGGTCTTCAGTTACACCGGCGATCCGTCGATCACGATCGACGTCGACGGCCGCAGCGTGCCGGCGATCGTCGACACCGCCTCGCCCGACACGGTCGTCCTGCCGCGCCCGCAGCCGGGCCGCGGCACCGCGCGGGTCAGCGTGGCGGGGAACGACTTCGGCACGGTCGACGTCGGTTACGCGAACATCGCGAAGGCGCACATCGGCAATCGGCTGCTGTCGCGCTTCCTCGTCACGATCGATTACGGCCAACATGTCATCGGTTTGTGGCGGGACCCGCGCGTCGCGACGCGCTAAAATTGCCGCTCGACAAATCGATTGGGGGCGTCATGCGGCGATTCACTCTGGTTTTCGTTGCTGTTCTCCTTTCTCACGCGGCTCTGGCCGCCGATCCCGGCGCGGCAATCGGCAAAGCGCGGCAGGCGCTGAACGAAAAGCGGTACGACGACGCGATCCAGTTCCTGCAGGGAGCGATCCCCGACGCCGCGGCAATGGCCGAGCCGCAGCACTCGCAGGCGCTGGCGGCGATCCACTTCTACACCGCGCTCGCGTTCAACGGTCTGCAGGACGACGACAAGACGCGCGAGGAACTGGATCAGTTCTTCCGCTTCAATCCGAACGCGAAGGCGCTCGATCCATCGCGCTACGACCCGACGTTCGTGAGGCTCTTCAGCGAAGTCTCGCGTTCGCCGCGCACCGCGCCGGAAACGGGCGGCAGCAACTTCGACGAGGTCTATCCCGGCTACGCGAACTTCCGCGAGCGCGAGCCGCGCATCCCGATGATCGAACAGTGGGGTGACGGCCCCGAGCTGCAGCTCCTCGGCTCGCCCGACGAAAAGCGCGACTGGCGCAAGCTCGCCGACGAGCAGGCGCGCCGCTCGTTCGTCGAGGCGTTCTGGAAGCGCCGCGACAAGACTCCCGACACCGAGGAGAACGAATACCGGAAGGAGTTCGTCCGCCGGGCGGCGTTCGCGGACGAGACGTTCCGCACCGCGAAGTCGCGCGGCTCGCTCACCGATCGCGGACGCGTCTTCGTCCTCCTCGGACCACCGCGCATCATCCGCCAGAAGCCGCTGACGGCGAAGGACGGCGCGTTCAATCGCGGCGGCGGCGCCGGCGCGACGCGCAACATCAACACCTCCGGTCCGAGCAACCTGAGCGGAACGGCGCGCGAAGCGATGATCAATGACATCAACCAGGAGACGGTGCTGCCGGTGCCCGACATGGGCGGCACGGTCGAACGCTGGGTCTTCGCGCACGAGCAACTGCCGCAGACGATTCGCGACGATGAGGTCACGTTCAAATTCGTCACGCAACAGGGTTACGGCGACCACGTCCTGCAGCGCGAGCTGATGGTGAACAAGGTCATCGCCGACGCCGGATCGCTGCGTTGATGACGATGCTCGCGACGCTCGCACTGCTCTCCTTCTTCGCCTCGACCGATCCGAATGTCGCGATCGGCCAGGCGAAGCAGCTGATGAATCAGAAGCAGTACGAGCCCGCGGTGAAAGTCCTGCAGGACGCGATCCCCGACGCCGCGACGCTCGCCGATCCGCAGCGCTCACAGGCGCTCTCCGCGCTGCACTTCTTCTCCGCCATGGCGTACAGCGCGCTGGAGAACGAGCTCCGCTCGCGTGAAGAGCTGGAGGTCTTCTTCCACCTCACGCCGCAGATCAAGTCGATCGATCCGAAGAAATTCGATGCGCGCTTCGTCCGCGCCTTCAGCGAGGTCTACAACGCGCTGCACAGCGAAGGCTCGGGCACGTTCGAGTCGGTCTATCCCGGCTTCGCTCTCTTCCACGAGCGCGAGCCGAAGGTTCAGAAGCTCGAAGAGTGGGGCGAGAGTCCCGACCTCGTGCTCCTCGGCACGTCCGAGGACAAGCACGCGTGGGGAGCGCTCACCGATCAGGAGAGTCGCCGCGCGTTCATCGAGACCTTCTGGAGCAAGCACGACACGGACGGCTTCCGGAAGGAGTTCCTGCGCCGCGTCGCGTTCGCCGATGAGACCTTCACCGGCTCGCGTCAGCGCGGCTCGCTCAGCGATCGCGGACGCGTGTTCGTGCTCATCGGACCGCCGCAAGTGATCCGCCAGAAGCCGCTCACCGCGCGCGAGTCGTCGACGCGCATCGGCGGCTCGACCGGCGCCGACGCGGCGGCGGGAGGAATGAAGCGGCCGGACCAGGATCCGCTCCGCTGGGGTGCCATCCGCGCGATGGCCACGGACGACAAGAACATGACGCAGATCGCGCCGACGCCGATCGCGAAGGGAGGCGTCGAGCGTTGGATCTACAGCCGCGACCAGTTCCCGCAAGGCATCCCCGACGCGGAGGCGGTCTTCAAGTTCATCACGCAGGAAGGCTACGGCGATCACGTGCTGCAGCGCGAATTCATGGTGAACAAAGTCCTCGCCGATGCCGCTACGATGCACTGATGGATGAATTCAGTTCGCAGGGGGCAGGGGGCAGGGGGCGGCCGTTCTTCGGCCAACTGCCATCGACTCCCTGTCTTCTGCTGTTCGCTGCCTGCTGTCTGCTGTCCGCTGTCTCCAGCGCCCAGACCATCAAACTATCCGGCTTTCTCTCCGGCGCCGGCGTCTACGCCACCGGTCCGAAGACGTGGCTCGAGGGCGGCTTCGGCCGTCTCGATCAGAGCCGCAATGGCGCGTTCGCGCAGGCGCAGCTCGGCCTCGACTGGACGCCGTCGAACTGGTTCGACGTGCACGTGTACGGCATCGCGCGGCACGACCGCGACCTCGATCACGCGGGCGTCGCCGAGGCGTATGCCGAAGTGCGCAAGACCTACACCCACGATCAGTTTCAACTGAAGGCCGGCGAGTTTTTTCTTCCGACGTCGCGCGAGAATCGCGGCAATCTCTGGACGTCGAATTACGCGATCACCTTCTCCGCGCTGAACAGCTGGATCGCCGAGGAAGTGCGGCCGATCGGCGCGGAAGCGGAATGGCGGCACGAGTTCCCGAATCTCTCCGCGATCACCGTCGCCGGCACCGCCTTCCGCGGCAACGACACCATGGGCACGCTCCTCGGGTGGCGTGGCTGGGCGGTGTCGAGCCGCGTCGCGACATATCGCGAAGCGCTGCCGCTGCCTCCCCTTTTCTCGTTCAGCAATCCGAAGATGTTTCTCGATCAGCGCGACGGCACGGTGCCCTTCGATCGCGATCTCGACGGCCGCACCGGATTCGCGGGACGCATCCGCTACTCGATTCCCGAGCGCGGCATGATCCAGTTCGTTCACCTCGACAATCGCGGCGAGCGCGAGCTGTATGTCGATCAGTACTCGTGGCAGACGCGCTTCAATCTCGTGAGCGCGGAGCTCGGGTCACAGGACTCGACGATCCTCGCGGCCGAGTACATGAACGGCGACACCGGCATGGGCTTCCGCGGCAAGGGACGTGGCTGGGTACAGGCCGATTTCTACGCCACGTACGCGCTGCTGTCGCACAAGTACGGACGCTCGCGGTTCACCGCGCGCATCGAGCAGTTCGCGACGTTCGAGCGCGATCACTCGATCTCCGAGAACAACACGGAGCACGGCCGCGCCTGGGCGCTCGCCTGGCTGTACGAGCTCGACAAGCACTGGCGTCTCGGCGCGGAATTCACGAGCGTGACCGGCGATCGCCCCGCGGCCGCGCAGTCAGGCGCCGATCCGAACATGGATGGACGCGCCGTGACGGTCGAAGCGCGTTACGGGTTCTAGCTCGCGCAAGCGATCTCGTGAATCCGCCCGCCCCCGTCGCGCAGAAACGCCGCGCCACGCTGCCTCAGCACCGCCTGCACCTCGGCCACGATCGCCAGCGCGATCTCTTCAGGCGTATCGGCGCCGAGGTCGAGGCCGATCGGGCTGTGCACCTTCGCGCGCATCGCCGGCGTGATGTTCTCGATCTGCCCGAGCAATTCCTCGCCGCGTGACCTCGGTCCGAGGAGGCCGACGTATTCGATGCTGCTCGGCAGCGTCGCGGAGAGGAGCGTCATGTCGTAGAGGTAGTTGTGGGTCATGATCACCGCGGCGTCGAACGCACGGAAGTCGACCTTCTCCGCGACCTCCTCGGGATGCACGTCGCGCGTGCGGATCACCGCCACGCGCCACCCCACCGCCTCCGCGATACGCGCCACCGGCGCCACGTCGGGGCCGCCGCCGAAGATCACCAGCGACGGCTCGGGAACGATCGTCTCGGTCAGCAGCGCGCGGTCGTCGAGCATCGTCGACCAGGTCACCGGCTTGCGGCCGTTCCAGCGAAATTCGTTGATGATGCGCGGCGGCCGCGCAGCGTCGAACGGCTCGATCAGCAACTGCATCGTGCCGCGGCATCCGAGACCGAGGCCGAACACGATGTCGTCGGGACGCGTCGCGTCGTAGGAGATGACGCGCGGCGGTGCGTGCTCGAGCCAGACGTCGGCGCGCTCGCGGAGATCGTTCTCGATGCAGCCGCCGCTGATCGCGCCGGTGCAGTCTCCGCGCTCGCTGATCACCGCACGCGCACCCGCGCGGCGATACGTCGATCCTTGCGTGGAGAGAACGGTGATGAGCACCCCGCGTTGTCCGCTGGCGATGATCTGGCGACAGGCTTTGATCGTCTTCGTGATCTCGTGCATCAGAGTTTCAAACTCTCTCGATTCTAGGGGCCTGTCTCCCATGGATCGATGTCGTTTCATGGTATTTATTGTCACGGTCCCATGTTCGTCACTGGATTAGTCACGCTACTGAGCCTGTTCCTCCTGAATCCACATGGAAAAACGATGGTGAAGCAGTACCCGCGGATCGTCCACGCCGAACGGCGGGACCGCGTTCTGATCGTGGCTCCGCACATCGACGACGAGGCGATCGGCGCCGCGGGCTACGCGTTTGATGCCGTCGCGAACGGCGCCGAGGTCTACGTCGTCTTCCTCACCGCGGGTGACTGCAATCGCTTCTCCGCGCGCATCATGCACAGGACGCTCGAGCCGACCGCCGCGAACTACCTTTCGGTCGGACGGACTCGCATCGCCGAAGCACATCAGGCGATGAAGATGCTCGGCGTCCCCGACGATCACTACTTCGTCCTCGGCTATCCCGATCGCGGACTGAAGCCGCTCCTCGAAGATCGCCGCGCGACCATCCGCGCGCGCGGCACGAAGGAGCACGCCGTGCCGTACGAAGACGCGATGTCGCCCGGCAGCGTCTATCGCTTCGACAGCGTGATGAACGACATCGAGCGCGTGATCTCGATCGCGCAGCCGACGACGGTCATCGCGCCGGTGGCGTTCGACGAGCATCCCGATCACGCCGCCGCGGCAATCTTCACCGAGCTCGCGCTCGAGGAGATGCACCTCGACCCGCACCGCCTCGGCTACCTCGTGCACTCCGGCCACATCGCCACCAAGCTCGTGCGCATGCCCGAGCGCGCCCTCCTCCCCCCCGCCCGCATGCGTGCCTACCGCTGGGCGACCTATCCGCTCTCGCCGACAGTGCAGAAGCGGAAGGATGCGCTGCTGCAGACCTACAAGAGCCAGCGCCCGTACATGTCGCTCGTGCGGAACGCGTTCGTGCGAACGAACGAGCTCTTTCTGAGCGAGTAGGGAGTTGGGGTCGCATCTGGAAACTCAACTTAACGTGACGTTAAGTTGAGTTTCCAGATGCGACCCCAACTCTTTCTCGCACTCGTACTTGCCTGCACACATCCGGTTGTCCCCAAACCCGACTTCGACCTCATCATCCGCAACGGTGACGTGATCGACGGCAGCGGCGCGCCGCGGGTCCGCGCAGACGTCGGCATCCGCGGCGACATGATCGCGGAGATCGGCGACCTTTCGAAACGCACCGCGACGGCCACGATCGACGCGAAGGACCAGGTGGTCACTCCCGGCTTCATCGATCTCCTCGGGCATTCCGAGGGGGCGGTGCTGATCGATCCGAGACTCGAGGGGAAGGTGCGGCAGGGCGTCACGACGGAAGTCACGGGTGAGGGACATTCGCCCGGGCCAATCGACGACGTGATGGCGGCGGAGATCGATCGCACGCGGCTTCCCGGATATCCCGACGCGACCTGGCGCTCGCTCGCTGACTACATGAAAGCGATCGAGAAGCGCGGCACGGCGATCAACTTCGCCTTCTTCATCGGCGCCGCGAATCCGCGCGAGATCGTCATCGGCACCGTCGATCGCGACCCGACGCCGGACGAATTGAAGCGGATGGAGCAACTCGTCGAACAGGCGGTGCGCGACGGAGCGATCGGCATGAGCAGCGCGCTGATCTACCCGCCGGGACGTTTCGCGAAGACGAACGAGCTGATCACTCTGGCGAAACACACGGGCGGCTACTGGACGCACCTGCGCAGCGAGTCGGGCGAGATCATGAGTGCGCTCGACGAGGCGTTCCGCATCGGACGCGAGGCGCACGTGCCGGTCAACATCTTCCACATCAAAGTGGGCGGCACGATGCGCGGACACATGCCGGAGGTCATCGCCATAATCGAAGCGGCGCGGAAGAGCGGTCTCGACGTCGAAGGGAGCATCTATCCCTACACCGCGACGTCGACCGATCTCACCTCGATCGTGCCGGCATGGGCACAGGAGAAGGGCTACCTCGCGTTCGTCGCGTCGCTGAAAGATCCGGCGACGCGCGCGCGTGTCGCGGAGAACCTCCGCATCGGCGACGCGAACGGCATCCTCGTGCGCAATCTGCCGAACGGTCCGGTGGAGATGAAGCAGAAGCTCGAGCGGAAGCGGCTCGACGAGATCGCGCGCATCCTGAACACCACGCCGCAGGAAGCAGTGCTGCGGATGTTCGAGATGAGCACGTCGTCGCCGATCGCCATCTACTTCGGCCTGCGCGAGGACGACCTGCGCTATGCGATGAAGCAGCCCTGGGTTGCGGTGGGATCGGATTCGGGCGCGGTGGTCGGCGCGATGCGCGACTTCGGCGCGCACCCTCGCGCCTACGGCACCTTCCCCCGCATCCTCGGCTACTACGCGCGCGACGAGCATCTCTTCACGCTGGAGGAAGCGGTGCGGAAGATCACGTCGCTCGCCGCCTCGCGCGCCGGATTCAAGGACCGCGGCCTGCTGCGCAAGGGGATGAAGGCGGACGTCGTCGTCTTCGATCCGAAGACGATCCGTGACGTCTCGACCTACGAAGATCCGCATCACTATTCCGTGGGAATCAGCAACGTGATCGTGAACGGAACGCCGGTCCTGCGCGATGGACAGATGACGTCCGCGCTGCCGGGACGCGTGTTGCGAAGATAATGAACCGCGTTGAATCGCTACCGCGTCATCCTGCTGATCATCTGCGCCGTTGCGGTCATCCGCGTGGCGTCGACATTCCACATCTTCTCCGCCACGACCGATGAGCCGGGACACCTCGCGAACGGCTACGCCTGGCTGACCGGCGCGCCGTATCCGCGCGATCTGCTCCATCCGCCGCTCGCGCAGCTCCTCGCGGCGATGCCGTTCGTCCTGAAAGGCGTGCCGAAGCCGATCGCGCAGTGGGACGTCACGGCCGGCAACGAGCTGCTCTACCACGACCGCGATTACATGCGGAACGTGGAGCTGGCGCGCATCGGCAACCTGCTCTTCCTCGTGATCGGCGTGATCGCGGTCGCGGCGTGGGGACGGAAGGTGTTCGATCCGGTGACCGGACTCGTCGCCGCGGCGCTCTGGTCACTGCAACCGACGCTACTCGCGCATTGCGGCGTGGCGACGACCGATGCCACGATCATCGGACTCTTTCCGGTGGCGATGCTCGCGCTCGAACGCTGGATCGAGCTGCCGTCGGTGCGGAGAGCGGTCGAGCTGGGCCTCGTCTGCGGCGTCGCGACGATCGGCAAGTTCTCGTTCATCCCGTTCTTCATCGTCGCGGCGGCCGTGTCGCTCGTCTGGCGCTTCAAGCTCGCGCACCTCAAAGGCGTCGCCATCGCGTTCGTCGCGCTGATGGTCGTCATCTGGGCCGGCTATCGCTTCTCGTTCGGCACGATCATCGCCAGCCATCCGAACGCGCCGACGGTGGTGGTCGAGGAGATGCGGCCGATCGATTGGATCGCGCGCCACGTCCCGATCCCGGCGCCGCAATTCTTCACCGGCCTCGGCGCACTCAAACTCCACAATCACAACGGGCAGCTCGCCTACCTCCTCGGTGAGTACAGCCGCTTCGGCTTCCGCTCCTACTTCCCGGTTCTCCTTTTTTACAAGACACCGCTCGCGTTCCTGCTGCTCTTCGCGTGGGGTGTGATCGCGGTGATTCGCTATCGCCGCGGATTCCTCCCGCTCGCGATCGGCATCGCCATCCTGTTGTCGGTCATGCCGAGCCACATCAACGTCGGCGTACGGCACGTCGTGCCGCTCTACGCCGCGTTCGCGATCGTCGCCGCGTTCGGCATCACGACCGCATGGAACGAGACGCGCGAGACGCTCTTCGGCCGCGCCGCGCTGGCGTCACTCTGCGTGTGGCTCGTCGCCGCGGGGGCGATTGCACATCCTGATTACCTCCCCTACTTCAATGAGGCCGCCGCGCATCCTGAGCAGATCGCGACCGACAGCAATCTCGACTGGGGACAGGACTGGCAGCGCTTCATCCGCTGGCAGGCGCGCACGAAACCGGGGCGCGTCGGCATCGTCTGGTACGGCAGCATCGACCTCGCGCGCCATCCGGTCGAGGTCTACGGCCTCGAGCCGTACACCAAGATGACCGGCTGGATCGCCGCGACGGAGACCGGGATGAAGCTCGCGGCGACGAACGGCAAGGACATGGGACAGCCATACCGCTGGCTGGAGTCGTACCAGCCGGTCGCGCACATCGGGAAGTCGATCCGGATCTACCGGATCGAGCCGTGACCGAGCCGCCTCATCGATCCTTGAATTCCAGCGCCACTGACGCCGTCCCGACCTCCGCCCCATTCGCCTCGGCGCGCGGATAGATGAAGAAGTTGAGCGGCTCGGCCGTGCGCGGATCGAGCACGAGATCGCGTCCGATGGTGAACTGCACGCGATCGGGGTCGAGGTTGCCGAACAGGTACTTCCGCACCGCCGGATCGCTCGACTTCGACGCCTCGGAGGGATCGACCGGAATCCAGCCTTTTCCCTTCACGTAGAACTCCGCCCAGCAGTGGTAGCCCTTCACCTGTCCGTCCTTTGCCGTAATCGGAAACCCGATCACGAAGCGCGACGGGATCCCCTTTGCACGCGCGAGCGACATGAAGAGCGAATGAAAGTCGGTGCAGTTGCCCGCGCGGATGTCGCACGCGCGCTCGGTGTCGCCTTTGCCCCATCCCGCGATGCTCTTGTCGTACTTCATCGTCGCCAGGAGGTGATCGTAGATGGCCTGCGCTTCATCGATCGGCGACCGCTTCCCGGTGGTGACCTCCGCGGCGAGCTTGCGCACGCGCGGCGAGAGCGTCACCAGCTTGTCGGCGCGCAGCGCGCGCTCGAGCTCCGGCTTCGTCGCCTTCGTCTCCGCCAGGCTGCTCATCGTCTCTTCGCGGCGCTCGGCCGTGAAGTGAACGAGCACGGTCAGTTCACCCGCGGGAGGATTTTCGATGGTGGCAAACGCGTAGTCGTTGCCGAACTCCCTCTCGTGCATCATCGTGAAGTGGTACGGCGACTCGATCATCACGCCGCTCACACGCTGCGGTCCGCGCGAGACCGGTAGCGGGACCCAGAGGTTCAGCCTCCCGATGCCCGCCGGGATGTTCGCAACCGTCGCGGTGTAGGTCGCTTCGACACGCCTCGGCTCGGAGGCGAACGCGGCGAAGGAGAAAAATGCGGCGACGAACAGGAGAGGCTTTCTCATTGCCAGAGCGTAACGCGTCGGATGCTACGATCGTTTCCTCTTGTCGAATTTCGATCTCGTCCTCAAGCTCTTCCTGCAATTGACCGTGATCCTCGCGGTCTGTCGTGCGGTCGGCTGGCTCGGCCGTTTCGCCGGACAGACGCAGGTAGTCAGCGAGATGATCGCCGGCGTTCTCCTCGGTCCCTCGCTCCTCGGCGCGCTCGCGCCCGGCGTGCAGACGTGGCTCTTCCCGAAGGCGAGCATGCCGCTCCTCTACGCGATCAGCCAGCTCGGACTCGTGCTCTACATGTTCCTGGTCGGTCTCGAGTTCGACACCGCCGTGATTCGCGGCCGCCTGCGCAGCGCCGGTCTCATCTCCGCCTCCGGCATCATCGTCCCCTTCATCCTCGGCGCCGCGCTGGCCTGGAATCTCGGCAACGACGGCCGCTTCTTCACCGCGCAGACCTCTCTGCCACTGGCCGCGATGTACATGGGCGCGGCGATGTCGATCACCGCCTTCCCCGTCCTCGCGCGGATCCTCCAGGAGCGCGGCATCCTGAAGACGCGCATCGGCACCGTGACCCTCGCCGCCGGCTCGCTCGACGACGCGATGGCGTGGTGCCTCCTCGCCTTCATCCTCGCCGCGATGAAGGCAGACACGTCGATCGGCGTGTACGCGGTCCTGGGCGCTTTCGTCTGCGGCGCATGCATGCCGCGCCGTCGCTTCGCCGCGGCGGTGCAGAAACGACTCGGCCCCGTCACGCAGTCACTGCTCGTGCCGATCTACTTCGTCTATTCGGGCTTGAACACGCGGATCGGACTGCTCGGCTCGTCGCGGCTCTGGATGCTCACGGCAGTCGTCATCGGCGTCGCCATCATCGGCAAAGGCCTCGCCTGCGCGCTCGCGGCGCGCGCGAGCGGCGAGCCGTGGCGTGAGTCGTGGACGATCGGCGCGCTGATGAACACGCGCGGCCTGATGGAGCTGATCATCCTCAACATCGGCCTGGAGAGAGGACTCATCACGCCGACGCTCTTCACCATCATGGTACTGATGGCGATCGTGACGACGGTGATGGCCTCGCCGCTCTTCGATTGGATTTACGGGCGCTCTACTTCTTCACTCCGCGGCGTCGAGTCGGCGCTTCCTCGTACGTAAACGCCGCGAGCGCCGTGACCGTGTGCCCGCCCATCGTCACGGCGATGTCGACGTTTCCATTCGCGTGCGGCGGCAACTTCACCGTGAGCGTCGCGGCGTCGTGCACCGTGAGCTCGGTCGCGGGCACGCCGCCGAATGTCACCGAGGCGCCGGTGAGCGCGGAGGTGAATCCGGAGCCGCTGATCGAGACGATCGTTCCGCCGTCATTCGATCCGCTGCCGGGGCTGATGGCGCTGATCGATAGCGGCGCGGCGGTGTACGTGAAACCACCCGTCGCCGTGACGCTCTGGCCGTCGGGGTTGCGGATGATGACGTCGACCGGGAGCGACTGCTGCTCCGTCGCCGGCGCGGCCGGGGTGATGGCGATGATCTGATTCGTGCCGTTGACGACGACGCCCTGCGCGGGCTTCGTTCCGAACGTCACGCTCGCGCCGCTCTGGAAATTCGAGCCGGTGATCTGCACGACCGTGCCGCCGTTGCCCGGCCCCGACGTCGGCGAGACCGTCGTGACGATCGGCGGCGGCACGACGTAGGTGAAGAAGCTCGCGGTCGCGCTCTGGCCGTCGGGATTCGTGACGGTGATCGACGTCGCTCCCGCCGGCTGCGCGGGAGCCGTGGCGACGATCGTCGTCGCGCTCTGCACGTTCACACTCGACGCGTCGACCGAGCCGAACTTCACCGTCGCGCCGCTCTGGAAATTCGTTCCCGTGATCGTCACCGCCGTGCCGCCGCTCGTGTTCCCGTTCGCCGGCTCGAAGCTCGTGATCGTCGGTGGAGGGATCACGACCGCTTCGACGCGGAAGAGTCCGTCCATCTCCGCGTGACCGACACCGCACGCCGACTGGTCGCAGAGGAAGAGGAACTCACCCGTCTTGTCGGCGACGAACGTCGTGGTGACGGTCTTGCCTTTGTCGAGGACGAGCGCTTTCAGGACGTAGCGCTCCATCACCAGGCCGTGACGGACGTCCGCCGAAGTCGCGTTGATGACCACCGTGTCGCCGAGGTTCGCGGCGAAGGGCGACGGCGAAATCTGGTAGTTGAACTGGTGCGCGACGATGGTGAACGTCCGCGTCACGCCGGTCGATGTCACCGCTTCCGGCACCGGCGTATCGAGCGAGATCGTGCGGTGCTGATGATGCTGCGCCATTGCGAACGGCGCGAACAGAACGGCGGCGAGGACCAGGGACAGGGAGCGCATGACATGCATGATACGGAGAGGACGGGCGACCTGCCGTTTCGGTTTACAGAACGTTCACAGTCGCAGAATGATGTTCTTCCGATAAAGCAGCGTCAGAACGCCGAGCCAGAGCGCGACGAAACAGAGCCCCCAGAGCAGCGACGCGAACTTCGGCGCGAAGAACGGCTCGAAGAAAAGTACGTACGTCGCCTGATGCAATGAGGTCTTTTCGCCGGTCCACATGACCTTGATCAGCGAGTCGGTCGTGCGCGCCATCAGGCCCGAGCCGACGAACGCGACGAGCGGATTGGTCCCGTAGATCACGAACGGCTTCGCCCATTTGCGGACATCGAGGTAATCGATGAGCCACATGCACGCGGCGAGGACGACGCACGCGAAGCCGGCGCTGAAGACGACGTACGAGCTGGTCCAGAGATTCTTGTTGATCGGGAAGAGCCAGCTCCAGAGTGAGCCGCCGAGCATGGCGATCGACCCCGCGCCGAAGAGTCCGGCGATGCGATCGATGAGCGAGCGCTCCTTGCGCGCGATCCACTCTCCTGCCAGCACACCGAGCAGCGCGGTGGCCACTGCCGGAATCGTCGAGAGCGGCCCTTCCGGATCCCACGTCTTCGTGCTCGACCAGATGTGATTCGCGCCGAGAAGCGCGCGGTCCACTGCCGCCGCGACGGTCGCCTCGGGTGGCTCGAGCGGACCGAGCATCATCACGCCCCAGTAACCGACGAGGATCGCCGCGATGATCCCCCCTGTCATCCTGAGCCCCGCAGAGGGCGAAGGACCCGTTGATCGAGCTGCGGCTCCTTCGGCGTCTCCGCGCCTCAGGATGACACGCCTCGCGATCAGCGCGGAGATCGCGTAGACGATCCCGATCCGCTGCAGCACTCCCATGAACCGCAGGTGCTCGAAGCGATACGCCACGCGCTGCAGAAAGGTCGGATCGGCATTGCCGGCGATCTTCCCCCACCAGAAGAACGGATACGCGTTCAGGAGCAGACCGAAGAGGACGATCAGTCCGCCGCGGCGCAGGATCGCCTTCGGCTCCTTGCGCGAGAGATAGGTCGTGATGCCGACGATGAAGAGGAAGAAGGGAAAGACGAGATCGGTCGGCGTCCAGCCGTGCCATTCCGCATGCTCGAGCGGCGGATAGATCGCGTTCCAGCTCCCCGGATCGTTCACCAGCAGCATGCCGGCGACGGTGAGGCCGCGGAAGGCGTCGAGAGAGATGAGGCGCTCGCGCGGCGCGTCCGTCATCCTCTCAACTTCCGATACGCGTTCAAATGCCGCAGCGCTCCCGGCTTGTCGCCGCGGCGCTCCAGGATTCCTGACAGGTTGTAGTGCGCGTCGCCGTTCGATGGATCGAGCTCGATGGCGTGGCGATACGCCTCCGCCGCTTCCTGCAGGCGCCCGAGATCTTCGAGTGCGACGCCGAGGTTGAACCAGGCGACGTCGTGCTCGGGATCGGACTTCAGCGCGGCGCGGTACTGCTTCTCCGCCGCGGCAGGCGCGCGGTCTTCGTGCAGGAGGCGGCCGAGGTTCACGCGCGCGTCGGCGTGCTCGGGATCGAGCTCGATCGCCCGCTCGTACGCCTCGCGCGCTTTCGGCGCATCGACCGCCTCGTATTCGCAGCCGAGCTGGTAGAACTGATCGGCCTCGTGGTAGTTGAGCGGGACCGGAACCGGCGTATCGGTCGGCAGTTCCGACGCCGAGAAATCGAAGAGCGCCTGACCCGATTCGGGGTTCCAGACTGCATCGCCGTCGCTCACCACCACGCGCTCGCCGTCGGCCGCGATGCGCACGCCGGTGAGCGTGCGTCCCGCCGGGAGTTGCTCCTGCAACAGCTCGAGCACGCGCTGCACTTTGCGCTGCGGGATGTGCGCGGCGGAGAGCTCGCCGGCCGTGCGGAGGATGATCAGATCGCGGAATCCGAAGCGCAGTTCGCCGCGCTCGCCACGCTCGGGGGTGAGGAAACCTTTGTTCGCGTACGACCGGATCTGCGCCGGCGTCAGGCCGAGCATGGCCGACACCTCGCGAACGGAATAGGACATGCCCGCATTGTAGCGGGCACGATCCCTATCTCGCTTTGCTCTTCGCCTTCACGACCGCGCGCGCCGCCGGTTTCGCCGGCTTACGCTTCTGATCGGCACGGATCGGGATCTTTGACGCCGTCTTCGTGGACGACGACGACCGCGAATTCGACGACGCCGGACGCGTACCGCCGAGGCTCGCGCGCAACGCTTCCATCAGGTCGATGACCTGCGCGCGCGGCTCCTGCGTATCGAGCGAGGTGATCTCCTCGCCGTCGATCTTCCGCTGGATCATCGCGCGGGTCTTCTCCGTCTGCTCGTCCCGGTAGTTCTCCGGATGGAACTCCTCGGTGGCGCCCATCTCGGCGAGCTGGATCGCCATCTTCAACTCGCTCTCTTTCACCGCCGCGTCACCGAGCTCGATCTCGTCCATCGAACGGATCTCGTTCGGGTAGTAGAGCTGCTGGAGGATCAGTCCCTTGCCGAGCGGACGAATGATCGTCAGGTACTGCTTGCCGCGCGCCGCGTACTTCGCCAGCGCCCAGCGTCCCGTCTCCTGCAGCGCCTTCGAGAGGAGCGTGTAGGCGCGGTCGCCCCCTTTGTCGGGGCCGAGGTAGTAGGCCTTGGAGAAGAAGATCGGATCGATCTCCGTCGACGGAAGGAACTCCGTGATGTCGATCGTCTGCGTCGCCTTTTCCTCGAGCATCTTCAGCTCTTCCTCGTTGAAAAGGACGTACTGTCCGCGCGCGAACTCGTATCCTTTGACCACTTCCGTGCGGTCGATGGTTCGCTCGTCTTTCGGACAGAAGAGCTGCTGCTGGATGCGGCTGCCGCACTCTTTGTGCAGCATGTTGAAGCTGATCTTTTCCGACGACTCAGCCGCCGAGAAGAGCTTCACAGGGATGGAGACGAGGCCGAATGCGATCTGTGCAGTTGCAATGGCTCTGGGCATGATGGAACCTCAAAAACAGTCACTCACTCACGGTTGTTCCGAAACTTACTGCCCAAGGAAGTGTGCAATCCTAGCATGACCTCGCCGGCATACGAACGGATCTGGTCGGTCGTCCGCCGCATCCCCCGCGGCAAGGTGGCGACGTACGGACAAATCGCCGAGCTCGCCGGAATGGAGGGCCACGCCCGCCAGGTCGGCTACGCCATGCACGCCCTCCCGTCGAAGAGCAATGTGCCGTGGCATCGCGTGATCAACTCCCGCGGAGAAGTCTCCCCCCGCACCTCGGGCGACTCCCATGAGCTCCAGCGAATGCTGCTGGAGGCCGAGGGAGTCGTGTTCGATTTGCGGGGGCGGTGTGAGTTGAAGAAGTATCGGTGGAAACTCAGGTAGCGCATCAGTCTGCACTCCGCGCGTGTGGGTGCGTAATTCGAGGATCACGCGCGGTGTCTCGCGCAACACGATTGTTTGTCCTTTGTGAAAGACCGGCACATCCGTCGATAGCAACACGAGTCAACGAGGTAAGCGAATCAGTCTCGCGAGAAACGAAGCGAGATCCGATCGAAACGAAACGACATCCAATCGACAGCGATCGACTTGAACGAGATAACAAACGGACATCGACGGATAACCAGACGACATCAACGAGCAATCAAGCGAGATCCAGGGAACACGAAAGCAGTTAAAAGGATCAGGATTTATTCGAGGTGCGTGATCAACCCTGTCCCCCTGGACACACGACGCTACTGCGACGTCCCGAGCGCCGCTTTCGCTTTCACCAGCGCCTTCTCCGCTTCGGCGACCGTCTGCGCGGTCTTCCGTGCTTCGGTCGCGGCCAGGCGCGCTTCTTCTTTCGCTTCGGCGTAGCGCGCCTCGAGCTCCTCGGCGCGTGCGTCGGCTTTCGCCTGCGCCGCTTCGGCGCGCTCCGCGTCGCGGCGCGCCTCGCGCAGCGTCTTCTCCGCCGCCTGCACGGTCTGGCGCAGGCGGGCGCGTGCCGCCGCCGGATCTTCGGCCGCCGGTTTCGGGGCGCGGAAGGAGAGGACCTTCGACGCCTCGCGGTTCTTTCCGCCCATCAGCGCGACGAGCGTGTCGAATCCGGGCGGGTCGAGATCGGCGGTCAGGCGGCCGGCCTTCGGAAGGCCGCCCGTGTCACCCCAGGCCGCGAGCGCTTCCAGCGTGGCGGACACGCGACGTGTCGCATCGGGTGACGCGGCATGCCCGGCCTTCTCGAGAATCGCCGTGGCTCTCGTCACCAACGCCGCCGTCATCTGCTTTTTCTCGTCCAGAAGGGCGCGCAGATCCGCGTTCTTCAAGTGTCCGGTCTGGGCCTTGCGGACACGCTCACCGAGAGCGAGTAGCCGTTCGATCGACTTCGGATCCTGCCAGTAGAGCTGGTTCACCGCCCACGCCGGCGCGGGCGGTTTGGCGAGCGCCTTCACGCGCTCTGCGTCGAGCGTCCGCTCTTCGCCTTTCAGACGTTTCGCCAATGCATTGCGAGCAGCTGTGAACTCCGCAAGGGAGCCCTGGAAGAGCGCGTCGATGTCCGCGTTGATGTCCGATCCGCGTTTCGCCATGGTTCACCGCCCCGGCGGCGCCGGCACCACCAGCTTCGCCGGAGGATGCTCCTTCAACTGCTGCATCAACACTTCCACCGCCTTCTCCAGCGATGGGTCCTTCCCCGCCGCGATCAGTTCCGGGCGATCGATCACCTCGATGTCGGGGGCTACGCCCTCCCCTTCCACCGCCCACATCCCCTGCGTGTCGAGGAAGCGGAACGTCGGCACGGTCACGCTGCCGCCGTCCATCAGCTCGGGGCTGCCGGAGAGTCCGATCAGGCCGCCCCAGGTGCGCGTGCCGATGATCGTGCCGAGCTTGCGCTTGCGGAAGTAGTACGGCAGCGCGTCGCCGCCGGAGCCGGCGTACTGATTCGTCAGCATCACCTTCGGCCCCTCGTGCGCGTACGCCGGCGTCGATCCCGGCTCGAGGTCGCGGCGGACCCAGTAGTTCAGCAGCGGGCGATCGAGCAGCTCGATCATCCGGTCGGGGATGAAGCCGCCGCCGTTGTAGCGGTCATCGACGATCAGCGCCTCCTTGCCGGCCTGCGGATAGAAATACTTGAAGAGCTCCCGATTGCCTTCCCCCGCGGTATTCGGCAGGTGGATGTAGCCGATCCGTCCGCCCGACGCCTTCTCGACGTACGCGCGGCGCGACTGCACCCAGTCGAGATAGCGAACGTTCGTCTCGTTCGTGATCGGCCGCACCTTCTCATCGTGCGATCCGCTGCCGTCGGCATTCGCTGCGAGCGAGAGCGTCACCACGTGACCGCCTCTGTTCTCCAGCAGGCGATAGAAGTTGTCGATGCCCTTCGTCGACACGCCGTCGACCGCGACGATGTACTCCCCTTCGCGCGCCTTCACGCCCGGCTCCGTCAGCGGCGAGCGCCAGCGGTCGTGCCAGTTCTCGCCGGGGAAGATGTGCCTGATGCGGAACGCGCCGTCGGCGGGAACGATCTCCGCGCCGAGGAGGCCGCTGTCGACGCGCTTCACCGGATCGGTGTCGGGCGCGTCCTGCACGTAGACATGTCCGCTGCCGACTTCACCGGCCAGCTCGCCGAGGATGTAGTCGAGGTCCGTGCGATGCGCGACGAACGGGACGAGCTGCGCGTAGCGTTCGCGCACGGCGTTCCAGTCGTTGCCGTGCATGTTCCGGTCGTAGAACCAGTCGCGGAGGATGCGCCACGCGTCGAGGAACTCCTGCGGCCACTCCGCGCGCGGATCGATCTTCATCTCCAAACGATCGAGCGTCAGCGCGCTCTCGCTGACTTTCTGCGCCGGCTTCACGCTGACGATCGCGAACGTCTCTCCGCTGCGCACCAGCGCCTTCTCCCGATTCGCGGAGAGGTCGTAGCCGCGCACGCCGCTGTCGACGATCGTCTCTTCCTTCCGGTCGTCGACGTTGTAGAGATTGAGCTGCGTCTTCGCCGCGGTGCCGCTGAGGTAGAGCACGCCGTTCGGCACGGCGGCGAGCGAGCGGTAGTTGCCCGCCGTCACCGGAATGGCGCGAACGCGCGACTCGAAGCCGGCGACGTCGATCTTCACCGTCAGCGGCTCGCTCTTCTTCTTTTCGTCCTTCGGTTTTTCCTCCGCGGCGGGCGGCGGCGGAGTGGTCGCCTTCTCCTCATCGCTTTGCGGGAGGAAGAGCGCCGGCCCGTCGGCCGCGAGCACGCCGACGTAGACGCGCGTCGGATCGGTGTAGACGTAGTTGAACTCGAACGCGCTGAACGTCAGGTTGAAGTCGCGGTTCGACGTGAAATAGAGGTAGCGCCCCTTCGGATCGAAGACCGGCTCGTCGTCGTCGGTCATGCCGCTGGTCAGGCGCGAGGTCTTGCCGTCGGCGATCGAGTAGAGCCAGATCTCGTGGAAGCGCGCGCGGTTCGCCTTCGTGTACGCGATCCACTTGCTGTCGGGCGACCAGGAGTACGAGTTGATGTCGTCGAACGTGCCGCGGTCGATGTCGGTCAGCTTTCCGCTCGCGGCGTCGATCACGTGCAACGTGTGCTCCTTGTCGGAGAACGCGATCAGCTTCGAATCGGGAGACCAGAGCGGCAATTGCCTCCACGCCTTGCTGGCGTTGGTCACCTGCCGCTCGCCGGTGCCGTCGGCGGGACGGATGTAGAGCTCGTACTCCTCGCCGTTCCTGTCGCTGAGATACGCGATCGACTTGCCGTCGGGCGACCACGCGGCATCGCGCTCGCGCACGCCGGGAGTCGACGTCAGGTTGCGGATCTCGCCGTTCTTCGCCGGCACGGAGAAGAGCTCGCCGCGTGCGACCAGCAGCGCACGCGCACCGGTCGGCGAGACGACGAAGCTCTCGATGTTCGCCTTGACGTTCTTGAAGTACGGCAGCGTGCCGCGGAAGTCGCCGACCACATGGATCGGAATGCGCTCGTCCTTGCCGTTCGCGTAGCGCCAGAGGTAGCCGCCGCATTCGTAGATGACCTGCGTCGCGTCGGCGCTCGGCCAGAGGACGTCGTAGTCGGTGTGATTTGTGACTTTGCGCGTCTGTTTCGACTTGAGGTCGTACGCGTACAGATTGAGTTTTTCGGCGCCTGTTTTCGCACCTTCGGTGCGGCGATCCGACGTGAAGTAGATCGTGTCGCCGATCCACATCGGCTGGTTGTCGGTCATCGGCTCGCGCGTGATCTGCTCCGAGGTGTTGTGCACCAGGTCGTAGATCCAGACGTCCTGCGCGCGTCCGCCGCGATAGCGCTTCCAGGTGCGGAACTCGCGGTCGATCGGCGTGTACACGAGCTTCGTGCCGTCGGGTGAATACGCGCCGCCGCCGGCCTCGGGGATCGCCAGCGGCTGTTCCGTCCCGCCCGCGGCAGGCACGATGTACGGCCGCGCGAGGCGGTCGCTCTGCGCCACGCGATGAGCGAGAAAGAGGATGTTCTTCCCGTCCGGCGTCCAGTCGAGCACGCGATAGTCGACGCCGCCGCGCGGAGGAAGCGCACCGACGTCGTTGTAGAACGTCAGCTGCCGCGGCGCGCCGCCGTCGACGCCGATCACGAAGACCTGCCGCGTCCCGCTGTACTCGCCGCTGAACGCGATCCATTTCCCGTCGGGCGAGAACTTCGGAAAGAGCTCGATGCCTTCGTCGGATGTGAGCCTGCGCGCCTCGCCGCCGTTTGTCGATGCGAGCCAGAGATCGCCGGCATAGACGAAGACGACCTTGTCGCCGTGGATGTCGGGCTGGCGAAGGAGGCGGGTGAGGTTTTCCTGAGCCGTTACTTTGACAGGGATGGTGAGAGCGAACAGCGCGATCGCGAGGATGCGTTTCATGTCGCGGAGCGTGATAGCACACGCGCGCGCTCCGCGTTGTCACGAATGAGTTGCCAGTTGCCGCTACGCCGATCCGGCGATGTGTCGGCTGGGGTCGAACAGCGGGATGGCGACGAAAAACGTCGCGCCGCGGACCGGCTCGTTTTGAAACCAGACACGCTCACCGAGCAGACCGGCGAGATCGCGCACGATAGCCATGCCGTAGCCGGTCGATGGCTCACCGGCGGTGGGACGACTCGACAGGATTTTTCCGCGGTCGAACACATCGAACGTCGTTCCTTCGGCGATGCCGGGCCCGGAATCGGTGATGGCGATGATTCCTTCCTCACCATCTCGATAGATGCGTATGCGGATCGTGCCTCCCGGCGTCGAATACTTCAGGGCGTTGGACACGATGTTGTCGACGATTGCTCCCAGAGCGACACGGTCCGTCCAGACCATCACGGGCGCGACGGGGAAGTCGCGCTGCAGAGCGAGGTTCTTGTCCTCGGCCATCCGCTCGGCTTCATCGGCCGCGGCGCGGCCGAACGACACGAGCTCGACCGGCAGAAAGATCAGGCGCGGGCTCGCATCGGCGCGCTGCGTCATCAGCTGCTGCACCATCTGCTTCATCAGCACCGTGGCGTGCCGCAATGAATCGAGGCGCTCGTTGAATTCGCCGTCGTCCTTCGTTCTGGCCTTGCGCAGGAGATGCCCGATGGTCATGACGACCATCAGATAGTTGCTCAACGCGTGGGTGGCGTACGAGAGCTGATCGGCATCCACCGCCGGCAGCGCCCGAAGTCTCGTCAGCGCCTCGTCCAGCTCAGTCTGTGCACGAGCGATGGCGGCCGTGGCCTCCGCCTTTTCGTTCATTCGCTGATGGTACGCCTCACCAGCTCGCTCTCCCACGTCACAGCCAGCGCACGGTGAAGTCGATCAACTTCTGCTTCAGCTTCGTGTATGGCGGATACATCAGCTGAATGCCGCTGAACTTGAGCGGCTGTTCGAGGATGCCGCGCGCGTTGGAGAACGCTTCGAAACCGAAGCGGCCGTGCGCCTTGCCCATGCCGCTGTGGCCGATGCCGCCGAACGGGAGGTTGAGCTGATAGAAGTGGATGAGCGTGTCGTTCATCACCGTGCCGCCGGCGCTGGTCTCGCGCAGCACGCGCGCCTTGACGGCGCGGTCGCGGCTGAACAGGTACAGCACCAGCGGCTTCTCGCGCGCGGCGATCTTCTGCAACGCCTCGCCGAGGTCGCGATACGTCTGCATCGGCAACAGCGGTCCGAAGATCTCCTGCTGCATGATCTGCGAGCTCTCCGGCGCGTTCTCCAGCACCGCGGGCGCGATGTTGCGCTCGTTGAACGTCCCCCCGGCGAGCACTTCCGCGCCCTGCTTCACCGCGTCGTCGAAGAGATGCTTCATCCGTCCGGCGTGATTCGCATTCACGATCCAGCCGCGTGAGCTCTCGCTGCTCACGGCCTCGAACGCGCTGCGCAACTTCTCCACGAACGGCGCGCGGATCGCTTCATCGACGAGCAGGTAGTCGGGGGCGATGCAGATCTGTCCCGAGTTGAACGCCTTCCCCCACGCGATCTTCTTCGCCGCTTCGTCGAGGTCGGCCGTGCGGTCGATGATCGCCGGCGACTTTCCGCCGAGCTCCAGCGTGACCGGAGTCAGATACTCCGCCGCCGCTTTCATCACGATCTGTCCCACGCGCGGGCTGCCGGTGAAGAAGATGTGGTCCCACTTCTTGCGCAGCAATGCCTCGGCGACCGAAGAGTCGCCTTCGATGACCGCCACTTCATCCTCATCGAAGACCTCGGCGAGGATGCGCTTCATGCACGCCGCCGCATTCGGCGTCATCTCGCTCGGCTTCAGAACGACGCAGTTGCCGGCGGCGACCGCGGAGACGAGAGGCCCGAGGCTGAGATTGAAGGGGAAGTTCCAGGGCGAGATGATCAGCACCACGCCCTTCGGCTCGTAGACGATGCGCGAGCGCGAGCCGAGCAGCGTGATCGGCGTCGGCACGCGCCGAGGCTTCATCCAGCGCTTGAGCCGCCGAGCCGCGTAACGCGCCTCCTGCACCACCGGCAGGATCTCCGACAGATCGACCTCCGCGACCGGCTTGCGGTAGTCGTCCCACAGCGCCGCGCGGATGTCATCGCGATGCGCGAGGACCGCGTCGTGGAGGCGGCGGATCTTCGCGATGCGCTCGCGCGCGGTGGTCGCGGCCACACGCGCGCGCGCTCGCTGTTGGGCTTCGTAGATTTGCGACAGCACGTAGGACGAGCTCTCGGCTTGTCCAATTTCGACGATGGTCACGCGGCCGATTCTACGCCCTACGGCAGTGTTACCTCGGCCACGTTCGTCAGGTTGAAGTAGACGAATTGTCCCGTGTTGTGCTCGCGCCCGAGGACGTCGATCTCGTTGCCGAAGCAGCTGTCGGCGAAGTAGACCGTCTGCGTCTGGCCGCTCTTGAACACCACCTGCATCGACATGATCGGAAAGTTGCAGCACTTCGAAACACTCTGCGGCGTGGCCGGTCCGATCAGCTTCGAGATCTCGCTCAGGTTCGGATGCGAGGTCGTGCCGTCGGCGAGACAGAAGTTGCCGGTGGTCGCGGAGACGTAGCCGCTGAACGGAACGAGATACGCGAGCTTGAGGCTCTCCGTGTCGACCTGCGTGGTCGTGCCGTTCACTTCGCGAACCGTGGCGGTGGCGGTCGGCGTCAGCGAGAAGTTGACCGTCGTGTCGTGGGTCGCGGAGACGGTCTTCGTCTGCGCGGTGTAGCCGCTGCGCGAGGCCTCGACAGCGACCGAGAAGCCGCCGAGTGCGGTCATGGAGAACTTTCCTTCGGCGTCGGTCGGGACCTTGGTCTTCGAGTTGACGATCGTGACGTCGACGGAGGCGATCGGCTTGTTCGTCGTCGCGTCGGTGACGACGCCGGTGATCTTGACGTTGTAGGGAGCCGGCGACGCGTGACGCCGCGGCGTAGCGGCCAGCGCGGAGAGCGAGAGAAGGGTCACGGCGCTGATCGAGAGTGCAATGCGGGTGAAGTGGGGCACCAGATATCTCCTTGAAGCAATTTATGATGCGACGCGGTGGTGGGCCGCAAAGTTCCGTGATCCTACCATCCGTTTTTGTACGGCACTCGGCAGCTCGTCGTTGGGGAGGAACCCATGCGCCAGTCGTGCTCGCTACTCCTCGTAGCGCTCGTGTTCGCGCTTTTACTCGGGGCCTGCAGTACGACGGCTCCCGCCGCAAAATCCGCGCCTCCACCGGTCGTAGACGCGGCGAAATTCGTCACCGCCGCCGAGGCCACGCTCGCCCAGCTCAATGTCGAGCAGCAGCGCAATGAGTGGGTGCAGGAAAACTTCATCACCTACGACACGCAGGTCCTCGCCTCGAACGCGACGGCGAAGCAGGTCACGGCGAGCGTCGAGCTGGCGAAGGAAGCGGCAAAGTTCGACAACGTCGCCGATCTGCCGTACGACATCCGCCGCAAGCTCGACCTCATCAAACTCTCGGTGACGAACACGGGACTGAGCGCCGCGGCGCCGATCGATGCGGCGAAAACCGCCGAAGTCACGCGCATCGCCTCCGCCCTCACCGCCGCGTACGGCTCCGGCAAGTACTGCCCCCGGCCGACCGAGTGCTTCTCCATCGAGGACATCGCCGCGGCGATGGAAACGAGCCGCGATCCGAAGCGGCTGCTCGAGATGTGGCACGGCTGGCACGAGGTGGCGAAGCCGATGCGCACTGACTACGCCCGCTTCGTCGAATTGATGAACGAGGGGGCGCACGAGCTCGGCTATCCCGACACCGGCGCGATGTGGCGCGGGAAGTACGACATGCCGCCAGACGAATTCGCGGCCGAAGTCGACCGCCTGTGGAATCAGGTGCGCCCGCTGTACGAGTCGCTGCACTGCTACGTGCGGTGGAACTTGACGAAGACCTATGGCCCCGAGGTAGTGCCGCCCGGCAAGCCGATCCCGGCGCACCTCCTCGGCAACATCTGGGCGCAGGAGTGGACGAACGTCTACGACCTCGTCGCGCCGTCGGAAGTCGATCAAGGCTACGACCTGACGAAGATCCTCGAGTCACGCGCCGACATCGACGCGCAGGGGATGGTGAAGATCGGCGAGCACTTCTTCACCTCGCTCGGCTTCCCGCCGCTGCCGCAGACATTCTGGGAGCGCTCGCTCTTCACGCAGCCGCGCGACCGCGACGTCGTCTGCCACGCCAGCGCCTGGGACGTCGACGACAACGACGACCTGCGCGTGAAGATGTGCATCCGCAAGACGTCCGATTACTTCACCACCATCCATCACGAGCTCGGACACAACTTCTATCAGCGCGCCTACAACAGGCAGCCGTACCTCTACAAGAATTCTGCAAATGATGGATTCCACGAGGCGGTGGGCGACACGATCGCGCTCTCCATCACGCCCGACTACCTGGTGAAGCTCGGCCTCATCAAGAACGTGCCGCCGCGGTCGGCCGACATCCCGCTCCTGCTCCGCCGCGCGCTCAACAAAGTGGCCTTCCTCCCCTTCGGCATCGTCATCGACAGCTGGCGCTGGGGCGTCTTCTCCGGCCAGATCAAGCCGGCGGACTACAACAAGGCGTGGTGGGCGCTCCGCTTGAAGTACCAGGGGATCGCCCCGCCCGAGCCGCGCGGCGAGGAGTATTTCGATCCCGGCGCGAAGTACCACGTCGCCGCGAACGTCTCGTACACGCGCTACTTCCTCGCCGACATTCTCCAGTTCCAGTTCCACCGCGCGCTCTGCCAGGCCGCCGGCAACACCGGCCCGCTCAACCGCTGCTCGATCTTCGACAACAAGATCGCCGGCGATCGCCTGAGCCGGATGCTGTCGATGGGTCAGAGCCGCCCGTGGCCCGAAGCGCTGGAGGCGATCAGCAGACAGAGGGAAATGGATGCGACTGCCATCATCGATTACTTCGCGCCGCTGAAGACGTGGCTGGACCAGGCGAATGAGGGCAAAAGTTGCGGGTGGTAATCAGCAACGCTGATCATTTCTCCGGCGGCGCGGCGGCAACGATCGATCGCGACGACAGAATGAAATTCGTGTAGTAGTGCGGATGGGTGACGCCGGCGGCGAGAAGCGCGAGCTTCGCCCGCTGCAGTGCGTGCGGAGCGTCGTCACCATGCCGGATGATGTTTTCCCAGAAGGCCACGGTGAGCCGCTCCGCGACCAGGTCGTTCGCGCGCCACGCGCTGCCGAGGACATAGCGTGCGTTGCCGCCAAGGGCGAAGGAAGTGAACGTCATCGACTCACCGGCACTGGCGGCGTCGCCTTCGATCATGCTCGGCTCGCTGCGCATGTCGCAGGCACTGAGCACGATGATCTCGGCCGACGGAGCATCGCGGAAGAGGCGCCACGCCTCGAACGGCTCGCCCGAGGCGAGCTGCAGATGTGATTGAAACGGATTCTCCGGCGCGAGCACGCCGTGAACGGCCAGGTGGACGTAGCGCGCGGCGCGGAGTCCCGCGCTGAGAGAGGCAGCGGTCACGTCGCGGCCGGTGATCGCCTGCGCGCCGAGCAACATAGCGACGGTGGCTGCTTCGCGCTGCGCGTGCGCGAGACCATTGCCGTCGAGTCCGGCGACGAGAGCGCCGCCTCCGGTGGTCGCCAGCCGGTCAGCGGGACCGCCGAAGCGCGTTGCGTAGACGATCGCGTTGCGGCGCAGCAAACGGCCTGCTTCGTCGGGGCCGAGAATTTCGAACGGAATCGCGCCGATGACGCCCTGCGCGGATACCACCAGCGTGTCGCCCGGCACGAGCGGTTCGAACGGCTGCACGAGTGCGGCGTACAGCCGCGCGGCCGGCGCAGTCCAGTCGCCTTCCAGCGGATCGATCACGCTCCGCTGCAATTGTGCGGCATCCTTTTCGATCGCCACCGCGCGGGCGGAGATGTTGCGCACTTCGACCGACCCGTTGCGCACCTTCCAGCCGATGAAACCGGAGAACGTGCGGTGATAGATCAGCGCCGTCGTCCCGTTCGGCAGCGCTTCCAGCGCCGCGTCGATATTTCCATCGGTGAGCCCGCCGGTGACGTCGTGCACGGTGATGGCGAGACCGTGACTCCGCGCCTGTTGTACGCCGGCTGCCGCGGAGACCGGAATGGAGTCGGCGGTGGCAAGACGCCGCTCGTTGGCGGCGACGCCGGCGCTCTCGCGATCGGATGGAACGACGCCCGTGCGCTGTGCGCGCCAGCCGACGCGCTCGACTTCGATCAGCTCTAACGCGAGCAACGTCCCCCGTGAACTGCACCCGGGCTCGTCGCATGCGCAACGCGCCACGACTCCCTGCAACACGAGCGAAAGCAGCGCGATCCTATCCGGCGCACTGACCTGATCCCATCGCTTCCTGTCATCGATGATCGGGGCGAAGAGCGCCAGCGCCTCTTCATGACGTCCGAGACTAAGGCGCGCCTCGGCGATCAGCAGCCGCGCGGCGAGCGGCGCTGCCATCGCGCCCCCGACCGACGTCATCGCTTCCTGCAGCCGCGACGCAAAACGCTCGAGCGATTCCCACGCCCGGGAGTAACGCAGCACGTAGAGGCCGAGCATTGCCGTCCCGAGCTCATCAGCAAACATGGTGAAGTCATCGGTGTCGAACTTCTTCGCCGCGGCGAGCGATGCGGCGCGAGCCATGACCGGCGCAATGAAGTCTTCTTTCTCCAGCTCCTGCCTGGTACGCGCGAGCTGTTGCGGATCGCAGGCAGCATTGACGACGTCGAAGCGCAACAACCAGTCGCGCAGACCCGCCTCGACCGCACGCTGACGATATGGCGCGAGCAGGGGCAGCCGTTCCTGGCACGGCATGTCACCGCTAAAGATCTGCTCGGTTTTTTCGGTGAGCTCTTTCTGCAGCGGCAGCGTGCGTTTCCGGCCCTCGAACAGCGCGCTCACTTCAGGCGTGAACGGCGTCGGGTCGCCGGCAACCGCACCGCCATCGGATCGCGGTGCCGCATCCGCGGGAGTCGCCACCTTGCGCCCTTCGAGCGTTGCCTCGCCCGCCGACAGCTCCGCCGATGCGGTCAAAGACGCGAGAGCCTCGCGGTCCAGATCGAGCAGCTCGGCCGGCGCGCCGCGCCGCTCGAGCTCGTGCAGATGGGCGGTGACAGCGTCGTGCGCGAGCCGGGCTCTCACCACGGCGGCGTCGACACGTCCCATGCCGTGATAGACGAATGCCAGATCCTCGAGCACCGGAGCCGCGATCCGTGAGAAGCCGGCGCCGCGCAATGATTCGCTGACGATCTCCAGAATGATCGCGGCACGAAACAGCGCGTCGAAGGAATTGCGCGACGCGATCATCCGGGACACCGCGGCATACGAAGCGATGGCGCCGAAGTCGTGAGCCCCGGAAGCTCCGGAGATCGCCGTACCGAACGCGGCGCCGTCTTCCCACAAGAGGCCGAGCATCAACCCGGCCGCGCGCGACGAGCGGTCGCCGGAAGGCCGATCGGCGATGATCCTCAATTCCGAGCTCGTGTCCTTCTCCGCGCTTCGCATTCCGGTGAACGTACGCCGCAGCGCGACATCCACCCGCGGATCGATCGCCTCCGCGCTGTCGTACCACGCCAGGGCACGCTCGAAGTCGCCAGGCATCACGTTCGTGACCGGCCGCAACCGATGCCGCATCATGAGCGCGGTGATCTGCAGATCAGCGGTGGCGGGGTCGGTTCCGATCAGAAAGGGCGAACCGTCCGGCGCGGAGTACGCATCGCCGAGCGCGATCATGATCTCCGCACGCGCCTCGGCCGGAGCATCGGCCAGCATCTGCTCGAGGATGCAGACCGCCTCATCGCGCAATCCGAGACCGAGAAACTTCGCGGCGTCGGCAAGCCGCTCGAACGCCGTGACGTCGGCGGTGCTCAGCATCCGGCTGCGTTGCAGTCTTTCCCCAAGCTGCCGGACGAAAGAGGTCATCGTCGCAACCTCTTCGCCCGCGACGTCGATACTCGCGTTGTCGCCGATCTGATCCGCGAACGACATGTACCGCGCGGCCGAAGGGAGGCGCGCCAGCGCTCGAACGAGGACTGGCGCGGCGACCGCGCCGGCGGCATCGCCATTCATTGCGGGCGGGAGACTCAGGCGCAACGATGCAATCTCGGCGGCGATCGTTTTGCTCACGGCTGCCGCATCGGTCAAAAACAGCGCGCCGGCGACGTCCAGCCGATCACCCTCGGTGCCGTCGTACTGGTCAAACAGGAGTTGCCGGCGGAACAGCAGGACCAGAAGCCGCTCCCGTGGAGAGGATGCGCTTTTCCCGAGCCGTTCCAGCGTGCGCTCGGCCGTATCGAAGGCGCCGCGGCGAGCATCGGCGGCCACGGTCAGAAGCTCGTGCTCGATCGGCGTCGCCGGCACCGGCGCGCCAAGGACCGGCAACCACGCGCGGAACATGAACGTGGTCATCGTCGACGGCGTGTTCGCGAACAGCGCGGGGGCGGCGAACGCGGTCGCCAGCAACAACCATCGGGACAACCTGCTCACGGTGCCTCCGCCGGACAGAGCGCGGCGACATCCCGCACCGACAACACGAAATTCGCGTAGTAGTGCGGATGCGTCACGCCGGCTTGCACGATCCCGAGTTTCGCGCGCTGCACGGCGGCGCTTTCAGACAGCCCCTCGGTCGTCAGCGCCGTGTAAAAGCGATGCATCAGATCGGCGGTGACGGTGTCGCGCGCGCGCCAGAGACTGGCCAGGACGTAACGTGCGCCGCCGGAAAACGCGAACGAGAGGAAGCTGGTGGTCGCGCCGCTGGACGCGGCCAGACCGACCGCCGGACGTGCTTCGGCGGACGTGTCGCAGGCACTCAACGCGATCAGATCGGCGTCGGGCGCATCGCGAAACAACTCCCATGCACGCAGCCGCTCGTTGCCGAACGAGAAATATGACTCGAACGGATTCGACGCCACCAGCGTGGCGTGAACGGCGAGATGCACCCGGGTGGCGCCGCGCATCGCGGACATGACCCGATCCTTCGTCGCGTCACGGCCGATCAATGCCGTTCCATGCAGCAGCGAAGCAACGTCGCGCGCCTCCTGCTCCGCGGACTGGATGCCGTTCCCATTCACGCCGGCAACGAGTGCTTCGCCTGCTGTTGCGCGCAGCGATGGCGGCCGAAGCCTTCCGACGTGATCGGAGTAGACGATGGGATGCCGCTCCACGAGCGGTCTGCCGCGGTCATCGACGAGCACGTCGAACGGCGTGTGCGCGATCGTCCCCGACCCAACCACCACGAGCGTCGTGCCGTCGCTGAACGGCAGCGCCGGTTCGATGAGGATGTGGGAGAGCTGTTTCGCCAGTGCCGGCCAGCGGCCCGTCAATCCATCCACCAGCTCCGTCTGCATGGCGATGAGATCGCGCTCCAGATCCCATGGCTGCATGTGCACCACGCGCAGATCGATCGTGCCGCGCCGCAGCAGAAAGATGGCGAGGCGGCCGCTCGTGATCGGGACGTAGAGCAGCACCGTGACGTCGCGTGGAAGCGAGGCGATCACGTCATCGAGCTCATCGACGACCGGGAGATGGAATTCTTCGGAACTTTGTACGCCGCGCAGTTCCCGCAGCCGGCGCAGCAGCGCATCGTCGAAAACTTCGTTCGACGCCAGCCGCGCCTCCAGCGAAGCCAGCTCCGCGCTGCCGCGGCGCGCGGCACTGACGCCGCTGCGAACACTCTCCATCGAGCGCCTGATGGCATACGCGCTTTCGTAAGCGAGCAGCCCCGCCATCGGCTCGCAGGCGACGGCGCGGCAGTCGCAGAGCTGGGCCTCGGCTTCGATCAGCGCGTTGTACATCGTCAGCTTCACGTTCGCCGGAGTCGAAGCCCAGAGAGGACTCGACACGAGCTCGTAGATGCCCGCCAGCGCCTCCATTGGGTTTTCCTCGCCCAACTGCGCCAGGACGCGATATCCCTGACCGTATGAATAGATGCCGGCGACGCGCACGTCGTCCCGGGAGAGGGCAATCATCTCCCCGGCTGTCCTCTCGATCGCCTGCCACGAGCGCGCCGCGACGAGTGCGTCGAGGTTGCCGCGGAGCAGCCGGAACTGGTTCTGCAGGGCAGACTGCTTCGCGGGATCGGCGCTCGTTCGATTGGCCGGTGCCGCCGCGAGAGCCGCGCGAAACGGCGCCAGAAGGTCGGTCGTTTCGAGCTCGCGAACGTCGGCACGAATCTGCGCCTCGTCGCATCGCGCGTTCCCGGTGTCGAGACTGAGCAGCCATTCGGCATAGCCGCGGCGCATCGCCTCCTCGCGGATCGGCGCGAGCTTCCGGTTCACCTCGTCACATGGCACGTCGATCTGCGCCACACGCAAGGCGGCGGATGCCAGCCCGCTAATCACGGCGAGGTTCGCCGCGCTCGTGCGAATGGCCTGCTGCTCTTCGGGGCTGAACGCTCCGAGGGTCCCGCTCTCCCACTCGCTCCAGAGCCGCTCGGCCTTGGCTAACGCAGCCTTCGGATCAGGGTCCTGCGCCAACGCCGTCATCGTCACCGCTCTACTCCATTCGCCGGCGATCAGTCCGAGCAGCGCGCGCTCACCGGTGATGTGCTGCTGCGCGATGGCAGCCACCGCGGGCGAAGGGGGATTGGTCCGATTCAGATATTCGATCCGCCTGATGAATGCGAGCTGACGGTCAAGAGCGATGCGCGATGTGACGTTCGCGGCCTCGTAGCGGCCGATCGCGTTGTAGAGCGACGCGAGCTGCAGCAGCGTGGCCACGGACGCGGATGAGAGGCCGTTATCCTCGAGAGTGTCCGCCGCGATCTCCAGCAGCGCGGCGGCCGTGTCAGGGTCATTGGCGCCGGCTGCGAGCGTCGCGCGGTAACGCGCCAGCGCCGCGAGGGAAAGCGAGATGCCGAGCGCGCGCTGCCGGGTCGCCGCCGAGACCGACGCCGCGAATCGCTTCTTGTCCTGCCGGAAAATCGCGTCCACCGCGCCGGCCGTCCAGCCGAAGACGTCATCGCCGCTTGCGAGCTGCCGGAACGCCGCGAGCGCCGCGTCGAAACGGTTCGCTTGCAGATCAATCGCCGCGCGCCGGTACGCCACCGCGCGAAATATCTCGTCGTTCACCCGCCGCGGCTGGCTGACGGCTCGTGAATACCACTCCTGCGCGAGCCGCGACTGCTCCGGTGTCGCGGTCACCAGCATGCGGGGCCATGCACCGTTGTCGATGGCGAGCTGGATCGTCTGAAGAAATGAGGTGTCGATCCCGAGCGTCAGCGCGTCGCCGTGCGGAAAGGCGTACGCATCGCCGGCGTCGATCATCAATGCGGCGGCCGCGGAGGGCGACGCATTCGACATCGCCGCCTGGAATGCGGCCACCGCCGCCGGGATGTTGTCCTGCGCCCGAAGATCCTGTGCGCGTGCCACCTGCGCGAGCCGGTCGACGTCGCTCAGCGTCAACGCGTGCTGCAATACGGCCTCGTGATTGACGCCGTCGACCATGACACTGATCCTGCCGAGAATGTCCTCACTGGCCGGTGCCCCCTCGGATGGTGTTTCGGCAGCGATGAGCTTGCGGCGGTACTGGTATGGCCGATCCAGCAGCAGCAGTGGCAGCACGCCGGCGTACTCGTGCGCGATGTATGCGTCGCGCGCAAACACCGGTGGCAGCACGGCCGCGGCGCTCGCGAGATCGGTGAGACCGTTCAGGAAGACGTTGTCGAAATATGCCTCAGCGGTGTCTCCGCCGTACTGCTGAGAACCGCCGAGCAGTCGATACCTCCGAAGCGCCGTCTGCTGCCGGAAGAGCAGGACGAGAAATCGGTCGCGGGGATCGGGCGACGTCGCTTCGACGTCCTTCAATTGCTGTTCGGCGTCCGCGAAGCGGCCCGCGCGTGCCGTCGCGGCAATGGCCGTCATCCGTGTTTCCACCGCCGTGAGAGGCTCCGTCGGCGGATCGAGCTCGGGCGTCCAACTGCGAACGAAAAGCGATGTGATGCCGACTCTCTTCGGACCTTGCGCCTGCGCGGCGAACGTGCAGAGGACGGCGATCGCGACTGCCGGGAGAGCGGCACGCACAGTCAGTTGCCCGCTACATAGATGATGCGATCGTCCGACATCCAGACGGGATCGAAGCGATCGACACCCGCGGTCATGCGCTCATCGAACGGCACCGCTCCCGGCGTGTCCCCGGTGGCCGGCGTGTAAATGATGATGCGCCGCGGATGCTGCCTGCCGGTCAGGTCCGTTTTGCTCGTCGTGCCGAGAAGACGATCGCCGCGAAGGCGGCCGGCGGCGGTAAGGCTGACCGTGCCGAAGCAGGGCGAATCCTTCACCTTCGACGTGCGGCCCGACATGTCCGCCTGGACGAGCGCATATGGTCCTTCCTGCGAGTCGGCGCAATCCAGCGAGGTCACACCGACGAAGACACGATTTCGTACGGCACCCGCGATCATCGTCGCACCGTCGATGTTTCCTACGCGACGCGGAGAGCCCTTCTTCGGCACCAGCCACAACTCCACGGCGGCGCTCTCGCTGTGCCGCAGAACCGCGATGCCGTCATCGACGACCGTCGGCGTCCAGCAACTGCCGCACGCCCAGATCGTTTCTTCCCGGCCGGTCACGCGGTCGAACGAAGCAAGGCGAGGCGCCGCATCGAACGATCGCCCTTTGCGGAACGCCGTGAGGTTGGCATAGGCGCGGGGGTCGATCTTCAGCACGCGCATGAACCAGGAAACCGGCGTTTCTCGTTTCACCGCCGCGGCCGCGGTTTTCTTTGCCGGCGGTTGCGCGAGCATCGTGTTCGAGGGCTGAGTGGAAGACACCTGAAGCAGCAGCGTGGCACACAGAACTGCCAGAGGTTGGTTCATCATCCTCTCCGTCAAGGCGACAGGCCCAGCGCCTGCTCGAAGACCGTTCCGTGCACGGTTTCATGCGCGACGGTGAATAGATTTCGCAGAGCGCCGGCGCGGATCGATTGCACCTGTCCCATCGGAATGATCAGCATCTGACCGTGCGCGTTCTGAACCGTCCACAATTCGACGGCGTCGCCGGTCTGCAGCACGAGCAGGCCGTTCAGTTGCCCGTTTGTCATGGTGATGCTGGCGGCAGGATAGGTCGGCGGCTTCAGCGTACGGCCGTAGAGAATGGGCAGTTGCAGCGCGACGACGATCGCGATGGCCGCGCCGGCGGACCAGACCACCTGCTGCTTTTGCGGTTTCGCCACTCTGCCGCGGAGAAGCAGCGCGGCGATGCAGAGCACTGTCGTTCCGTAAAAGAGAACGCTCTCGTCCGGTTGCGCGAAACAGCCGCTCCGGTCCCTTCGCTGCAGATCGCCCAGGGCGATGTCGATGCTGCAGTCTGAACCGCCGCGGCTGAACACCTGCGCCATGCGGAACTGCGACGCCATCAACAGCAGCACGACGATCCACGGCAGCGCGCCGAGCAGCGGCGGCACGGTGCGGCGCGCGATCGCCGGCGCGAAGCGGTTGAAAATCCGGATCGCGATCATCGCCAGGACGGCGATCAGGAGCACGAGCAATAACGACGGCAGCGCTCCGGCGACGATTGCCCAGGTCTCCATGAGATAGCGATCGATGCCGATACCGGAAAGCGTGGTCACGCCGAGGAAGTTCCAGTGGGCGCGCAGAGTCATGTAGCCGAATGCACCCAGAACGCTCGTCGCGCCGACGACCTCGAGCGCCCGAACCGAAAGCGCCGGCGGCGGGGAAGACGAACGCTCACCGCCTGCATTCGATGATGCCGCACCCGGATCGAGACCAGTCATGGATTGATGCCGTTAGTATGGATTGGCCACAAGGGGTCGTCAATTCAACCCGTTCGTGACCCCCGCCACAGTTTTTCCTCAATTCCGCCATTAGCTTGTCTGGACAGAACGAAATGATCGTCTCATCCGTAATTGAGGTGAGACACGCAAATGTTCGCCATCAGCATCCAAACCGACCTGGCCCCCGATGAGGTACGCAGCAGACTGGCGCGAGTGGTCGGTCCCCGCGTCCGCAACGACTCGGCCACCGCTTCGTTCCGCCCGCTGGTCGGACGCGTCGAGTCCGGCTCGTTCCGCATCCGCCGCCGCACGGCGCGCCGCGCGATGTGGCAGTCGAATGTCTCCGGACGCTTTGCCGCGGCCGAGAGCGGAACGCGCATCGTGCTCGACGTCCCGGCCGCCGCGCCGCTGGCCGTGATCGTGATGCTCGGCATCGTCGCGGTGGCGAACGGCGACCTGGCCATCCTCGGACTCCTCGCGGTCGTCGCGATCATCGCCGCCGCGGCCGTGGCCTACGACGCGGGACGCGCGGTGTCGATCGTTCGCAATGCGGTCGGCGCGCGCCGTCTTCAGCGAGTCGTCGCGGCCCAGTCGGAGCGGAGAATCGCGTAGTACTCGACGTCGAGATACTCGTCCCACTTCTTGATCGACTGCCGCAGCTTCCCTTCGTACTGCATCCCCAGCTTCTGCATCACGCGTCCCGAGCTCGGGTTGCGATCGAAGTGTCCGGCGTCGATGCGATTGAGATTCCACTCGCTGAAGCCGTAGTCGATGATCGCCTTCCCCGCTTCCGTCGCGTAACCGCGATTCCAGTACGGCACGCCGATCCAGTAGCCGATCTCCGCCTTGTCGTGCTCCGGCTTCATCACCAGGCCGATGGAGCCGGCGATCTCGCCGGTCTCGCGGATGACGATCGCGAGGTTGATCATCCGTCCTTCCTCGAACGCTTTTTCGTTCGTCGCGATCCACTCTTCCGCCGCTCCCTCGGGATATGGATGCGGGATGGTGAGCGTGTTCAGCGCGACCTCGTAGGCGCCGACCAGACGCTGCACGGCGGGTGCGTCTTCCTTCTCCAGCAGGCGCAAAGTGAGGCGCGGAGTTTCAAGGACGGGACGATTCACTTCAGTAATTGTAGAAAATCGCGGAGGCGGAATTCGATTTCTTCTTGCGATCCGTCAAAATCGAGTCTCGAGTGGAGACTCCGATACGCGTCGCCGCGATCGCTCTGCTCGCGCAGCAACGCCGCTTCGTCGAGGTCGTGCGCGGCGAGCAGCGCGTGCAATTTCGCGCGAATTTCCCCGGGCGGACGGGCGATTTCGCGCACGCGCTTCTTGAAAGCGGAGGCGCGGCGGATGCGGGGGATCACGAGGAACACCCCGATGACGATGAGCGCCCCCACCGCCGCGATGAGGAGTGCGGACGTCCCGTTCGCACTGTGCGGACGAGACGTCCGCACTCCTCCCGGTGTCGGTGCCGCGGCCTCCGTCACCTGCAACGTCACCGCATCGCACCGCAGCTCCTGCCTCCCCCCCGCCGGCGAAAACAGGCGCGTCGCGAGCGGCGGCAGCGTGAACCTCCCCGCGTGCGCCGGAAAGACGAGCAGCTTCCAGTGCCGCGTCATCGTCGCGGCGTCGGAACTGCGCACCACGTTCAGCTTTCCTTCCTCGATCTGCATGCTGCCGTCGAGAGCCGACGCCCAATGCGGCGGCGCCGCGGTGCGCAGATTCGCGCGGCCGGAGAGCGCGACGTCGACGACCACCGGTCCGCCGTTCGCCTGCACCGCCTTGCCGCAATTCATCGCCACGTCGCCGACGACGTCGACCGGCGGGCCGGGGGGAATCGGCTGCACGTCGATGGTGATCGGCGCGCTGTGCCGCGTGATGCCGACGACGTTTCCCTCGAACATTCCGAACGGCGAGCCGACGTCGACCTGGCGCATCACTTCCGCGCGTACCTCGAGCGGCGCGATCGTCACCGGTCCTGACCGCAGCGGAAAAAGCGCCAGGCGTAGGATGACCATCTTCTGCATCGGGAACTGTCCGAACATCACTGTCTCCGGCCGCTCGCTCCGGATCTCGAGCTGCTCCGACCAGAAGTCCTCGCGCTTCGGAACGTTCGACAGCTCCCATCCCTCCACGCTCGTGCCGTTGTAGAGCGTCCACGTGACGACGATCTCTTCGCCGACAAACGCAGTCGTCCGATCGACCTCGGCGATGACGAAGAACGGATCGCGATGCGTCGCCAGCAGCTCGCGCAGGATCCGCTCGGGATCGTTCGTCCCCGCCGCGAGGTCGGGCAGGATCTGCACCGGGATCGGCGCGAGCGTCTCGCGCTGACCGTCGCGCGTCTCCAGCACGACCGGACCGACCAGCGCCGGTCCCGATCCGAGCGGCCGCGCCTGATATTGAAAGGTCTTCCGCTGCGTCAGCGTGCCGTTGATCCACGACATCTGCGTCGATACCGACGCGCCTCCGACAATGCGCAGGTTCTGCACCGGGACATTCACCGAGTCGAGCGAGGTGAAGGAGCCGTCGAGCGACACGACGATGGAGAGCGTGTCGTCGGGATTGAGCGTCGTGCGATCGACCGAGAGCTCGTTCGCGGATGCGCCGAGGGCGAGTAACACGACGAGGAGCGCGCGCTTCACCACCCCACTCTCCCCGGCTCCGGCCGCACCCTCCTCATCCGCGACAGCTCTTCCTGCTCCTGCTGCTGCACGGCGCGCAGCAACGCCTCGGCATCGGTCTGGCCTTTCGGCTCATTCGACTGCTTGTCGCCGGGCGCGGGAGCTTTGTTCGCCTCGTTCTGCGGCGGCTGCGCGCCCTGCGAATTCTTCTGACCACCGGCGCCCGACTCCTGCTGTTGCTTCTGCTGCGACTTGCGGCGCAGCGCGATCTCGAGGTTCCGCTTCGCCTGCGCGTCGTTCGGGCGCATCCGCAGCACGTCGGCAAAATCGCGAATGGCCGCATCGAACGCGTTCGACGCGAGCGCGCTGCTGCCGCGGTTGTAGAGCGCGTCGGCGCGCAGCTTCGGATCGCGCATCGCCTTCGCCAGCGTGGTCGATCCGCGCTCGCGGTCGCCGGTCGCGACCTGCGCCGTACCGAGGTTGAAGGCGGTCTGCGGCGTCTGGCGGATCGAATCGGCGTCGGTGAAAGACGCCGCCGCGTCGCGGAACTTGCCGCGCGCGTATTGCGACACGCCGCGCGCCGTCGCCGCGTACGAGCTCGTCGCGCGCGTCACGCTCTGCCACAACTCGCTCCACGTCACGAGCAGCAGCAGCGCGATCATTCCGCACCTCGATTGGCGACGGAGCCGAGCAGTAGGGCCAGGAACGCGAAGGCCAGCGGCCACTGATAGCGATCGATCGGCACGCGTACTTTTTTCTCGCGCGACGAGTTGCTGACGCTCGACGCCAGCGAATCGAGGGCGTGCTCCGCGAACGGATTCACGAAGAACGTGCCGCCGGTGTCGCGCGCGATCGACTGCAGCGTCTCAGGTTGGGCGGAGGTGCGGACGACCTGGCCGTCGTTGTCGATCAGCCACTTCCCCTCCCCGGCCGGAATCGTCGCGCCGGTCTCGGTGCCGATGAGGATCGTCGACACCGCGACGCCGCGCGCCTTCAGTTTCGCCAAGGCATCGGGGAGGCGATGTCCCTGATCCTCGCCGTCGCTGATCACCACGACGTCCGCCTTCTGCGTCGGATCGGCGTCGATCAGCTTCAGCGCGGCGAGCAATCCCTTGCCGATGTCCGATCCCGGCTCACCGACCTCGCCCGCGGCGATGGAGTCGACGAGCTCCGCGACGGCATCCGCGTCGTTCGTCAGCGGCGACACGACCTCGGCATCGGCTTCGAAGATGATCAGACCGATGCGTCCCGGATGCGCGGCGATGATCCGCTTCGCCACCGCCTTCGCCGCCGTGAGCCGCGACGCGCCGACATCTTCCGCTTCCATGCTGTTCGAGACATCGAGCAGGATCACGCGATTCGCCTCGCGCGCCTCGATCGTCTGCGTCGCGAACCCAACCTCGGGGCCGGCGAGCGCGACGATCGCGGCCGCGAGCCCGAGCACGAGGAGCCAGGGCCGCAGCCACCGCGCGGGATTGGAGACGCCGCGCAACGGCTCCGCGACGAAGCGCCGCGCCAGCCGCTCGCGCGAACGTTCGCGCGCCACGAGGAAGAGCGCGGCGAACGGGATCGCGGCGAGAAGCCAGAGCCAGAGCGGTTCGTGGAACGTCATGCCGCCACCTTCTCCCACACCGTCTCCCCCGCCAGCAGCGCGAGCGCGAGCAACGCGAGCGCGTACGCCAGCGGCCGCACGTACAACTCCTCCACCTTCTCATTGCGCGGCGCGTTGAGCCGCGACTTCTCGAGCTGGTTGATCCGCTGCAGGATGTCGCCCATCGAGCGCGCGTCGGTGGCGCGGAAGTAGGCGCCGCCGGTGCGGCGGGCGATCTCGGCGAGCGACTCCTCGTCGAGGTCGGCGCGCACGAGCTGGTACGTCGTCTCGATCTCGCCGGTGAAGGCGTTCTCGCGCCTGATCGGCATCGGCACGGCGCCGCGGCTGCCGACTCCGATGGTGTAGATGCGGATGCCGTAGTGCTGCGCGAGCGACGCCGCGGTCAGCGGATCGATCGAGCCGGCGTTGTTCACGCCGTCGGTGACGAGGATGATCACGCGGCTGTGCACCTTCGACGTGCGGAGGCGGTTCACGCTCGTGGCGATGGCGTGTCCGATCGCCGTGCCGTCGCCGTTCTCGCCGACCTGCGCCTTGTTCAGGATCGCCTGCGCGACGTCGCGATCGAACGTGATCGGCACGCGCGTCGCCGCGCGGACGCCGAACGTCACGATGCCGATCCGATCGTCCTGCCGCCGCGAGATGAAGTCGCCGATCAGCTCCTTCGCCACGCCGAAGCGATTGCGCGGGCGAAAGTCCTCCGCCGCCATGCTCCCCGAGGCATCGAGCGCGATCACGATGTCGATGCCGAAGCGATCGTTCGCCGCCATCCGCACCACGCGCTGCGGACGGGCCAGCGAATAGATGACGAGGAACATGGCGACGCACTCGAGCAGGAACGGCAGCCAGGCCAGTTCCGTGCGGATCGTACGTTTCGTACTAACGAGCGTGAGCGTGGAGAAACCAAAGTCGCCGAAGCCGGCGCGGCGGTCGCGCAGGAGGAGGAAGACGCGCGCGAAGACGAGGAGGAGAAGGGCGAGGAAGAAGGGCGTGGCGAGGCGCGTCATGCCGCCACCTCCTCGGGCACGATCAACTCCAGCGCCTGTTCCGCTGCCGCGTCGAAGTCCGCGGCCTCCGCTCCCCACGGGGAGAACTTCTCCAGATCGCCCTGCCGCAGGATTCCGCGCAACGCTTCGGTGAGGCCTCCGCTTTTCGCGAGCAGCTCTTTCGTCGTCAACTCGAGGCCGAGCTGCGGATACGTCGCGGCGATGTATTCGCGCGTCGCATCCGCGAGCGCTGCCCAGCGTCGCGGAGCGCGCGCGGCGGCCTGCACCGCGTTGCGAAAGCGGATGTCGGCGGGAACGAGCGGCTCGATCACCGCCTGCTTCGCCGGCTTTCGGAGCCACACGAACAGCCAGGTCAACGCGGCACACGCTGCGGCGATGGCGATCGCGATCCACGCGTTGCGCGACGGCGGCACCTCGCGCGGCGGCTGCATCGGCGCCGGCTTGAGCGCATCGTTTTGCGCGAGCACCGACTTGATCCCGATCACGACGTCGGCGCCGGTCGAATGCACGGTGATCGGGCGCGGCTCGAACGTCCGCACCACGACGCGCGTCGGCGTCCGCGACACGATCTCGTAATCGGGCGACGGCTTCACCGTCACCGGCTCCGAGTACTCGATCGTGATCAGGTCGCCGACGGTCGGTTGAGCAGGCCGGAAGATCGCCGTCGCAAAGAGAAGGAAGAACGCGATCATCGGCGGGTCCGCTCGCGAAAGAAGCGCAGCAGGTCGCGGTCGTACGGGATCGCGGTGTTGACCGCGAGCCAATCGACGCCCGCGCTGCGGAAGCGACGCTCGAGCTGTTGATGACGCTGCGCCGCGCGCCGCGCCACGTCGGCCTTGGCGAAATCGACGAGGTGCATCTCGCCCGTCTCGACGTCGCGCAAGCGCGCCAGGCCGCGCGCGGGGAAGCGATCCTCGCGCGGATCGAAAAGCGAGATGGCGACGACGTCGTGGCGTCGCCCGAGGCGCTTGATCGGACGCTCGAAGTTCAGGTCGAGGAAATCGGAGAGGACGATCAGCACCGCGCGATGCGCGTTGACGCGATCGAGGAACATCGCTGCGTGCTCGACGTCCGCGTTCCCTTCGCAGCCGCGCATCGCCGCGTCGACGACGCTCCGCACGATCACCTGCGCGTGTGCATGTCCGCGCCGCGGCGGAATGAACGCGCGCACGCCATCGGAGAAAAGCAACAGGCCGACGCGATCGGCGTTCTGCACCGCGGAGAACGCGAACACCGCCGCCAGCTCCGCCGCGATGTCCGCCTTGCGCCAGTCGACGGAGCCGAAGCCCATCGAGCCCGACACATCGACCGCGATGATGATGGTGAGGTCGCGCTCTTCCACGAACTCTTTGACGTACGGCGTGCTGTGGCGCGCGGTGACGTTCCAGTCGATGGTGCGGATGTCGTCGCCCGGCTGGTATTCGCGCACCTGCGAGAACTCGATGCCGCGTCCGTGGAACGCCGAGTGGTAGTCGCCCGCGAAGCCCGCGCGGATCAGCCGCGCCGAGGCGATCTCGAGCTCGCGCACTCTTCGAGGGACGGGTTTGCGGAGCTCGGGGGGCTTGCGACGAAAGAGGTTCAAGGTACCGGCACGGCTCCGAGAATCTGATCGATGATCCGGTCCGACGTCATCTGCTCCGCCGCCGCTTCGTAGCTGAGCACGAGGCGATGGCGGAGGACGTCGTGCGCGACCGCCTTCACATCCTCCGGGATCACGAACGCGCGTCCCTGGATGAATGCGTGCGCCTTCGCCACGTGCGCCAGCGCCAGCGTCGCGCGCGGCGAGGCGCCGAACGAGATGTGCTGCACGAGCGAGGGCAGGCGGACGTCGAGCGGACGCCGCGTCGCGGTCACGAGCTGCACGATGTAGCGGCCGATCTTCTCGTCGACATGCACGGCGGTCGCGAGCTGCGCGACTTTGTGGATGTCGTCGAGCGTCAGCACGCGCCGCACCGCGACCTGCTGCGCGGTCGGATCGAGGTAGAGCGCGAGCATGCGCAGCTCCTCGTCGGTGCTCGGATAGTCGACCTTCAGCTTCATCACGAACCGGTCGACCTGCGCCTCGGGGAGCGCGTACGTTCCCTCATGCTCGATCGGGTTCTGCGTGGCGATCACGAGGAACGGATCGGGCAGCGCGTACGAGCGGTCGCCGATCGTCACCTGCCGTTCCTGCATCGCCTCTAGCAGCGCGCTCTGAACTTTTGCCGGTGCGCGATTGATCTCGTCGGCCAGCACGAGGTTCGCGAAGATCGGCCCGAGGCGCGGGTTGAACGTGCGTCCGGCAGGATCGAAGATCAGCGTGCCGGTGATGTCGGCGGGGAGGAGGTCGGGCGTGAACTGGATGCGCTTGAACGTCGCATCGATCGAGGCCGCGAGCGTCTTCACCAGCAGCGTCTTCGCCAGTCCCGGCAACCCTTCGACCAGCACGTGCCCGCGGATGAGGAGCGCGACGATGAGGCGGTCGACGATCGATTGTTGTCCGATGACGGCGCGCGAAACCTCGGCGCGAAGGCGGGCGATGACGTCGTGGGCGGAGGAAATTGCTTGTTGTGCGGTGGCTTGATCCATGGTGTGCGTTTTGAGTTTATCCTGCGCGAAGTTGGCTAAGCCGAAGAAGCATTGGGGTCAGAACTTCCTGCGCAATCGCGGCGCGGTGGGGAAGATCGTCGAGGCAATCGAAGCGCAGCCGGACGAGCTCGTGCTGGAGATCGGGCCGGGCGAGGGAGTGCTGACCGAGAAGCTCGCGGAGCTGCCGAACGAGCTCGAGGCGATCGAGATCGATCCCGAGCTCGCGGCAAGGTTGCGCGCGCGTTTCGGCGATCGCATCAACCTCCGTCACGAAGACGCCGTCGACGCCGCCCTCCCCACCCGCCCGTTCCGCGCCGTCGGCAATCTTCCGTACAACGTCGGCACGCCGATCCTGCGGCGCGTCATCGCCGATCCGCACTGCCGGCGCGCGGTCTTCATGCTGCAGAAGGAAGTCGCCGATCGCGTCGTGGCGAAGCCCGGCTCCGATCCGTACGGCTACCTCACGCTCTACGTTGCGATGTTCGCGAAGGCGCGCATCGTCATGACACTCGATCCGCGCTCGTTCTATCCGCCGCCGAAAGTGCGCAGCGCAGTCGTGGTGCTCGATCCGATTGCACCGCCGTACGGCTCCGACCGCGAGATGCTGCTCGATCTCATCAGCCATTCCTTCCGCATGCGGCGCAAGAAACTGGTCAACAACTTGACCGGTTGGCGGAACGCCACGAAGGAGAGCATCGAGCGGGCGATGGTCGCGGCGGAGATCGATCCCGGCGTTCGCGCCGAAACTCTCGCGCTCGCTGACTTCGACACGTTGTTGCACAACGTGATGCAGCTCACACCTCCATCGCCCATCGGCGTCTAGCTTGCTTCCATGGGGTTGACCGAGGAGGTCACGTGGACCATCTCCTTTCGAGGAGGAAGAGCGATCGGGAAGGCGACGCCGACCCACCCCGTCTGAGGGTGCTCGTCGTCGACGACGATCTCGCGTATCTGAAGTTGCTGCAGGCGGTTCTGACCCGCGCCGGATTCGACGTCGTGGTGGCCGAGGATGGCCCGGCGGCACTCGAGACGCTACGCACGGACCGCGAGATCGGACTGACTCTCATCGATCTGGCGATGCCGCGCATGGACGGCATCGAGACCGTGCAACGCATCCACACCGACGACGCGCAGCAGCGGCTCTACACCATCCTCCACTCCTCGTTCGATGAAGTCGACACGCGTCTCCGCGCGCTCGAGGCAGGCCTCGACGATTTCATCCCCAAGAGCGCGACGTCGACGGAGATCGTCGCGAAGTTGCGCACCGCCGGGCGGCGCCTGGAGATGGAGCGGCGGCTGCACATCGAGAACCGGGAGCTGCAGACCCTCGCGCTCACCGACGAACTGACCGGCATCCCCAATCGCCGCGCCCTCTTCCGCGCCGCGACCGAGATCCTCGCCCGCGGCCGCACGCTCAGCGTCGTGTTGTTCGACCTCGATCACTTCAAGGAGATCAACGACCGGTTCGGACATCTGGAGGGCGACCGCATCCTCACCGAGGTGGCGAAGATGCTGAAGTCGAACACGCGCGTCGACGACATCATCGGACGCTATGGCGGCGACGAGTTCCTCCTCCTCCTCCCCGACACCGGCAGCAAGGAAGCGCGCGCCATCGCCCAGCGCCTGCGCCGGACGGCCAATCTTCCCGTCAAGATGAGCTGCGGCGTCACCACCGCGACGTCCCCCCACGACACCCTCTCCGACCTCATCACCGCCTGCGACGAGCGCCTCTACCGCAACAAACACGCGCGCAGGTTGGAGCCCGAACTGCGGGTCTGAGTTGGGGTCGCATCTGGACAATTAACTTAACGGCGGTGCGGGGGCCGTTAAGTTAATTGTCCAGATGCGACCCCAACCCACTCCCGAATCAACGCGGCGGTAAACGGGCTGCGGGTGTTTTTGCCGTGGCCGTCGAGGGCGTGGGGGGCGGGCGGGGCGAGCAGGATCACGTTCGAGGGCCAGGGCGCGTCGCGGGAGTGGCAGGCGTCGGAGACGACGCAGACCGGCTCATCTCGCGGCAGTAAGGCGATCACCTCGTTCAGCGGCAGCTCGCGGTCGGCGAAGCACCAGGAGCCGGGGCGGCCATGTCCGGAGAACGTGATGAGCGTGGGACCGAGGCGAAGCCCGGCGAGAAACTCGTCCGCGGTCGGATCGATGAGCACTCGCTGCACGCCGAACCCGCGCGCCGCGGCTGCGGCGGCGAGATCGCACGCGTCGACGGCCGGCGAGTGAAGCCGTCCGGCGACGCCGCGCGACACTCCGGCGTGCAGCGAGATTCGGGTCACTCCTCGACGTCCATGATCGCGGAACCGCAGTTGCTCGCGTGCGGCACCTTGGTCATTTGCTTCACCGGGATGGTCGGCAGCATCAGCTGACTGGCCGCGGCGAGCGTGTAGTACAGCTCGAAGTGCACGTCGCGATCGTGCTGATGTCCACCCGGCGTCTGATCGACGTACCGCTGCAGATCGGGAAGCGGCGTGTTGCCGATCGTCACCACGAGCGGCGCCTCGGCCGTCGTCCCCGCGAGCGACAGCACCAGCGCGTCGTGAGACGGGCCGCCGCCGAATGCGTGCGACTCGAGCATCAGCGTGCTGGCGTCGGAGATGCGGAAATCGACTGCCGCCACCTCCGCCACTTTTCCGCTCTGCGGATCGCTGATGAGCGAGCACGCGGGCTCGAACGCATAGTCGTCGTCGCTCGCCGTCTGCACCCAGAGCTGATCCGACGGCAGGCTCACCTGCGCCAGCACCCCCTCGCGCGGCGGAAACGCGACGCAGCTCTTCGCTGCCTTCGCGTGGCCGCAGACGCGCGACATGTTGATGATCTCCGCCCCATTCCCCTTCGGCGGCAGCGGCTCGATCGTTCCGCCGGCGAGCGTGATCAACTCCTGCTCCAGGAGGCAGACGCCGAGCTCTCCGTTCTTCACGTTGAAATCGGCCTCGCGTCCCGACGCCGCTGCGGCGGGAAACATCACGTATGCGCGATGCGGCGGGATCTCCGAGGCCGGATCGGTGACCGAGAAGCGCGGCCGCCGGCCGTCCGGGATGATGGTGAGGAGCGGCGCATGGCCGCTGTTGAGAACGAGTCCGCAGATGCCGGTGAGATGGAAGCGGACGAACGCCTCGGTGACCGGAAGCGCAGCCGCGTTTGAACGCACTTCGTGCGTATGAACTTTAGAGTTCTTCATGATTCTCCCCAAAAATCTAAAAGGTTTTGAGCAGGCGGCGGGACCTGTTCGTTAGAGACCGACGAGCTCGAATCCGGCCCAGTCGGCCGGCCGGGAACCTGGATCGTGCAACACCGCGAGTTGCGCGGCGCGCAGGGCGTGAGACGGCGAATCGCCGTCGTGTAGTCGTCCGTACAACTCGAACATCAGCTCGCGTCCGTGCGTGTCGCCGATGTTCCAAAGCGTGGCGATCGTCGCCGGTGCACCGGCGGCGAGAAAGGCGTCGCTGATCGCGTCCGTGCCGCAGGCGGAGAGCACGACCAGCCGGGTGCGGGTGAGATCGAGCTCGCGGACTTCCCACGCGTAGAGAAGCCCGGAGTCGCCGCGTCCATCGCCGCTGAAGACGAGCGCGGAGTAGTCGCCGTTGCGCGCATCGTCACGCGCGTGTCCGGCGAAGTGAATGAGTGTCGCGAAGCGCGCGCGGGCGAGAAAATTTTCGCGCGTCGCGTCGTTGCCGCTGATCACCGCGGCGCCGGGGAACGTCCGGCCGACGAGATCGCCCTCCCGTTGCGCGGCTGCAAGGCGTGGTGCATTGCCGCTCTCGGGGTCGGAGTAGACCAGGACGTTCTCGGGACCGCGCGGCCGTGATGCCGCGGCGATGACGGCGACGAGCCGCGAGGCGCTCGGCGCGTTGGCCACGTCGACGTCCTCGAACAGGAAGTGCTTCCGCGTCGGATCGCGCAGCGCGGCGAACGGGAAATGCGTCCAGGTCGGCTCGGGGACGAAGACGATGGTGTTGATGCTCGAAAGTCGCGGGCGAAGCGGAGCGAGGATGCGGGTGTAGAGATCCGCGGCGGCGACGTCGAACGAACGCCGGTCGGTACGTGCGGCGATCAACCGTTCAGCGGCCGCGGAGACCGCCTTGCCGTCGGACGGAAGGATGGTCGCGGTCACGCCTTCACGGCGAACAATCCACGCCACGGTCCGTTCCGGCAATGCCGCATATTCGATCAGCGCTACGCCCACGGGCAGAACCTGCCTGAGTCGCTCGAGGCTCACCGCCGGCGCCACGCCCGCCGTCGTTGCGCGCGAGCGCTCAGCCAGATCGAAAGCCCGCTCGTAGTCGCCCGACGTCACCGCCAAATCGATCTCATCGGTGTACAGGCGCCGCGCCACCGCGACGAACGCGGTGCGAAGCTCTCCATCGGAAATCCGTCCGCGCTGCGCCTCGACCTCGGCGATGCCTTGCTCGCGATCGAGCGACGCACTCTTCTGATCGCGGACGGTTTCGTATGCGCCGGCCCGTGCCGAATAGGCCTGCGCGCGCAGCAGGTGATTTCCACTGCGGTCGAGAAAGCGAAGCGCTTCGGTGAGCCGGTCCACCGCCGCCGTCGGCTCGTCGTGTGCCAGCAACTCCCCTTCCGCCAGCTCCAGGTTCGCCATGAGGCGATCGCGGGGATCTTTGTCGGTGATCGCGCCGGCGGCCTTCCGCGCGCTTCGCAGCTCGTCGAGCGCGTTGGCGTCGCCGCTATCGCGGAGGTAGCGGGCGCGCCAGATGTGCGCGTCGGCGATGGCGGTGCTCTTCTTCAGCGCGTACGAAACATCGAGCAGACGTCCGGTCAGAAGGTCGCCGATCTCGTGTCTCCGCTCGTAAAAAACGGCCGCGACCGTCGACTCCATCAGGACGTACTGCACGCGACTGGGATCGCCCGCCTTCATCGCCAGATTCAGCGCGAGGAGCCGATGCTCCCAGGCCTGGTCAGGCTGGCCGAGGATCTGGTAGCTCTGACCGATCATGGCGTTGAGCGCCGCTTCCCAATCACGATGACCGGCCGTTTTGACCAGCTCCGCCGCGCTCAGGTAGCTGCGCAATCCGTCGTCCGGATGTCCGCTCTCGACCTGGATCAGGCCGCGCAGCCAGTCGATGCGCGCGCGGAACACGATCGCCGAGGGCTCGACCTCCTTCGACAGAGCGTCGAGTGCTTTCGTGGTGGCGGCGTAATCGTTCTCGTTGTACATGCAGCCGGCGAGCTGCAGCAATGCGTGTTGCGCGACCGGCGATCCGGCGCGAAGCGCGAGCTCGCGTGCCGACGCCAGCGCTTCGTGAGCGGCCGAAAATTGCTGGTGCTTGAAGAGCGTCTGTCCGCGCTCCAGCTCCAGCATCGCCTGCTTCGTCAGTTCCACCTGCGCGGGCGACGCGGCGCGCACGGCCGCGCATGCCTCCTGCAGATATCCGAAGCCGCGCGCCGCGACCGCGGCACCGGCGCGCTCGCCGGCGTCGAACGACGCTGCGTCGCCATCCTTGGCCCAGTGGCTCAGCTTTTCTTCGCCGAGCTCCGCGACCTTCGCCGGAAAAGCGTCGGCGATCCGCGCGATCTCCGCCGCGTCGCCGTTCAGCGCCGCGCGCTCGAACAGCGGCCGCTCCTTGTTCCACTTCTGCGCATCGGTCGGGCCGCCCAGGTCGTGCATGCGCGTCTCGGCTTCCCGGCGCCACGGCGAGTTGTCGTCGAGCTCGAGGTAGTCCTTCCATGCCGCGCGCGCCATCGTCCGCACGTGGAGATGCTCGAACGCCACGGCGCGCGTCCAGGCGATCTCCGGCGTCTGCTTCAGCTCCCACGCGCGTTTTGCCTGTTCGGCCGCCTCCACATAATCGGATGGGCGCGCCGTGTACGTGGCGCGCGCCAGGTACGCGGTCGCCAGATCGTTGAGCACCGCGGCGTCGTTCGGCCGCTTGCGGTCGGACTCCTTCAGTGTGTCGATCGACTCATCCCAATTTCCGAGAAGGAGATGCGCGACGCCGAGAGCGTGCAGGTTTTCCGCGTTCGGTTTCTTTTTCGCCGCCTTCTTGACTTCCGTCGCGGCGTCCAGCAGCTCCCACTTCTCCGAATCCTTCTGCACATCGGCCGGCGTCGCACGCTCGGTGTCGTGCAGCGGCCGGTATGCATCGAAACCCGACAGGCGCCCGTCGACCGTGCGGTACTCCAGGTTGCCGCTTGCGACGATCAGGTGATCCATCCCCGCATGCGGCCGTAGGAAAACGACGACAGTCAGCACCGCGGCCATCGAGATCGACAGCGTCGCGGCCCAGAAATGGCGGGGAAGGATGCGGCGCCGCGGCGGCTCTGCGCCGGCCGCCTTCTGCATCTCAGTCGCGGCGAGGTAGACCGAGTAGCACTCGTCGCAACTGGTCATGTGCTCGATGACCCTGCGACGTGTGACGTCGTCTAGCCGCCCGTCGATGAACGCCGCAAGCGTTTCATCGGATGGAAATCCGGAGTGCTCCATCGATCAAGATCCTCAACGGACAATTCGGCTCTCGCCGTTTTCCCGGATCGCCTCGCTTGTTCTATGAGAGGGACCCGCAGCGAGATTTTCCCCCGCCTCCACCCGGATTTCCTGATCATTTCGGGCAAGAATCTCGTCGATATCGGAACGGCTCACCCCGCCAGCCTGCAACGCGGAGCGCATCTTCATCAATAACCGTTCAATTCGTTTGTAGACCTTCCGCTGATCGAGTCCGAGTGCGCGCGCGATGTCCGGCACGCGCCGCGCGCCCCAGAACCGCATCCTCAGAATGATCTGATCCTCGGGCTCGGCCTCGGCGATGCAGCGGTCGAGCACTCTCGCCACCGCCCGCGCGATCATCGCCCGCTCGTGCTCCAGTGCGCGGCCGTCGGTGTCGTCGTCGATCGCCGCCGTCTCCGGCAACACGTCGCCCGACACGAGCACCGGGCGCGGTTGGCGGGCCGGCAGGCGCGCGTAGATCGCCTCCAGCTCCGCCGCCGTGCAGCAGTTCGCGTGGCAGCCGGTGGTCATCATCTCCAGCGCTTCATGGAACGACATGCCGTCGCGCGACATCAGCCGCTCGAGCGCCATCGCCTTGTCGCCGAGCCGCCGCGCCTCCGCCGAGGGGCGCCACTTCCCCCAGAGCTTCACGCGGTGCTGGTAGAACATCCGTTGAATGACGGTGGTGAGATAGGTGGCGAAGGAGCTGCGTCCTTCGAACTTGCGGATGACGCCGTAGTTGTTTTCGATCAGCTCGAGCTTGACCTGCGCGCCGAGCTCTTCCGTTTCGAGGCAGTCGAGGTGATTCGACCGTCCGATGTAAGCGACGATCGTCTCGATCGTGGTGAGGTGTCTCAGAAACAGTTCTTCGACGTCCATAATGGAACGCCCCACAGCCACAGCCTCTTAAGCGCGTCTTTGTTCGCTGGACCCTAGCGGACGAATGCGTTTTTTACGGGGATGTGCCAATCAGTCTAGCAGCATGTCGACAAGGACGCATCAGCGTCCAAAATTGGTGTGATTGATGTCACCGCCGCAATACCCCCGCCGGATATGTTTGTTTGCAGCGCTGCCCGATGAGCTGCTGCCACAACAACAACGCTTCTCCCGCCACTGCCGAACCGCCGCGCGAAGGCATCACCTACACCTGCCCCATGCACCCCGAGGTGATCGCCGACAAGCCGGGCCCCTGCCCGATCTGCGGCATGGCCCTCGAGCCGCGCGTGGTGACGCTCGAAGAAACGCCGAACGAAGAGCTGATCGACATGCAGCGCCGCTTCGTGATCGGCGCGATCCTCACGGCGCCGCTGATGTTCCCGATTCCGTCGTGGCTCGCGTTGATCCTCGCCACGCCGGTCGTCCTCTGGGGCGGCGCGCCGTTCTTCGCACGCGGCTGGCGCTCGGTGGTCACGCGCCACCTCAACATGTTCACGCTGATCGCGCTCGGCACCGGCGCAGCGTTCGCCTACAGCGTCGCGGCGTTCTTCCTCGGACGCCACGATCTCTACTTCGAGCCCGCCGCGGCGATCACGACACTCGTCCTCCTCGGACAGGTGCTCGAGCTCCGCGCACGCGAGAAGACCTCCGGCGCGATCAAGGCGCTCCTCGGGCTCGCGCCGAAAACCGCGCGCGTGATCATGGAGAACGGCATGGAGCACGACATGCCGATCGCGCAGATCCACGCAGGAATGCGCATCCGCGTCCGGCCCGGCGAGCGCGTCGCGGTCGACGGCGTGGTCATCGAAGGCAACTGTTCGATCGACGAGTCGACGATCACAGGCGAGCCGATGCCGGTGGAGAAGAGCGCGGGCGACAAGGTCACGGGCGGCACCGTGCTGACCAACGGCTCGATCATCATGCGCGCCGAGCGCGTCGGCGCCGACACGCTGCTGTCGCAGATCGTGAAGATGGTGGCGGACGCGCAGCGCAGCCGCGCACCGATTCAGCGCCTCGCCGACGTGATCTCCGCCTGGTTCGTCCCGGCGGTGATCGTCGTCGCGCTGATCACGTTCGTCGTCTGGTTCTTCATCGGCTCCTTCGACGCCGCACTCACGAACGCCGTCGCCGTGCTGATCATCGCCTGCCCCTGCGCGCTCGGACTGGCGACGCCGATGTCGGTGATGGTGGCAACCGGAAAAGGAGCAACCGCCGGCATCCTGATCCGCAACGCCGAGGCGCTGGAGACGCTGGCAAAGATCGACACGCTGGTCGTCGACAAGACCGGCACGCTGACCGAGGGCAAGCCGCGCGTCGTTGAAATGACGATCGGTGAAGCGCAGCTGCAACTCGTCGCCGCGCTCGAACGCGCGAGCGAGCACCCGCTTGCCGATGCCATCGTCGCGTATGCGGGCTCGATCGCGAGCAATGCCACCGACGTCCGCACCCTCCCCGGTCTCGGCGTCAGCGGCATGGTCGACGGCCACCACGTCGCCGTCGGCAACGCGCGAATGTTCGAAGGGATGCACCTCGCGCCGGGCGCGATCCACGTGGTGATCGACTACCAGCCGGCCGGCACGATCACCGTCGCCGACCCGATCAAGGAATCGACGCCACGCGCAATCGAAGAGCTGCGCGCCCGCGGCATCGACATCACGATGCTCACCGGCGACTCGCGCACGAACGCGGAAGCGGTGGCGAAGTCGCTCAACATCACGAACATCGAAGCGGAAGTGCTGCCGGCGGAGAAGGAGTCGGTCATCCGGAAGTTACAGAGCGAAGGCCGCCGCGTGGCGATGGCAGGCGACGGCGTGAACGATGCGCCCGCGCTGTCGCGCGCCGACGTCGGCATCGCCATGGGCACCGGCACCGACATCGCGATCGAAAGCGCCGGCGTGACGCTCGTCCGCGGCGACCTGCGCGGCATCGCCCGCGCGCGAAGCCTTTCGGAAGCGATGATGAGGAACATCAAACAGAACCTCTTCTTCGCCTTCATCTACAACGTGATCGGCATCCCGATCGCGGCACTCGCGTTCCTCAGTCCGATGATCGCCAGCGCCGCGATGACGCTGTCGAGCGTGACGGTGATCGCGAACGCGCTGCGCTTGCGGCGGGTCCGGCTTTAGGGAGCCTGCGTCGCAGAAAGAATGTCAGGCGCGTTGCGCCGCTCGAAGCCTCAATCGGCGAAGGCGTCAACCGGTCGTGCCGAAGGCGGAGCGATCAACGCCGCCGACCGGGTCGGCTAGCGAGGCGGCATCGGCGGCCGGCTCGGACGCCGGCGCTGCCACCCGGCCGACACCGATCCCGGATCTGTCTGGATCCACGTCACCTCATCGCCCGACGGCACGGTGAAGAAGTCGTAGTGATGCACCTTCTTCATGCGGTCTGTGATGGTCAGTGAGCCGCTGCAATCGGGCTTCATCGTGTAGGTCGCGGTGTACGCGTCGCGCATGATCGCGCCGTTCGCGCTGACCGTCGAGATCCCTTTGACGTTGCCGTTGCCGTCGTATGTCTCGCGCCCGCTCGCCGCCATCGGCTTGCCGTTGTCGAGGCCGTCCTGCGCGAAGAGGTAGTCGCCGTGCAACGTGCCGAGGGAGCAGGTGGCCGGCTCGGGCGGCGGACCATCGGGTCGTTGCGCGAATGCGGCAGTGGCGAGGAATGCGATAGCGAGCGCGAGTTTCTTCATGATCACGAATCATAGTTTCGGACCGTCATTTGCACGCTTTTGAAGCATGGCCGTGCTGACCAGCAGACTCCGCGGCGTGCTCCACCGCGTCACCGGCGGCGATCGCGATTACGACGCGCTCATCGAGCGCATCGGCAACTCCTCGCTCGTGCTCATCGGCGAGGCGTCGCACGGCACGCATGAGTTCTATCGCGAGCGGCTGAAGATCACGCAGCGGCTGATCCAGGAGAAAGGATTCAACGTCGTCGCGGTCGAGGCCGACTGGCCCGATGCATATCGCGTGAACCGCTACGTCCGCGGCCTGCCCGCCAGCGACGCCGGACCGAGCGAAGCGCTGGAGGGATTCAAGGCCCGCTTCCCGGCCTGGATGTGGCGCAACCTCGACGTCCTCGAGTTCGTCGCCTGGCTGCGCGCGTACAACGACACGATCACCGGGAGCGAGCGGAAGTGCGGCTTCTACGGTCTCGATCTCTACTCGCTCTTCTCGTCGATCGAGGCGGTGATCCGCTACCTGGAGAAGGTCGACCCCGCGCTCGCGCATCAGGCGCGGCGGCGCTACGCCTGCTTCGACCATTTCGCGGACGACAGCCAGGCGTACGGCTACGCCGCGGCGTTCGGCATCGCGCAGTCGTGCGAGGACGAAGTAGTCAACCAGTTGACCGAGTTGCGCAGGAGCGCCGCGGAGCTGCGCGAGCGCGACGGCCACATCCCGCCCGACGAGCACTTCTTCGCCGAGCAGAACGCGCGGCTGGTGAAAAACGCCGAGGAGTACTACCGGTCGATGTTCGGGGGGCGGGTCTCGTCGTGGAACCTGCGCGATCGCCACATGGCCGAGACGCTCGACTCCCTCCTCGCGTACCTCGGGCGCAACGGCCGCGAGATCAAGGCCGTCATCTGGGAGCACAACTCGCACCTCGGCGATGCGCGCTTCACCGAAATGGGGCGGCAGGGAGAGCTCAACGTCGGCCAGCTCGTGCGCGAGCGCTACGGCCGGAAGGCCTTCATCATCGGCTTCTCCACGTACAAGGGAACGGTCACCGCCGCGACCGACTGGGACGGTCCCGCCGAGCGCAAGACCGTGCGTCCCGGACTGCGCGGCTCATGCGAGGAGCTCCTCCACGAGACCGGCGAGCCGGCGTTCTATCTGATGTTCCGCGACGATCCGGTCGCGACCGAGGAGCTGTCGGATACGCGGCTGGAGCGCGCCATCGGCGTCATCTATCGGCCGGAGACGGAGCGGATGAGCCATTACTTCCACGCCGTCATGCCGAAGCAGTTCGACGCCGTGATCCACATCGACGAGACGACGGCGGTCGAGCCGCTGGAGCGCGAGCCGGTGTGGCACGGAGGCGAGGCGCCGGAGACATTTCCCAGCGGGATGTAACTTTTCCGTTCGCCTGGGCAGGCGTATCTTGTATTGCATATGCGACGCTTTGCCGTTGTCCTCGCGGTCCTGCTCACGGTTCCGATGCACGCGACGATGCGATGTCAGGGAACGACGCTGCAGACGCTCTCCGTGCAGTCGGGCGTCGAGTTCGATCTGCCGGTCGCGACTCGCAGCGGTGCGAATCACTACTTCGTCCAGACCGCGGCGTTCTTTCAGCAGCTGCCGAATGAGACCTGGCTGCTCCTCGGGAATTCCACCTACGAGCTCGTGAGCCAGCGCAATCCGCTGAAGATCAGCGAGACCGCATTCGCCACCTGGCCCGGCAACGAGAGCGACTCTGTGTACTACGTCGTGACGGCGCTCAATTCCTTCGATCCTTCGTTCGTCCCGTGCGCGCAGGACGTGCTCGTGACGGTGACCACGGACGCGCGTCTGCAGAAGGACAGTACGCGTTTCATCGTGCCGGTCGCCGGGTCGGTGAAGGGAGCGTTCAACAGCTCGTTCCGCACGCGCCTGATCCTGGAGAATCGCTGGCAGGGTGATTCGGGTGTCATCACGGGGCGGATCGTCTTCCATCGCACCGGTACGACGGCATCGCCCGACGATCCGTCGATCAACTATTCGATCGCGCCGAATGGGTCGGTCATCTACGACGACCTCATGGATGCGCTGCATGCCGCCGGCGTCGGCACGCTCGACATCCTCCCCGATTCCGGCAGCTCCGGCTTCTACGCCTCGCCCGGCATCCGCGCGCAGATCATCAGCATCGCGTCCGACGGCGGCGTGTTCAGCGCCGATCTGCCGGCCGTGTCGATGACCGGCTCGTACTACGGCTCGATCTGGGCCGGCACGTTCCAGCCGCGGATTCTCATCACCGACACCACGCAGAAGCGTTACGCACTCGGCGTGCGCACACTGTCGGACGAGGTGACGCTCACCGTGCGTCTCGCCGATGCCGCGGGCGTGGAGCGCGCTTCGAAGACGCGAGTGTTCCCCGCCGAGTACCACGAACAGGTTCCGATCGCAGACTGGTTCAACGTTCCGATCGCCGCCGGCGACACGCTCACGTTCGACGCGTATCGCAACTCGCACCAGTTCCTCCCGGGAGGCGCGATCGTCTATCTCGCCGAGACCGACAACAAGACGAACGATGTGAGCATCGTCGTGCCGTATCGCGATCCGTTCAGCACGATTCCGCCGGTCGTCACGTGCAGCATCGGGTGTTCGTTCCTGTCGTTCTGATTACGACGAAATCGTGAACCGAAACCCATCCGGATCCTTCATCCGGAACATCCGCTTCCCCCACGGCGTATCGACCGGCTCGGACTCCAGCGCGCCGCCGCGCGACTTGATCCCCGCGGCGAGGTCGTCGAGGTTCTCGTCAGTCGTGATCATCATCGAGAACCCTTCGCCTTTCGCCCGGTCCAGTCCCTTCTTGCCGTCGTCCTGAGTGATCAGCACGCGGACGTCGCCGGCCTTGAGCGACACGGCCATCAGTCTCCCTTCGCGCTCGTACCGCTGGACGACGGCGAAACCAACGACCTCGACATACCAGCCGAGGCTCTTCTCCAGATCGGCGACGGTGAGAGAGGCGGAGAGATTGAGTCCATTCATGAAAAACTATCTTGACATGATCCGACTTTAGACTTAGTCTAATCAGCGTGGCAAAGCACAACACCGAGGAGACGCTCCGGGAGCACGGCATCCAGCCCTCCGCGCAGCGGATGGCGGTGGCGGATTACGTCCTCTACACGAACGAGCATCCCTCGGCCGACCTCGTCTGGAACCGGGTGCGGGTGAACTTCCCGTGGGTGTCGCGGGCGACGGTCTACAACACGCTCAACCTCTTCGTGGAAAAGGGGCTGCTGCGCACGCTCGACCTCGCTGACAACGCCGTGGTCTTCGATCCGAAGCTCGACAAGCACCATCACTTCGTCGACGAGGAAGACGGCTCGATCCACGACGTGCCGTGGGACAAGGTGCAGGTCTGCAACATCGAGAGTTTGCGCGGATACGTCGTTCGCGATTACCAGGTCGTGATGCACGGAGTGAAGAAGAAGTGACTTCCTTGTCATCCTGAGCCGCGTAGCAGGCGAAGGATCCTTCGCGGTCTGCGCTGCTCAGGATGACATCCGGAAGTTAGACGATGTCCAGAATTGAAAGGAGTCGAAAGACAATATGTTGACCGTTGGTGACAAGTTCCCCCAGTTCAAGCTGCAGGCCTGTGTGAGCCGTGAGAAGGGCAAGGAGTTCGGCACGCTCACGAATGACAATTTCTCCGGCCAGTGGCTGGTGTTCTACTCGTACCCGAAGGACTTCACCTTCATCTGCCCGACGGAGATCGTGGAGCTCGACAAGCGCTCGACCGACTTCGCCGACCGCGACGCCGTGGTCGTCGGCGGCTCGACCGACAACGAGTTCTCGCATCTCGCCTGGCGCAACGCGCACGAGGACCTGCAGAAGATCAACACGCCGCTGGTGCACATCTCCGCCTCGTTCGGCCAGGAGCTCGGCATCATCCGTCATGACGCCGGCGTGGCGCTCCGTGCGACGTTCATCGTCGATCCGCAGGGCGTCATCCGCTGGGTCAACGTGAACGATCTCTCCGTCGGCCGCAGCGTCGACGAGACGCTCCGCGTGCTCGACGCTCTGCAGACCGACGAGCTTTGCCCCTGCAACTGGACCAAGGGGCAGGAAACGATCAAGGCGGCATGACCATGAGCGCGGTCGAAAGTCTGCGCGCGTCGATCTCCGAGCCGGCGCGCGACATCAAGCTGAATCTGCAGAGCGTTCTGCAGCCCGGCACTCTTTCCCCCGCGCAGCGCTTTGGCGTGGCGATCGCTTCGGCGGTCGCCACGCACAACCACGCGCTGCGCGACGCTCTGATCGCCGACGCACGAGCGGAAGTGGAGGAAGCGGTCATCGATGACGCGCTCGCCGCCGCGGCGCTGATGGCGATGAACAACGTCTTCTACCGATTCCGGCACATGGTCGGAAAGGCGTCGTACGGCGAGCGCCCCGCGCGCCTGCGCATGCAGCGCATCGCCAAGCCGGCCACGAACAAGCCCGACTTCGAGCTCTTCTGCCTCGCGGTGAGCGCGATCAACGGCTGCGAGATGTGCATCCGCTCGCACGAGGAAGCCGTCCTCCTCGGCGGACTGACGGAAGAGCACGTCCACGACGCGGTGCGCATCGCCGCGGTGATCAATGCTTCGGCGCTCGCGCTGGAGTTGCCGGCGCTGGTAGCGGCCGCAACCGCATAAGGCGCCACCCTTGCACGACCCGACGACGTAATGAGACCGCGTCGTCGGGCCGTCGGCGCCGAGCCGACAGCCGAGGGTGTGCACTTCCGCGTCTGGGCGCCGGATCACGCCTCGCTCTCCATCGTCATCGAAGACGGGCCGGACGTCGCGCTCGAGCGCGAAGCCGACGGACACTTTTCCGCACTCGTGCGCGACGTCCACGCCGGCGCGCGCTATCGCTTCCGCCTCGGCGAGCAACTCTTCCCCGATCCCGCGTCGCGCTTTCAACCCGAGGGGCCGCACGGGCCCTCGGTGGTCATCGATCCGGCGTTCGAATGGAGCGCGTGGCGCGGAGTCGAACCGAAGGTCATCTACGAACTGCACGTCGGCACCTTCACGCAGGGCGGCACGTTCGCGGTCGCCGCCGGGAAGCTGCCGGAGCTCGCGGCGATCGGCATCAACGTCATCGAGGTGATGCCGGTCAACGAATTCCCCGGCAGGTTCGGCTGGGGCTACGACGGCGTCGACATCTGGGCGCCGTCGCACCTCTACGGCACGCCGGACGACATGCGCCGATTCGTCGACACCGCCCACACCCTCGGACTCGCCGTGATCCTCGACGTCGTCTACAACCACTTCGGTCCCGACGGCTGCTACCTCAAGCAGTTCACCGCCGATTACTTCACCGGCGGAAAGAACGACTGGGGCGAAACGATCAACTTCAAGTCGCCCGGCGTGCGCGAATTCATTGCTGAGAATGCGGCGTACTGGATCGACGAGTTTCATCTCGATGGTTTGAGGCTCGACGCCACGCAATCGATCGACGACCTGACGCTCATCGGTGAGCTCGTGCGGAGCGCGCGGGAAGCGGCGGGCGATCGGACGCTCTTCATCGTCGCGGAGAACGAGCCGCAGGACGTCGCGCTGATCGACCAGCACGGCGTCGACGCGATCTGGAACGACGACTGGCATCACTCCGCGACCGTCGCGCTCACCGGCCGCCGCGAGGCGTACTACACCGACTACCGCGGCGCGCCCCAGGAATTCGTCTCCATGGCGAAGCACGGACTGCTGTATCAGGGACAGCATTACAAGTGGCAGAAGAATCCGCGCGGCACGCCGTCGCTCCATCTCCCGCCGCGCTGCTTCGTCGCCTTCGTGCAGAACCACGATCAGGTCGCGAACTCGGCGACCGGCGAGCGCATCCATCGACTGACGAGTCCCGCCCGTTATCGCGCGATGCTCGCGCTGCTGCTGCTCCAGCCGCACATGCCGATGCTGTTTCAGGGACAGGAATTCGGATCGTCGAAACCGTTCCTCTACTTCGCCGATCACAACGCAGAGCTCGCGCCCGCCGTGGCGAAGGGACGCCGCGAATTTCTCGCGCAGTTCCCGTCGATCGCCGGCCACGACGTCGCGCTCCCGCACGCACGCGAGACGTTCGATGCGTGCAAGCTCGATTGGGATGAGCGCGATGAATCAATCGTCGAGCTCCATCGCACATTGATCCGATTGCGCACGGATGATCCGCTGATCGGCGGCGCGGTGCTCAGCGATGAAGCGTTGCTCCTCCGCTGGGCCAATCGCCTGCTGATCGTCAACTTCGGCCGTGACCTCGAGCTCGACATCGTCCCCGAGCCGCTGCTCGCTCCGCCGAGCGGCGAGCAATGGAAGCTGCGGTGGTCGAGCGCGTCGCCGGTCGAGATCGCGCACATTCCGGCGGAGTGCGCGGCGCTGTTTGCTCCCTGCTATCTTTGAAACCATGTGCCGCTGGTGCAAAGGGGCGGTGAGCGGCCGCCGGCGAACGTTCTGTTCCGACGCGTGCGTCCACGAGTGGCGCCTGCGCTCGAGCACGAGCTACCTCCGCGATTGCGTCCTCGAGCGCGACCGTGGCGTCTGCGCGATCTGCGCGCTCGACACCGTCCGCCTCCGCCGCCGCGTCATGCGCCTGCCGTTCGCGAAACGGATGCTCGAGATCCGCAGGCTGCAGCAGGAAGGGCTCGCTTCGCGCGGGCGGAAGTCGTGGTGGGAAGCGGATCACATCGTGCCGGTGGTCGAAGGGGGCGACTCGAATCTCGAGAACATCCGGACGCTCTGCATCCCCTGCCACCGCAAGGTCACGGCGGAGTTGCGCGTGCGGCGGAAGCTCAGTTCGACCGCAACAATCGGATAGCCGCACGCGTTCTGAACGCGTACCTTTCTCGCATGACGATCTCGAACGAAAAGGCGTGGGATGCGGTGCAGCGGCGCGATCCGTCGTTCGACGGACGCTTCTTCTTCGCTGTCCGCACGACCGGCATCTACTGCCGCCCGTCGTGTCCGGCGCGGCGTCCGCTGCGCGACAACGTCCGCTTCTTCACCACGCGCGCCGACGCGGAGACCGCCGGCTTCCGCGCCTGCCGCCGCTGCCGTCCCGCGGCGGAGCGCGGTCCCGCCGCCGCCCTCGCCACGCGCGTGCGCACGCTGCTCGACGCGCATCCCGACGGCATCACGCTCGCCGAGCTCGCGCGACGCACCGGCGTTAGTCCGCATCACCTGCAGCGCGTCTTCCGCGAGCAGACCGGCGTCACGCCGAAGCAGTACCTCGCCGCGCAACGCACCGATCGCCTCCGCCGCACGTTGAAAGAAGGACGCGACGTCACGACCGCCACGTACGAAGCGGGCTATGGCTCGAGCAGCCGCCTCTACGCGCAATCGAACTCGCGCCTCGGCATGACGCCCGCCACCTACCGCGACGGCGGGCGCGGCATGGAGGTCCACTTCACCTCCGTTCCGACCTCGATCGGTACGCTCCTCGTCGCCGTCACCGATCGCGGCGTCTGCGCCGTCTCCCTCGGCGACTCCGCATCGACACTCGAGCGCGAGCTGCGCGACGAATTGCCGAACGCGGCGATCGAGCGCGCCGACGATCCGGCACTCGCGCACGCGGTGATGACGATCGTCGATCAGATCGAAGGACGCGCCTCGCATTCCGCCGAGCTGCCGGTCGATCTCCTCGCCACCGCGTTTCAACTACGCGTCTGGCAGGAGCTGCGCCGCGTGCCGTACGGCGAGACGCGCTCGTACGGCGAGATCGCCGCGGCGATCGGACAGCCGAAAGCGGTGCGTGCGGTCGCCAGCGCCTGCGCGCGCAATCGCGTGGCGATCGTCGTGCCGTGCCATCGCGTCGTGCGCAACGACGGCGCAAGCGGCGGCTATCGCTGGGGCGCGGCGCGCAAGCGCGCGCTGCTCAAACGGGAACGGAACGGGTGATTCTGCTCGACGAAATCGATGCGGTCGTCGTTGACGACGATCGCCGTCGATGAGCGCGTGCCGTATCGCTCGCCGATGATGAACACGCTGTTCTCGATCGGCTCGCCCGGCGTCGGCGTGCTGAGAAAGCGGATGAGATGCTCGGGGTCGAGCGACTCGCGCATCGCGTCGATGCCGCGCTCGACCTTGATCCACTGCGCGTTCGGCGGACCGTTGCTCACGCCATGGATACCGTCGGGCAGCTCGCGCGCTTCCTCCAGGCCGGTCGCAAAGTACGCGAGCGATTCGCCCGCGATGCCGGCGAGGAGATGAAAGCCGGCGTAGGCATCCGCTTCGCGCGCGATCGCACTCGCGTAGTCGATCGGAGAGGAATCACCGAGGACGAAGTTCGCGACGAGCGCGCCGCGGGAACGGCTGTCGGGCTGTTTCGCCGATCCGCGGAGGTTCGTCACCGCCGCCCACCGCCCGTCGCGCCGGATCGCCAGCCAGCTTCCGCCCGCGACGAGATCGCGTCCGCCGATCACGTCCGGCGCGTCGTCCCACGCATGCGCCGCGCGCGAGGGGCGCAGGTGATCCTCATCGCGATTCGCAGCGATGACGAGCGGAAAGCGCGATGAGACGCGGTGCGCGACGATGATCAAACACATGCGGCGGCAGTATCCTTAATTACTTGCGACTACAACAGGGCACGCGGCTCGGCGCGTACGAGGTCGTCGCCCCCATCGGCGCCGGCGGGATGGGCGAGGTCTACCGCGCACACGATTCGCGCGTCGGGCGCGATGTGGCGGTGAAGGTCCTCCCGGCGCGGCTGATGCGCGACCTCGAGGCGCGCGTCCGCTTCGACCGCGAGGCGAAGATCGTCGCCGCGATGTCGCATCCGAACATCGTTGCGCTCTACGAGTTCGACGCCGAGGGAGAGACACCGTACGTCGTCACGGAGCTGCTGGAGGGAGAGACGCTCCGCTCGCTCCTGTCGCGCGGTCCGGTCTCCTGGCGCCGCGCCGCGGAGATCGGCGCGTGCATCGCCGACGGCCTCTCCGCCGCGCATGCGAAGCACATCGTCCATCGCGATCTGAAGCCGGAGAACATCTTCATCACCACCGACGGCCGCGTGAAGATCCTCGACTTCGGCCTGGCGAAATCGCGCCCCCGCCCCGCGCCGCTCGACGACGCGATCCCCACCGAGCGCCTCACAGCCGACGAGATGGAAGACGACGCGATCGTCGTCGGCACCGTCGGCTACATGTCACCCGAGCAGCTCCGCGGCGAGCCCGCGGCCGCCGCCTCCGACCTCTTCTCCCTCGGCTGCATCCTCTTCGAGTGCGTGACCGGCGTCGCGCCGTTCATCAACAAGAGTCCGGTCGAGACGATGAGCGCCGTGCTGCGCGACGACCTGCCGGAGATGACGACGTCGGGACGCCGCGTGCCGTTCGATCTCGAGCGGATCATCCGCCGCTGCGTGGAGAAGCATCCGCACGCGCGCTTTCAGTCGGCGGGCGATCTCGGGTTCGCATTGCGCGCGCTGACGAGCGGACCGGCGCCGCGTCCCGAGCATCACGTCGCGTTTCCGAAGCCGCTGGCGTGGACCGCGCTGGCGATCCTGGTCATCGTCGCCGGGATCATCGTCGCCGTGCGGCAGATGCCGTTCAACGATCAGCCGGCGATCCACTCGCTCGCCGTGATGCCGTTCGTGAACGCGAGCAGCGAACCGTCGAACGAATACCTGAGCGACGGCATCACCGACTCGCTCATCAACACGCTTTCGCAGATTCCCGAGCTGTCGGTCGTGTCGCGCACGTCGGTGTTTCGATACAAGGGCAAGGACGCGACGCCGCCTGCGATCGCGCGCGAGCTGAAGGTGCAGGCGCTGCTTACCGGACGCGTCACGCAGGCCGGCAACGAGGTGATCGTCTCGCCGGAGCTCATCGACGGCCGCACGAACCGGCATCTGTGGGGCGAGGAGTATCGGACGAAGATGTCCGACCTGCCGACGTTGCAGGCGACGATCTCGCGCGCCATCGCCGATCAGTTGCGCCTGCAGCTCAGCGGCGAGACGCGGCAGGCGGTGGCGAAGCATTACACCGACGACAGCGAGGCGTACCGGCTCTACCTCGAGGGGCGCTACGAATGGAACAAGCGGACGGGCGAGGCGTTCGAGCGCGCGCTGCGCTATTTCCGGCAGGCGATCGAGCGCGATCCGTCGTACGCGCTGGCCTACGCGGGGCTCGCCGATACGTACATCCTGCAGTCGATCTACAGCTCGGAGCCGCCGATGAAGGCGCTGCCGCTGGCGCGCGACGCGGCGGAGAAAGCGCTGGCGCTCGACGAGACGCTCCCCGAGGCGCATACGTCGCTGGCCTACTTCAAGATGAATTTCGACAGCGATCTGAATGACGCGGCGCGCGAGTTCGAACGGGCCCTCGCGCTGAATCCGAATTACGCCACGGCACGGCAGTGGTACAGCCGCTGCCTCGTGGAGATGAAGCGCTACGACGATGCCATCCGCGAGATCCGCCGCGCGCAGGCGCTCGATCCGCTGAGCATCGTGATCATCGCGGAGACCGGCGGCGTCTACTCCGACGCCGGCCGCCTGAACGAAGCGATCGCCGAATGCCGCCACGCGCTCGACCTCGAGCCGTCCTTCGCCCTCGGCCACTACATCCTCGCCGGCGCATTGCTCAAGCAGCAGAAGTTCGACGAGGCAATCCGCGAGTCGACCCTCGCCTGGAACCTCGGCCACGACCCCCGCTCCCTCGTCCGCCTCGGCCTCTGCTACGCCGGCGCCGGACGACTGCCCGAAGCGCGCCAGACCCTCGCCGAGCTCGAAGCGCTCAAGCAACAACGCTTCGTCCCGTCGTACGGGATTTCGTTGTTGATGCGCGCACTGCGCCGCGAGGCGGAGGCCAATGCGGCGCTCGCGCAAGCCGCGCAGGAGATGCCGCCGGGGCAGTACGCGCGGGTGGTCCGCTAAACCTCGGAAAGGTGGCGAGGAGCGTCAGAGGACGCGGAACCTGAGGTCGTCGCGGAGCGCGCGATCGAAGGTGGCGGTGGCCTCGCATCCGGCGCGCTCGTAGCGACGGCCGATCACGTAATCGGCGAAATCGGCGGAACCGGCGATGTAGTCATCGAGCGCTTCGCCGAGGAGCTGGATGTCATCGAACTCGAATTGATTGTTGTGGAGAATGTCTTCAGCAATCGTCACGATGATTCCCCGTGAGAGCTTGTAGGACGAGCGCAGCACCCATACGAGCTCGCAAAGCACGGCGTCATCCACATGGAGGCGAACACCTCGGTTCATCGATCGGGTGATGAACTCTTCCGCCTGCCGGAACTGCGCCGGGTCGTCCGAGACGAAGTAACGCACGAGGATGTTCGTATCGAGACCGATCACCGCTTCTTGGCGCGCTCCCTCGAGTGCTCCCGCAGGATCGCGTCGTTCATCTCCTCAATCGTTACCGGCCGGCGTCGCTTAGGCACGACATCCTTCAGGATGCCGGCCATTTCGCGGATGTCGCCATTCTTCGCCCACAACGTGACCCTGTGGCGGCGGTCATCGATGACGAAAAAAACTTCGTCCCCTGTTTTGAGCTTCAGGTAATCCCGAATCTCTTTCGGGATCGTCACCTGTCCCTTGCTCATGACCTTCGTTCTCGGCATGCCCGCATTCTCCGGTAGGGATTTTACCGAAAATCCCGTCCGAACCTAGTGCGTAGCCAACGTCTCCCCCTCATACACCACCCCGTTCTTCACCACCCACCGCACCTTCATGCTGTTGTGGATGTCGTCCAGAGGGTTGGCGTCGAGGATGACGAAGTCGGCGAGCTTGCCGGACTCGATCGAGGCGAGGTCGGTGGCGAAGCCGATTTTGTCGGCGGCGGCGAGGGTGGCGGCGCGTAGCGCTTCGTGCGGGGTCATGGCGTAGCCCGCGGGGGCGTTCTCGCCGGCGTGGGCCCAGATCTCCCAGTGGGGGCCGAGGCCCTGCACCTGGCCGTGGGCGCCCATCGAGACGTTGCCGCCGGCGCGGGCGACGAGCGCGGCGCCGTGCGCGACCGTCGGGAACTGGTATTCCGACGGCTCGATCCACGGGTGGCGGCGCGATTTCGCGTCGATGATGAAGTGCGGCGTGAAGCGGCGCAGCTTCGGATCATCGTGCAGGTTCAGCGACTGCCACAGGTACTCCTCGCCCCACGGACCGCCGTACGAGACGATCAGCGTCGGCGTGTAGTACGTGCCCGACTTCGCCAGCAACTGCACGACGTCGTTCCCGATCTCCACCGGGAGCGAATGCTCGAATGACGTATAGCCGTCGAGCGCCATCGACAGATCGGTCGCCAGCTCCCCCGCCCCTTCCGCCGTCAGCAGCATGTGCTCCCCGCGCGACGCCTCGGCGAAGTAGATGCGCTGCGAGCGTCCCGGCTGCTGATACACCTTGATCATCCGCGCGCCGTACGCCTTCATCCGGCGCACCTGCCGCTTCGCGTCGTCGAGGTTGTCGACGTCGGCGAAGATGTCGGTCTGCGCGCCGCCGTACAGCACGTCGCCCGATGAATAGACGCGCGGCCCGGTCATGAAGCCGCCCTCGACCATCTCCGCCTGCGAGAAGACGTCGAGCGACGGCGCCGACGGGTCGTAGACCGTCGTCACGCCGTACGCGAGGTTCGTCAGGTACTCCCACTTGCTCTCGGGATAGAGCTCCATCGCCGAGTAGTGGAGATGGGCGTGCGTGTCGATGATGCCGGGGATGATGGTCTTGCCGTTGCCGTCGATCACCTTCGCGCCATCCGGCGCTTTCAGGTTCGCGCCGACCGACGTGATGCGATTGCCGGTGACCAGCACGTCGGCGTGCTCGAGCACTTCATTGCCCTTCATCGTGATGACGCGCGCGTTGCGGATGAGCGTCGTGCCGGTGGGCGCGGGACGCGGCGTCACGAGATCGATGGCGATCGACTCCGACTTCGGCACCTTCAGCTTCGGCTCGTCCTCGTCCTTCTTGTCCGCTTTCTTGTCGTCCTTCTTCGCGTCGGCTTTGTCTTTCTTCTCCGCCTTCTTCCGCTCTTCCTCGACGAACGCCAGTGCGCCGGCGATCGGGAGGCGGTGGAACTGATTGCCGAGGTTCCAGGTGATCGTCTTGCCGCCATCGGCCCAGTCGACGTAGCCGCCGGCGTCCTCGGAGAGACGCCACACCGGAACCGCGCCTTCCTTCAACGACACCGCGGGCGGCTCCTTCATCGTCAGGTTCGGGAGCGGCGTGACGTAGACGTTGTCGCGCGACGTGAACGCGACCCACTTCTCATCGGGCGACGGCACGAGGTCGCCGACCGCGGGGAAGCGGAGCAGTTTCTTCTTGTCCGTGCCGTCGAGGCGGACGGAGACGAGGTCGTTCTTCGGGTCGTCGCTCCGCTTCTGCGGGCGGATGTAATCGCGGTAGTAGAGCCGCGTGCCGTCGGCGTTGAACCACGCCTGCGGATGGAAGCGGAACGTGTCGGCGACGCCGACGGAGGTGACGAACTGCAGGTCACCACCGGATGACGGCATCCAGGTGATGTCGAAGTTCTCTTCCTCTTCCGGCTGGCGCTCGCGGAACTCGAGGCCGCTGCCGCGGATGACGGCCAGCTTGTCGCCCGCGTGCGACCACTCCGGATTCGAGTAGTGGCCGGCGATCTTGGTGAGCTTCTCCGGCGTCCCGCCGGCGAGCGGCACGCGCCAGACGTCGCCGCCATTCTTGTCGGACAACGTCACGTACGCGACCCACTTGCCATCGGGTGACACGGCCGGCGCGTACTCGCGCTTCGGCAGATTCGAATCATCGGGAGTGAGGCGGCGCGGCGATCCCGACGCTTTGCCGTCCTCGATCGCCTGCGCCCAGATGCGGCCGAAGGCATCGAAGACGACCGTCTTTCCATCGGGTGATTGCGACGGCCAGCGGAGGATGCGTGCGTGCAGCGGTCCGGTCTCGACGCGATCCTGGAACGTCACGCGGTTCGCCAGCCACTGCTCGACGTCGGCGGTGAACGGGATCGGCGTCACGTTGCCCGACGCGATGTCGACGCGCGCCAGCTTGCCGTGATTGGAGAAGAAGATCGTCTTGCCGTCACGCGCGACCGCGTAGTTCGGCCAGAGGTCCATCGCGGTGAAGCCTTCCTGTTCATCGCGCGTCACCTTCGGCACGAGCACGCGCTCGGAGCCGCTGGAAAGGTCACGCGCCACGAGCACCGAGTCGGCGTCGCGGCGGCTGACGAAGAAGAGCCAGCGGCCATCGGGCGAGATGGCCGGACGCACAGCGCCGCCGATGCCGCTGGTGAGCTTGGTGGTGTCGCCGGTGCGGCGGTCGTAGCGCTGGATCGACCAGAGGCCGTTGCTGAGATCGGGGGTATAGCTGAAGCCGCGCTCGCGCGCCGCGAAGTAGATGAAGCGGCCGTCGGGCGAGAAGACCGGACCGGCGGAGTTGTTGATGTCGTCGCTCGACGTCAGCTTCACGCCGCTGCCGCCGTAGATGCTCCACATCCAGAGCTCCTGCGGCGGGATGCCTCCGCGCTTCGCATCCTCGCGGCGCGCGACGACGTACTCGCCGTCGGGCGACCAGGCGGCGGAGCGGACGTAGAAGCCTTTCTCCTGCGTCAGCGCGTGCGCGTTCGAGCCGTCGGCATTCATCAGCCAGACGTTCTCGATGCCGCTGCGGTCGGAGGTGAGGGCGATCGTCCTGCCGTCGGGCGAATAGCGCGGGTGGTAATCCCACGCCGGACCTTTGGTCAGCGACTTCGCTTTCCCGCCGGCGACGGGGACGGTGTAGATGTCGCCGAGGATGTCGAAGAGGAGCGTCTGGCCATCGGGGGAGAGGTCGACGGAGGCCCAGGTCGCCTCGTCCGTGGTGAAGGTCACGTGACGCGCATCGGGGCGCGGCTTGTTGATGTCTTCGACCGGATCGAACGGCTTCGGTTTCGGAGCTTCTTTCGCGAATGCGATCGACGCGACCAGGCAGACGAGCAGGAGTTTCTTCAAAACGTCCCTCCAGACGGAGCGCGGGCGTCTCGCCCGCAGCGATCGAGCGTCTCGCTCGGTCGCCGATGGCTGCCGGGCGCGACGCCCGGCAGCTGCGGCCGGGACGGCCGCGCTCCGAGCGCATGAATCGCCGCAGCATATCGGCGCTCCGGCGGGGCGGTTGCAACAAATCAGCGTACGATTGATCCCATGCGACGTGCCGCGCTCCTCTCGCTTCTCGTCGTCCTTCCCTTGCTTGCGCAGGACTCGCCGCTCGTGGAAGCGGCGAGGAATTCGCGTCGCGGGAAGTCGAAATCGAAAGTCATTACGAACGCTGATCTCAACAAGAAGGGCGGACACCTGACGACGACGAAATCGCAGGAGCCGCTCAAGGTGGCGAAAGCGACTCCGGCACCCACGACGACACCGAAGAAACACGCGCCCGTCAAACATGCCGCCGCTCATCCGAAACGGCCGGTGCCGCCCGAGCCGGTCGACGATGCGATGGTCCCCGACACGGAAGACCTCGATCCCGAGAACGTCCGCGATCCCGGACCGCCCCCGCACAAGATCCCGCCCCAGATCGCCGCCCAGCCGCAGTTCTCGCAACCGCAGGTGGTGGCGCCGGTGACGCCGCAGTACACGGAGAAGCCGAAAAACTAGGCGCGTTCCGCGCCCTGCAACCTCCCTCACTAACTTTGCGTACTACGCATCGTCAGAGGACATATGCGCAAACTTGGAATCGTTCTGCTTGTACTCGTTGTGATCGCAGGGGGCAGTGTCGCGGTTTACGCATGGGCGCGAAACGGGCACAAATCGAAGGATGGTCTGAAAGAGGTCGAGGTCGCGACCGGCACCATCGTGGAGAAGGCCGTCGCCGTCGGACAGATCCAGCCGCGGCAGAAGTTCCAGGTCAAATCGAAGATCTCCGGCATCGTCCGCCGCGCGCTGGTGCAGGTCGGCGACACGGTGAAGGCGGGCGATCCGCTCTTCGAGATCGCGCCCGATCCGACGCCGCTGGAAGTCAGCGAAGTCGATCGCCGCGTCGACTCCGCCAGCGCCTCGTTCCGCAAGGCTGAGGCCGACTATCAGCGCGCCCAGGAGCTGGCGAAAGGCGGCGTGATGCCGAAGTCGGACGTCGATGCGCGCAAGGAGCAGTACGAGCTCGCGCGCGTGGCGTTGATGAAGGCGTCGCAGGATCGCGACCTCACGCGCAAAGGCCGCCTCACCTCTTCGGGCACCGAGTCGATCATCCGCGCGCCGGCCGCCGGCACGATCCTCACCCGCGCCGTCAACCCGGGCGATCCGATCGTCCCCCTCACCTCCTATCAGCCGGGCACCGAGATGGCCACGGTGGCCGACATGTCCGATCTGATTTTCAAGGGCACGGTCGATGAGATCGATGTAGGCAAGCTCTCCGTCGGCATGACGACGCGCATCAAGGTCGGCGCGCTTCCGTCCGACGTCGTCACCGGCAAGGTATCGCGCATTGCGCCGCAGGCGCAGCAGAAGGAAGGGGCCACGCTGTTCGACGTCGAGGTCGAGCTCGAGCCGACGACCAGGATCACGCTCCGCGCCGGCTACTCCGCGAACGCCGACGTGATCATCCGCGAGAAGAAAGACGTGCTGGTCATCCCCGAGCGCCTCGTGTCGTTCGAGGATGGCGGCAAGAAAGCGACGGTCGAAGTCCCGGGCAAAGATCCGAAGGCCGAGCCGAAGAAGGTGGAGATCAAGACCGGCATCAGCGACGGGTTGAACGTCGAGGTGACGTCGGGACTCGACAAGGGTCAGAAAGTAATCGAGAGGCCGCCGAAGGAAATCTCGTGATCGCGCTGAAGGACGTCCTCCGCCAACTCGTCCGCGACCTTCGCGCCGAGAAGCTCCGCACGTTCCTGACCATCTTCGGGATCGTCTGGGGCACGGTGGCGATCTCGCTGATGCTGGCGTTCGGCACCGGGCTGCATCAGCACCTGATCGTGCAGACGGCGGGTCTCGGCGATCGCATCGTCATCGCCTGGCCGGGCTCGACGTCGATCCCGTTTCAGGGATTGGGCAAGGGCCGCCGCCTGCGCGTGACCGATGAGGACATCGCCTTCATCCAGGCCCAGGTGCGCGACCTGAAGGGCATCTGCGGCGAGTTCGAGAACAACCTGCGCGTCGACTACAACACGAAGAACCTGAGCGTCGACACCGCCGGCATCAACGCGGCGTACGGCCGGATGCGCAACCAGGTGCCGGCGCCGGGCGGGCGCTTCATCAACGACATCGACGTCAACGATCAGCGCCGCGTGGCGTTCCTCGGCAACAAGCTGTCGGCCGATCTCTTCGGCGAGTCGACCGATCCGGTCGGCAAGACGATCCTCGTCAATCACTCGCCGTTCCTCGTCGTCGGCGTGCTGCAGAAGAAGCAGCAGGACTCGAACTACAGCGGTCCCGACGACCAGAAGATGTACATCCCCTACACCACCTACCGCGCGCTGACCGGCGAGAAGTACGTCGACGACATCGTCTTCCAGGCGGCGTCGACCGCGGACACGAAGAAGACGATCGACAACGTCCGCGCCGCGCTGGCGAAGAAGCTGCGCTTCGATCCGACGGACAAGGAAGCGCTCGGCGCGTGGGACACCACCGAGCAGTTCAAGTTCTTCGACAATTTCATGCTCGCCTTCAACAGCTTCCTCGGGATCATCGGCGTGCTGACGCTCGTCGTCGGCGGCATCGGCGTGTCGAACATCATGAACGTCGTAGTCGAGGAGCGGACGCGCGAGATCGGCATCAAGATGGCCCTCGGCGCGAAGCAGCGCTGGATCCTGCTGCAGTTCCTGATCGAGACGATGCTCGTCACCGCCATCGGCGGCGCGATCGGATTCGCCATCTCCATCGGCATCTGCGCCGTGTTCCCGAAGAGTGCAGAGGAGTTCGTCGGACATCCGACGGTCTCGCCGGTCGTCGCGCTACTGACCGCCGTGGCACTCGGCGTCGTCGGTCTCCTGGCCGGCTACTTCCCGGCGCGCGACGCATCGAGACTCGATCCCGTGGTGGCGATGAAGCTATGAGCGACTTCCACATCGTCTACACACTCTTCGCCAGCTCCGCGCGGCTGCAGCGGAAGCGCGCGTACCTCACGATCGCGGCGATCGCGTGGGGCACGGTGGCCATCCTGATGCTGCTCGCGTTCGGCGAAGGTCTCCGCCGGCAGCTCGACAAGAACCGGCGCTCGACCGGCGAGAACCTCGCGGTGATCTGGCCGAGCGAGACGTCGAAGCCGTACAAGGGACTCCCGGCGGGACGGGCCATCCGTCCGCGCGTGAACGACATCGAATTCATCCGCGATCGGATGCCGGAGCTGCGCGCCGTGCATGGCGAGATGCAGATCTGGCGTCCCGCGGTCTACGGCCGGACGACGAAGAACCTTCGCGTCATCGGCACGAACTGGGTCTACGGCGAGTCGCGCAAGCACTACCCGCAGGCGGGCGGCCGCTTCATCACGCCGGACGACGAGTCGCAGCGCCGGCGCGTGATCTTCCTCGGCGACGAGATCGCCAAGGACCTCTTCCACGACGAGCAGCCGGTCGGCAAGACGCTGCTCGTCGCAAACTCTCCGTACCTCGTGATCGGCGTCATGCAGCACAAGACGCAGATGGGGATGTACGGCGGTCCCGATTCGAATCACGCCGTCATTCCGATCTCCACGTTCCGCGCGCAGTTCGGACGCGAGCGGCTCAACCAGCTGGTGATCGCGGTGGAGGATCCGACGACGATGAAGTCGGAGCTGCGCAAGCTGAACGAGCTCCTCGGACCGAAGTTCGGCTACGACCCGACCGACGATCGCGCCATGCCGACGTGGGACATGGTCAAAGGCGCGGAGGTCAATCGGAAGATCCTGCTCGGCATCCAGCTCTTCCTCGGCATCGTCGGCGCGCTGACGCTCATCATCGGCGGCGTCGGCGTGGCGAACATCATGTACGCGGTGGTGAAGGAGCGGACCCGCGAGATCGGCGTGAAGATGGCGCTCGGCGCGAAACGGCGCTGGATCATCTTTCCGTTCGTGGCCGAGGGGCTGGTGTACACGCTCATCGGAGGAGCGCTCGGCATCACCATCGCGACGCTCATCGTCGCGGCGCTGAGCTTCGTCCCCATCGAGTCGAACAAGGTGCTGTCATTCCTCGGACGGCCGACGCTCTCGCCGATGATCGGCGTCGCGACCTCCGCGATCCTCGGTGTCATCGGCCTGCTGGCCGGCTACTTCCCCGCGCGGCGCGCAGCGTCAGTCGATCCGGCCGCGACGCTGAGATACGAATAGGAGCCTCAATGCACATCATCGAGATGCGCAACATTCGCAAGACGTATGACACCGGCAAAGTCAAAGTGGAGGCGCTGAAAGGCGTCGATCTGAAAATCGACAAAGGCGAGATGGTGGCCATCGTCGGTCCGTCCGGCTCCGGCAAATCGACGCTGATGAATCTACTCGGATGCCTCGACACGCCAAGCGACGGGCACTACCAGCTCGGCGGCGAGAACGTGGCGGGCGTGACGCGCGATCAGCTCGCGGAGATCCGCAACCGTCGCGTCGGATTCGTCTTCCAGAACTTCAACCTCCTGCCGCACATCACGTCGCTGGAGAACGTCGAGATGCCGATGCTCTTCGGCGGCATGCCGGTGCGCGAGCGCCGCGACCGCGCGACCGAACTGCTGACCCGCGTCGGCCTCGAGGACCGCGTCGATCACAAACCGACCGAGCTCTCCGGCGGCCAGATGCAGCGCGTCGCCATCGCCCGCGCGATGGCCATGGACCCCGACATCATCCTCGCCGACGAGCCGACCGGAAACCTCGACACCAGCTCCGGCAGCGACATCATGTCGATCTTCACCGACCTCTGGAAACAGGGGCGGACGCTGGTGATCATCACGCACGATCCCGCGCTGGCAAGCCGCGCGTCGCGCGTAGTGGAGATTCGGGACGGGGTGGTGGTGCGGGATCACGCGAACTGAGGTGGACCCTCATCCGGCCTTCGGCCACCTTCTCCCGCTGCGGCGGGAGAAGGGCAACGCATCTCGCGCAGCGTGTGGCAGGCAGCCCTTCTCCCCGCGGGAGAAGGTGGCCGAAGGCCGGATGAGGGGCGCGTTACCATGCGCGCATGAAGCGCCTTTTGCTCGCACTCGCAATCGCCCTCCCCTCCCTCGCCCAGCTCACTCCCGCCGACTTCGCCGGTCTGCGCGACGTCGGTGCGCCGCGCATCTCGCCGGACGGCAACTGGATCGCGTACACGGTGCGGCAGGCGTCGTTCGATGACGACAAGAGCCACGCGCACATCTGGCTGGCGAGCTGGGACGGGACGGAGAACCGGCAGCTGACGTTCAGCAAGGAGAGCGAGTCGACGCCGAAGTGGAGCGCCGACGGGAAGATGCTCGCCTTCATCTCCGGACGCGGAAACGAGGACGAGCTCGATCAGCTCTGGGTCATGAATCGCCAGGGCGGCGAGGCGGAGCGCATCACCGAATTCAAGGGGAGCGTCGTCGACTTCTCCTGGGCACCCGACGGCAAGCGTCTCGCGCTGATCGTCGAGGACGCCGAGCCGAAGGTGGAGAAGGACAAGACGAAGCCGCCGATCGTCATCAACCGCCTGCAGTTCAAGAAGGACAAAGAGGGCTACCTCACCACCAAACGTCAACATCTTTACCTTCTCGATCTCGAGACGAAGAAGAGCGAGATTCTCACACCCGGCACGTACAACGAAGGATTGCCGGCGTTCTCGCCCGACGGCTCGCTGATCGCGTTTGTCAGCAAGCGCCAGGACGACATCGACAAGACGAACGACTGGGACGTCTTCGTCATCGAGCCGAAGGCGGGCGCCACGCCGCGGCGGCTGACCGGCGCGCCGAATGAAGACAACGATCCGGAGACGGAGAGCGAGCTGGCGTGGAGTCCCGACGGGAAGTCGATCGCGTTCATCCAGCACGGCGATCCGAAGCTGCTGTATTACGCGCGGCACCACGTGGCGGTGGTGAAGTTGGATGGCGGGTTAGAGAACCCGCCCCACGTGGATCGCGCGGTGACGCATCCGCACTGGGTCGATGCGAAGAAGCTGACGTATCTCGTCGAGGACGACCGCACGCAGTCACTCGTGCAAACTCCTCACAAAAACTCGACCGTCATCGAGTACGACATGGCGGCCGGTCACACCGTCCTCCTCGAAAGCGACGACGCGCATCCCGCGGAGCTCTTCGCCGCGGACGGCCGCCAGATCACACATCACAACGACGCCTGGCTCGCATCGCACAAGCTCGGCGCCACGCGTCCGATCGAGTTCAAGAGCAAGGACGGGACGGAGATCCACGGCTTCGTCGTCACCCCGCTCGACTTCGACGCCGCGAAAAAATATCCCGCCATCCTGCGCATTCACGGCGGCCCGGTCGGGCAGTTCTCGCACCGCTTCAATTACGAATGGCAGCTCTTCGCCACGAACGGGTACGTCGTCGTGGCGGCGAATCCGCGCGGCTCGTCGGGACGCGGCGAGGCGTTCTCGAAGGCGATCTGGGCGGACTGGGGACATCTCGACGCGCAGGACGTCCTCGCCGCCGTCGACACGATCGTCGCGCGCGGTCTGGCCGATCCGAATCGACTCGGCGTCGGCGGCTGGAGCTACGGCGGCATGCTGACGAACTACGTGATCGCGCAGGATCGCCGCTTCAAGGCCGCGACCAGCGGCGCGTCGATCTCCAACATCCTCGCCGGCTACGGCACCGACGAATACGTCCGCGAGTACGAGCTCGAGCTGGGACGGCCGTGGGAGCATCCGGAGCTCTATGCACGCGTCTCGTTCCCCTTCCTGCACGCCGACCGCATCACCACGCCGACGCTTTTCCTCGCGGGCGACAAAGACTTCAACGTGCCGCTGCTCAACAGCGAGCAAATGTACCAGTCGCTCCGATCGCTCGGGGTTTCAACGGAGCTGATCATCTACCCCGGCCAGTTCCACGGCATCACGAAGCCGAGCTACGTGCGCGATCGCTATCAGCGCTATCTCGACTGGTACGCGAAGTATCTGAAGTGACGGCCGCGTCCCGAATGGCCTGAATGCGGCGCACGAGACTGGGGTGCGAGTAACCCGCCTCGCGATCCCATTGCTCTGGAATGCGGCCAAGCGCGTGCGCTTTGGTCAGCGCGCGGATCAGCACGTCGGGATCGCCGCACAGCTCCGCCGCGCGGACGTCGCAGTGACTCTCATGAGCCCGAAGCCTGCGCTGGCGAAGTACATATCCGGCGAGGATCGCGACGACCCCAGGTGACCGCTGCGAATGGCGTGTCGGAAATGGCCGCCATCAGCGCCCCCAACGTGACGAGCAGGAACGTCGACCATGCCGCCATCCGTCCGCGCTTGCCCGAGAAGTGCTCGAGATGTGCGACCTCGTGCGCGAAGATCGCAGCGGTTTCATCGCCGTCCAGATGACGCAGCAGCGTGCGGCTCAGGAGAATCTTCGGCGTCCTCGGATGCGGCGAGGCGAGCGCATTCGGGAAATGCGCTTTCGGCGTGCCCATCTCCAGGATTTCAGGGTTTCGCACGCGCGATTTCGCCGCGATGTCGTTCAGGCGCGGCAGCAATTCGGGAGAGCTCATCGGTCCCGCTTCGAGTCCCCACAGCATGAGCGCGCGGTATTCGTAGGCCCAGATCAGCATCGCGGCAATCACCCAACCGAAGTTCTGCACGCCGACCGAGCCGACGATCGCCGGCTCGAAGAGCAGCACGATCCAGAAGAGCATCACGCCGAGGGTCAGTCGGACGCGGCTGCGCAGATATTCGCCGAGCGTCCACTCCTCGGCGAACACCGTTTTACGCAGCGGGAACGATCCGAGCCAGACGCAGAGCGCGAAGAGCGGCAGCGTGACCGGCGTCCATCGCCACGCCAGCGCCGCGAGCGCGAGCATCGACAGCATCACGATCCTCGAGATGCGCATGCGGAGACGCCAGAACTTCTCCGTGAATGCCGGATCGTCGGCCTTGCGCAACATGCGTTGGCCGAGGAGATAGATGATCAGGCCAGGAAGCGGCGCGGCGAGAAGCGCGGTGATCATCGCGCGCGCTTCCGCGCGTAGCTTTCGACGGCGAGCTCGAGCCCTTCGCGATCGATGTCGAAGGGCGGATTCGCGAGGAAACGGGCGCGGAACTTGGGGTCGACGTAGAGGCGGGCGAGGGTCTCCTCCACCGGCATGGTGTTGTGGAGTGCGGACGTCTTCGTCCGCACGGTGCGGACGAGACGTCCGCACTCCTCGTGCGCCATCGCCGCGCACGCACGATCGAGCTCCGCGAGCAGCTCATCGAAATGCGGGTACCGCCCATCCCGCTCCAGCACCACCGTCAACGGCTCCTCGCGACGCGACGCAAGCTCGCGCAGCAGCGCGAACACCGGATCGGGGGTCGCATGCAGGTGATCGTCAAGAATGCGTCCGCCGCGCACCAGCCGCCCTCCGGCGAGGTGCACGTACGCGATCGGCAGCTCATCGATCCCGGCGAGAAACTCGCTCGCACTCCAGCCGAAGTTGGTCGCGTTCGCGTGCAGGTTGTGCAGGTCGAGCAGCAGCGGCACGTCGCACGCGGCGATCGCCTCGCAGACGAAATCGAGCTCGCTCATCTCGCTCATCGGCGGATCGATCAGCGTCGCGATGTTCTCGAGGATCGGCGCCGTTCCGACGACCCGCTTCGCCCGCGCGACGTTCGCCCTCAGTCCGTCGATCGTCGCCCGCGTCCGCGGTGGCGCCGCGAGGTGGCCGATCTCGAGGCCGCCCGCTCGCACGAACGCGAGGTGCTCCGACCAGGCGAGCGGCTGCACCGCATCGATCAGCCGCGCGATCTTCACCAGCCTGCGCTCATCGACCGGATGCACCGAGGCGAGGCCGAGCGACGTCCCGTGCAGGATCATCGGCACGGTCGCGCCGAGGAGACGCAGCGCGCGCAGGTCGCGCTCGCGCGCGTCGAGCCAATCCTCGGCGATCACTTCGACCACATCGATGCGATCGAGATTGCGGAAGATCGCCGGCGCGAGCTCGGGGCGCCATCCGAGGCCGGTGCGCGGTTTCTTCAGCCCCCACATCCGCCGCACCCTCCCCCGCATCCGCCGCCGCAACTGCTGCCGCAGGATGACGAGGAGCCGCAACCGCTGCTCGATGACGATGACGACGATGCCTGGGGAAACAGCTGCCGCGTCCAGGCCTGAGTCGTGGCCGGCGCGGCGCTCATGCCGAAGACCGCGACGAGCATCGCCAGCTCCGTCGTCGCTCCATGCAACGGGATGGAGCGGACGCGATCCTTCAATCCCGAGAAGAGCCGCTGCACGTCGTGGATCATCGCTCTCCCCACCGCCGTCTGCCGCGGGAAGGCGACCTTGCGCAGAATGAGGATCGCGACGACCGTGAGAATGATCAGAAACGCGATGTTGGTCCGTCCGCGCGAAAGCGCGATGACGATCTTGATGCTCGATGTCAGGATCAGCACGGCCGCCATCGCCACGAAGAGCGCCATGCGCGCAGCGGTGATGCTCTTATTCGGAAGCAGCCCGAGCTGCTGCAGCTTCATCTCGTACTGATCACATGCATTGCGCACATCGGCGTCGGCGTAGAGATCCGAGGCCTCGCCCGACGTCCTGTACTTCAACAGGATCTTCTGCTCGAGCAGATGCCGCGCATGATCGCCTTTCACGTTGTCGTGCGCCTTGAGCTTCGAGCCCGTCACGCTGAGCAGATCGCGATCAACGAGGGAGATCGCAGCGACACGCGCCGCCTCGGACGCGCCGCCTCGCAGATACGCGATCAGGTACGGATCGGAGACCACCTGGGCCGGATCGATCGCGCCGCCAACGACCGAGCGGTCGAGAAAGCGGCGCGCGATCGAGGTCACGATGAAGATGAAAATGGCGAACACGATGTAGAAGACCAGGAACTGCGGGCCGTAGAAATCGAAGGGATTCACGGCAGCCCCGATGCCCGCTGGTGCATCCACTGCGCGAGTCGCGTGAGGTCGAAGAGGACGCTCGCCGCCATTCCCGGTTCGAGCAACTTCTGTTCGCGAGCCTCGGAGATGTACGGCAGCACGCTGGCGAATTCCGAATCGGCGGCGAGGGTCGCCAGCGCGCTCTTCGGATCGGACGCCGGACGTCCCTCGAGCTCGAGGATCGACGCGGCCGCCGCGCGCAACGGACCGGCGGTATCGGCGATCACCGCCGCCGCCTGCTCTTCGCGCAGGCTCTTCTCGGCGTACGCGTCGCGCAGCCGGAGCGTCAGGTTGAGCAGCACCTGCCGCACGCGTCGCAGCAGCGCGTCGCGCGTGATCGTCAACGTGTTGACCACGTCGTCTCCGATCAGCACGACGTGCCGGCGCCGGATGTCCTCGAACTTGTTCGCGAACGCGTCCGCCGCGGCGGCGAGCTCGCTTTCCAGGACGAACATCGACTGCAGATTGATCGCCGCCTGAGCCGTGCGGACCGGCTCGCGAATGTCGTCGAGCTGCTTCCGCTCCAGCGCACGGAGGACGATCAGGACGTTCACGTCCGAGGTCGGGCGCAGCTTCCCCTCGGCCGCGGAGCCGAAGAGGATCAGCGAACGGAGGTTCTCACCAAACGCCGCGCGTGCCGCGTCGACGAAGAGACCGAGGGCTCGCGAGACTTGCTCGGGAAGCGGCGGCAATGACATTGATGCGGATTAATGTAGCAGGTGTTTCTGCACTTTACCCAGTGCTGTACGCGGAATTGACGCGACCTTTACGTATCGCCGCGGCACCTTGAACGACGCGAGCTGCTCGCGGCAGACGCGCTCGAGCTCCTCCGCGTCGAAGTCGCCGACGAGATATGCGACCGGCACTTCGCCGCGCACGTCGTCCGGGACACCGACGACCGCGGCCTCGGCCACTCCGCGTTGTTCCAGCAGGAGCTCCTCGATCTCGCGCGGATAGATATTGAAGCCGCCGCTGATGATCAGGTCCGACTTGCGCCCGAGGAGCGTGTAGTAGCCGTCGTCCGACACGGTGGCGAGATCGCCGGTGCGGAAGAAACCGTCGGCGGTGAACGGCGAATCGGCGCGGCGCCAGTAGCCGGAGAAGAGCGTCGGCGACTTCACCAGTAGCTCACCGTCCTCGATGCGCGTCGAGACGCCGGGCAGCGGAAAGCCGACGGTTCCGGCGCGGCGCTCGCCGACGTAGGGATTGCTGATGGTCATGAACGTCTCGGTCATGCCGTAGCGCTCGAGGATGGTGTGGCCGAAGAGGTCGCGGAAGCGTTCGAGCACCTGCGGTGGCAGCGGCGCGGAGCCGGAGACGAAGAGGCGCATCGACGTACCGATCGTCCTTGCCGCATCGGGCGGCGTGTCGAGCAGGCGGACATAGACCGTCGGCACGCCGAAGAAGAGCGTCGGCTTGAAGTCGAGCAGCTCATCGGTTGAGGTGCGGTGATCGAAGCGCTCGAGGAGGCGCATCCGGCAGCCGCTCATCAGCCAGCAGTGCAGGCCGTTCCCGAGGGCGTGGATGTGAAAGAGAGGAAGCGGGAGGAGAAAGCGATCGGCGGCCGTGATCTGCCAGGTGGTCAACAGGTTGACGGCATTCGAGGCGAAGTTGTTGTGCGTGAGGACGGCGCCTTTCGACGCGCCGGTCGTGCCTGACGTGTAGATGATCGCCGCGGGCGTGTCGCCGTCGTTCATCACGATCGGGCGCGACGTGTCGTCCGCGTACGGCACGTCGCCGCTGATCACCTCGCGCGGCTCGGCATCGTTGACGATGTGCGCGATCTCACGCTCGCGATAGAGGATGTTGATCGGGACGAAGATCACGCCGAGCTTCACGCAGGCGAGGAAGAGGTCGATCAGCTCGATGCAGTTCGGGAGGTAGACGCCGAGGCGGTCGCCCTTCGCGTATCCGCGCGCGACGAGCGCGTGCGCCACGCGATTGCTTCGGGTTTCGAGCTCGCCGAATGTCCAGGTGCGACCCTGCCACTCCAGCGCGGGCGCGTCGGCGCGCGCGATGAGCGAGTGGTCGAAAAGGTGGAGAAGATTCACTACGAGTGCGCAGCCAGGAACGTCTCGGGCTTGCTGAACACCTTGGCGATGTTCATCCCCTTGCGCACCGCATTGAGCGACACGCGGCGAGTGGCCAGCGCGGCGCCGAGCTGCATGTACGTCTTCAGCTTCCCTTTGTACTGGTAGCGGACGTCGAGCGCGTGACGCCAGAGGCGCGAGTACTCGGCGTAGAACTCGTTCAGCGGGAGCTTGGTCGGCAGCACGGCGTGGACGATGTCGTACATCTCCCAGTCGTACGTCGTCACGTCCATCTTCGCGGTGTTCCAGAGATCGGTGCCGGGGAGCGGCGTGAGGATGGAGAAGCCGCTGTTGTAGGCGCCCATCTCCGAGATCCAGTCGCGGAGGCGGGTGAAGTCTTCGCGGTCCCAGTTCGGATCGACGATGAAATTCGGCGTGAAGCCGACGCCGAGCTCCTTGAGGATCTCGATCGCCTTCACGTTGTTGCACGCCTTGTTCTTCTTGTTCACCGCGGCGAGCCCTTCGTCGGTGACCGACTCGAGCCCGAGGAAGATCGCCAGGCGCCCGCAGTCCTTCCACATCTCGACGAGGTGGGGGAACTTCACGATGATGTCGGTGCGCGTCTGCACGGTGAAGAACTTCTTGATCCCCGACTTCTTGATGAGCCGCGCCATCTCTTCGCCGCGGCGGACGTCCATCCAGAAGATGTCGTCGGTGATGAAGATGTTCGGCGCGTCGATCTGCTTCAGCTCCTCTACCACGCGCTCCGGCGTCTTCTGCCGGAACGTCGCCTCGTGGAACTTCCAGACCGAACAGAAGTTGCAGCGGAACGGGCAGCCGCGGGCCGTTTCCATCAGCGCCAGCGGCTTGTTGAAGTTGATGTAGTAGTGCGGCGCGTACTGCTTGATCAGATGCCGCGCCGGCATCGGATAGCCGTCGAGGTCGGGGCGCGTCGGCGCGTGGCCGGTCGAGATCCACTGATCGTTGTCGTGCAGCAGGAGGCCCGGAACGCTCTTCAGCTCGCGCCCGTCCTTCAGCGCGTTCACCAGCGGCGGCATCACTTCCTCGCCGTCGCCGATGGCAATGACATCGATCGATGGGTCGTGGAACCAGTCCGGATCGCGCGACGCGTCGTGACCGCCGACGACGACGATCGTCCCCGGCATCTCGCGCTTGATCCGCTGCGCGAGTCGCACGGTGCGGTTGCGCTCCGTCGTGAAGTTGCACTGCAGGCCGACGACGTTCGGACCGAACGCGCGGCACTGCGCCATCCCGTTCTCTTCACCGTCGATGCGGAGGTCGATGACTTTGCATTCGTGGCCGTCGCGCTCGAGGCAGGCGGCGACGCAGATGGGACCGAGAGGCTCGACGAAGGTGAGCATCTCCAGGCCGAGGATTCCGCCCACGGGAGGCTTGATGAACGCGACTTTCATTTGTCGCGCAGTCTAATGGTTATTTTTTTCCCGAGGAGATCGGCAGCCCCGCATCACGCCACGCGCCAAGCCCTCCCGCGAGGGCGAACGCGTCACGGATGCCGCCGTGCGCGAGGATCATGTTCGCGTCCGCTGCCGCTTCGTCGTGCGGACAAGTGCAGTAGGTCACGATCGCTTTTCCCTTTGGCAGATACGAGATCTCGCCGTCGATGCGCGCGAGCGGGATGTGCATCGCGCCGGGGATGTGCGCTTCGAGGTAGGCGTCGGCGTCGCGGACGTCGATCAGCGTGATCTCGTTCTTCGCCAGGCGGTCGCGCAGATCGGCCACGCTGATGCGGGGCATGGCCGCTCTCGCGCTCGGATCGGCCTCGGCCGCCGGCGTCGGAACGGTCTGCGTCGCCGCGACCGGAGGAGCGGTGTTACGCGACATCCGCCAGAAGGCGAACCCGAGGAGCGCGGCGACGAGAAGGGCGCCGATGATCAGAGGGGCGGTGCTGAGCTGTTTCTGTTGGACCTTGCTCATGTTCCCCTTCTACCACGAGCTGGTAAGCTGGCCGTATGACGATGAACACCGCGCTCGCTGTCGTTTCCGCACTTTTTCTCAGCGCCTGTTGCAGCACTCCCCCGCCCGTTCCCACCCCCGCCGCGGAAGCGGCGCCCGCCGAGGTCGCCTCCGGTCCGCATCACGGCATCATCATCCCGTCCGCGCCACCGACGGTCCGCTCGAAGACCATCCTCCACGAGCTGGTCAACGGACGTCCCGAAATGGTCATCAACGACTTCACGCCGCAGATGAAGGAAGCCCTTCCCGCTGAGAAACTTGCGGCCGTCTGGGGCGACCTCGTGACGAAGCTCGGGGCGTACCAGAACATGGGTGAGGCGACGCAAACCGAAGAGCAGGGATACAAGGCCGTCTACGTGCCGCTGACCTTCGAAAAAGGGACCCTTCGGGCGAAGCTCGTGTACGACGAGACGAACTACGTGGCGGGATTGTTTTTCGTCCCCTGACGTTTTTGATTGCGTTCCGGAAACGATGCCCGTATTTTGAAGCGACTCGTCACGTAAATAACCCTGTTCGATCGGTCCCGAGAACCCCAGCCAACCGCCCCGTGTTCGTGTGTGTGAGGGAGTGTCGCGGCAAGGCCACGCTTGATCTCCTTCCGATCGTCCCGCCGGAGAGCACATGAACCTGATCCGCCGTATTGCAGTGGTCGCTGTCGTTATTTTTGCTTTTGCGTCCGTGATGCAGGGCGCGGCATTCACACCCGGAAACATCGTTGCGTATCGGGTCGGAGACGGCGCAGCCGCACTCGGGTCGGCAGGCACCGCCGTCTTCCTCGACGAATACACCCCCGCCGGTGTGTTCGTGCAGACGATCGCTCTCCCGACCACCACAGTCGGCGCACAGCGTCGTTTCGTGGGAAGCGGCACCGCGACCAGCGAAGGATTTCTGACGCGCTCGACGGACAATCAGTATCTCGTCCTTGCCGGTTATGACGCGGCTCTCGCAACGGCCGGCATCGCGACCAGCACCTCCGCGGCCGTGCCGCGCGTCATCGCCCGCGTCGACGCAACCGGAACGATCGACACCACCACCGCGCTTACCGACGCGCTCACCGGCGGCAACCCGCGCGGCGCGGCCTCGACCAACGGCACGAACCTCTGGATCTCGGGAACGAGCGGCGGCGGCGGCATCCGCTTCGCCACGCTCGGTTCGACGACGTCGACCGCGCTGGCGGCGACTCCCAACAACCTGCGCAGCGTCGCGATCTCCAACGGACAGCTCTATATCAGCAGCGGCGCCGGCACCATCCGCCTCGGCACCGTCGGAACCGGCACACCGACCACGGCCGGTCAGACCATTGCCACGCTGCCCAGCTTCCCCGCGACTCAGGCGATCAACGGCTATTACTTTGCCGATCTCGATGCCGGCGTTGCGGGCGACGACACGGTTTACGTCGCGGATGAAACCGCCGGCGTCATCGGGAAGTACTGCCTCGTCGGCGGCGTGTGGGTGGCCAAAGGCTCGGCGGCGGCGGCGACCGCGCGCGGCCTGACCGGCAGCACGTCCGGCGGCGTGGTCTCGGTTTACGCGACGGGAGGCGGAGCAGGCACGCCCCTCTTCGCGCTCACCGACAACACCGGCTACAACGTCAACCTCAGCGCGAGCGCGACGACGATCGTCGCGAGCGCCGGAACCAACAAGGCATTCCGCGGCATCGCTCTCGTCCCGGCCGTCGCCGGCAACAACCCTCCCGCGATCACCCCTCCGTCCAATCCGATCACCACCGTCGCGCAGGACGCCGCGCCGTTCACGGTCAACGTCAGCGGCACCGACGACAACAACATCTTCAACTGGTCCGCGACGCCGGGCACCGGCGTGCAGAGCGTCAGCGTCACCGGCGGCCAGGGCACGAATACCGTCACCTACACCGTCACGCTCACCCCGGGCTACAGCGGCACCGCGACCTTCACCGCGACCCTCACCGACAACGTCAACACCCCGGTCAATCAGGCGGTGAACATCACCGTCCTCGCTCCTCCCGCGCAGGTCACTGGACTCGCGGCGGCCGCGGGCACGTCGCACGTCCAGCTGAACTGGACGGCGACCGGCGGCGCGACGTCGTACAACGTCAAGCGCTCCACCACCAGCGGATCGGGATACAGCACGATCAACTCGCCCGCGACCAACAGCTACAACGACACGACTGCCGTCGACGGCACTCCGTACTTCTACGTCGTCAGCGCGGTCGGTGCCGGCGGCGAAGGCGCGAATTCATCCGAGGTCAGTGCCACGCCGATCGCGGCGCCGACCGGACTCGTGGCGACGCCGGGCAACAATCACGTGCAGTTGAACTGGACCGCGGTGGTCGGAGCGACCGGCTACGACGTGCAGCGCTCCACCGTCAGCGGCTCCGGTTACGCCTCGATCGCCACGCCGGCGACGAACAGTCACGACGACGTGACCGCGCTCAACGGCGTGACCTACTTCTACATCGTCAAGGCGACGAATGCGAACGGCCTCAGTCTCGCGAGCAGCGAGGCGAGCGCCACGCCGAACCCGCCGGGCAAGATCGTCGTCAGCCAGGTCTACGGCGGTGGCGGTAACGCCGGCTCGGTCTTCAAGAACGACTTCATCGAGCTCTTCAACTCGGGCGGGACGGCGGTCTCTGTCGCCGGCTGGTCGGTTCAATATGCGGCGGCGACCGGCACGACGTGGCAGGTCACGAACCTCAGCGGTTCGATCGGACCGGGCCAGTACTACCTCGTGCAGGAAGCGGTCGGCGCGGGCGGAACGACGAACCTGCCGACGCCGGATGCCACGGGCGCGATTCCGATGGCTGCCGCGGCAGGCAAGGTTGCCCTCGTCAATGTCACGACAGCACAGACCGGCGCTTGTCCGGCTGGCGCGCAGATCATCGACTTCGTCGGCTTCGGAGCCACGGCCAACTGTTTTGAAGGCGCCGGCCCGACACCGGCACCTTCCAACACGAACTCCGTGTTCCGCGCCGCGGGCGGTTGCCAGGACACGAACGTCAACAGCGCCGATTTCACGGCAGCCGCCGCGGCTCCGCGCAATACGGCGTCGCCGCTGCACAACTGCTTCGTCAACAACCCGCCGGCAATCACGCCGCCGTCGAACCCGATCACGACCGTCGCGCAGGATGCCGCGCCGTTCACCGTCGGCCTCACCGGTAGCGATGACAACAACATCTTCAACTGGTCGGCCGCGCCCGGCGTCGGCGTCCAGTCCGTCAACGTCACGGCAGGCCAGGGAACGGCGAACGTCACCTACACCGTCACGCTCGTTCCCGGCTTCAACGGTGACGCTCAGTTCACGGCGACGCTCACCGACAACGTCAACACGCCGGTCAACCAGCTCGTCCACATCACCGTCACCGCGACGCCGCCGCCCGGCGCGCCGACCGGCCTCATTGCGACCGCCGGCGACTCGCACGTCCAGCTGAACTGGAACACCGTCCCCGGCGCGACGTCGTACAACGTCAAGCGCTCGACCACGAGCGGCTCCGGCTACGTCACGATCAACTCGCCGGCGACGAACAGCTACGACGACACGACCGCCGTCAACGGCACGACCTACTTCTACGTCGTCAGCGCGGTCGGTCCGGGCGGTGAAGGCGCGAACTCCTCCGAGGCCTCCGCCACGCCGACTGCCGTCACGCCGGTTCCGACGGGACTCCTGGCCGTCGTCAGCAGTGGCAACGTCGCACTCAGCTGGAATGTCGTCGGATCGGCGACGTCGTACAACCTCAAACGCGGCACGACGCCGGGCGGTCCGTACTCGACGATCAACTCGCCGGCCGGCACCTCGTACAACGACAGCGCCGTGACGAACGGCACGCGTTACTACTACGTCGTCAGCGCCGTCGCGCCGGTGACGGGCGAGAGCGCGAATTCGGCGGAGCGCCACGCCAAGCCCGACTTCCCCGAGGCCCTCGGCATCGACATCAGCCAGGTGTACGGCGCGGGTGGCAACACCGGCGCGGTCTACACCAACGACTTCATCGAGCTCTTCAACCGCGGCAACTCCGTCGTCAGTCTGAACGGCTGGAGCGTGCAGTACAGCTCCGCCGCGGGCAGCACCTGGACGCCGACCGCCCTCTCCGGCACGATCGCGCCGGGACAGCACTACCTGATCGGCGAAGGTGCGGGAGCCGGCGGCACCACTCCGCTTCCGACGACCGACGCCAGCGGCGGCATCGCCATGAGCGGCACGGCGGGTAAGGTCGTGTTGCTGTCGACCTCCGGCGCGGCGACCGGCACCTGCCCCGCCGGGATCGACTTCGTCGGCTACGGCAGCACCGCCAACTGCTTCGAAGGCAGCGGCCCGACGCCGAACCCGAGCGGCAATACCAACTCCCTGAACCGCCCGAGCAACGGCTGCGTCGACACCAACAACAACGCCGGCGACTTCACCAACGTCGCCGCCAACCCGCGCAACACCGCCTCGGCCCTGACGCCGTGCACCATCACCGCGATCGGTTACGCCAGCCCGAGCGCCGTCGCTTCCGGATCGACCGTCACCCTGCGCGTCGAGCTCCCGCCTGCGACCACCGGCGGCACCGTCACCGTGGACGTCACCTCCATCGGCGGCAGCCCGACGCAGACGATGTTCGACAACGCCACGAACGGCGACGTCACCGCGGGCGACAACATCTTCACCGTCAGCGGAACCGCCACCGCGAGCTCCGGCGTGAAGTCGCTGCCGGTCTCCGCGTCGAACTCGCTGGCCCAGACCGCGAACACCTCGATCCTCCTCACCATCACCCCGCCGCTCGAAACGATCGCTGCGGTGAAGGTCGACACTACACCTGCCGACACGGTCCCCGATCGCCTCGGCCAGGCCGTGCTCGTCCGCGGCGTCGTCACCTCGGTCGACTTCCGCGGCGGCACCGGCATCGAGTACTACATCCAGGACACGACCGGCGGCATCGACGTCTTCAACACGTCCGACCTCGGACCGGCACTGCCGCTCGGCACGAACGTCGAAGTCTCCGGCACGCTGACGCAGTTCAACGGCCTCACGGAGATGACGCCGACCTCGATCACGATTCTGCCCGGCGGCACGCTGCCTCCGGTCACTCCGCAGGTCGTCACGCTCTCGCAGCTCGCCGACGGCGCCGGCGAATCGCTCGAAGGAAAACTCGTCCGCATCAATGACGTCACGTTGAACACGCCGCCCGCGACCTGGGGCTCCAACACGAACTACGTGGCCACTGACGTGAGCGGCAGCGGCACGATCCGCATCGACGGCGACACCGACATCGACGGCACCACGGCGCCGGCCGGCGTCTTCTCCATCATCGGTCTCGTCGGACAGAGCGACGCGTCGAATCCGTTCGACTGCTGCTACCAGCTCCTGCCGCGCAGCACCGCCGACATCATTCCGCGCACCTCGCCCACCGGCTCCGGTGCCTCGAATCCGCCCTCCGTTCCGCCGGGCGGCACCACGCTCCTCACCGTCACCGTGACGCTCGGGCAGAACCCGCCGAGCACCGGCGTCACCGTCGTCGCCGACCTCAGCGCGATCGGCCTCAGCGCATCGCAGACGTTCCTCGACGACGGCCTCAATGGCGACGTCGCGCCGGGCGATCAGATCTTCTCGTACAACGCGACGGTCAACGGCGCCACGTCACTCGGACCGAAGTCGATGCCGTTCCAGGTGTCCGACCTCGAGACGCGCAGCAGCGTGGGCACGATCCCGCTGAACATCCAGTCCGCCTCCGCGCCTCCGACGCCGCTGAACCTCGTCGCCACACCGGGCAACGGACAGGTCGGCCTCACGTGGAGCGCGTCGATCGGCGCCAGCGGCTACAACGTCAAGCGCTCGACGGTCAGCGGCGGTCCGTACACGACCATCGCCCCGAACATCGCGACCACCAATTACACCGACACGACGGTCACGAACAGCATCCATTACTACTACGTCGTCTCCGCGCTCAGCGGCGCGAACGAGAGCGGCGACTCCGCGCAGGCCGACGCCACGCCGAGCGCGCCGCCTCCCAGCGGTCCGCTGGCGAAGGTCTACTTCGTCGACATCGGCCAGGGCGCTTCGACGCTCATCGTCTCGCCGACCGGCAAGTCGATGCTCGTCGACGGCGGTCCGGGCGGATCGGGAACGACCGAGCTCACCACGACCCTCAACACCGCGCTTGGACCGTCGGGCAAGATCGACTACCTCGTGCTGACGCACTACCACGTCGATCACGACGCCGGTCTCACCGACATCATCAACGCCAACCGCGTCTCGCCGACCGCCATCGCCTACGACAACGGCGACGGCCCGAACGTCGTCCCGCCGGTTCCGAGCAACAGCACCGGCACGGCGTACACCGCGTACAAGAACGCGCTGTCGTCGCACTCGATCACGCGCTCGGTGGCCACGCCGGGCACTACGATCGATCTCGGCGGCGGCGTCCGCGCGACCTTCATGGCGGCGGGCGGCGTGCTCGCCAGCGGCGGCCACGTCTGGGTCTCCGGCACCGACCTCAACTCCAGCTCGGTCTCCACGCTCGTCGAGTTCAACAACTTCGACTTTGTGATCTCGGGCGATCTCACCGGCGGCGGCCAGACCACCACGGCGAAGACGCCGGACATCGAGACGTTCGTGGCACAGATGGCGGGCGACGTCGACTTCGTCCAGCTCGATCACCACGGCTCGACCACCGCGAACAGCCGCCGCTTCCTCGGACAGCTGAAGGCCGAGGGCTCGCTGGCGTCCGTCGGCGCGACGAACACCTTCGGTCACCCGAACCGCGAGACCGCGAACAAGTACCTCAACATCCCGGTCACCAGCGGCAACACCTACGGCGGTGAGACCCTCCCGACCCCGGGCAATGGTCCGGTCTTCTACCAGACCGATCCGAGCCCGGCGACCGACAACCGCACTACCGTGCAGGGCTACTCGGGTGCCGACCAGGCGCATGCAGGCCTCGGCACGATCCTGCTGAAGACCGACGGCAACATCAGCTTCACGATGGAATCGCTCGACGACGCCGGCGTGCGCATCTCGCCGAACGCCCACGTCTACGCGCTCGATCCGACCGCCGGCGGTCTGGCCGCCGACTTCCCGCCGACCGTCATTCCGATGGTCACGCCGGTCGTCCCGACGGCGGCCGACACCGTCACCGTCACCGCGCTGGTCAACGACAGCCAGGCGATCACCAGCGTCACGCTCAACTACTCGCTCAACGGCGCGGCGCAGGCCCCGGCCACCATGCCGCCGACCGTCGGCAGCGAATACGCCACCACGATCCCGCCGCAGCCGAACGGCACGCGCGTCGACTACACCGTCACCGCGGTGGCCAACGGACTGACCACCAGCTACAGCGGCGGCTACTTCGCCGGCACGACGCCGATCTCCACGCTCCGTTCGATGACCGCGCTCGGCGAGCCGACGTATCTCGACTATGCCGCGCGCATCTCCGGTCTCGTCACCTCGGGCACGGGCAACTTCTCGAGCTCGAACAACGACGACTACATCACCGACGCTACCGGCGCGCTGAACATCTCCCGCACGGTCGAGCCGACCTCGCCGGCCACGCAGCCGACGGCGACCGGCAACACGTACAACGTCGCCGGCTTCATCAACCAGCTGACCGGCCGTCTCCGCCTCGACGTCACGCCGCCGTTCGACGGCATCGACAAGCCGTGGGCGCTGTCGGGAGGCTCGTTCAACGGCTACTCGATCACCGTCACCGGCTCCGGCGCCGTCACGCCGATCGCCCGCACCATCGCTCAGATCAACGCCGACGGTGAAGGGAACGAAGCGCAGCTCGTGACCATCGCCAACTGCCACGTCGTCAGCGGCAGCATCCCGGGCTCCGGCGGCGTCGACGCGTTCATCGTGATCAACGACGGCACCGCCTCGATCGAGATGAAGATCGACGGCGACAGCGACATCTTCGGCCTCGGCACGCTCCCGGCGACGTTCACCGTCACCGGCATCGTGCAGCAGGACGACTTCCTCCGCCCGTTCAGCACGCGCTACAACATCGCACCGCGCGATCGCACCGACCTCGGCGCGGCCGCCGGCGGACCGTCGCTCATCACCATCGCCGAAGCACGTGAGGACATCGACCCGACGACCAACACCTCGCCCGACGACTACGTCCCGGATCGTCTCGGACAGTCGGTGAAGATCCGCGGCGTCGTGACGTCGGTCGACTTCCGCGGCGCGTCCGGCACCGAGATCTACATCCAGGATCCGACCGGCGGCGTCGACATCTTCTCCACGTCGATCAACACCACGTTCAACATCGGCGACAACCTCGAGGTCATCGGTACGGTCTCGCAGTTCAACGGCCTGACCGAGATCGCGCCGGCGTCGGCGAGCGACATCACCGTCCTCGCGCCGGGCACGCTGCCCGACCCGGTGATGGAAGTCGTCACGCTCTC
>Ga0193696_1000005_pt1 | contig 110744 bp, 94 predicted proteins | sample L3m1metaG_FD_145074 | JGI IMG/M metagenome (GOLD analysis project Ga0193696, IMG submission 145074) | Soil microbial communities from a riparian zone of the East river system, Colorado, United States - L3m1 | ecosystem: Environmental > Terrestrial > Soil > Riparian zone | place: USA: East... | reverse complement strand
GGGAGGACGAAAGAACGTCCAGGACGTAGAACTGATGATGCCGCGCGACCCGTATCGAATGATCGGCATGATTGCTGATCTCGTAGAAGGGGCCGCACTTTCTCAGCTTCAGACCGCTCCTGCGGGCGCATATCCGGAGGTAGACATCCACCACCCGGCTGAGGACCGGTTTGGGCAAGAGCTCCATCGCGAAGCGCTTTGGAGAAAACTCTGGATTCGGCATGGGATCAGGGTAACCGGCAACTGCCAGGCAACCTTTATCGAAACGTGATTCTCTTGTGATCTTTGAACCCCATCTTGCGGACTATCAAAACGCCGCCGGAGGTTTTAAGGACCATGAAAACGAAAACCCTGATCGCCATCGTCGCCGCGCTTGCCGCTCTGGCAGTCGTGGCGAGCTGTTTTGCCCAGCCATCAAAAGGAGGATCCGTGACCACCACCGCATCCAAGCCCTCGGATGAGGAGCTCAAGAAGAAGCTGACGCCGCTTCAGTACGAGGTGACGCAGCACGAAGGGACCGAGCCGCCGTTCCGCAACGATTACTGGGACAACCACGCCGACGGCATCTACGTCGACGTCGTTTCGGGCGAGCCGCTCTTCAGCTCACTCGACAAGTACGAGAGCGGCACCGGCTGGCCGAGCTTCACGAAGCCGCTCGAGCCCGCGAACGTCGTGACGAAGACCGACCGCAAGCTCTTCATGGCGCGCAACGAGGTTCGCTCCAAGCACGCCGACTCGCACCTCGGACATGTCTTCGATGACGGTCCGGCGCCGACCGGCCAGCGCTACTGCATGAACTCCGCGTCGCTCCGCTTCATCCCGGTCGACAAGCTGGAGGCGGAGGGCTACGGCCAGTACAAGAAGCTCTTCGAAGGTAAAAAAAAGTAATGGAGACAGCGACACTAGCGGGCGGCTGCTTCTGGGGCGTCGAGGAGCTGATCCGCAAGATGCCGGGCGTCATCGACACGACTGTCGGCTACACGGGCGGGACTCTGAAGGCCGCGCGGTATGAAGATGTGAAGACCGGCCGCACCGGCCACGCGGAGTCGCTCGAGATCAAATTCGATCCCGATCGCATCAGCTACGAGGAGATCCTCCGCTACTTCTTCCGCCTGCACGACCCGACGACGCCGAACCGTCAGGGCAACGACATCGGCACGCAGTACCGCTCCGCGATCTTCGTGCACGACGACAAGCAGCGCGAGGTCGCCGAGCGCGTGAAGCAGGAAGTGGATGCGTCAGGGAAGTGGACGCGTCCGATCACGACGGAGATCGTCCCGGCGACGGAGTTCTGGCCGGCCGAGGATTACCACCAGGACTATCTGCAGAAGTACCCGAACGGGTACACCTGTCATTACGTGCGGCCGTAGAAGCGCAGCAAATCCCGACTCATCGTGACCGTACCGGCGCGTGGCTTCACGCGCCGGTACGTCGTTTTCAGCAGATCGAGCACCGCCTCTTCATCCAGCTCCGCGACGTGCCGCACATGCTCGTGCCGTTCGAGCGTGAAGTGCTCCGCGAACATCTCCACCGTCCGCTCCACGCGATCGCGCGTCATGCCGCGCAGCTCGACGAGATCGTCCGCGCCGGGGATGGCGATCACCAGCCGCCCGTCGTCGCGCAGCACGCGGCGGAACTCGGCAGGGTTCAAGCGCGCGGTGATCGACGCGACGATGCCGAACGACGCGTCGGCGTACGGCAGGAAGCGATCGGCGTTGGCAACGACCCATTGGCACGACGGATAGCGCTTCGCCGCCGCATCGATCGCCGCGACGGAGATGTCGACGCCGTGCCGCTCCTCGGCGTCGAGCGCGCCGAGGTGATAGCCCTCGCCGCATCCAGCCTCGAGGATCGGACCGGCAATCGGCTGCATGAACGCGACGATCGCGTCGAGCAACGGCTTCGCGAATCCGCGGTCGAGGAACCTGCGCCGCGCCGCGACCGCGTCCGCTGAATCGCCCGGCACGCGCGAGCGCCGATCCTGCGGCTGCAGCAGATTGAGGTAGCCGCTGCGCGCGACGTCGAACGAGTGCCCGCGAGCGCAGACGGCGCGGCGGGTGTCGATCGCGAGCGGCGCGCGGCAATCGCGGACGGTGCAGAGGAGCGTGAGCACCCTACAATCTACACATGCGCCGCCGTCGTCTGGCACTCCTCGTCGCGGCACTGATCGCATTTCTGATCGCGATCGCGGTGCTGTACGAGCTCGGCATGGCGCATCTCGAGCAGAAGCCGCGCACCTTTCTCGAAAGTTTCGAGTGGGCCACCGAGACGCTGAGCACCACCGGCTACGGCTCCGACAATCACTGGAAACATCCGGCGATGGTCGTCCTCGTGATCTTCGTGCAGGTCGCGGGGATGGTGCTGATCCCGCTCATCCTCGCCGGCTTCATCCTGCCGTACCTCGCGGAGCGCTTCGAGCAGCGCGTGCCGCGCGCGGCCGACCGCGGCATGTCCGATCACGTGATCGTCTACCGCTTCGGTCCCGCGGTCGAAACGCTGCTGCAACGACTGGCGACGGCGAACATCCCGACGCTCGTCGTCGACACCGACGAAGCGTCGGTGCGCGGCGTGATGGATCGCGGACTGGCGGTCGTCTTCAGCCCGGTCGAGGAAGACATGCTCGAGGCGTGTCGCGCACCCGCGGCGCGCGCGATCGTCGCCAACGGACGCGATGAAGAAAACGCGGCGCTCATCCTTCGCGCGCGGCAGAGCGGCTTCGCGCGCGAGATCTACACGTTCGTCGAGGACCCGAACCATCGCAAGGCGATGGAGCTCGCCGGCGCGACCGCCGCCTACACGCCGCGGCACATTGTCGCCGCCGCGCTCGCCGCGCATGCCAGCGATCGCATCAGCCCGCGCGTGCCGGGGGTCGAGCAGATCAAGGGAGTGGAGCGGCGCGAGATCCGCGTCACGGCGGCGAGTCCGATCGCGGGGAAGACGCTCGCCGAATCGCGCATCGGCGCGGAGAGCGGTGCAATCGTCGTCGGCATCTGGTGCCGCAGCCGGCTGCTCACGAACTGCGCCGGCGACACGCGTATCGAGCCCGGCTCGGTGCTCGAGCTGATCGGCGACGTCGACGCGCTCGACGCCGCAACGAAGCTGATCGGCAACCGTTACCTGCGGAAAACCGGTCCATACCTGGTGGCCGGCTTCGGCGAGGTCGGACGCAAGGTGCATGAGCTGCTCACCGACGCGGGGGAAGAGGTGCGGGTCATCGATCGCGTCGAAGGTCCGGATGTGTTCGTCGGCGACGTGCTCGATCCGTGGGTGCTCGAGCGTGCCGGGCTGTCGGACTCGCGTGCCGTGATCCTCGCGCTCAACAGCGACGACTCGACGCTCTTCGCGACGGTGATCGCGCGCGATGCGGTTCCCGACGTGACGGTGATCGCCCGCGTCAATCACGCGCGCAACGTGGAGAACATCCATCGCGCCGGCGCCGACTTCGCGCTTTCCATCTCCGACATCTCCGGCGAGATGCTCACCGCCCGTCTCCTCGGGCGCACAAAGCGAGCGCGAGAGGAACATCGGCGCGCTTTCCGCATTGCCGGTGATGCATATGCCGGTCAGCGAATCGATGAGCTCGAATTCCGTACGCGTGACGGCGGTTCTTTATTGGCCATCGAGCGAAACGGAACCACACTCTCGCGCGTCACAAGCGATGTGCGAATCGAACAAGGTGATTCATTGTGGATTTGTAGCACAGAGCGTCACACAGTGGCATGACGTGAACGGCACACCATGGCGTGACAAGCATCATCGTTTCGTGTAGAGTCCCCGCCTTTAATTTCAGTAAGGAGGTCAATTACATGTTCACTCGTAAGAAAGAGACCCGGGTCACCAGCTACAGCGTTACCTTCATCACCGGCGCCATCGTCGGTGCGGCAGTCGCTCTTCTGTTCGCGCCGAAGGCCGGCAAGAAGTTCCAGAAGGACGTGAAGGAGTTCGCCGAGGATTCAGCGGAGAACATCCAGAACTTCGTGAAGAACGTCAAGAAAGCCGTCAACGTGTAGGCACTTCGAGTACGTCGCCGCTGTCGATCTGACCGGTCGGCACGGCGACGTACTTTTTCCCCACCAGCCTCTTGTAGCCGCTGAAGTACGACGGCAATCCCTCTCCGAATTTCGCGTCGCTCTGTAGCTCGTAATGCAGATGCGCCAGAAACGCGTCGCCTGAGAATCCGAGCTCGCCGACTTTCTCTCCCTGTTTCACGCGATCGCCCTTTTTCACCGCGACGCTTCCCTTTTTCATGTGCGCGAGGAGGCTGAGCTCGCCGTTGCCGTGATCGATGATCACGTGGTTGCCGAAGATGACGTAGAGGTTCTTCATGACCTCTTCCATCACCGGCTGAAACGGCTTCGACTTCGTGTTGTCCTCGATGCCGTCGCCCGCTTCCACCACCACGCCCGCGCCCGGCGCATAGAGCGGCGCGCCGAAGCCGTACCAGTCCTCGTTCTTCTCACCGTCGTTGCGGTACATCTTTCCCTGCTCGTCGACGACCACGAAGTCGTACGCGTAGCGCGTAAGGTTCGCCTCGATGTGCAGCGCGGTCGTCATCGCGCCGGTGATGTCGAGCCGGCGGTGATGCGAATAGAAGTCATGGCCGTCGTGCACGAGCACGTGTCCCGGCACCGGCACGATGAGGTTCGTCTTCGTGGCATACGGCTTCGGATGGACGTCGACCGTCTGCGTCGCGCCGCCTTCGAAGCGGAACTTGTAGCGAAGGTGGGAGAGGTCGAGGTCGGGCTCGAATGAATAGAGCGGGTTGAAGACGACGAGCTTTCCCTTCGGCTCGATGAAGCGGTTCGGGATGGTCGTCACGCTGAGGCCGTTCTCGCCGACGCGCCGCTGCGCGATGAGCGTGTCGTTCGCGCCGAGGACGTCGACCTCGACCTCCACGATCTCCAGCTTCTCGCTCGTCGGGTTCTCCAGGACGAAATCGAAGTTGAGCAATTGGTTCGTCTTGCCGTGCTCGATGAGCGGCGTGTGCGGAAGGAGCGAGATCGTGAGCGCGAGCAGCAGATGAGTCATCCGCACTTCTACGCGGCCGCGCGGCGAAAGTTTGTGACAGCGCGGCGCCGCGCCTCGCTGCGATGATCGCGGCAGGCGTAAAGGGACAGCTCGTGATGCCGGAACTGCAGGAGCAACTGATCGCGATCGAACGGAAGCTCTGGTCGAACGACGCGGCGTTCTACGAGGCCGCGCTCGTCGACGACGCGCTGCTCGTCTTCGCGGAGACAGGCGCGATCACGCGAGACGTCGCCGTCTCGGAGATCGAGCGCGAGAATCTCGAGGGGCGGCGGTGGGAAGAGGTCGACTTCGAAGATGTTCGCTGCGTGCGCATCGCGCCGCAGACGGCGTTGCTCGCGTACAGAGTCCGGTCGCGCTGGGCACACGAGGCGTCGGGCACTTCGTCATTCGCCAGCAGCGTCTACGTCGAGCGCGGAGGTGAATGGAAGCTGGCGTTTCATCAGCAGACTCCGACGGCGGTTTCGCCCGACGTCACCGCAATCCGGATGCTCATCGAGAAATGGGCCGCGGCGGTCCGGGCGAAGGATCGCGTCGGCATCCTCGCGCACCACGCGCCCGACATCGTCATGTTCGACGTCCCGCCTCCGCTCGCGTCGAAAGGGATCGAGTCGTACGAGAAGACGTGGAGCGTTTTCTTCGCCTGGGCGCGCGAACCGGTGATGTTCAACATCGAGGAGCTGAACATCACCGCCGGCGACGACGTCGCGTTTGCCACTGCCCTGATGCGCTGCGCCGGCACCGAGGATGGTGAGCTCGAGTTTCGATTGACGGTCGGGCTGCGCAAGATCGATGGACAGTGGCTGATCACGCACGAGCATCATTCGATCCCCGCGGCATGACTCCTCACCACTGCCCCAGCGCGTAGCGCGTCCCTTCCTGGTCCTCGAACATCGCCCACCAGCCGAACGGCATCTTCGCCGGCGGCGCGGGGAACCTGACGCCGCGCTTCGTCAGCTCGCGATGCGTCTGCTCGATGTCGTCGCAGTTGAAGAAGATCGGCGAGTGCGGCAGTTGCTCCGGCACGTCGCGCCGCTCTTCGCCGTTGCGCGGGCTGAGGACCAGGATGTTCGCCTCGTTCGGCGGCGTCACTTCCAGCCAGCGATGTCCCTCGCCGTAGCTCTCGTCGAGCGTCAGCCTGAACCCCATTTTCGTGGTCCAGAACGCCTTCGCCGCCTCCTGGTCGTCGACCGGTACGATGAGTTTCTGCACGCCTGTGATCATTTCGATTTCTCTCCTTTCGACGACGATCATACGAGTCGGGTGGTACACTCACAAGGTCCACTTTGACGCCTATGAACGAGACCACTTCGGAGCTCTTCCTTCGCCTCGACAAACGCGACGCGCTCGGCCTGCGCGCGAATCTCGAGCGCGAGCTGCGCGTGGCGATCCAGAGCGGGCGCCTCGGCACCGGAGCTGCCTTGCCGTCGACGCGCGCGCTGGCGTCCGACCTCGGCATCTCGCGCGGCGTGGTCGTCGAGGCGTACGAGCAGTTGCTCGCCGAGGGGTATCTGCGCGCGCAGCAGGGGTCGGGGACGCGCGTCGCCGCGCGGCAGCAGCAGCGTCCACTCAGAGCGGACGAGACGTCCGCTCCCCTCATTCAGTTCCGATTCGACTTCCGTCCGGGTCTGCCCGACCTCTCGCTCTTCCCGCGACGCGCGTGGCTCGCGTCGACGTGGCGCGCGATGACCGAGGCGCCCGACGCGGCCTTCGATTACCCCGATCCGCGCGGCGCCGAGGAGGCGCGCGTCGCGGTCGCGGCGTACCTCAATCGCGCGCGCGCCACCGTCGCGCATCCCGATCGCATGCTGTTCAGCAACGGCTCGGCGCAGGGCATCACGCTCGTTTGCCGGGCGCTGTTCGATCGCGGCGTGCGCTCGCTCGCGGTCGAGGATCCGGGTCACGCCGATCAGTGCACCGACATCCGTGCCGCCGGCCTGCGCACTCCGCGCATTCCGGTCGACGAGCAGGGCATCCGCGTCGATCGCCTGCGTCGCAGCGATGCGCGCGCGGTGCTCGTCACGCCGGCGCACCAGTACCCGACCGGTGCGGTGCTCTCGGCCGATCGTCGCGCGGAGCTGCTCGAGTGGGCCGCGGAGCGCGATGCGATCGTCATCGAGGACGACTACGACGCGGAGTATCGCTACGACCGCGAGCCGATCGGCGCATTGCAGGGGCTCGCGCCGGAGCGCGTGGTCTACGTCGGCTCGGCGAGCAAGATGCTGTCGCCCGCGCTGCGACTCGGGTGGCTCGTGCTGCCCGCGCATCTCGCGGACGCGGTGGCGCGCGCGAAGCTGCAGATCGATCGTGGCTCGCCCGTGCCGGAGCAACTGGCGTTCGCCGATTTCATCAATCACGGCGAGCTCGATCGCCATCTGCGGAGAACGCGGCCGATCTATCGCCGCCGCCGTGACGCGCTCGTCGCCGCACTGGCGCGTCATCTGCCGAAGCTGCGCATCCACGGCGTCGCCGCGGGACTGCATCTCCTGGTCGAACTGCGCAAAGGGATGGACGAGGCTGCGATCGTCGAAGCGGCGCGGAAGGAATCGATTCGCGTCTACGGCGCCGCGCCGTATCGGGCGAAACCGCACAGCGGCCCGCCCGCGCTGGTCCTCGGTTACGGAGGACTGGAAGAGAACAACATCGGCGATGGCGTGGCGCATCTCGCGCGCGTGCTCTCGCGGAACTGAGACGGCGTGCAGCCGAAGCCGCGGCGGAACGCGTACGTGAAGTGACTGTGGCTGGAGAAGCCGAGGTCGAGCGCGAGCGCGGTGAGATCGTCGGTGTGCGGCAACTCGACCAGCGCGCGCGCCAGCCGCAACTGCGTCAGGTATTGATGCAGCGACGCCCCTTCGGTGCGGCTGAAGAGATCAGTGAGATACGCGGGCGACGCGCCGACCGTGCGGGCGACGTCGGTGAGCAGGACGCGTTTCGACAAATGCGACTGCAGCACTTCCTTCGTCTGCCGGATCAGGCGCGCGGTCGTCGAGCCGGTCGGCCGCTCGCGACGCGCGTCATGCTGAAACGCGGAGCGAAGCAGCTGGAGTACGAGCTCCTCGGCCGCCAGCTCGTCGCGATCCGACGTGCGCGCCCAATGCAGGAAACGCGTGCGGAAGCTCTGCAGCTGCGGATCGGCGCGCCACATGCGGCGGCGGAAGAGCGGGTGATCGAAGAGGCGCCGTCCGTTCACGTGCGCGATCTCGGACAGGACGTCGATGTGCGGCGTGATGATCAGCTCCGCGAAGCCGCGCGTGCGCACGCGGTACGACTCGCCGCCGCGCACGAAGAGCAGTTGATTCGGATCGCCGACGATCTCATCGCCGCCGACGTGCCAGAGAAAGAGTCCGCGATACGGCAGCGCGACCTGGAAGTCGGGACTGAATCCGGAGTCGCCCTGCTCGGGATACGCGTCACCGCGGCGGACGTCTTCGACCAGGCCGATGGAGAGATCGAGGAGCCGGATGCGCGCATCGCTCACGATGTTCGGCGCCGGAAGCGCAGGTCGAACCACTGCTTCCACGTTTTCCCTCCGTCGATCGAGGTCTCCGCCGTCTCGCGGACGCCGGACCCTTCCGGTTTCCAGACCACGCGGTAGAGCGTGTTGACGCCGTTCGCGATTGCGCTGCCCTCGAAGAATAGTCCTTCGCCGCGCTTCGTGCCCTCGATGGTCAGCAACTGACCGCGATTCGTAACCCACGTCTGATGCCACACCTTGCGCGACGCGTCATAGATGCTGAAGCTCTCGCCCTTCAGGCCGGTCGGATCGTCGTATGTCTCGCGCACGACGCAACCGTCGAGCGCGAGCGTGACGACGATGTGCGCCGTCGGCGTCTTGTCATCCGACACGTCGTAGGCATCCCAGTCGCCGAGCCAGAAATCGAACTGGCGATGTTCGGGAGAGTTGCAGGAGGTCGTCATGGTGTTCATCTCGACTTTCGTCCAGGCGATGTCGTGACCTTCGCGGCGATCGACGAAGCCGGTGATCTCGCCCCGCGCGCTCCTCTGAAAAATGCGCCGCGTTCGCGGCTGGCCCGGTTCGAAGAAGACGTCGCGCACTTCCGGCTTCTGCGTGATCGCCTTGCGTCCCGTTCGTTCGGACTGCAGTCCCGAATCGCTGCAGGTGATCTTCAGCTTGATGTCGTCGGTGAGGCGATAGACGCCGTTGTAGCCGCAGAGCGTCTCGCGCTGCAGCGTGATTGCGGGCGGATCGGCGAGGATCGCCAGCACCTGCGTGGCGATGAGCCTCCAGCCGTGTTTCGTCTTCAGCCAGGTGTCGGTCTGGCGGAACCGGCTGTTGAGGATCTGCCCGAAGTAGTCGAGCCGTTCGTTCGAGACGAATGTGGTGACGGCGACGTTGCCGTGCGGCACGACCTTGAAATCGTCGCCGACCTTCAGCGTCCCGATCAGTCCCTTCGGCAGCGGCTTGAGCTCTTCGAGCAGCTTCGCCTTCGTGAAGACCTCGTTCGCTTCCGTGACATAGACGTAGCGGTCGTCGGTGTACTTTTTCCAGACCGCAACGTCGCCCGGCGCAATCGCCGCGAGCATCTCGTTGGTCATCCGCTCGAGCTCCGCTTCGAGCGTTTCGGCGGCGGCGGGTAAGGCGAGAAGGACGATCAGTATCCAGCGCATGGCGAAGAGCTAACAACTTTTCCTCTCATCGGGCTATCACGAACTTTCGGCCGGGATCGAAAGCGCGTGATAGCGGGGCAGGCGGGTGCGGCCGCATATTGGCGGCATGATCAGCGCCGTTTTTCTTGCCGCACTCGTTTTGACCAGTCCCGCGTTTCGCGAAGGGCAGCCGATGCCGGAGAGCACGGTGCTCAACGGACTCGATTGCCGCGGGCCGAATCGCTCTCCCGCGCTGCAGTGGACGAATCCTCCCGCCGGCACGCAGAGCTTCGTCGTGATCCTCGACGATTACGAGGCGCGCATGGGCGACGGCTTCATTCACTGGGCCGTCTACAACATCCCCGGCAGCGCCACCGGACTCTCGGAAAACGCCGGCGCCTCGGAGCCCGATCTTCCGGGCGGCGGCGGACGGCACGCCTGGAACGATTTCCTGAAGCGCGATTACGGCGGGCCGTGCCCACCCGTGGGGCCGCCGCACAAGTACCGCTTCACCGTCTTCGCGCTCGACATGCCGTCGATCGACGACGCCGGCACGCCGATGACGTGGCGGAAGTTGCGCGTGGTCATTCATGGCCACGTCCTCGGCCAGGCATCTCTCACCGGTTTGTACGGAAAGGAAAAATCGATGACCACGGAACAGCAGATCGCCTTGCTCGACACGGAGTATCAGCTCGCGGTGGAAAAGAACGACGTGGCGACGATGGACCGCATCCTGGCCGACGATTTCGTGCTCGTGATCGGCAGCGGAAAATCGTTCACCAGGACGGACCTGCTCGACGACGCACGGAGCGGCCACACCATCTACGAGTATCAGCGCGATACGAACCAGGTCGTGCGCGTGTGGGGCGACACCGCCGTGATCACCGCGCTGCTGTCGGCGAAGGGGACGCAGGAAGGGAAGCCGTTCGCGTACCGCGTCTGGTTCAGCGACACGTACGTGAAGACGGGGAACGGGTGGAAGTACGTGTTCGGGCAGTCGGGCGCGCACCTGCCCGATTAACCCACGCGGAAGCGCGCCACTTCGCTCTCGAAGTCCTTGCCGCTCTGCACGAGGTTCTGCACGGTGCGGTTGAACTCGCGGGCGATCGCGTCGTTCTCCTGCGCGATGTCGAGCATCATGCGCGACGCGTCGGCGATGCGGTCGGTCTCATGCAGTTGCCGTTCGAGCAGATCGCGCATCGCCCGCGCGTCCTCGGCGATCTTCTCCAGCGCCGTGGTGATGCCGCGGCCGGCCTGCGACTGCTCGTCCGTCGCCGTCCTTACCATCGCGGCGATCTCGCGCACGCGGTCCGACTCCTGCGCCAGCATCTGCGTGCCGCGCGCCTGCTCGCGCGTGGCGCGGTTGATCTCCGAGATGTGATCCGACATGCGCGACGTGACCTCGTGCAGATGCCGCGAGGCCTTCGACTGATCGTCGAGCGCGCGGGCGATCTTCGTCGCCATCTCGAACGAGCGCGACGAGCTGCTGACGATCTTCGTCAGCGACGCCGCAGCTTCGTCCGCGAGCTGCACGTTCTCTTCGACGCGCGTCACGCCTTCCTTCATCTTCGACACAGCCTGGCGCGAGCCGCTCTGCACGGCCTTGATGATCTCGTTGATCTCTTTCGTCGAGCCGCGCGTTCGCTCGGCGAGCTCGCGGATCTCGTTCGCCACGACCGTGAATCCGGCGCCGTGCTCGCCCGCCTGCGCGGCGATGATCGCCGCGTTGAGCGCGAGGAGGTTCGTGCGGTTGGTGATCTCTTCGATGACGCTGAGGATCTGCGTGATCGAGCCGACGCTGGCCTGCAGGTCGTCGAGGACGCGCGCGGTGCTGGTGGTGAGGTCCCACGTCAGCGTGATGCCCTGCACCGTCCGTCCCACCGCCGCGCCGCCCGCCTCCGCGTCCTCGCGCACCTGGCGCGAGATGTCGGCGGTCGACATCGCGCTGGAGCGCAGCTCGGCGATCGTCGAATCCATCTCCGCCACGAACGACAGCACTTCGTCGCCAATGCCGGCGAGGACGTCGGTGCGCGTCGACATCTCGTTCATCGACGCGTTCATCTCGGTCGTCGACGACGACGTCTTCTCCACCGACTGGAAGAGATAGTCCATCGAGCGCGCCACTTCCTCCGCCGACGCCTGCAGTTGCAGCGCGCGGCTCGAGGCGTCCTGCGTCAGATCGCTCACGCCGTCGGCGGCCTGCAGCACGCTGCTGATGCCGGCGCGCACGTTCTCGACGGCGAGCGACGCGTTCTCGGTCAGATCGGACTGCTCCTGCGAGCGCTGCAGCAGCGCGTCGGTGCCGCCGGTGATGACGCGCACGCCTTCGGTGATGGTCGTGCCGCTGCCGCCGACGCGCCCGAGGAGGCGGCGGAGCGTGGCGCGCGTCTCGCCGAAGCTGTCAGCGAGCTGACCGATCTCGTCATCGGCGAAGATTCGGCTGCTGGCCTCGAAGTTCCCCTCGGCCATCTCTTTCGCCAGTTCACTGAGCTGGCGGATCGGCTCGCCGACGTCGCGCGCCAGCGTCCAGGCCGCGAGGATGAACGCGAGCATGGTCAGCGCGACGATCACCGACGTGTAGGTCGTGATCTGCAGCGGGATCTTGCTGTACGGCGCCCACGGAATCGACAGGACGAGAATCGAGCCGTTGCGCAGCTCGGCGAAACGGCAGACGTGCGGCGAGATGAACGCGAGGCTGTCGCCGGTGCGGATGCGGCGGATCTCCACGACTTCGTCCGCCGTGAGCGGATCCTTCGTGCTCGCGACGTTGCCGTTCGGATCGATGACGTGCAGCGCGTACTCGTCGGGGATGTAGGCCTTCAGCGTGTCGAGCTCCTTCGCATCGAGTTTCGCCATCAGGTTCGCGCTGTCGTAGAGGCGCTGGTAGCGGTCCGACGACGAGGCGATGGCGAGTCCTTCGAGCGTGGTCGAGACCTTCGACGAGATCAGCTCGATGAGCACAGCCGCGGCGACGAGGAGCGAGCCGATGAAGACGATGGCGATCTTGCGTCCGAGGGAGATGCCGGAGCCGACGTAGCGAACGCTCTTGCCGGGCGGGACGGCGGCGATCAGGAGATGCTTCGATGCAGCGTACGTCCACGCGATCGAGGGGAACGACGCGATCAGGCCGGCGACGAAGAAGTAGCTGAAGCCGAGGCCCGTGCGCATGACGAAAAGCGTGCCGAGGATGGCGAAGACGAGCGTGCCGGCGCCCCAGAGCATCACCGCGATACGCGTCGTGCGGGCCTGCGTTTCGGAGAGCACGCGCGACAGGTCGCCTTGTCCCTCGATCGCTTTCTCCATCGCCGCGAGCTGCGGCCCGAGGAGGAAATACATCGCCGCCGCGCCGCCGCCGTAGAGCAGGAGCAGCAGGACGACGATGATGCCGCCGGCCGATGCGGTGAGCTGCACCACCTGTGCAAGAAAGAGGAAAGCAAGCAGCAGCGCGACCACCGGAGGGAGGAGGAGCCAGAGGAGAAATTTCTTCGTGAGGCTCAAGCGAACGTGAATTATGTCACGCGGTAACATTCGGCGATGCCCGAGCCGGTCGAATGGGTCAGCATCATCGGCGGCCCGATCAAGACGAAAGCGGAGGTGCATCGCGACGGCGACTGGCATGTCGCGGCGCACGTCTGGATCGTCACGCCCGATGGCCGCGTGCTGCTGCAGCGACGTTCAACGGAAAAAGAGAACTGGCCCGGGTACTGGGACACCTCCGCGGCGGGACACGTGTCGGCTGGGGAGACGGCGGCCGAGGCAGCGGTGCGGGAGACGTTCGAAGAGCTCGGTCTGCGCATCGCGCCGGACGAATTGCAGCGCATCGGCGTCGCTCGCGAGCAGTACGTCCTGCGCGACGGGACCTACATCGACAACGAAGAGCACGAGATCTTCCTGGTGGAGCGCGAGGTCGATCCGTCAGCGCTGACGTTGCAGCCGGGCGAGGTGGATGACGTGCAGCTCGTGGAGCTCGACGCGCTGTCGAAGGTCACGCCATTGGTGCCGCACGACCTCGAGTACCGGCTGCTGCGCGACGCTATCGCCGCACGTACCCGGTGAGGAGCTTCATCAGTAGCGCGAACATCTCTTCCTTCTCCTCGCTCTTCGTCCAGGGGCCGTCGCAATCGATGGCCTGCGCGAGGTGGAAGGCGCGGGTGAGGCTGGCGCGCTGATGGCGGAGGAGCACGAGTCGTTGCAGCTGCGGAGCGCGCGGCGCGATCGGGAATGAGCTGGCGGTGATGGTCAGGTCCTGCCGCCTGCGATCGAAGCTCTGAAACTTCGCCAGCAGCACGTTGTACACGCCCTCGGCATCCTTCGTCGGCGCGAAGCATCCTTCCATCAGCGCCGCCGCGAAGAGGTACTCGAGCCCCGGCTGCTCGCGCGTCTCGAGGTACTGGCGGAGCGATTCGGCGGTCTGCATCACTTCGAACTTCACGTTCGAGTTCAGCATCGTGCGGTGAACGATCGCGCGGAAGAATTCGAGCGGTCCCGAGCAGGTGCGGCCAACGCTGGGGATCGATTCGGCTGCGGACACAAGGGGATTCTAAGAACAGGCTACGCAAGGAGGCGTCAGGGCTGCGCAAGGGGAACGTGAAAGGAGTTGGCCGTTGGCCGTTGGCAGGAGAGGGTTGCGGCTACTGCCAACGGCCAACTGTCAACGGCCCACTGCCACCTGCGCCACCACTTCGTTTCCACACCCGCGGTACTCCAGCGAATCGAACGACATCGTCCGGGCGATGACGATGCCGCGGCCGTGGTTGTCGAAGGCGCGGCTCGGCTCGATGTCGATGAAACGCCGCCAGTCGAAGCCGCAGCCCTCGTCGCGCACGGTGAATAGCACGGAGCCGTTCTCACGCTTCATGTGCACGTCGACGCGTTTCGTCGCATTCTCCGGAAGCGAGAGGCGGCGCTCGATCTCCGACTGCCACTGGCCCGCCGCGTTGAGCTGCGATTTCTCGTCGTAGGTGATGCCGAGGTTTCCATGCTCGACGGCATTGACGAGGATCTCGGTTAGGGCGATGGCCGTCGACATCGGATCGGGGCAGGCGTTGGCGAGCACCATGCCGAGGTCGCGCGCTTCCTCGACGGTCTGAATCGAGAACGACGCTTCGCGGATGAGCGTGAGGCAGCGCAGTCCGCGCTCGAGGCGCTCCTTGAGATGACGGTAGTCGTACGAGTCGCGCACCGCGGTCTCGACGACGGTGAGCAGCATTTCGACGTCGTACGGCTTGGTCAGGTAGTAGTACGCGCCGGCGCGGATCCCTTCGACCATCTCGTCGCGGCGCGCCGAGGCGGTCTGCAGGATGACCGGGATGGTGCGCAGCCGCGGGTTTTCCTTGATGTGCCCGAGGAGCTCCAGGCCGTTCATGTTCGGCATGATCCGGTCGGTGAGCACGGCGTCGTAGCGCAGCGGATCGGCCTCCAGCTTCGGCAGCGCTTCCGTGCCGTCGTTCGCGAACTCCGTCTGATATCCGCGGCTGGAGAGGTACTCCTTCAAAAGTTGCTGGTCGAAAAGGTTGTCTTCAACCACGAGCACTCGTGTCGACTCAGGCGTCATGATGTTTTGATGTGGCGCGATTTTACGCCTAACGCCGCGGCATGACGATCGACGGCGCTCTGGATCAGCGCGACGTCGAAGTCGGACTCCAGCCAGAGCTTCCGCACCTTCAGCGTTCCGCGATCGACGTGCGCGTCGATGCGGCCGATCAACCGGTCGCGATGGAGCAGCGGGCAGACGTACCAGCCCCAGATGCGCTGTTTCGCCGGTTTGTAGACCTCCCACACGTATTCGAAGTCGAAGACGTGGCGCACGAGGTTGCGGTCCCACAGCAGCGGATCGAGCGGCCCGAGGATGCGGACGCGATCGTCGAAGCGGATCCGTTTCTGGGCGAGGAATTCGGGCGTCGTGAGGTAGCGCCTCGATGAGCCTTCGATCTGCACGACTTCGAATCCCTCGGCCACCGTCTTCTTGCCGGGCGCGTAGAGTCCCGAGGCGATGACGTGCTCGCGCAACGACCACGGCTCGAACGGTTCGTTTGGCTTCGCGATCTTCCCGAACGTTCGCTCCGGCGTGTCGTAGAGCTTCGAGCCGTTTTCCGTGCGGCCTGCGACCACGATGTCGCAGCGTGTCCAGAGAATCTCCAGCGCCATCGTGGTCGTCTTTGCCGTGCCCATCCACCCGGCCCAGTCGATCGGCGTGACGGAGCCGTGGTCGGTCAGCTCGCGCGCGGTGACCGGACCGCGCTCGCGGATCTCGTCGAAGACCGCCTGCACGAGCTTCGGCGGGATCCGCTCCTCGCGCTCCTCGTGCCGCCACCAGCGTGTCTGCGCGCGATGCCCCTGCTCGCGATACTGCGCAAACGACGAGACGGGAAGGATGCAGCGCTCCTTGAAGAAATGCTCGAACGCATGCCGCGGAAAAAGCTTCTTCCAGACGTCGCCGTGCTTCGCCCCGTCGACGCGCGCCAGGACCACGAGGTCGGCATTCGTGCCGATGACGTCGAGCGGATCGAGCTGGATGCAGCGCAGGCGGGTGAGGACCTCGCGCACGCTGCGCAGCGGGCGATTGAGCGCGAGGTGCGCGACGAGGAGGCGGCGCGCGTCGGATTTCGCGAGCGTGATCACTGCGACGATTATTGCTCGCAGGGGGTGCCCCTCATCCGCCCTTCGGGCACCTTCTCCCGCCGGGAGAAGGCGTGTTAGGCAGACCTTCTCCCCGTGGGAGAAGGTGGCCGAAGGCCGGATGAGGGGCCGCCCTCACTTCGTGTACACGGTCACCTCAGCCGACGCCCCCGCCGCGATCCGATCGCTCGCCGGACCATTCCACGAGACCCGCACCGGCACGCGCTGCACGACCTTCACGTAATTGCCCGACGCGTTATCCGGCGGGAGCAGCGAGAAGCTCGCGCCGGTGCCGCCGGAGAGGCTCTCTACTTTGCCTTCGAACTCCTGGCCGAAGGCGTCGATCTTGATCGACGCTCGTTGGCCGGGGCGCATCGACTTCACCTGCGTCTCCTTGAAGTTCGCGATGACATACGTCCGCAGCGGGACGAGCTGCACGATCGGCGTGCCGGGCGCGACGAGTCCTCCGGGATGTACCGAGAGCCTCGACGCGATGCCATCTGCCGGCGCGGTGATCTTCGTGTACGACAGGTTGAGCTGCGCCGCCTGCAATGCTGCGCGCGCGCTGTTGACCTTCGCGTGCGCCAGCGCCGCGGTTGCGCGCGCGGCGGCGACCTGCGCCGACACCGGTGCGCTCTGCTCCAGCTTTCCCTGCGCCTGCACGACGTTCGCCTCCGCTGCCTGCCGCGCGTTCTGCGCCGACGCCAGCTTCGCGCGCGCCGACGTCACATCCGCCTGCGCCGCTTCGTTCGCCGCACGCGCGGCGTCGACCTGCGCGCGCGAGATATCGCCCTTTCCTCCGAGCTCCTCGGCGCGCTTCCAGTCCGCCGCCGCCTTCGCCGCATTCGCTTCCGCGCGCGCCACGCCGGCCCGCGTGTCGTTCACGACCTCGGCCGACGTGCCGACGCTCTGCTGCATGCTCTGCACGGCGCCGCGCGCGGCGGTCAGTCCGCCGGTCGCACTCGCCGCAGTCACCTGCGCCTGCGCGTCGGCCTGCTGCGCCTGCGCGATCGCGGTGTCGAGATCGCCCTGCGCCTGCGCCAGCTTCACCTGCAGATCGCCCGGGTCGAGCTCCGCGACCAGCTCGCCGCGATGCACCTGCTGGTTCTCCGCGACATGCACGGCGATCACCTGCCCCGGGATGCGCGGTCCGACCGGCACGATGTCGGCCGCGACCTGCGCGTCGTCGGTCGATTCGTGTCCGCGCGTGAGCAGCGCGAAGATGCCGTAGAGGACGAGCACTGCGACGACCACGCCGCCGAGAATCAAATAGAGGCGCTTCGCGCGGCCCGCGCTCAGCACCGGTGTCTTTTCGTTGTCAGCCATTTACATCTCCAGATGCACTTCGATCTTTTCGTGTGTCTTCGGCGCGCGCAGCAGGAAGACCAGCGGCAGCACGGCGAGGAACGAGATTCCGGCGAGGTAGAAGAGTTTTTCGAATGCCAGGACCATCGCCTGCTGCCGGACGATCAGGTCGATCATCCGCAGCGGCAGCCTGGTCGCCGCGAGCGCGAGATTTCCCGGCGCGATGTGACGCAGCATGTCGGCGCGCGCCTCCGTCGTGGAGCGCGTCAGCAGCGTGGCGAAGATCGCCAGTCCGATCGAGCCGCCGACCTGGCGCAGCAGCGAATTGAGTCCCGTCGCGTCGGCGAGCCTGTGCCGCGGGATCGAGCTGAGGGCGAGCGTGGTCAGCGGGATGAATAGACAGCTGAACGCGATGCCCTGGATGATCAACACGTTGACCACTCCGCGCGCACTGGTGTTCAGCGTGTAGTGACCCATCAGCCACGCCGACCAGCCGAACATCAGGATGCCGAAGCCGATGACGAGGCGCGGCGAGACCTTGTTGTAGATCCGGCCGACGATCGGCATGACCACGATCATGGTCAGCGATCGCGGCATCATCGCCAGGCCGGCCTGCGTCGCGGTGAAGCCGAGCATCAGCTGCATGAAGAGCGGCAGCAGGAACGTGACGGCCATCAGCATGGCGAACATCACCGCGCCGACGAGCGTGCCGGAGAGGAAAACGACGTCGCGGAAGAGCGAGAAGTCGGCCGCCGGCATCGGCGCGGAGAGCTCGCGGATGACCAGCGCGGCGATGGCGACGACCGCCACCAGGGCCAGCGCCGAGATCAGCGGCGACGCGAACCAGTCCTTCCCGTTCCCTTCCTCCAGCACGTACTGCAGCGTGCCGAGGCCGCAGAAGAGGAGGGCGATGCCGGCCCAGTCCATATTCTTTTTCTGACGTTCGGCCATGGCGTGATTCGAGGCCTTCACGTCTTCCGGCTCATGCACGAAGCGCGTGACCATCAGCAGCGAGACGATGCAGACCGGGATGTTGATGTAGAAGATCCACTCCCACGAGTAGTTGTCGACGATGTAGCCGCCGAGGCTCGGACCGAATGCCGGACCGAGGACCACGGCCATGCCGAAGACCGCCATCGCCATCCCCTGCTCCTGCGGCGGGAACGTCTGGCGGAGGATCGCCTGCTCCGTCGGCTGCAACGCGCCCGCTCCGAATCCCTGCAGGATGCGGAAGAGGACGAGCATCGGCAGCGTGTGCGCCATGCCGCAGAGCGCGGAGCCGAGGCCGAAGAGGACGAGCGAGATGAGATAGACGCGCTTCTGTCCGAACATGCGCGCCAGGAATCCGGTCAGCGGCATGACCATGACCGTCGCCATCACGAAGCCGGTGGTGACCCACGCGATCTGTTCGACCGTCGCGCCGAGCGCGCTCTGCAGATGCGGCACCGCGACGTTTACGATCGACGCGTCGATCGCGCCCATCAGCGTGCCGAAGGTGACGGAGAGCGTGACCAGCCATTTGTTGACGGGCTTGGGTGCGGCGCTGCTCATTGCTTGATGAGCGCTCCCATCGCACGCTGCACTTCGATCCACGCTGCCGCCCCATCGGCGCGCGCCGCGATCAGGTCTTCATGCGCCTGCCGGTACGTGTCCTCGGCGCGATCGACTTCCACCGGCGAGCCGTAGCCGGCGGTGCGGCGGTCGCGCGCGATCTGCAGCGCGTCCTCGGCCACCTTCACGTTCTCCGCCGCGACGTCGACGCGTGCCTGCGCGTTCTGCATCGAAAGGATCGACGTCCGCACCTGCTGCTCGACGTCGGCCTCGGCGCTCGTGCGCCGGATGTGCGCGTCCTCGAGCTCCAGCTTCGCCCGCTCGACGTTCGCGCGGATCTCGGTGCGGAACAGCGGCACCGAGGCGACCGCCGCGATCGTGCGTGAGGAGTGCATGTCGTTCGTCTTGTTGCCCGAGAAGTCGCCCTGAAAATCGAGCGCAACCGCGGGGAGATAGCGCGATCGCGCCGCACGCAGCCCGAGCTCCGCCGCTTTCTCCTGCGCCGCGAGCTGCTTGATCTCGGGACGCCGCTCGTGCGCGGACGCGATCGCGCTGTCGGTCGCGGGAGGGGCGGGAGCGGTCAGGGCGTCGGTGAGCACGAGGTCCGAGGCCTGGTTCTCGCCGATCGCGCGGAGCAATGCGATCTGCGCCGACTGCCGGTCGTTCTGCGCGGAGAGCAACGCCGATCGCGCACGCGCAAGCTGCACGTTGGCCTGCGCGACGTCGAGGCGCGTGCCGGTGCCGGCCTCGAATTCATCAGTCGAAACTCTTGCCAGTTGCTGGAACAGCTTCACGTCCGCCTCGCGCGACGCGACCTGTGCGTCGGCGCGCTGCACGAGGACGTAGAGGCGTCCGGTCGCGGCGGCGAGCTCGTTCTCCGTCTGCTGCACGGCGAAGTGGCCGGCGTCCGCGCCGGCGCGCAGCGCCTGGTAGTGGCGGAGCGCGGCGAGGTTGAAGATCTGCGCCGCCGCGACGATCTGGCCGTCGATGACGTTGAACGGTCCGATCACCGGTGGCAGGCCGGGGAGCGAGAAGCCGAAGGTCGCGAGGTTGATCGAGTTGCTCGAGCGGATCAGCTTCGCGTCGCCCTGCGGCAGGAGCGCGTTGAACGCTTCGTTCTGCGAGATCCGGGCGCGTTCTTCGGCGCTGCGCGCGAGCTCCGCGATGGCGGAGTGCCGGACGGCGCGGGCGATCGCGTCATTGAGCCCCAGTTCAACGGTTTCCGACCGAGCGGTCGGTATGAATGCGAGGAGAGCGGCAACGCCGCAAGAGATGAGCTTGCTATTCATTTCAATTCACTTGTTCGTGATCTTCCGGAAGAGTGCCAGCAGCCGCCGGCGCTCGGCGGGATCGAGAGGCTCGAGCATGCCGCGCCCGAGGTTGATGCGGTCTTCGGTGTAGGCACCGTGGAGGTTGCGGCCGCGTCTGGTGAGCGTGACGTTGACGGTGCGGCGGTCGTCGTCCGGACGCGTCCGCTCCGCCAGGCCGCGCTCGACGAGGCGGTCGACCACGCCCGTCGCGCTGCTGCATGCGATGCCGAGACCCGAGGTCAGCTCCGACATCGTGACACGCCCGTTCGCGAGCACGCGAAGGATGGCCAGCTCGCTGCGACTGAGCTCCGAGGTCTTCTGCGGAAGGAGGAAGCGCTGGACGAGCGATTCGAGGTGCGAGACGAGCTCGGTAGCGAGGTCCGCGATTTCTTCGGCTTCCGAATATTTCGGCATCCGAAATAATGGTAACACAGCCCAATCCAACTCCCTCGCCCCGCTTGCGGGGAGAGGGTGCCCGAAGGGCGGGTGAGGGGTCGTGCCACTGGCAATTGAGGAGCCCCCTCATCCGCCTGCGGCACCTTCTCCCCCGCGCGGCGGGGGAGAAGGGGTTAGTTGTTCATGTCCTTCCCCGCCTCCAGCTTCTTGATCCCTTCCGCCAGCGCGTTCTTGTTCATCTCGTCCGGCGCTTGCGTCAGAGCCAGCTTCGCGTACTTCAGCGCCTCCTCGTAATGCCCGAGGGCGGAGTTGCCGCGCGCGAGGCCGACATTCACCGGCCATTCGTTCGGGTGGCGTTTGGCGTTGAGTTGCCACACCGCCATCGCCTCTTCTTTCTTTCCTCTGGCCAGGAGCTGGCGGCCGAACTGGTGGAGGTCGAAGACCGTCGCGGTCGGGTGATTGAACGCCGTTTCGCGCGTCTTCTTCGCGTCTGCATCCAGGCCGTTTGCCTCCTGCAGGTCGGCGAGCGTGGAGAGCGTGCTGAAGTTCGTGTTGCCGGGGAAGCGCGGACTCGCGGCGACTTTCGCCCACTCCAGTCCTTCCTTCGCGTCCTTGTGCTCCAGCGCGAAGCGGGCGGCGGCTACAAAGTTCTGCCACTCGAAGCCCTTCTCGCCGCGCAGGTCGCTGCGCATCGCGGCGAGATAGAGATCGTTGATGTTCTCGACGCTGATGGTGAACGGCACCTGCAGCTCTTCCCACTTCAGCGCGACCGTCGCCTTGTCGAGCTGGCGATCGGGAAATTCGTAGGTCAGGAACTCGTGGTACTCGCTCTTCGCCGGTTTCGCCGTGACCCGCAACTGATCCTCGGACGGGTCATAGAAGAAGCTCCCCCACGACCTGTTGTTCTTCGAGAAGACCACGGTCCACTCGTTCTCCCCCGGGATCATGTGCAGTCCGTACGAGCCGGCGGGGAGCGTCTTTCCCTCGATCTTCACGTCATGCGAGACGGTGAAGACGGTGTTCTCGTTCGCGCCGGCGCGCCACGGGCATTCCTTGCACGTGCCGAATCCGAGGTCGACCAGTCCGTAGGGAACGAGCTTCCCCCAGATCTTGCCGCGGCGGTCTTCGCCGGTGTGCGGGTTATGGACTTTCGGGCTGCTGTAATCGATCGTCACCTTCACCAGGCCGAGCTGCTGCGTCACCGACGCGCGCTGATTCGCGCCGTCGGGCGGCATGGTCAGTTGCGCCGCGGCGCCGAACGTGACGAGACAAAGAATCGTGATGAGCGAGCACTGTTTCCCCATGGGACGGATGGTAGCGCGGCGCTCACATGAGGCGGTTAACGATCGACAACATCAAAGTGCCGAATCGCCCGCGGGGCGCGGATTGTAAGATGCGCGACGCATGGCCGACGCCCTTCCTCCTCATCCGCCGCTCCCGCAGTACTACCCGGCCGCCGAACGCCGCGAGGAGTTCGTCCGCCAGATCTTCGACGAGACCGCCGAGTGGTACGACTCGATCATCGGCATGCTCTCGTTCGGGTCGGGCAACCGCTACCGCTACAAGGCGCTCGAGCGCGCCGGCCTGAACGCGCGGACGAAAGTCCTCGACTGCGCGACCGGCACCGGCGTCGTCGCGCGCGCCGCGCTGCGCGTCACGAAGAACGTCATCGGACTCGACCCGAGCATCGGCATGCTCGTCGCCGGACGCCGAGTCGCAAAGTTCGACGAAGTTCAGGCGAAAGCGGAGCGCCTCCCGTTCGCCGATGAGTCGTTCGATCTGCTGACCGTCGGCTACGCAATGCGCCACTTCGCCGACCTTCGCGCGACGTTCGCCGAATATCGCCGCGTGCTCCGTCCCGGCGGCAAGGTGCTGATCATGGAGATCACGCCGCCTCCCTCGAAACTCGGCCGCGCCATGCTCAGCTTCTACCTCGGGCGCGTGATCCCGTTCCTCACGCGCCTCCGCACCCGCAACGCCGACGCCGCGAAACTGATGCGCTACTTCTGGGACACCATCGACGCCTGCGTGCCGCCGGAGTCGATCCTCGCCGCGCTGCGCGACGTCGGCTTCACCGAGGCGAAGCGGCATATCGAGGTGGGAGTGTTCAGCGAATACACCGCGGTGAAATGAAGCGGCTTCTTTACTTCCACGGCTTCGCCTCCTCCCCCGCGAGCGCGAAGATCGCCGCGATCCGGCCGATGCTCGAGCCGGACATCGAGTTGATCGCACCCGACCTCAACGTCCCCTCCTTCGAGCAACTCGACTGGCACGCGATCATCGAGCACGCTTCGCAATTCGTGGCGAACGCCGATGCGATCGCCGGCAGTTCCATGGGCGCACTCGTCGCCCTCGTCGCCCTCAGCAGGGCCACCCCCGACATCCCGCTCCTCCTCATCGCCCCCGCCCTCGGCATCGCCGACCGCTGGCGCACGCCCGACGGCGATCCGATCCTCGTCTTCAATCACGCCCGGAAAACCGAGGTGCCGATCCACCGGAAGTTTTTCGAGCAGATGTTCGATGTGCGCGTCGACAGTGAGCCGCCGCCGTCGCATGTGACGGTGATCATGGGACGCAACGACGAGAGCGTTCCGTTCGAGCTCGTGGAGAAGACGTGGCGGTCATGGGAGCCGCATCTCGTGCCGGGATCGAAGTTCATCGAGATCCCGGACGGCGACCACGGACTCACCGCCCACGCGGAGTTGATCACCCGCGAAATCCGAGTGATGATGCGATAACTCTCGCTCCCCGGAACGACGCACAAAAAGGAGATGTAATGCCCGCCACGGACACCTCGCCCGACACGATCGACGAGGCGCAGCAGGTGACGATCACCGCGACGTCCACCTCCGATCCGTCACAGAGCGGGACGGCGATCGTCAACCTCTTGACCACCGACGCCACGATCGCCATCCAGTTCAACTCGACGCCCGAGCCATGTCCCGCCGGGCATTACGCGCTGTTCGGCGCCAGTTCCGACGTGATCGAGAGTTTCACCTGGGCGTCGTACCCGCCCGGATTCGGCAGCATCGTGCCGACGTCGGCGAACGGATCGACCGCGACGTACTACGCGCCGCAGTCGCCGTCGACCATCTCCCCACAAGGCGTGCAGGTCACGATCTGCGCTTACGGCAGCAACGGCTCGACGGTGGGGATGGGGTCGATCAACCTGTTTGTAGTGCCGTAGCCCGCGGCGCAATTGCGTCGAATTACCGCCTGATTCGACATTTCCTTCACGCCATCCCACAATAATGGTGCTTCAGGCTCCCAAATTATGTTGCTCGATCGCGGCGCGTACGTCTTTTCGCCGTACGCAATCCCGACTGCCGTTACCACGGCGCTGATGCTCCTGTTTGGAGTCGCAGTGCTGATGAGGCGCATGTCTCGTGTCAGCGCCGCATTCTTCAGCCTCACCCTCTTCGCCTCGGTGTGGCTTTTCGCCTTCACCTTCATGTACTCGGCGCGCGACTCCCAGCACGCGCTCTTCTGGGCCCGCATCGCCTACTTCGGCGTGCCGTTCCTCGCGCCGGCGATCTATCAATTCACAGTCGAGATGCTGCGGATCATGCGGCTGCGCCGCGTCGCCGTCGTCATCGGATGGATCCTCGGCGCCATCTTCTCCGCCACCGCGATCCTCACCGACGCACTCGTCACCGGCGTCACGCATTACTGGTGGGGCTTCTATCCGCGTTACGCGATCGCGGTCAGTATCCCGTTTCTCACTTTCTTCTTCGGCTACCTCATCGCCGCGCTCGTCGAGTTCGTGCTCCTCTTCCCGAAAGCGCGCGGCGTGGAGCGGACGCGCATCCGCCTGCTGATCATCAGCTTCGGCATCGCCTACCTGGGCTGCGTCGATTACCTGCCGAAATACGGCCTGCCGGTCTATCCCTTCGGCTACATCCCGCTGCTCGCGTTCGCCGCCGTCGTCGCGCACATCTTCTGGAAATACGACCTCGTGCCGATCACGCCGTCGCTCGCGTCGCGCGAGATCCTCAGCACGATCGCCGACGCGCTGTTCGTCTGCGACCGCGAAGGCACGATTCAGTTCGCGAACGAAGCGGTGCGCCGCCTCCTCGGATACGAGCCGTCCGATCTCATCGGCCTGCCGATCGATCACATCCTCGTGCTGCGCAATGACGACGGCTCGCTCGTGCGCCGCAAGACGATGCGCAGCGAGGAGCGCGTCTTCCTCGCCGCGAGCGGCGAGAAGATCGACATGAACCTCACCATCGCGCCGGTCGTCCACGGCGGCGAGGCGGCGGGGGCGGTCGTCATCGGCCGCGACGTGCGCGAGCGCAAGCGCGCGGAGAGCGAAGTGCGCCGCGTCCTGACGTTGCTGCATTCGACCATCGAGTCGACCGCCGACGGCATCCTCGTGGTCGGCGACGGCAACCGCGTCCTCACCTACAACCAGCGCTTCCTCGACATGTGGCGCATCCCGCGCGAGGTCATGGACGCCGGCGGCAATCGCGACACGATGAAGTTCGTCCTCGACCAGCTCACGTACCCCGACGACTTCGTCCGCATCATCGAATCGCTCTACGCGCAGCCGCAGGCGGAGAGCTTCGACCTGATCGAATTCAAGGACGGCCGCCGCTTCGAGCGCTACTCCATCGGCCGCGACGTCGAGGGGACCGACGTCCGCGTCTGGAGCTTCCGCGACATCACGTCGCGCTTCCAGGCCGAGCAACTGCTGCGCGATTCGGAGCTGCGCTATCGCCTGCTGTTCGAGCAGAACGCCGCGGGTGTTTGTGTCACGACGCAGGCGGGAGAGATTCTCGACTGCAACATCACGTTCGCCACGATGCTCGGCTACGCCCGTCCCGACCTGATCGGGATGAACATGGGCGATCTCTACGTGAGACGCAACGAGCGCGACGAGCTGGCGTTGCTGCTCGCCGACTGCCGCGCGCTCAACAGCGTGGAGATCGAGCTGCGGCGCAGCGACGGCACGACCGGGTGGGTGCTGAAGAATCTGATGGTCGTCGGCGACAGCGCCGACGCGAACATCCACGCCACGCTCGTCGACATCAGCGACCGCAAGCGGGCCGAGGAACAGATCGAGTTCCACGCGTACCACGACGTGCTGACCGGACTGCCGAACCGCAAGCTCTTCACCGATCGCCTCGGGCAGTCCCTCAATCGCTCGCGGCGCTCGAATCGTCCGGTCGCGGTGATGTTCGTCGACCTCGATCACTTCAAGACGATCAACGACACCCTCGGACACACCGCGGGCGACGAGCTGCTGCTCGAGATGTCGCGGCGTTTGAGGGAGTGCATCCGCGACGACGACACCGTCGCGCGCATCGGCGGCGACGAGTTCACCATCATCCTCTCCGACCTCCGCCAGCCCGAGGACGCGGCCGCTGTGGCGCAGAAGATCCTGGAGACGGTGCAGATCCCGCTCTCGATCAGCGGCATGCCGATCGAAGTCACGGCCAGCATCGGCATCGCGCTGTTCCCCGTCGACGGCGGCGATCCGGAGTCGCTGCTGCGCAACGCCGACAGCGCGATGTATCGGGCGAAGGAATCGGGCCGCAACAATTTCCAGCTCTGCACCGACGACATGAAGCGCCGCGCGCACGACCGGCTGTCGCTGGAGACGCGCCTGCGCAAGGCGATTCACGACGAGCACCTGATGCTGCTCTATCAGCCGCAGATCAACCTCGTCACCGGCCGCATCATCGGCGCCGAGGCGCTGGTGCGATGGAAGGACAACGGCAACATCATCGAGCCGGCGGAGTTCATCCCCATGGCCGAGGAGAGCCGCCTGATCCTGCCGCTCGGCGAGTGGGTGCTGCGCAACGCGTGCATGCAGGCGAAGGAGTGGCAGGACCGCGGCGTCGCGCCGATCCGCACCGCCGTCAATCTTTCAGCGCGGCAGTTCCAGCAGCACGACCTCGTGCAGATGGTCAGCCGCGTGCTCGAGGAGACGCGCGTCGATCCATCGGCGCTGGAGCTCGAGATCACCGAGACGACCGCGATGTCGAACGGCGAGGTGACGGTCGAGGTCCTCCGCGCCCTCCGCGCCCTCGGCGTCAGCATCTCCATCGACGACTTCGGCACCGGCTACTCGTCACTCGGCTATCTCAAGCGCTTCCCCATCAACGCCGTGAAGATCGATCGCTCGTTCGTCCGCGACATCACGAGCGATGAAGGCGACGCCGCGATCGTGTCCGCGGTGATCGGCATCGCCCGCAGCCTGCGGTTACGCGTGCTGGCGGAAGGAGTGGAGACCGAGGATCAGTTCGTCTTCCTCCAGCGCCGCCACTGCGACGAAGCGCAGGGCTTCTACTTCAGCCGACCGGTCGAGGCCGGCATCCTCACGCAGGTGATGACGGATACCCCGTCATTCGCCCGCCCCGAGCCGCGGTTGACGGTGTAATTCGGCGCAGCGGGCACACCCTTTGCGCTATCTATCGCGGAGGTTCACATGAACATGCCCGCCAATCCGCAATGGATCTGGATCGCCCTCGCCGCAGCCGCGGTGCTGGTGGTGATCGGTCTGATCGCGTCGGGCGTCCGCCGAAGCCGAACCGCTCGACTGCGTGAGCACTACGGGTCGGAGTACGACCGCACGGTCCAGCATGCCCGCAATCGCACGGCCGCCGAGGAGGCGCTGCTCGCACGCGCCAGTGAAGTCAAACAATTCGACATCCGTCCGCTCAATGCATCGGAGCGCGACCGCTATCGCTCGCAATGGCAGAAGGTCGAGACGCAGTTCGTCGATCGTCCCGCTATGGCCGTGATGGAGGCCGACGCGCTCGTCGCCGACGTCATGCGCGGGCGCGGCTATCCGATCGCCGAATTCGAGAAGCACGCCGAGTATCTGTCGGTGAAGCATCCGCGCGTGGTGGAGCATTACCGCGCCGGACACGCCGTCATCGACGCGCACAGCCGCGGCGCCGCATCGACGGAGGAGCTCCGCCAGGCGATGCTGCACTATCGCGTGCTGTTCGAGGATCTCGTCGGCTTCGGAGGCTCGGACATCGAGCAGCCGATCAGCCCGAGCAACGAGCTCGCCGCCGAAACGCGCAACGAACGGATCACGTACGGAAGACGCGAAGAGGACCGGCTACGGCGCTAACGCCGCGACCTCTGCCTCTTCGTTCGCATGCTTCACCGGGTAACGACCGGTGAAGCACGCGGTGCAGTAGAGCTGGCGCGGGTCATCTTCGTTGCGCACCGCCTCGAGCATCCCTTCCTCACTCAGATATCCGAGCGAGTCTGCCTCGATGTACTCGCGGATCTCCTCGATCGAATGGCTGTTGGCGATGAGATCGCGCCGCTGCGGCGTGTCGATGCCGTAGTAGCACGGCCCGTTCGTCGGCGGCGAAGAGATGCGCATGTGCACCTCCTTCGCGCCGTACTGCTTGAGCATCGTGACGATCTTCTTCGACGTCGTGCCGCGCACGATCGAGTCGTCGACCAGCACGACGCGCTTCCCCTGCACCAGCTCGCGTACCGGATTCAGTTTCACTTTCACGCCGAAGTTGCGGATGCCCTGCTCCGGCTCGATGAAGGTCCGTCCGACGTAATGGTTGCGCACCAGTCCGAACTGGAACGGGATGCCCGACTGCCGCGCGTAACCGAGCGCCGCGAAGACGCCGGAGTCAGGGACGGGCACCACGACGTCCGCCTCGACCGGATGCTCTTTCGCCAGTTGCGCACCGAACCGCTGCCGCACCTCGGCGACGTTGTTGCCGAAGATCACCGAGTCGGGCCGCGCGAAGTAGACATGCTCGAAGATGCAGCGCGCCTCGCGCTCGGCCGCGAACTGGTGCACGGTCTTGAACGCGCCGCGCTCGATGGCGATGACCTCGCCCGCCTGCACCTCGCGAATGGTCTCCGCCCCGATGAGATCGAACGCGCAGGTCTCACTCGAAACAGCGATGGAGTCCTCCAGCCGCCCGAGCACGAGCGGCCGGAAGCCGTACGGATCGCGCGCCGCAAAGATGCGAGTCGGCGTCAGCAGCACGATCGAATAGGCCCCCCGGCAATGCGAAAGCGCCTCGACGAACGCCCGCTCGACGTCCTTCTCCTTCGACCGCGCGATCAGATGCACCACGACCTCGGTATCCGAGATCGAGTTGAAGATCGCCCCTTCATCCTCCAGCCGAGCCCGCAGCTCGTCCCCGTTGACGAGGTTCCCGTTGTGCGCCAACGCGATCGGCCCCTTGTTCGTCGAGGCCACGATCGGCTGCGCATTGCAGAGCATCGACCCGCCCGCCGTCGAGTACCGCACATGCCCGATGGCACTCTCCCCCGGCAGCCTCTTCATCCGGTCCGGAGTGAACACGTCCGCGACGTATCCCATCTCTTTCTCGACGACGATGCGGTTGTGCTCGGCATCCGCAGAAGCGATCCCCGCGCTCTCCTGCCCCCGGTGCTGGAGGGCGTAGAGCCCGAGGTAGACGAGGTTCGCCGCATCCTTGTGGTTGAGGATGCCGAAGACGCCGCATTCGTCGTGGAACTTGTCGAGCATGGGAAGCTGATTACAACCTCGATTGTAGCCGGGAAATTCGGAGGTCAGTCATGAGCCGCCGTAAGCCTGAAACGTGCTCCAGGTTCGAATCCGACGATAGAGACTATTTGTCGAACGGAGCATCTCGAGTTGTGACGCGCGAACTGCCTCGGGAGCCGATTCGCCTTGGCTCAACCGGCGGTGAAGGAGGACCGAAAAGTATCGCGCGCTGTCATCGTCGACGGTCCACAGTGAGGCGACGACGGACCGTGTGCCCGCCGCGAGAAACGCGTCGGCCAGACTGCGAATCGATCCCGGTCCGGTGACCGCTCGTCCGGTGCGACAACCGGCGAGCACCACGATCGGCGCATTGCGAAGTTTCATCGATGCAATTTCCCGAAGGTAGAGAAGTGAGTGATCGGTGTCGTTCGCGGAGAGAGGAAGCGCGGACATCCAGGGATCACTCAGATTCACGAGCGTATGCATCGCCAGATGCACGACGTCCGACCTGCGGATGCCGTTGACTACATTTGCTCGCGACGCATCGTTTCCCACGACCACATCGGAGTGGGGATAGAACGCCGCAATCTGGGCGGCCTCGACGCGAGTATTCGGAAGTGGCGACAAGTTGATGTCGAATCGCGGCAGAGTGGGATCCGCGGCAAGAAACGCGTTGTCTGGCGCCTGTCTTCGAGCTTTCGTTTCGCGTAGCCAGGCGGTCGCACTGGGAGCGATGACGATACTGGCTTCCTCGACGAGGTGAGTGCCTTTCTTCGGGTGAAGAAGAGCGGCGAACGGAACATCGGCGATCAGTGGGTCGGGCACGATCACGATGGTGCGTGCCGGGTAGAGATCGGTTGCCAACGGAGCGAGAAGAAGCGCCGAAAGTCGCGCACACCAGAGTTGCGCCGCCGATTCCGTCCCTCGATCGATTGCGGAGTCAGTTTCGATGACCGCCTGTGAGATCGCGTTCTTTCCAATCGGAACGGAGGCACCCCGCAGGCCGCGTTCATCAAGCAGCAGAATCAGTGTTTCGGCGTCGACGATCGTGTAGCTGATGAGAAGCGTTCCAGTTGGAAGAGCTCGAACGATGTCATCCACTCCGGGAGGCTGTTCGACCGGCGCGTCGAGTCGCTCGGCAATGGCGCGGGCACGCGATCTTTCGATCGCGGCAAATGCCCCGTGAAGATCGCCGTGCCGCGCTCGAAGAACGGCGAGCAGCGAATAAGCGTCGGCCATCGAACCAAAGAAGGTGTCGCGCAGATCGTCGCGGCCGACGGCAGATGTTGCCGACTCGAGCAGCGTGACCGCGCGTTCCAGCTCATTGATTGCAGTGGTGTCATCCTGCAGAGCGAGCGCGGCGTGAGCCGCGGCAATGAGCGCCACGGGAGCTGCGTCAAGTACCTCGGGTTGTGGCGCCTTGGGAAGCCGCATCGCCTCGGTTCGCGACGCGCTATCGTCTTCGACCAGCACGATTCCCGCGCTTTGCGCCGCGTAGCGACGTTGCAGCCGGGCATAGAACCGAAGACGCGACGACTTCGACGGGAAGTCGAGTTGCAGGTTGAAGAGCGCGAACGCGAGATCGGCGTGACCGGCTCTCATCTCGTCGGCTGCCGCGGAGTTCAGGATCAGTTCGAGGATTTCGGGTGCATGCGCGCCGGCATCGGTGAACAGTTGCGACCGAATTCGCCACGCATCGGGTTGACGCCCGAGAGCGGCATACGCACCGGCGGTCAAGGCACGCATGTACTCAGCACCGACTGTTTCGCCGAGGCGATCAAAAATCCGCGTCGCGGCGATGGAGTCCTCGAGCGCGTCCAACATGCGACCGCGACGGCCATTGATGTACGTCCGCTGTTTCAGGATGTCACCACGAAGTGAAAGGTAATCTGCTGGGAGAGCGCTAAGGAGACCGTCAAGCGCCGTGAGTATTGATCTCGCGTTGCCTGTGTGGAGCGCCGCATTCGCGGCGTAAAACCGTGACACGAAGCGCATCGGACTATGTCCGGCCGCAAGCTCCTGCTCGGCTGCTTCCAGCTGTTTTCGCGCTGCGGCAACGTTCCACTGCGAAAAAAGGGTGCGGCCCTGGCGATAGATCACATGCCCGCGGGCGAGATGCCGTCGGCGCTGGCCGTTCGCAGCGTCGATCGCCGCAACTGCGTCGTGCGGCAACGACTCACCGTTTCGGTCCAAGAGCGCCGCTGCAGTCATCCGCGCCAACTTCAGCGCGGATGCTGCTGTGCGCGCATCTCCGCGCAATGTGGCCTCTCCCCATCGAGCCAGATATTCACCTTCGCTGAGGGTGCGCGCTTCTCTCGGAAAGGCGTGGACGATCCGGGTTACCGAGGCGGCGTCGTCGTTCAATGCCGCTCGTTCGAGTCGTTCTTGAGATGACTTCCATGACGGAGCCGGCTTGTCCGCTGCGCGAAGGGCTCTGCGCGTTTCCTCGGCCCATCCGGAGGCTTTGTCGACGTCGAGATATTTGCGAGCTGCGATCACAAAGAGCGGCTTCAGTCCCAGCCGATCGATCGCAAGTGCGCGATTGAACAGCGCAGGCGCGAAACGGTTGTCGATCAGCAGCGCGCGGTCGCAAGCGAACAATGCGGCGACGATCTCTCGCGCATCACCGGTTCGAGCACCGCGTTCAAGACGCACGCACGCCAGATCGCTCCAGAGGGATGCATCAGCAGACGCGTGGCGAGTTGCTTCTTCGAGAGTCGCGATGGCACCCGTGAGGTTGGAACATGCGATTTGGGCGGCTGCTCGCTCCGATGGAGTTAATTCGCCTTTGAGAAGCAGGTCGTATCCGAGCAGGTGCAACTGCGAGCTCACGGCTTTGTCGGCGAGCCGTCCATGAGCGTATGGCAACGATGTCAGCCACCCGTCGGTGAGCCTCTGATCGTTTCGAACGGCCTCGTTGATGAGAGGTTCGAGTTTCGACTTCGGGCGATGCGTAGTGACGGCACTGCAAACCGCGAGGATGGCAATCGCGGCTATCCATGAGTACCACCGATAGCTCGGGGCCGGCATGCGTCGCTCGATAAAGATGGACGGACTGATCGGAGGTTTTCAGTGTGGCAGGAAAGATGGGGAGCCGCAACTACAGTGGGCGCACCATCTCGAACTGCTTCGGTCCGCGAGCTGCCCCGCACTTTTCCAAAAACGCAGAGATCCCGGCATCACGATCATCCACATTCAGGATCCGCAACGGCTTGTTCGCTCGCGTCGCCGCGGCGTTGAGGAGCCGGCGCCCGAGACCTTGCTTCCGCGCATGCGGCGCGACAGCCAGCAACGGTAAATCGCCCGTGCGCGGAAAAAGCACGGCAGCCCCATCGGAGTCGCCGAGCACCACGTACGAGTCCCGCGCCCGCCGCAATGACGGCACGTCGTTCTGCCACGACGGCACCACATCGCACCACGATCGGATGACATCGAGATCGGCGTTCGCCAGCTCGGGGAGGCGGGAGGGGGCTTGCGCGGCAAACGACCAGACCTGGAACGGGCGGGTGTGGACGAAGCCAAGCGATTCGTAGAGGGCGACGGCGGGGGTGTTCTGCTGGAGAACCTCGAGGATGTACGTGCGGGGGGCGAGCAGTTCGAACGACAGCTGCATCATCCGCGACGAGAGGCCGCGGCGGCGGTGGGTGGGGATGACGGCGGTGCCGCTGTCGTAGGCGCGGTCTTCGTCTACGCCGTTGAGGGTGATGCCGACGAGTTGGTCTCCGTCGAAGGCGCCGACGGAAAGCGAAGCCACGAAGCCGCGGCGGGTGAGCATTTCGCGGAGAGCGTCGCTCGACGGCTGGAAGGGGACGACGTAGTCGCTGAAGCCGCGGGAGAAGGTCTCGAAGATCTGCTCGAACAGGATGCCGGTGAGGGGGCGGACGTCAATCGGTCCGGATGATGGAGTCGCCTGTGCCGTTGTCAACGGACGAAATGTACAGCAACACCCCGCCGGTGGAACTGACGACGTCGAACTGCACGCGGAGGTTGCGGAGGAGGCCGAGCTCTTCGCGCGCGGGGCCGAGGATCGACGTCAGCGGGATCTGCAGCGACTGATTCGGCGACAGATCGAACTCGCGCGTGGCGACGACCGCCGCGGTGACGCGCGTCTTGGCGTCGAGGTAGGACAGGGTCATCCGCACCTTCGCCGGCTCGCCGCGCACTTCGACCAGTCCGACGTTGTTGCGATACGTCGCTGGGCTCCGCGCGACGATCGACGCCGTGTTCGCGTCGTCGATTCCGCCGAGGGCGCGGAACTGTCCTGCACGCAGCGCGGAGGAGACCGCGAGCGTCGCCACCGCGCTCCCGTACGTCGCCGCGCTGTTCTTCTGCGTCGTGTAGGTGCGGCTCGCGACGGCGAGATTGCCATGCGCGGGGCGGACCGTGATGTAGCCGACCGTGCCGGGCGCGTTGAAGAGCGTCGAGACGATGTCGTCCAGTTGCGTGGTGTGGAACGGCTCGAGCGCGATCGTCTTCTCGAGCACCTCGCCGCCGTTCGTGCGGTAGGTCAGCGTGACGTCGGTCGCGCCGCAGAGACCGTTCGCGCGCTGCTCTTCGCTCAGGCACTCGATGTTCGTGATCGTCGCGTCGGTGCGGAAGTAGGTCTCGTTCGCCCCCGCCACCGCGCCGGCCACGGCGATCACCACCGGCTCCGACGGATCGAAGCCGTACTGCCGCGCCCAGTCGACCACCGACCAGTTGTCGCCGCTCGCCTCGTCCACCGGCGTGGCGTACGCGTGCAGGTGCGAGGCGTCGTGCGATGTGATGCGCGCCATCACGCCGCCTGCCGGCACCACGTTGTTCACCGGCTTCAGGGCGAACGGATCGACCGGCTCCTCGCGCGTCGCGATCACGTTGCCGTTCTGGTCGAAGAAATCGATCGTCGCCGCGGCCGCGTGCCCCGTCGTCTCCTGCAGGAAGAGGTTCGTGTGACTCGTATCGGTGCGGCGCAGGCCGGTGAGGAAGATCCTCTCCGCCGGCCCCGCGGCGCGATCGGAGCGGAAGATCGGGATGCTCGTGCCGTAGGTGCCGAGCGGATTGCTGATGTTCAGCACGTTCGCGGCGATGGCCAGCGTCTGCCACTGCTTCGAGCGGACCTGCATGCTGCCGACCTGCCCGTCGCCGCCGAAGACGTTCTTCACCACGTCGCCTATGACCACCGACTGCGCCACCGGGACGGAGCCGAGCGACGCGAGCAGCGGGTTGGCCACGATCGTCGGCTTGAAGTAGAGCTTCACGTCGTCGACGGCGCGCGAGCCGAACGCGTTGAGGATCGAGATGTCGGAGAGAAAGAGGCCGACGCTGCCAACGACGTGGCCGACGCCCGGCGCGAACCAGACCACTTCATCCGCGCCGAGCGGCGGGATCGACGACGGACCGGGGAGCACGACGGTGGTCAGCGAGACGGAGATCGTCGCCGCGGTGGACGAGCTCGAGCCGTCGTCGAAGCCGCGCTTCGAAAGGCGGTCGCTCAGCGCGAGGATCTGCACGGTGCCGGTGACCGTGCCGGTCAGCAGCGACGGATCGGGGCGTTTCGACGGATTGACCGTGATGCTCACGTTCTGCGTCTCGCCCGGCGCGAGCCGCAGCAATCCCGCGGGCGGCGCGATCCATTCGACGTCGGCGGAGAGCGTGCCGGTGAACGCGGTCGTGCCGCGGTTCGTCACGCTGAAGGTGCCGGTCGCGTTCTGTCCGAACGGCGACACGATGTCGAGCCGGTACGCCGACACATCGATCGATGCGCTCGACGTCCCGGCCGCGACGACGAGACGCACCGGCACCGACACCGTGCTGCCGGTCGTCGACGCGGTGGCGCTTCCCTCGTAGATCCCTTCGGCTTGCGCGAGCGCCGTGATCGTCACGCTCTGTGACGTGCCCGGCTCCAACGTGAACGACGCAGGCGATTGCGTGAAGAAGCCGCCGCTCTGCGCGATCGAGACCGCCGCCGGCGTGCCGCCGATGTTCGTGATGCGATACGTCGCCGTGCCGCCCGCCGTGTTCGGTGGCTCCGCGATCGGCGCGGGAAGGACCGACGCGATCAGCTGCGCCGCGGTGGCGGTCAGTGGCGCGGTGGTGAACGAGAGCTCCGGCGTCGGATCGCTGAAGAGCGTATTCGGCTGCGCGCCGTTGGCGAACGTGATCGTCTTCACGATCGCGAAATAGGTCGTCGACGGCTGCAGTCCGGGGACGATCACGCTCGACTGCGCCTTGTTCGCGGTGAGCGTCTGCGGCACGTACGGCCCGCCCGGCGTAGTCGAGACGAGCACCTGGTAGCCGCCCGGTCCGCCGGTGAAGGCGATCGGCGTCCAGGTGAGCGTGGCGGAGAAGGCAGTCGCGCCGGTGAACGCGACATTCGCCGGGGCGACGGTCTGCGTGTTCGGCCAGCCGGGGCCGGTGCTCGCGTTTGCATCGAGCCAGGCCTTCGTCGCCGGAACGTTCGCGAAGAGCGCGTTGTGCTCGATGTGCAGCGAGCGGATCGCCGACTGCGTGAACGCGCTCGGGAACTCGCCGTGGAACGCGTTTGCCACGATCTCCAGAATCTGCAGCTTCGGTGACGACGCCAGCTCCACCGGCAGCGCGCCGCCGAGAAGGTTGTAGGAGACGTTGAGGTTCGCGAAGTTCTGCAGCTGCGCGAACTGCGCCGGGATCGTGCCCGACAGCTCGTTGGTGTAGGCGATGAAGCCTTTGAGATTCGGCAGCGACGCGAGCTGCGGCGGGATCGGTCCGGAGAAGCGGTTGCGGGCGACGACGACGTCGGTGACCGACTGCGGCAGGTCCGCGGGCAGCGGTCCGCTGAATTCGTTGATGCTGACGTTCAGTTGCTGCAGCTTCGTCGCGGTGAACGACGGCAACGATCCGCTGAAGCGGTTCGCCGTCACGTTGAAGATGGTGAGGTTTGGCAGCTGTCCGAATGCGGGCGCGATGGTGCCGGTGAATTGATTGCGATCGATCGTCAGCGTGGCGAGCGGCAGCGTCGCCAGCTCCGGCGGCAGCGGCCCGGCCATCTGATTGCGCGAGAGGTAGAGCGCGCTCAGCTTCGTCATTTTCAACAGCGACGCGGTGGGGATCGCGCCGCGCAGCTTGCAGTCGCCGAGGTCGAGCGTGGTCAGCTTCGTGAGCGCGCCGATGCCGGCGAGGAAGTCGTTGCCGTCGAGGTCATTGAGCGAGACGCGGAGGAAGGTGAGGTTCGTGTCGGTCAGCAGCGTGACCGGGATTGCGCCGGTGAGCCGGTTGTTGATCAGGTTCAGCGTGACGAGTGTTTTGATCGAGCCGAGGGACTGCGGGATCGCGCCGTTCAACTGGTTGTGCTCGAGGTTCAGGGTCTGCAGTGACGGCAACGCGCTGAGCCCCGTGGGGAGCGTCCCGGCGACGTTGTTGTTGACCATCACGATGCCGGTGACGTGCGCCTGGAACGCGTCGCAGGCGACGCCGAACCAGGTGCACTCGGTGCCCGCGGCGCCGAGCCAGTTCGTGCTCTGCGTCCACGCGGCGCCGTTGGTGGCGTTGTAGAAGGCGACGAGCGCGTCACGCTCGCTCTGCGGAATGGCGGCGCGCGCGGATGCCGCGAGCACGACGACGAGCAGAGCGAAACCGACGCGATGTCTCAATGCGCCATGACCTCCGGCGCTTCTTCGCCCACCCCGCGGATCACGTCGTCGACACTGTCGCCGCCGAGGAGCAGGCCGAATGCGCTGCGCCAGATTCGCGCGAGCTCGGGGGTCGAGGTGCGGATTAGCGGCACTCCGTTGCGCTGGATGAGGAACGCGGCATTCGTCGTCTTGCCGATCATTCGCGCCGGGACGCCGAACGCCGAGGCGCGCGCGGTCACCGCGTCGGTGCGGTCGTTGGTGCAGGCGACGATCGCGCGTCCCTGCGATTCGCCGAAGAGCAGGGCGATCGGATCGACGTCGCTCGCGTAGTTCGCGAGCTCGAGGTCGACGCCGAAGCCTTTCATCGAGCACTCCGCCAGCGCGATGGCGAGCCCGCCGTTCGCGAGATCGTGCGCGCTTCGCACGAGGAGGTTCTCGTGTAGCGCGAGCAGCAGCTCGACGAGCTTTCGCTCTTCATCGAGATTGACGCGCGGCGAGGTCGCGAGCGCGTCGGGCATGAACATCTGCTGCCACTCCGATCCGCCCAGCTCATCGCGCGTGGCGCCGAGGATGAGGATGTCGAGGTTCGCGTCGTTGAAGTGCAGGTCGCAGCCATGCGACTCGTCCTCGAGGATGCCGACCATGCCGACCGTCGGCGTCGGATGCACGGCGCGCCCCTCGGTCTCGTTGTAGAACGACACGTTGCCGGAGACGACCGGCGTGTCGAGCGCGCGGCAGGCGTCGCTGATGCCGCGGATGCATTCCGCGAACTGCCACATGATCTCCGGCCGCTCCGGCGAGCCGAAGTTGAGGCAGTCGGTGATCGCGACGGGACGTCCGCCGCTGACCGCGATGTTGCGCGCCGCCTCCGCCACCGCCTGCTTGCCGCCCTCGTACGGATCGAGGAAGCAGTACATCGGATTGACGTCCGAGGTCATCGCCAGCGCGCGGCCGGTGCCTTTGACGCGGACGATCGCCGCATCGCGCTGCTCGGGTGACGCGAGCGTGTTCGTGCGCACGGTCGTGTCGTACTGCTCGTAGATCCAGTGCTTCGAGCAGAGGTTCGGCGATGCGACGAGCCGCATCAGCACCTCGGTGCAATCGGCGTCGTCAACATGTTGACGGTCGAGCTTCTCTGGGATCGCGCGCTCCGGTGCGGACATCGGACGTGAATAGACCGGGGCCTCGGTCGATATCGGCTCGACCGGAATCGCTCCCACTTCTTCTTCGCCCCAGAACAAGCGCACGAAGCCGTCGTCCGTCACTTCGCCGACGACCGCCGCGTTGAGGTCCCACTTCTCGAAGACGCGCACCACTTCGTCCTCGCGTCCGCGCTTGGCCACGATCAGCATCCGCTCCTGCGATTCGCTCAGCATGATCTCGTACGGCGTCATGCCGCTCTCGCGTACCGGCACGCGATCGAGGTACATCCGCACGCCGGTGCCGCCGCGGCCCGCCATCTCGAACGACGACGACGTGAGACCCGCGGCGCCCATGTCCTGAATGCCGACGATGGCGTCGGTGTCCATGATCTCGAGACACGCCTCGAGCAGCAGCTTCTCGGTGAACGGATCGCCGACCTGCACGGTCGGTCTCTTCTCCTCGGACGCCTCATCGAATTCCGCCGAGGCCATCGTCGCGCCGTGGATGCCGTCGCGGCCGGTCTTCGAGCCGACGTAGATCACCGGATTGCCGACGCCGCTCGCGGTGCCTTTGAAGATCTTGTCGCGCGTCGTGACGCCGAGGGCGAAGACGTTGACCAGGATGTTGCCGTTGTACGAACGATGGAACGACGTCTCACCGCCGACCGTCGGGATGCCGATGCAGTTGCCGTAGCCGCTGATGCCGCGCACCACGCCGTCGACGAGGTACTTCATGCGCGGCGCGTCGAGATCGCCGAAGCGGAGCGAGTCGAGGCAGGCGATGGGGCGCGCGCCCATGGTGAAGATGTCGCGCAGGATGCCGCCGACGCCGGTCGCCGCGCCCTGATACGGCTCGATGAACGACGGGTGGTTGTGCGACTCCATCTTGAAGGCCGCGACCCAGCCGTCGCCGATGTCGATCACGCCGGCGTTTTCGCCCGGGCCCTGGATCACGCGCGGGCCGGACGTCGGGAAGTTGCGCAGGTGGATGCGGCTCGATTTGTAGGAGCAGTGCTCTGACCACATCACGGAGAAGATCCCGAGCTCGGTGTAATTCGGGGCGCGTCCGAGGATCTGTTCGATGCGCTTGTATTCGTCTTCAGTGATGCCGTGCGAGGAGACGAGCTCGGGGGTGATTTGCATTTGCGGATTCTAATGCGGCCCCTCACCCCTGGCCCCTCTCCCCGCGGGGCGGGGAGAGGGGGAGGTAGTTATCGCGGGGGCGGGGGCGGGCCGATGCGGCGGGCGGCGTTGAAGGCGTCGAACTTCACCTTCTGATCCGCCGTGAGCAGCGCCGCGACCTTCTGTTCCATCGCGTCATGCGCGCTCTTGATCTGCAGGTCGATGGCGCGGACGGCGAGGAATTGCTTGCCGATGGCGGTCGGGTCAGGGCTCGCGGTGTCGGCCAGCGCGCGCAACTGCTCCTCGGCGGCACGCTTCTGTTCGAACAGTGGATCGATCGTCGTGCGCATCGAGTCGTGCAGTGCGTCGATCTGGGTTTCCTGCGCCGATGTCAGGTTCAGAAATTCGTTGAGCCGCGGGGGCGGCGGCGGTCCTCCGGGTCCCATGCGTCGCGGCTGCTGCGCGATCGCGATGGATGCGGTGAGGGTGATGAGAGCAAGAAAAAGGGGGATGCGTTTCATGGGGGTCCAAGGCTCCTTTCGACGATCAATCTAGGCTCTTCCAGCGGCGAAGGGATCAAGGCTTCGCAAGGCGTTTGTAAGAAACGTAAAACGTTCATTTGCCGTAAATTCCGCGAGTTTTCGGGTGCTAGACTCGCGTCGATGGGGTCCAGCCGCAGCGCGCTCGCCGCGCTGTTTTCATTGATCGCACTCGGCGGCGCGCTGGTCGTGCTCGGCGTGCTGCAGTACCGCTGGCTCGGCCAGCTCGCCGACTCGGAGCGGCAGCGGATGAAGGCGAGCATCGAGTTCGCCGCAAGTCATTTCAGCGACGAATTCGATCGCGAGCTGACGCGCCTCTTCGTCCCGTTTCAGGGGCCGTTGCGCGACGCGTCGGCGGAGCACGCGCAGCGCCGTTTCGACGAGTGGGTCTCCAGCGCGCGCGATCCGCACATCGTGAAGATGATCTGGTTCGTGCCGTCGCAGCAGATCGATCAACTGTGGCGGCTCGATCCCGAAACGCACACCGTGGTGCCGGGCGAATGGACGCCGGAGCTCGAGAACGCGCGGCGGACGATCGAAGGCGATTTCGAAGGCCGCCACCGGATGAAGATCATCCTGCCGAACGATTGCCTGCTGCTCGTGCCGTCGGGCGAGCGCGGCCGTCGCGAAGGAAGGCCACCGCCGCCACCTCCTCCTCCGCGGGAAGGTGATTTCGATCGCCGCCCGCCTCCGCCCGATGAAGGCCCACCCGGCCGCCCGCCCGCGTTCACCATCATCGCGCTCGACCGCGAGCACCTCACGCGCGAAATGCTGCCGGAGCTCGCGCGCCGTTACTTTCAGGAGCAGTACGACTTCGAGATCGCGAGCGAGGACCATCGCAACGTGCTCTATCGGTCGGATCCCGCGCGCGATCCGTTCAAGGCCGAGCTGACCGTACCGATCTTCCGCATCCTGCAATTCGGGAACGGCGAGCCGCCGCCGCGCGGACAGGAAAGCTGGGTGCTCGACGTCCGTCATCGCGCCGCGCCGCTCGAGGAGACGGTCGCCGCGACACGCCGCCGCAATCTGCTCACGACCGCGGGCGTCCTCTTCGTGCTCGCGGTCAGCGGCTTCGTCCTGATGATGATGTTGCGCCGCGCGGAGACGCTGCGCCGCCAGCAGCTCGAGTTCGTCGCCGGCGTGACGCACGAGCTGAACACGCCGCTCGCCGCGCTGCAGTCGGCGGGACAGAACCTCGCAGACGGCGTGACGCACGAGCCGGCGCAGGTGTCGCGTTACGGCGCGATGATCGTCAAGGAGTCGCGCCGCCTCGGCGACATGGTGGGCCAGGTGCTCGAGTACGCCGGCATGCAGGGCCTCCGCGCGCGCAAACCGTCGGGCATCGTGAATGTCGGCGACGCGATCGGCGAGGCGGTGGCGCAAACGCGCTGGCTGTGCGAACAGGAGCAGATGAAGGTCGATGTCGAGGTCGATGCGGACCTGCCGCCGGTCGCGGGCGATGAGCGCTCGTTGTCGCAGGCGCTGCAGAACCTGATCGGCAACGCGGTGAAGTACGCCGGCGCGGCGAAGTGGATCGGCGTTCGTGCGCGTCGCAACGGCGCGGGCGTGACGATCGTCGTGGAGGATGCGGGCCCCGGAATCACCGCCGAGGATGCCCGTTACGTTTTTGAACCGTTCTATCGCGGCCGCGGTTCCGATCGGGCGCGCGGCAGCGGCCTCGGACTGACAATCGTGAAGAGGATTGTCGATGAACATCGAGGCACGATCACCATCAGTCGTTCGTCGCGCGGCGGTGCCGCGTTCACGATCGCACTGCCCGAGGCCCGTAATGCCTGACACCGCGCTGCAGCGCCGCATTCTGCTCGTCGAGGATGAGGAGAGCCTCGTGCTGACGCTCACCGACCGGCTGGAGAGCGAAGGCTACGTCGTCGATCGCGCCGGCGATGGCAACACCGCGCTGGAGAAGGGGAGCCGCGAGCACTACGACCTCATCCTGCTCGACGTCGCGCTGCCGGGGAAGAACGGCTTCGACGTCTGCCGCGACCTGCGTCAGCGCGGCGTCGACACTCCGATCCTGATGCTCACCGCGCGCGGCCAGGTCGTCGACCGCGTGGTCGGCCTGAAGCTGGGCGCGGACGATTACCTCACGAAGCCGTTCGACATGATGGAGCTCCTCGCGCGGATCGAGGTGCTGTTCCGGCGCTCTCGCACATCGGTTGCTCAGGGGACCGATTCGTACGCGTTCGGCGATGTGCGTGTCGACTTCCGCCGTGCGGTCGTGACGCGCGGAGGGACGGAAGTCGAGTTGTCCGGACTCGAGCTGCGGCTGCTGCGCTACTTCGTCGAGCATCGCGGATCGCTGTTGTCGCGCGACGAGCTGCTCGACAAGGTCTGGGGCTACGGCGCGACGCTCGCCACGCGGACTGTCGACGTGCACATCGCGCAACTGCGCCAGAAGATCGGCGCCGAGTACGTCGTAACCGTCCACGGCCTCGGCTACAAGTTCGTGGGTTAGTTGGGGTCGGATCTGGAAACTCAACTTAACGGCCCGTTAAGTTGAGTTTCCAGATCCGACCCCAACTTCTGTCCGTAGCTTGTGGCGAGGAGCACATCATGACAAACCGCCGCTGGATCTCTTTGTTCTTCGCCGTCGCCATTTCCATCCCTCTCCTTGCCCAGGCCGCAGCGCCCCAGCTTTCGCTGTACAAGCGCCTCGGCGGATACGACGCCATTGCCGCCGTGACGGATGACTTCATCGGCCGTCTCGCGACCGACAAGCAGCTCGGGCGCTTCTTCGCCGGACACAGCGAGGACTCGCTGAAGAAGATCCGGCAGCATGTGGTGGACCAGCTCTGCGCCGCGACGGGCGGGCCGTGCGTTTACACCGGCCGCGACATGAAGACGTCGCACAAAGGGATGGGCATCACGGAAGCGGATTGGAACGCGTCGGTGGGCCACCTGGTCGCGACGCTCGATAAGTTCAAGGTGCCGGAGCGCGAGAAGAATGAAGTGCTGGGCGCGGTCTCCGCGCTAAAGAAGGACATCGTCGAGAAGTGACGTGGTGATCACCCGCGCGCCGTCCTCCCGCACCTCGATCGTTACCTCGACGTGCGAGGTCTCGAACTCGTCGAACTCGCGTTTGGGCCACTCGATCAGCTTCACGCCGGGGCCGGCGAGGATTTCGGGGATGCCGATCTCCAGCCATTCGCGGCGGTTCTCGGACAGTCGATAGCCGTCGATGTGCGTGATCGGCGGGGCGCCGGCGCGGGGGTATTCGTGGATGATCGCGAATGACGGCGACGCGACCTCACGCGGATCGGCGCCGAGCTCCGCGGCGATGGCGCGGGCGAGGAACGTCTTGCCCGCGCCGAGGTCGCCGATGAGATGGACGGTGGCATCGGGATCGAGCGAGCGTGCGATCTCGCGCCCGGCGGCTGCGGTCTCCTCCTCGGTGGCGCAAACGAAGGTCTTCACGCGCCGCATTATCTTTTTCCCGCGCTCGCGCGTCCAAGTTACATGCGCCGCTTCGCACTGCTGCTCCTGTTGCTCGATCTGCAGAACGTGATCAATTCGCTCCCGAACGACACGCTCGAATACGGATGGATCTATCCCGGCATCGACACCGCGGCGCGCGACGCGATGTTCAAGGCGCTCAAGCAGTCGAAGAAAGCGGACGACGTCGCGCGCAGCGTCGCGAAGGCGCTCTCCATCACTGACGCCGCCGCCCGCCCGCTCATCGAAGCGGTCCTGAACAATCCCGAGCGCAAGGTCGCGACCGAGGCGCTCTTCCGCGAAGCGCTGCGCCAGGCGCCGAACAGCGGCGAAGTGCTGGGCGCGTACCTGTCGTTTCTCACGCACAAGGAATCCGACGACGCGTTTGCCGCGGTGGCGTTGCCGGTCGCGCGGCGGCTGCGCGCCGGTCAGATCGCGCGCCTCAGCGAGATGATGCCGGAGGAGCGGCGGATCATCCTGATCGCCGACGCGTTGACCTCCGATCCGAACAACCGCGTGCTGCTCGACGTGCTGGTCAAGCCGCGCTCGCCCGCGATCCGCGCCGCGCTCATCGATCGCCGCTGGGGTGACGACGCCGTCGCGAAGCAGCTCGCCGCTCTGCTCGACCTCGGCCGCGTGAACGAGGCGCTCGCGCTGGCGGACGCCGTCCCCGCGGCGATCGACGTCACGTCCGACGGCGGCGACACGGCGCGTCCCGGACTCGCCATCGCCGCCGTCCTCGCCGGTCAGCCGGAGCGCGCAAAGCGACTCATCGCGAAGTACAAGACGCCGAACAACGGCGCCGACTACGTGACGCCGTTCGTCAACGCGTTGATCGCGCCGCCGCCCGACGCCTACGAGATCCTCGCCACCAACGCCGGCGCGCATGAGGGCGTGTGGGGGCTGGCGGTCGTGGATCTCGCGCATCGCAGCGGATACGAGGCGTTCGCGCAGCGGGTTCGTGCGCGAAAGCCGGACGAGGATCGCATCGCCGCGAACGCGCTGCGGTATCTCCCCGAGTCGCTCGCCGCGCGCCTGCGCACGACGTTCGTGCCGCAAGCCGTCGAGCACACCGCCGAGTCGCCGATGGCCGCGCTTCTCCGCGCGCCGCGCATCGTGCCGTTTGCCGAGCATCCGATGCCGTCGAACCTCGCGCCATCCGACGTGACGGCGATCGATTGCAACGATGCGGCGAACGTGGCGAAGACGATGAAGCTGCCGCCGGGACTCTGGCCGCTCCGCCTCGAACGGCATCGCGACGAAGTGGCCGGCGTCGCCGTCGCGCAGACGCTCGATCCGGTCGGTGAGCTCGGACTCGGCGGTTACTGGATCGTCCATTCATCCGACGGCGGCCGGAGATGGGACGCGCCGCTCTACACCGGTCTGCGCGAGAACATGCCGTACATCGTCGTGCCGGCGTCGCGCCTGCCGCTGATGACCAGCGGCGGCGTGCAGATCGAAGTGGAGCTGCGCGAGCTCGACCTCTCGTCGATCACCTTTCCGCCGGTCGGACTGCGCACGAAGCGCGAGGCGAAGAATCTCTACATCGAATTCGCCTGGGACGCGCTCCGCCGCGACAGCGACAACGACGGACTGACCGACCTGATCGAGGAACGGATCGTGACCGACCCGCGCAACGCCGACACCGACGGCGACGGAATCGTCGATGGCAAGGATGGTCTGCCGCAGGTCGCACTGATCGCCTCGCCGTCCGCCGACGCAGAAGTCCTCGGCACGCTGTTCGGCGGCATCCGCCTCGGCATCGGCGCGATCATCATCGGACTCCCATCGACACAGGAACAACGGCTCGAATGCGTCAGGCGCGCGAGCGCCATCGAGACGCCAACGCTGTTCCTCATCGCCGACCGGCAGTCGTTCGCGCCGATGAACCTCACGCGCCGCGTCGCCGTCTTCACGCCCGCGGAGCACGAGCTGTACGAGAAGAAATTCGGACCGTCGTATTTCGGCGAGATCGAATACTTCCTCGTGCGGCGCGATGGAAAGAAAGCGGTGGTCTACGTCAACGAGCATTGGGCCGGGAACGAGTACGAGTTGAAGAAGACGAAGAAGGGGTGGACGGTGAGGACGATCGGCGGCTGGGTCACGTAGGTCTCTTCTCCAGTGGCATGATGGACGGCGATGAACCGTCCATTCGCAGCGTTTCTGCTCTTCCTCCTGTTCACCGTGACCGCGCGTGCCGATAACCTTCAGAAAGTCATTGATCGGATCGAATCCCGCATGGTGTTGGGGGACGACTATGTTCACGGTCGGCCACCGGATTTCCTCGACAAAGACGTGCAGGATTGGGCGGTCGCGACCATCAACGAGCGCGTGAGGAAGGCATCGGCGCTGGTGCGCAAAGTCGCCGACCGGTTCTCGATGCCGGAGGCAGCCGCACGGCCATTGCTCGAGGCGCTCCTTCGCATGCACCTCGGCGAAACGGATGGGGTCGAGGAGCTTTTCCGCGAAGCGTTGCGCGTGGCACCGGAACATCGCCATGTCGTGGGTTCCTACATCGGGTTTCTCGCCGCCCGGCCGGAAGAGGAGTTTGCGGCGACGGCGCTTCCCCTGATGCACCGCCTGCCGAACGAGGACGCGATTTTGTTCCGCGAACTTCCGGCCGAGCGGCACGTCATTCTCCTGGCAGACGCTCTGGGGCGACGCGGCATGACTGCCGGCGTGGAATCACGCCTGCTGCAGAGTCTGCAGTGGTACGGATCGCCGTCAATCAGTCTGACCCTGCCTGGACAGACATGGCAGAAGCGGGTCATGGCGCTGCTGTCGTTCGGCCGGCTCGGGGAAGCGCTTTGCCTGCCGTCCGAACCGGGATCCAGTTCGGAGGGCCACGACTTCACCGCGCAGGTGGCGATGGCGGCTGCATTGACTGGAGACCGTACGCGGGCGAGACAGCTTCTGGGATGGTATTCGGCGGATGACTACAGATCGCCTTCGAAAGCGTTCATCGAAGCGTTGATGAATCCTCCCGATGATCCATACGAGCTGCTTGCAGAGCGAATCTGGAACGGCAGGTTCGTGGGGGTCGAGGCGCTCGCGGTCGCCTATCTCGCGGAACGCGGTGGCTATCACGCGTTCGCGCAGCAGGTTCGGGCATTGTCCGTGTGGCGCGACACCCTGGGGGAGATCGCGGCGAAATACCTTCCCAAGCAATCGGGCATCGCACTGAGACGAACACTGGCCGAGGTGCCCGTCGACACTTCGGGGATCGATCCGACTGTTGGCGGTCTCCTGAGCGCACCGCGGATGGTCCCGTTCACGACCCAGCCCATCCCTCGAGCAAAGGCGACAAAGATCGAAACCTTCGATTGCGGCGATCCGGACGATCTGCCTTCCGACTACGACATGGCGAAACCGTGCGAATTCCTGCGTGAACGGCGTGGTCGCGAGATCACCGGAGTCGCCGTCTCACGTAGGCTCGATCAAGTGTTCTCGCGAGGTGGATATTGGGTGACTCACTCCGGCGACGGCGGGGCTACGTGGGACGCGCCGCTCTACACCGGCGTCCGGGAGGACGAGACGCACATGGTGCCTCTCCGCTCGCGATTGCCGTTGATGACCAGCGATGGTGTGCAGTTGGAGATGCGAGGTGGCCGAAGCTGCATCCGTTTTTCGTGGGACGCGTTGCGGCGCGACAGTGATGGCGATGGGTTGACAGACCTGGTCGAGGAGCGGCTGGGAAGCGATTGGCGGAACGCCGACAGCGATGGCGATGGCATTGTCGACGGCAAGGACAACCTGGCGCTGGTGCCGCTCTCGAACGCGAAACCGGGGCCGGGCGCAGAGGTGGTCGCCGTGGTGTTGAACGACGAGATCAAGTGGGGAGCAGTAGACACTCCTGTCTTTCTGATTGGCGACCGTCGCGCATTCGTATCGATCAATGTTTCACGGCGTGTCGTCGTTCTGACCGAGGAAGAGAGCGAGCTCTATCAAAAGAAGTTCGGGCATTCAAACTTCAGTTGGCTAGGTCTCGTGCTCGTTCGCCGGGACGGAGAGTCAGCGACGCTTCATGTCACCGGGAACGGTGGCGTGGCCGCCTACAGAGTGACGAAAACCGATACGGGCTGGATGGTGAAAGTGGCCGACTACCCGCGTCGCTAGTTGAGGCGCAGCCATTCCCGTAGCCGCCGGCAGCTGTCTCGCTTTCGTCACGGCAGACGTATTTCACATCGGCGATTATCGACAGCATGAGGCGGCTCATCGCGTTGCTTCTTCTCGTCATTCCGTTGAGCGCGTTCGGGGACGATCTGCAGACGGCGCTCGACGAGGTCCCATCCTTTTTCCTCGAGAAACACGACTACGACGACATCCTCATGACCGTTGCCTCGAGGCCGAAGGACATCATGATCGGAGTCCTGCGCAAGGGCGGAAAGGCGGACGACGTGGTGCGTGCCCTGCGGCAGGAGCTGAAGATCTCCACGACCGCCGCGCGCGCCATCGCCGGTGCCGAGGCGTTGGGCATGAGTTGGAACGATCCCGATCCGGGCGTCGTCGATGCGCTGCATCGCGAAGCGGTCAGGCTTGCGCCGAAATGCGCGCCAGTGGTCGCCGCGTACGTCGACTTCATGGCTCACAATCGCGAGCTTTATCCCGACTTCGCCGCCGCCGCGCTGCCGTACACGCGGACGTTGAGCGCGGCCGACGTGGCGAGCTTCGCGGAATTGCTGTACGCCCCGAACACGGTCATCGTTGCGGCCGATGCCTTGCGCTCCGCGCCCGGCGACCGCGGTCTCCTCGAGTCATTGACCACGGACGATTCGCTCGCCATTCGTGCGGCGTTCATCGATCCGCGCTGGAGCCCGTCGAAGGCGGCGGACCTGATCGAGACGTGGATCTTGCTCGACCGTCCCGCCGACGCGCTGGCCGTCGCCGATGCCTTCCCGTTCGACGAGCGGGCGCGCCTCAATCTCGCGCTCGCAGCCGCGATCGTCGGAGACAGGAAGCGCGCGGAGGAATTGCTGCGGTCGGCGAAAGTTCCCGATCACGACAACCGCGCCGCGGCGACGGTCCCGCTGATCCGAGCGCTCCTCGACGCCGGCGCCGACCCCTACGAAGCGCTGGCTGCACAGGTGAAGGCGATGCGGCGCGACCATGGAACGTGGGCCACGGCGTGCGTGCTCCTCGCACGGCGCGGCGGATACGATCGGTTCGCGGAGGTCATCCTCGAAAACGCCGCGAGGATTAGCGCGGATCCGGATGCCGAGGTCGCGCTGCGGTATCTGCCGAAGCCGCTCGCCGATCGGCTGCGCGCACAGCTGGTGCCGGCGCCGCGGCACGAGACGCCGCATGGCATCGACACTCCCGTCGCCGCGCGTCTCCGCGCTCCGCGCATCGTCCCCTTCATCGAGCACGCCCGCACGGTCGCGCCGCTCGATTGCAGCGAGATCGACGACCTCGCGTCACAGCTCGTGCTCCCGCCGGGGCTCGCGCCGATCCGGCTAGAGCGCCATGGCGAAGAGATCGCCGGCGTCGCCGTCGCGCAGACGCTCGATCCGGTCGCCGAGCTGGGCCTCGGCGGCTATTGGATCGTGCACTCGAGCAACGGCGGCCAGACGTGGGACGAGCCGCTCTACACCGGACTGCGGCAGAACATGCCGTACGTCGTGCTGCCCGCGTCGCGCATGACGCTGTTCGATGACGACGCGCTGTACATCGAAGTGGAGGTCCACGAGCTCGATCTTTCGTCGATCACGTTTCCGCCGACCGGACTGCGCTCGAAGCGCGATGCGCAGGGGTTGTATCTGGAGATGCCATGGAGTGCGTTGCGTCGCGACTCCGATGCGGACGGACTGACCGATCTGGTCGAAGAGCGGCTGGTCACCGATCCGAACGACGCTGATTCCGACGACGACGGCATTGCCGACGACAAGGATGGACTGCCGCAGGTCGCGCTCACCGCGGGCGGCGGCGCGGAGTCCGAGGTGCTGGCGGAATTGCTGAAGAACGTGTCTCTGGGCGGCGGCGCGTTGATCGTGGGACTGCCGGCGACGCAGCAGGAGCGGCAGGCGTGCGTCGTCCGCGCCAGCCGCGTCGGGTTGCCGTCGCTCTTCGTCGTCGCGGATCGCGCGCAGTTCTCGGCGATCGACCTCAACCGCCGCGTCGTCATCCTCTCGCCCGCCGAGCAGCAGCTTTATGAACAGAAGTTCGGACCGTCGTTCTTCGGCTCGATGGAGTACTCCCTCGTCCGGCGCGACGGCAGGAAGGCCGTGATTTTTCTCGACGAGGGGTGGGCGGGGAACGTCTATGAGTTGGAGAAGACGGACAAGGGATGGCAGATGTACTCGGTCATGAGTTACATCACGTAGCGCGCAACCGCTGAATCGCGAGCGGCACGCGCTCCGCGAGATCGGTCGCCGCGAGGCCGGTGTCGCCCATCTCTTCCTTGAGGATGTCGCCCGCGAGGCCGTGAAGGTAGACGCCGCAGCAGGCGGCCTCGAATGGATCGACGCCGCGCGCGAGGAGCGCGCCGATGATGCCGGCGAGGACGTCGCCCATGCCGCCGCTGGCCATCCCCGGATTGCCGGTCGGATTCACGCGCACCTGCCCCTCGGGATCGGCGATGAGCGTCTGGAAACCCTTCAGCACGACGATGCAGTTCGTGATGCGCGCGGCATCGCGCGCGGCGGTGATGCGATCGTCGTTGATCTCGGTCGTGGTGCGCCCGAGGAGTCGCGCGAGCTCGCCCGGATGCGGCGTGATCACGCGCGGACGCTTCTGCGGATTGAGCTCGCCCGCGCGCGAGGCGAACGCGTTGAGCGCTGAGGCATCGATGATCGTAGGCAGCTCGATCGAGGCGAGGAGCTCGCGGACGCGCGCGTAACTTGTCTCATCATCGGCGAGTCCGGGGCCGATGAGGACGGCCGATTTTTTGTCCAGGAAATCATCACCGCTATACGTCATCGACTCGATCGATCCCGCATGCACGAGCTTCGCGGTTTCGGGATCGGTGATGACGGTGACCAGTCCCGCGCCGGTGCGGATCGCGCCGCGCGCGCACATCACGGCGGCGCCGCTGCGGCCGGGCGAGCCGGCGATCACGGCGAGGTGTCCGTACGTGCCCTTGTGCGTCGACGAGAGCCGCGGCGCGACGAGCGGCTGCAGGTCGCGCGGCGTGATCAGCGCGAGCGTGACGTTCTCGTCTTCGATCGCCGCCTCCGGGATGGAGATGTCGGCGACGATCACCTCGCCGCAGTAGCTCGCCGCCGGCTCGAACACGTGACAGAGCTTCGGCGCCGCGAACGTGACCGTGACCTCGGCGTTGAGGCACGGCTCGAACGGCACCGGCGACGACGCGTTCGCGCCGCTCGGCAGATCGATTGCGATCACCGGCAGCCGCAGCTCCGCGATCTCGCGGATCAGCTCCGCGTACATCCCTTCCGGCGCGCGATTGAGTCCCGTACCGAAGATCGCGTCGACGATGACGTCGGCGTCCGCCGCGTGCGCCAGCGCTTCATCGACGGACGTCGTGACGTCGTACATCGGAATCCCCAGGCGTTCGCAGATCGTGAGGTTCGTCAGCGCGTCGCCCGAGTATTTCGCCCGATCGCCCGCGATCAGGATCACCGGAACCACGCCGCGATTCTCGAGATGCCGCGCGACCGCGAAGCCATCGCCACCGTTCGCCCCGATGCCGCAGATGACCGCCACCCGATCGCACTCCGGATAGTGCGCGAAGATCGCGTCGACCACCGCCGTCGCCGCGTTTTCCATCAGCACGATCGACGGAATGCCGAAGCGCTCCGTGGCGCGGCGGTCGATGCGCTTCATCTGGTCGGCGGTGAGGATTTTCATGAGGGGGCAATCGTATCGCTGGTTGCCGTCACACATGCGATTGTGTAGACTTTTACACATGGCGACAAACCTCGATATTGATCCGAAATTGATCGAAGAGGCCCAGCGTCTCAGCGATCACGGCACCAAAAAGGCGACGGTCACCGCGGCGCTGGAGGAATTCATCCAGCGCCGGAAGCAGATGAAGATCATCGAACTTTTCGGGAAAATCGATTTTGATCCGACATACGACTACAAAAAAATGCGCCAGAAAAAAAGATGAAGGTTCTGATCGACACGTCGGTCTGGTCGATCGGGTTTCGGCGGCCGGAACGGCCCGAGAACGCTGTCATCGTCGAGCAGCTCAGAGCGCTCATTAAAGCCGGACTCGCGGCGATGATCGGGCCAGTGCGACAGGAGCTCTTGTCCGGCATCAAAGACAGGGCGCAATTTGACCGTATGCGTGACGAGCTGCGCGGGTTCGTCGACATCGGCATCACTGTCGACGACTACGAGGCCGCTGCGTCCTTTTGCAACGCGTGTCGGAGTAGAGGGATACAGGGATCACCGATCGACTTCCTGATCTGTGCGATCGCCGTTCGCCACGACTTCTCGATCTTCACCACCGACGCGGACTTCGCTCATTACGCGAAGGTCCTTCCAATCGCGCTTTACGCGCCTGTTCCGCGATAGCCCCACTCCCGCAACAACGCCCCCACCTCCCCGTCGCTCTCGTACGTGCGCAGGTCCTCGCCGACATCGATGTCTCGGCGCTCGGGCAGTAGGGCGACGGTGCTCTCCCAGGTGGTGATGCGAGAGAGGGTCGTCGTCATCACGCTGCTCGTGCCCCACTCCACATCCATGAACACCTCGGAGTTGTACGCGGCGGCGCGGCAGCCGATGAGGTAGTAGCCGCCGTCGGTGGCGGGACCGAGGACCCATTCGCAGGAATCGAGGAGCCCGAAGGCGTGGTCAAGTAGTTGACGATCGAGGGCGGGGTCGTCGACGCCGATGGCGACGATCTTGTCCGTGCGATGAAAGAAGAAGCGCTCGGAGAAGGCCATCGACAGTCTGTCTCCGAGCGTCTCGCCGGTCTGCATCGCCAGCGGGCGCTCGCCGAATGCGCGGCGGAGCGCGTCGCCGCTGGCGGTCGACGTCGGCGCCCACAGCACTTCGATTTCCAGCGTCTCCGATGGGCCGCCGATCGAGCGCAACGTGTCGCGCAGCATCGCCTCGTACAGCATCAGCGCGCGTTCGTCGCCGATGTCGCGCGCCAGCCGCGTCTTCACGCGTCCCGGCTCGGGGAGGCGCGCGAAGACGAGGAGGCGTTCGGGCAGCGGTGGGATGGTGGGGAGCATCAGGGGACGGAGACGGTGAACTTGCCGTCGGGCTGCTTTTCGACGAATACCTTCTCCGCGCCGTTGTCGACGAAATCCTGGACGACGGTGCCGACTTCGGAGCTCGGGATATCAGTTACCTGCTGTGCCACACGGACCTCCGAGGTTGAATTCGTCGACGATGCGCTGGCGGAGCTGCGCCTGGTCCTGACCATTGATGATCAGTGGGATCGTGATCGTGATCGACTGCGCGTTGAGCCAGTTCTGCAGCGACGTCCGATTCGCGGCGTCCTTCGCGAACGTGCGGATCACCATCGAATTCGCGTCGGGGCCGAACGGCACCGACTGCGTGACGTCGTTCTGCGACGGCTGCGGCGCGGGGTCGATCGTCCCTTCCATCTGCTGCAGCGTGGAACGCGCCTGTCCGAGCGCGCCGCCGGGACCGATGGCGCGGTCGTAGGCGATGTAGCCGATGACGATCGGACGATCGAACGTCTCGTTCAACGACACGCTGCGGCTCGAGACCGCGGCGATGCGGATCGAGCCGCCCGGCTTGGCTACCGTCGTGCCGCCGTTGATCGAGTTGTTCAGCGTGGTCACGAGGTTCGAGTAGCCGGTCGCCACGTCGCCAGGGGAGGAGGCGGCGGGGAGCTGCGCGGCCGACGTCACGCCGGCATCGAGTCCCCCGCCGCGCTGCGCGTCGCTCGTCACCGAGACGTTCACTTTCCCCGTGAGGTAGACGCGCGTGATCACGCGGACATAGTGCGTGTTCCCCGCGTCGGGCGCGTAACGCGCGAGCAGCGCGCGTGTCGCCGGGCATGCCGCCCACGCCTCGACCTGCTGATCGACGGAGAGCTGATCGATGCCGTACGTCGACGCGTCGTCGATCTCGATCGCGCCATGCGCCTGCGTCGTGTTGAGCAGGCTCAAGCCGATCGGCACCGCCTGCACCGGCACGGCGAGTTTCAGCGACTGCCCCTGCTGCACCGCGAACGTGTAGGACGGGAACGCCGCGTGCGGCGCCGCTGCCCAGTTGTTCGTCGGTGCATTCGCCGGGAACTGCCACTGGTGCGGGATGTTCCCCCACTGGTCCTGCGTGGCGTACGCGTTGGAGTACATGGCGCGGTAATTCACCGGCTGCACGCGTGTGAGGAGCATGTCGAACGGCAGAAATCCGTTTTGCGTGTACTGCTTCACCTGATTGGCGATCGACGTATTGACGAGATAGACGTCGCCGACCTGCACGTCCTCCGACAGCGGATAAACGCAGAGCACCTGGCTCGCGCGCATGGTCAGGCACCAGTCCTTGGCCACGTTCTCGAGCTGCTGGACGGTCGCCTTTTTCGGCGAGAAGAGCGTGCAGCCGGTGAGGAGCAGAGCGATGACGAGCGGGATGGTTCGTCGCATTGGACCTCCAATTTGTCAGATAGCAGTTAGCGGATAGCAGATAGCAACGCTGAGGGTTCTCCTGCTATCTGCTATCCGCTATCTGCTATCTATTATCCATGCGCCATATCGCCCTCATGACCGATTTCGGGATGCGCGACCCTTACGTCGCGGCGATGAAGGGGGTCATCGCCTCGCGCTGCGACGCGGCGATCGACGATCTCTCGCACGACATCACGCCGTTTGACGTCTTCGAGGCGGCGTGGTTTCTGCGCAACGCTGCGCGCTACTGGCCGGCGGGAACGGTCTTCGTCGTGGTGATCGATCCGGGCGTTGGCACGGCACGGCGGATGCTGGCGCTCGATGACGGCACGCGCGTTTTCGTCGCGCCCGACAACGGCGTGCTGCATTTCATCGACGGCGTGGCGCGCTCGATCGAGAACGCGTCGCTCTTTCTGCCCGATGGTTCCACGACGTTCCACGGACGCGACCGTTTCGCGCCCGTGGCCGCGTCGATCGCGGGCGGCATCGCCCTCGACGAGCTCGGGCCGCGCATCGACGATCGCGTGAAGCTCGATTACACACCGCCGAAGTACGAGCGCGATTGCGCCACCGGCTGCATCGTCGACGTCGACCGCTTCGGCAACTGCATCACCGACATCGAGCACGCGCGCCTCGGGTTCGAGCCGCGTCAGTTGCGCGTCTGCGGCGTGTCGATCACGCGCTCATCGACGAATTACGCCGAGGCGGGAAGAGGGGCGTTCATGATCGTCGGATCGAGTGGGTGCTACGAGATCTCGGTCGCGAACGAGAGCGCGGCGGCGATGTTGCAACTCGGCCGCTTCGATATCGTGACCCTATCGTGATGCGCCGACTCCTCATCGCCCTCGTTGTCGTACTGATCGCAGCGCTCGTCGGCATCGCGTGGCTTCCGCTCCGCCAGGCGCGCGATGCGTGGTACGACGCGGCATCGTACGAACGGGACTTGCAGGATGTGCGGCTGCATCGCTGCGCCGCGCAGATCGCGACGGGGCGTCTCGATGAGGCGGAGGCAACGTTGGCCTTCGTGGAGCGACGGGCGCCTCGCCCGTCGTCGGAAGCGGACAGGCTTCGGCGCCTGTCTCTCCACCAGGGAATCGCCCAACGCCGCCAGGGCGCTTATCCGCTGGTGCTCGACCGCAACAACCAGCCGATCGCGCTCTATCAGATCGCGAACAAGGACCTCGTGGCCATCAACCGCGACTTCGAGCCGTTGATGCTCACGTTCGCCGCGCACCTTCCGCGCCTCGGCGTGGACGACACGATCGAGACGACGCTCGATCCCGGCGTCCAGAAAGCCGCGCTGCAGGCCCTCGGCGGATTCCGCGGCGCGCTCGTGGCCATCGATCCGCGCACGAACGAGCTCCTGGCGGTGGCCAGCAATCGCGGACGGGGCGAGCTCGCGAACATCGCATTCGATCAGCAGTACGAGCCCGGCTCGATCGTCAAGGTGTTGACCGGTTTGAACGCGCTGGAGAGCGGCGTCGACGTGCAGTCGATGTTTCCGTACGACTGCAAGGGCGATCTCGTGATCGACGGCCGCCACTTCGGCGACTGGCTCGGACCGGGACACGGCGTCCTCCCGTCGCTCGACGACGCGCTCGCCGAGTCGTGCAACATCGTCTTCGCCGACATCGGCCTGCGCCTCGGTCCCGATCGCCTGCATCGCTTCATGTCCGCCGCCGGTTTCGATCAGCAGGCGAACCTCGGCGTGTTCGAGGTGCCGCTGGGGAAAAGCGTCGGGCAGACGTCCGACCGCTACGAGACGGCGCTTTACTCGATCGGACTGGCGCACGAATCGGTCAACGCGCTGCACGTGGCGATGATCGGCTCGATGATGGCGAACCGCGGCGTGATGACTACGCCCCGCCTCCTGCGCGCACGCCGCTCGATTCTCGGCGAGGTCTCGGCGCAGCCGTCGAAACAGGGGAAGCGCGTCATCGCGACGCCGCAGCATGCCGAGGCGATCGTGCAGGCGATGGTGGCGGTGGCGACGCGGCCCAAGGGGACAGGCCGCCGCGCGCCGGTCGATGGAATGTCGATGGCGATGAAGACCGGCACCGCGGGCGAGCGGGCGAACGGCGGACTCGAGGCACTGATCGTCGCGTTCGCGCCGGTCGATCATCCGCGCATCGCGTTCGGCATCATCGCCGAGGATGCCGGTCCTGCTGAGTACGCCGGCGCGAAGATCGCGCACGATTTCGTGGCGGCGTGGAGCTTGCTTGCACGATAGGCAGGGAACGAAGAGAGAGAGAGAGAGGGCTTCGAACGGGGGCGGGGGATGGATACCCTTTTCCAGCAGTTCGAGAAGCCGATGCGGGATTCGAGCGGCGACACCTACCTGGTTTTCGTCCAGGGGCGGAGCCGGCCGCACGACACATGGGAAGGCTGGCTGGTCTTCGAGCGGCAGCGCGACGCGCGCCGTTTTTCCACGCCAGTTGAAACGACGCAGCCGAATGCGCAGGCCGTGCTGTACTGGGCCAGCGGGTTGGAGAACACCTATCTCGAAGGCGCGCTCGACCGCGCGCTCTCGGTCAGCATCGCGCCGCGCTCGATGGCGGAGGCGCCGCCGCTCGTCGGATACGGTGTGGATGCGGTCGAGCATTCGCGCAGGCTGACGCTGATCGAGCGTCACGTGCTGGCGCTCTTCCAGAACCTCCGTTTGACGCGGCTGCTGACCGAACGCCTGCTCGATCAATTGCCGTACGCGCATGCCGACGTCGTTCGCACGCTGGAGGATCTGGAGAACCGGAAACTGATCGCGCGGCGGACGCAGAACGGCAACGCCTGGGTCTTTTTGACCGACGAAGGCGTGCGTGTGACGGGGCTCACGGACGTAATGGCACGGTCCGACGAACGTTTGTCCTTATAATTTCGCGGTGCCTTCAAAAGACCGCGATCGCCGCCGCGCCGAGCGCTATCCCACTGCATCGATTCCAGTGCAGCTCTCGGACATCAACGGCGAGTTGACCGATCTGAGTCTCAGCGGGGCAGCAGTCGTCCATCGATCACCGGTCCGTCCAGGCACACCATGCACGCTCATCTTCCCAAGTCACGGCGGGTTCTACATCCCGTGTCAGGTCCTGCGCTCGGTGGTGCAGGTGAGGCGCGGGGAGAAAGGCTCGGAGTACGTGTTCCGGTCGGCGATCCAGTTCTCGCCGATCCCGCCCGAGCAGGAGCCGTCGCTGCACGAGTTTCTCAATCTGCAGATCGAGAAGCTGCGGGAAAAGCAGCGCCAGGCGGCGGCCGGCGCGTAGATATCAATCAACTCAACATCGCGCTGATGGTGGTCTCGTGCGCGCTGGCCATCGTCGCGCCGTTTCACACGTTTGTCCTCGCCTACGCGATTCTCGGGCCGCTGCATTACCTGACCGAGGTCTCCTGGCTGCACGACCACGATTACTTCGCGCCGCGCCGCTGGGTGATGATCGCCGGCGTGGCCATGGCGGTTTTGCTGTACGGATTCGCCATGAAGACGTCGCCGGTGTACGAGATCGGATTCGTCTGGTTCGCGTTCGCAACGGCCGCGATCGCGGTGTTCGTGCGGAGCTCCGTGAACGTCGTCGCCATGAGCCTCGTCGCCGGCGCGGCGATCGCGTTTTCTTCCTCGACGCGCACGTACGCGATCGCCGCGTACCTCCTCGTGACGATCGTGCACGTGTTCCTCTTCACCGCGGTGTTCATCCTGTTCGGCGCGATCAAGTCGCGCAGCCGGACCGCGCTGCTGTCGCTCGCCGTGATGATGGCGTGCGCGGTCGTCTGCTTCGTCCCGCTCCCCGCGCTGATCGCGCCGGGTGCGCGCATCCGCGATCTCTACGGAAACTTCGAGCAGCTCAACCAGGTGCTCGGCGCGCGCGACGTGTACGCGTCGCAGGCGGGCGTCGCCATCATGCGCGTGATCGCGTTCGCCTACCTCTACCACTACCTCAACTGGTTCTCGAAGACCTCGATCATCCGCTGGCACGAGGTCTCGCGTGTGCGCGCATCCGCGATCGTGGCGCTCTGGCTCGGCGGCGTCGCCGTCTACGCGTACGACTACCGCATCGGCTTCGCCGTCTTCTACGCCGGCAGCATGGCGCACGTCCTGCTCGAGTTCCCGCTCAATTTCCGGTCGTTCGCCGGCGTCATGGTCAGCGCACGAGGCGCGCTGGGTCGCGGCGCCACCGCTGCGCAATCGGCATCTGCCGTCCGCTCCCGAAAGCCTTCGACGAGACGCGGATCGTCGGCGCGGCCTGCCGGCGCTTGAACTCGTTCGTGTCGACCATCCTCAGGATGCGCGCGACGAGCTCGCGATCGAATCCGCGCGCGACGATCTCGTCGACTTCCAGCCATTCCTCGATGTAGAGCTTGAGGATCTCGTCGAGCGTGTCGTACGGCGGCAGCGAATCCTGATCGGTCTGATTCGGACGGAGCTCCGCCGAGGGCGGCTTGGTGATCGAGCTGCTCGGGATGATCTCGCGCTCGCGATTGATCCAGTGCGCCACGCGATAGACCATCGTTTTGTAGACGTCGCCGAGGAGCGCGAGGCCGCCGCACATGTCGCCGTAGAGCGTGCAGTAGCCGACCGCCAGCTCCGACTTGTTGCCGGTCGAGACGACCATCGCGCCGGTGCGGTTCGACCACGCCATGAGGATGTTGCCGCGGATGCGCGCCTGCACGTTCTCGTTCGTGATGTCGAACTTCTTCTCGCCGAACAGCTCGTCGAACGCCGCCTCGTACGGCTGATAGATCGATTCGATCGGCGTGATGTGAAAGGCAATGCCGAGGTTCTCCGCCAGGGCGCGCGCGTCGTCGATCGAACCTTGCGAGGAGAACGTCGACGGCATGGCGATGCCGGTCACGTGCTCCGCGCCGAGGGCCTCGACGGCGATGGCCGCAGTGACGGCGGAGTCGATGCCGCCGGAGAGTCCGATCACCACGTCCGTGAAGCCGCATTTGCGGAGGTAGTCGCGGAGCCCGAGGGTGATGCCGCGGGCGATCTCCTCGTCTTTTTCGATCGCATAGATCGACTCGCACGGCGCGCCATGCAGTTCGACCAGCGCGTGGTCCTCCTCGAAGTTCTTCGCGCAGAAGATCGTGCGTCCCTGGCCGTCGATCACGATCGACGAGCCGTCGAACAGCAGCTCGTCGTTGCCGCCGACCTGGTTCACGTAGACCAGCGGCGTCTGATAGCGCGTGGCGATGCGGGAGAAGATGTCGTAGCGCGCCTTCCGCTTGCCGGCGTTGAACGGTGACGCGGAGATGTTGAGAAAGACCTCGGCGCCCTGCCGCGAGAGCTGATCGACCGGGTTCCCGCAGTAGAGCTTCGAGCCGAGGAGCTCGTCGTCGAACCAGAAGTCCTCGCAGATCGAGACGCCGACGCGCATCCCCGCGAGATCGATCACGCGGACCGATTTCGCCGGCTCGAAGTAGCGCAGCTCGTCGAAGACGTCGTAGGTCGGCAGCAGCATCTTGTGCTGCTCGAACATCACGCGGCTGTCCTGGGCCACGACGGCGGTGTTGTGCACCGGCTTGCCGCACCAGCTCGTGTTGCGCGTGATGCAGCCGAAGATCAGCGGCACGCGGCCGGTCATCGAGGCGAGAGCGTCGCGCGTGTCGAGCGCAGCGCGGACGAAGACGTCGCGGTCGAGGAGGTCGAGCGGCGGGTAGCCGGTGACCGCGAGCTCCGGGACCATCACGATGTCGGCGCCGGCCTTCACGCCGTCGTCGTACGCGCGGCGGATGAGCTCCGCGTTCGAGGCGAGCGCGCCGACGGTGGGGTTGATCTGGCCGATGAAGATCTTCATAGGGTCATTTTCTCATTGCTGGCGGACGCAAGGCCTTGCGTGTTATCTTGGTACCGTGGTACATTGATCACATGGCAACCGAAGAGACCATCGAAGTTGAGCGCGTCCAGACCGGCGTGCGGATGGAGAAGCGCCTCCTCAAAGTCCTCAAGGGTCTGGCCGAGTTTCACGACATCTCCCTCGGCGATCTGATCGAAGGGATCGTCCTGCACGCCTTCGACGGCAAGGTGCCGTTCGGCGACGCGAGCCTGGAGCGGATCCGCAGCCTGAAGAAGATCTACGGTCTCGATCTCGACAGCCGGGCCAGTCACCGGCTGCGCGAGGCGGCGCCGCCGGCGGCGCGAAAGCGGGCACGGTGATGAGCGACTTCATCACCGCATTCGAGGCGTGCGAGGTCGAGGAGTTCCACCACGCCGATCACGTCCGCCTGGCGTGGTGCTATCTCCGCGCGCTCCCGCTCCTTGCGGCCATCGAGCGCTTCACGACTTCGTTGAAGCGCTTTGCGGCGCACCACGGCAAGCCGGAGCTCTACCACGAGACGATCACGTGGGCGTACCTGCTGCTCATTCACGAGCGGATGAACGGCGAGGGCTCATTCGACGAGTTCCGCGATGCGAATCCCGAGCTCTTCCAGTGGAAGCCGTCGGTGCTGGAGTCGTATTACCGCGCGGAAACGCTCGGTTCGGATCGCGCGAAGCGCACGTTCGTGATGCCGGATCGCGCGCTGTGATGGAGCGCGGCCGTCCGCGGCCGCAGCGATCGGGCGTCTCGCCCGGTCGCCGGAAACGGTCGCCGGCCGGGGACGGCCGACGACTGCGGGCGGGACGCCCGCGCTCCATCACAGCTCCGACAGCCGCCGCCCGAGGTGGCGGCGCTCGCTCTCGTTCGTGGCGAGCGACAGCGCGCGCTCGTAACTGGTGCGCGCTTCGGTGAATGCGCCGACGCGGCGCTGCAGCTCGGCGCGGGCGGCGTGGAAGAGGTGATGGTCGTCGAGAGCGAGCGCGTCGATCAGCTCCAGTCCGCTTTGCGGGCCTGCCACCATCGCTACGGCGACGGCGCGATTGAGCGAGACGATCGGCGATGGTTGCAGTCGCTCGAGCACGTCGTAGAGGCGGACGATCTGCGGCCAGTCGGTCGGCGTCTCGCAATGCAACGCGGCGATCGCGGCCTGGATGGCGAATGGTCCGGCGCCGCCGCGCAGCGCCTCCTCGACGAGCGGCAGCGCCTCGTCGATCTGCGCGCGATCCCAGAGGCTGCGCTCCTGATCGTCGAGCACGATCAATTCGCCTGACGAGTCGAAGCGCGCGTCGCGGCGCGAGTCGTGGAGGAGCATCAGCGCGAGCAGGCCGGTCACTTCATTCGCCGGCAGCAGCGCCCGGACGATGCGCGCCAGCCGGATCGCCTCGTGGCAAAGCTCCGTCCGGATCAGCGGCTCACCGCGCGTGGCGGCGTAGCCTTCGTTGAAGACGAGGTAGATCACCGTGAGCACGGCGTCGAGCCGTTCGGCCATTTCGCCGACGCCGGGCACGACGTACGGAATCGCGGCGTCGCGGATCTTCCGTTTCGCGCGCACCAGACGCTGCGCCATCGTCGGCTCGGGGACGAGGAACGCGCGCGCGATCTCGTCGGTCTCCAGTCCGCACAAGGTCCGCAGCGTCAGCGCGACCTGCGCCTCGGGCGCGAGCGCGGGATGGCAGCAGGTGAAGATGAGTCGCAGACGATCGTCGGGAATCTCATCGAAGTCGTACGAAGGCTCTTCATGCAGCGGCGGCGGAAGCGCGGCGAGCTTCTCCGCGAAACTCGCCTGACGCCGCAGTCGATCGAGCGCCTTGTGCCGCGCGGTCTGAATGATCCAGGCGCGCGCATGCTCCGGGACGCCGCTCTCGCTCCATTGCTGCGCCGCCGCCGCGAACGCCTCCTGCGCCGCCTCCTCGGCCACGTCGAAGTCGTTGAACATGCCGATGAGGGTGGCGACGATGCGGCCCCAGTCGGAGCGGTACACCGCGTCGACGGCGGAGGCGGCTTCGGTCATGCTGGCGGGCATCGTAGATTTTTTTTTCGCGCCCTGTCGATTTCGCACGTCGCCGTTCGATTCACTGGCGGAGGATGAAAAACATGAAATACCTGCTGCTGATTTACGACGATCCGAAGGTGTGGGAAGGGTTCGGCGAAGGAGAGGTCAATAAGATGATGGGCGAGTACCGCGAGTTCTCGACCCAGATCGGCGAGAGCGGCCACATGCTCGGCGGCGCGCAATTGCAGCCGCCCGAGTCCGCGACGACCGTGCGCATCCGCGACAGCAAACGCCTGGTGCACGACGGGCCGTTCGCCGAAACGCGCGAGGTTCTCGGCGGGTACTACCTCGTCGAAGCGAAAGACCTCGACGAGGCGATCGGCCTCGCTGCGCGCATTCCGTCTGCGCGCATCGGGACGATCGAGGTGCGGCCGCTGGTCGAGTCGCCGGGCATCAAGCCCTGAGCGAAACACGCAGGGCGGGTCTTCTGACCCGCCCTTGCGGCGGAGGCCCGATCGCGATCGTGGTGAAGTGCTTCACGGCGATGCAGCCGGCGACGACGATGGCAACCGAGGCACAGAAGCAGATCGCGGAGGCGCGGAATGGGTTGCCAGTCCGGTACGCGCTGACCAGCGCCGCGGCCCCGACGATCGCCGCGATCACTGCGCCGAAAACCAGCAGGGCGAGTGCTTCCGCGAGGCCCGCCGCGCGACTGGCGCTGCCACCGGTGAGCGGCACGAGCCGGGACAGTTTCACCAACGTCCACCCCGCGGCCATCGCGCCCAGCAGCAGCGGCGTGAGCGTCAGCGGCACAACGGCCGAGGCGAGTGGTGCGCGCCCTCGCCGCGCGACGCGCGTGAAGAAGAGGACCGGAAGGTAGAGCAACAGGCAGAGGACGATGAGCTTCGTCACCAGCGGCATCGTCGTTTCGATGATTACCGGCGACATGTCCACGGTGTGATCGTACGCCGTCGCACAGCCCGGTGGCTTGCTTCAGCGGATCCGCGCCAACGCTTCCATCGAGCGACACTCCTGAAGGAGGCTTGGCCAACTAACGCTGCCGGCCGGGCCGGCTTGCTTCTGCCCCCGCTTTTTGCAAGATTCGGCAGGCGAGGTGTGCAATGTCTGACGAATTCGGCACGGTGAATGTCCGGAAGGGGGAGCGGGGGAGGGAGATCGAGGCGATCCGGCAGCAGTACCGGCACCATCGCGACGCGCTGGTCCGGATGGTGGCCGACGCGCCGACCGAACATCTCTCGGCCGAATACCAGCGCCTGATCCGCGACATCGACGCATCGATCCTCAAGCTCGATGAAATCGAAGGCCGTCCGGCGACCACGACGGCGAGCTCGGCGGGATCGCGTCCGCTGGTCACCACTCCTGCGGCGGAGGAGGAGACGCTCGTCACGGACAGCATCCCGCCTTCCGCCGGCGAGCCGTCGCAGCAGAGCTCGCGCGTGCTGATGATCGTCGTCGCCGGCGTCGTCGTCCTCGCCGCGATCGTCTGGCTGCTGTGGCGTGCGAGCGGCGATGGCAAGGTCGTCGAGCAGCCGGTCACCGTCACCACGCCGGTCGTCGAAACCGTCGCTCCCGTTCCTGCGACGACACCCGCGCCGGTCGCCACGACCGCGGTGCTGAAGATCACTCCCGCCGCCGCGAACTACGGCGCGATCCGCAAAGGGACGCGCGCGGTGCGGCAGTTCTCGATCGAGAACACCAGCGCCGCGGCGGTGCCGGTCAAGCTTGCGCGCTCGACGTGCAAGTGCCTCTTCTACGACTACACCGAGCGCGTGCCGGCGCATGGCAAGGAGACGATCACCGTGACCATCGACGGCGCGCGCGCGAAGGCGGGCACGCTGCACGAGACGGTTCAGGTGACGTCGAAGAACGATCCCGCGGTCGTCGCACAGTTCGATGTGAACGCGACGATCGAGTGATGGACTACCTCGAGATCGTCATCCGTCTCACCGCCGCGACGCTGCTCGGCGGCGTGCTCGGACTCGACCGCGAGCTGAAGAGCAAGCCTGCCGGACTGCGCACGCACGCGCTCGTCGCCCTCGGCTCCGCGCTCGCGACGCTCGTCACGATCCAGTTCCTCGGCGGCGTCGACCGCGGCGCGATCACCCGCACGATCCAGGGCATCATCGCCGGCGTCGGCTTCCTCGGCGGCGGCGCGATCCTCCGGGCCAAGGACCGCGATGAGGTCACCGGCCTCACCACCGCCGCCTCGATCTGGCTCGTCGCGGCCCTCGGCGTTGCCTGCGGCGGCGGCTTCTGGATCTCGTCGCTGGTCAGCGTCGTGCTCGCGCTCCTCGTGCTGGTCGCCGGCCGGCCGATCGAGGATTTCGTGCATCGCAAATTCGTCGCGAAGAAGAACGGGGCGCGGCTGCCCGACGAATGAATCCGATCCCCGAGGCCGGTCGTAACTGCGTGAAGTGAAGACGCTCTGGAACCCTCAATCGCGCAGCGCGCTCTCCGCGCGCATCAACCGCCTCACGCCGCAGACGCCGCCGCTTTGGGGGCGGATGAACGCCGACGAAATGGTCGCGCACGTCACGCGCGGCATGCGCATGGGGCTCGGCGAGATCGAGACGCACACGCGCAAGACCATCCTCCGCTTCTGGCCGTTCAAGCACGTGTTTGTCTATTGCCTGTCATTTCCGAAGGGGAAGGCGAAGGCGCCGCGCGAGCTGGTGACACGCGGGACGACTGTCGGGGAATGGTCAGCGTCCGTCGCCGCACTGCAGGCGACGCTCGACCGGTTCGCGACGCTCGAGCCGCGGGCGAAGTGGCCCGCGCATCCGGTGTTCGGACCGTTGACCGGGCGGGCGTGGGGCGCGCTCGGGTGGCGGCATCTCGATCATCATTTGCGACAGTTCGGAGTCTGAATCAGTGCTGAGTGCTGGGTCCTGAGTGCTGAGTCTCTCTCGCGCACCAGCACTTAGCACCCAGCACTTAGCACCGGGCACTTAGAATTCGCGGGTGCACTTCATCGACATCGCGATCATCCTCGCCTACCTCGCGGCGGTCGTCGGCGCCGGCGCCTGGTTCGGACGGCGGCAGCAGACCACCAACCGCTACTTCTTCGCAGGGCAACAGGTTCCGTGGTGGGCGATCGGCGCGTCGATCGTCGCCACGGAGACCTCGACCATCACCTTCATCTCCGTCCCCGGCATCGCCTACTCGCGCGGCGGCGATTTCACCTTCCTGCAGATCGTCTTCGGCTACCTCATCGCCCGCGTGGTGATCTCGATCTTCTTCATGCCGGCGTACTTTCGCCGCGAGCTGGCGACGGTGTACGAGCTGCTGCAGGAGCGCTTCGGTCCGGCGGTGAAGGGGCTGGCCGCATCGCTCTTCGTCGTCATGCGCACCATCGCCGACGGCGTCCGCCTCCTGCTCACCGCCATCGTCCTCGCCGCGGTCTTCAGCTCGATGCATCTCGTCGCCGGCACCACCGCGATCAGCGCCTCGGTCATCGGCATCGGCCTGGTGATGATCGTCTTCACGCTGATGGGCGGCATCGAAGCGATCGTCTGGGTGGAGGTCGTGCAGCTCGGGATCTACATCATCGGCGCGATCGCGGCGGCGGTGATCCTCGCAAACAACATCCCGGGCGGCGTCGGCGCGGCGGTGGCGCTGGCGAGCGCGCATCAGAAGTTCCGCTTCCTCAACTTCGCGCTCGACGCGACGAAGACCTACACCTTCTGGGCCGGCGTGATCGGCGGCTGCTTCCTGACGATGTCGACGCACGGCACCGATCAGTACCTGGTGCAACGCTATCTATGCACCGACAAATCGCGTAACGCGGCGAAGGCGCTGCTCGCCTCGGGCGTCGTCGTGCTGCTGCAGTTCATCGGGTTCCTGTTCATCGGCGTGCTCCTCTTCGCCTTCTACCGCCCCGACCTGCTGCCGAATTACGCGACGCTCGGCGCGGCCGCGCCGTTCCGCGCTGCCGACCAGGTCTTCCCCGACTTCATCACGCGGCACATGCCGGTCGGCCTCTCCGGACTCGTCGTCGCCGCGATCTTCGCCGCGGCGATGTCGTCGTCGCTGAACTCGATTGCCGCCACGTTCGTCGCCGATCTCTACGCGCCGCTGGTGCGCAATCGCAGCGACAAGCATTACCTCAACGTGTCGCGTCTCCTGACCGTGCTCGCCGGTATCCTGCAGATCGCCGTCGGCCTCGCGCTGATGCAGCAGACGCAGTCGGCGCTCAACACCGCGCTCGCCATCGCCTCCCTGATCAACGGTCCGATCCTCGGCGTCTTCCTCCTCGGCTGGGCGAAGCGCGGAGGCCCCGCCGCCGCGTTCACCGGCATGGCCGCGGGCCTGGCGACGGTGCTGACGGTCTCTTTCGCGACGCACATCGCGTGGCCCTGGTTCACATTCATCGGCTCGCTGACGACGCTGCTCGTCGGCTTGCTGATGTCGATGATCATCCGGCGCCCGGCGCTCGCGGTGACTCCGCTGCTACTGTTCGTGACGATGTGCGCAACCGTTCCCGCGCCGCGGAAACCGGTCACGCTCGAGTCACTCACCATCGACGAAAAGATCGGCCAGCTCTTCGTCGTCGGCGCGCGCGGCGTCTTCATGGGCGAGTCGTCGTGGGCGTATCAGCAGTTGCTGCATCACGTGCACGACAACCACATCGGCGGCTTCATCTGGTTCCAGTCGAACGTCTACGAAACGGCGATGCTCGACCGCAAGCTGAACGAACAATCGCGCGTCCCGCTGCTGATCAGCGCCGACCTCGAGTCGGGCGTCGGCATGCGCTTCCTCGACACCACTTTCTGGCCCTCGGCGATGGCGATCGCGGCGACCGGCGATCCGTCGCTGGCGGAAGCCGAGGGGAAGGTCGTGGCGCAGGAGGCGAAGGTGCTGGGGTTGAATCACATCTTCGCGCCGGTGGCCGACGTCAACGTCGATCCCGACAATCCGGTCATCAACACGCGCAGCTTCGGCGAGGATCCGGCGGAGGTTGCGCGCTACGTCAGCGCGTTCGTGCGCGGCGTGCAATCGGAACATGTACTCGCCTGCGCCAAGCACTTTCCGGGACACGGCGACACGCGCGTCGACTCGCATCGCTCGCTGCCGATCCTCGACGTGACGCGCGAGCGCCTCGATCGCGTCGAGCTCGTGCCATTCCGCGCGGCGATTGCCGCCGACGTGAAGTCGGTGATGATCGGACATCTCGCCGTGCCGTCGCTCGACGACACGCCGGCGCCGGTCCGCGACGGCATCGTGAATCCGTACGGCACGCGCGCCGAAGAGGTCACGCGCAACGGCACGCTGCCGGCGACGGTCTCGCCGAAGATCGTCGGCCTGCTGCGCAACGACCTCCACTTCGACGGACTGCTGGTCACCGACGCGATGGACATGGGCGGTCTCGCCGAGCACTTCGACGCGGGCGAAGCGGCGGTGCGCGTCATCGAAGCGGGCGAGGATCAGATCCTGATGTCGCTCGACACCGACGCCGCAATCGCCGCGGTGAAGGCGGCGGTGGCGAGCGGGCGGATCTCGGAGGCGCGCATCGATCAGTCGGTGCGGCGCATTCTCGCGGCGAAGGAGTTCGCGCGCAGCGTCGCGGCGCAGCCGGAGGAGATCTTCACCACGATCGACGCGAAGGAGCATCGCGTGCTGGCGGAGACGATCGCGCGCAAGGCGCTGACGCTGGTGCGCGGGGAGATTCTGCCGAAAGGACCGAAGCCGAAAATCACGCTTGCGGTCGTCAGCGATTTCCCCGAGGCGGGGAATCCGCTGTCGGAGCTCGAAAGAGAACTGAAGAAGCGCGCCGACGTGCAGACGATCCTCATCGACTCGCGCTCGACGCAGGCCGAGGCGGACGCGATCCTCGCGAAGCAATCCGACTGGCTGATCCTCGCGCTCGCGGTGCGCGCGCGGAGCGGCTCGGGCTCGATCGCGGTGCCGGCGACGGTGCGCAATCTCGTGCTGCCTTCGAACACGATCGCGATCTCGTTCGGCAGTCCCTACCTGCTGCGCGAGATTCCGACGGTGCCGACGTACCTCTGCGCGTACGGCGTTCAGCCGGTCATGCAGAGCGCGGCGGTGCGCGCGCTGTTCGGCGAGGCGAAGGTGAGCGGGAAGCTGCCGGTGACGATCCCTGGGCTTTACAAGCGGGGAGAGGGGATCTCGAATTGAAACGGCTGCTGATCGCGCTGCTGCTGTTCACGTCGTGCGCGACGCTGCCGCATCCCGAGGATCGCGCGATCGAAGCGGGGATCGCCGCGCACAAGTTTCCGGGCGGCGTGCTCTGGGTCGAGCGCAACGGCTCCGTCTATCACCGCGCGTACGGACTGCGCGCGATCGTGCCGCACGAAGAGACGATGACCGAGGACACCATCTTCGATGCGGCGTCGCTGACGAAGGTCATGGCCACCGCGCCGTCGATCTGGATCCTGATCGAGCGCGGAAAGATCGCCCTCGACGATCCGGTGCAGCGCTACATCCCGGAGTTCCGCCACGCCGACATCACCATCCGCCATCTCCTCACGCACACCTCGGCGCTCTCGCCCGACGTCCCGCTGAATTACGAGTGGACCGGCTACGACACCGCGCTGAAGCTCGCGCTCGAGGACGAGCCGACGAACCGCCCCGGCGCGATGTTCCGCTACAGCGACATCAATTTCATTTTCCTCGGCGAGATCGTGCGGCGCGTGAGCGGCGAGCCGCTGAACGTGTTCGCGGCGAAGAACATCTTCCAGCCGCTGGGGATGAAGGACACGGGGTTCCTGCCGAAACAATCATCACGCATCGCTCCGACTGAGTTCGGCCTCCGCGGCGTCGTGCACGATCCGAGCTCGCGCCGCATGGGCGGCGTCGCCGGACACGCGGGACTCTTCACCACCGCGAAGGACGCCGCGATCTACGCGCGCGCCCTGCTCAACAACTTTCGAGGCGGAGGCAGGCCGATCATGAAGCCGGAGACGGTGCGTGCGATGACGTCGCGCGCGAGCGAGAGCGCGATCGGCCGCACGGCCGGCTGGGATCTCGACTCTGGTTACTCCCGTCCGCGGCGCGGCGGCGCGGCGTCATTCGGTCACACAGGCTGGACCGGCGGGATGATGTGGCTCGATCCGGAGTCACATTCGTTCTACGTCTTCCTCTCCAATCGCGTGCATCCCGACGGCAAGGGCTCCGTCACTCAACTGCAAGTCGCCCTCGGCGGCGACGCGCCTCCCGGCGTGCGCTTCCCGAACATCGTCAACTTCATCGTCGGCGGCGCGAACGCGCGCAACGGCATCGACACGCTCACGGCGAATCGGTGGGACGTGCTGCGCGGACATCGCGTCGGCCTGATCACGAACGTCAGCGGCGTCGATCGCTCCGGCAATCCGACCGTCGACCTGCTGCGCAGCGCGATCGGCGTCGACCTCGTCGCGGTGTTCACACCGGAGCATGGCTTCGGCCAGGGTGTCATCCTGAGCCGCAACGACGGCGAAGGACCCGTAGCATCAGGCGCAGCGCACGAACCGACGGATCCTTCGGCGTCTGCGCGCCTCAGGATGACACCCATCCCGGTCATCAGCCTCTACGACGAGCGCCGCAAACCGACGCGCGAGCAACTGGCGAACCTCGACACGCTCGTCTTCGACATCCAGGACATCGGCACGCGCTTCTACACCTACATCTCGACGATGGAGCTGGCGATGGAGGCGGCGGCGGAGGCGAAGGTGCGCTTCGTCGTGCTCGACCGCGTCAATCCGATCGGCGGCGAAGTGGTCGAGGGACCGGTGCTCGAAGGGAAGACCGATTTCGTCGGCATCCACGACATCGCCATCCGCCACGGCATGACCGTCGGCGAGCTGGCGAAGATGTTCAGGGACGAGAAGCACATCGACGTCGACCTCGTCGTCGTGCCGGTCACCGGCTGGAAGCGCGAGATGTTCCAGGATGAAGCGGGCATCGCATGGACGAACCCGTCGCCGAACATGCGCAGCCTCCGCGCCGCGACGCTCTACCCCGGCATCGGCCTGCTGGAGAGCGCGATCTCCGTCGGTCGCGGGACGGCGACGCCGTTCGAAGTGATCGGCGCGCCGTGGATCGACGGCGAGAAGCTCGCCGCGTCGCTTCACGTGCCCGGCCTCACGTTTACGCCGATCCGATTCACCCCCGACTCCGACATCTTCGCGAAGCAGGAATGCGGCGGCGTGAAGATCACGATCACCGACCGCCACTCGCTGCGCGCCGTCGCCGCAGGGCTGGCGATCGCGGACGCGCTCGAGCGGATGTATCCCGACAAGTTCGAGCGGGCGAAGATGACGCACCTCCTGCGGGGGAACGGGGCGCTGGAGCCGTTCCTGGCGCGACGGGCGAAGTACCTCCTTTACTGATTCGTAACTTGCCACTGACCCGAAATTCTGTTTGACTGACCGCTCGTTCAGTCAACTGAATCATGCGGTCAAAATCGAAAGAAGCCGTCGTCTCCGAGTTCCGTATCCAGAGCATTCAGGATGCGGCCATGCGTGTGATCTCCCGCAAGGGGATGGCCTCCGCCACCATCGCCGAGATCGCCCAGGAAGCGAACATCGCGAAGGGGACGATCTACCTCTACTTCCGCGATCGCGACGAACTGGTGGAGAAAACGTTCGAGCGCGCCATCGGCGAGCTGCACGCGCGGGTGGACCAGGCCATTGCCGCCGGCGGGTCGTTCGAGGAGAAGCTGCGCGGCTACATCGGCGCGAAGCTCGCCTTCTTCCAGGATCACCGCCAGTTCTTCCGCCTCTTCGTCTCCCGCCGGATGCCGGAGGGAAATCCGCAGCAGCAGCGGCGGCAGAAGCGGAACTGCCAGACCTATCGCACGCGCATCGAATGGATGGCGACGGAGCTGAAGGCGGCGATGGATCGCGGCGAGATCCGGCAGCTGGATCCGCGCCCCCTCGCGTTGCTGCTGGTCGAAGGAAGCACCGCCATCGTGATGGAGCGGCTGATGGACGAGGCGCCTCCCCCGCAGGAAGCGGACGTGAACCTCATCGTCGACGTCCTCCTCAATGGAATCAGGAGATCAAGTTGAAACACCTGCTGTCTGCTGTCTGCTGTCTGCTGTCTCTCTCGGCAACAGCCGAGACCCTCACCCTGCAGCAAGCCCTCGCCCGCGCGCTGCAGGTCAACAACACCATCGAGCGCGCGCGCGCCGAGATCAACGTCGTCGATCAGAGCCGCAGGCAGCTCCTCTCCGCGGTCATGCCGCACATCACCACCAGCGGCGCCGCGACGCGCAACAGCGAAGAGGTCGCGTTCGGGAGCGGCGAGGATGCACGCACGGTGCTGCCGCGCAACGACTGGAACTATCGCGTCGTCCTCTCGCAGCCGATCTACGCCGGACGCCGCGAGTTCCGCGCGTACTCGCAGGCGAAGCTCGGCGTGGAGAACGCGCGTGAGGCGGAGCGCGGAACGGAAGACGCGGTGCTGCTGCGCGTGGCGTCGAACTACCAGGCCGTGGTCGACGCCGACGCGCGCATCGACGTCGAGAAGAAGAACATGGAGCTCGCCGAATCGCGGCGCAAACAGGCGCAGGCGTTCTACGAGGCGGGCGAGGTGACGAAGGTCGACGTGCTCCGCGCGGAGACGGCGATCAAGGCGGCGCAGCGGCAGATGGCGATCGCGCAGCAGAGCCGCCAGCTCGCGGTGAGCGTGTTGCGGCAGGACCTCGATCTCGATGCCGACATCGACGTCACGACGCCCGATCGTCCGCTCCCGGCGCTGCCGGTGCAGTCGGAGCTCGAGCAGCGCGCCGAGGCGTCGCGTCCCGACGTCATGGCCGCGCGCAACAACCTCACCATCGCCAATCTCGAGGTGAAAAAACAGCGCGGCTTCTGGCTGCCGACCGTGACGTTCGACGGCGGCTGGGTGAATCAGAAGTCGTCGTTCCCCGCGAGCAAGTACAGCTACGGCGCGCTCCGCTTCAACATCCCGCTGCTGCAGTCGGGCGAAGTCGAAGCGCGCGTGGCGCAGGCGAAGGAGCGCGAGAAGCAGGCGCAGCTCGCGCTCGAGGATGCGAAGACCATCGCCCGCGAAGACGTGCGCAAGGCGCTCATCGACCTGCGCACCGCGGAGACCGCGCTGGGGCTCGCGCGCGAGCAGCTCGCGGCGGCGCAGGCGGAGTATCAGCAGTCGTTCGAGCTCTATCGCGCGCAGGAAGCGACGTCGCTCGACGTCTCGTCGTCGGAGACCGCGCTCGCCGACGCGCGCCGCGCGGTGGCCGAGGAGACTCTCAATCGTGATCTCGCCGAGTTGCGCGTCTGGTACGCCGCGGGCGATCTGAAACCGGCTTTGGGCCTGACAGGAGAATCGAAGTGAAACGAATCATCATGACCCTCATCCTCGCGCTCGCCGTCGCCTGCGCGAAGAAAGAGCCGGTGACTTCGACGGTGAACGCCGAAGCACCTGCGCTGCCGGCCGACGTCCAGCAGGTTGCGACCGCGGCCACGACGACCGAGGCGGAACAGACCTCGACCGTCACCGACATCGGCGGCACGGTCATCGCCACCGGCGAGTTCGTCTCCCCCGTCCGCTCCGAGCTCGCCTCGAAGCTGCCGGGACGCGTGGCGAAGATGTACGTCGACGAAGGCGATCACGTGTCGAAGGGCTCGCCGGTGCTCGAGCTGGAGACCGATTACACGCGCCTCAGCCTGCAGCGTGCCGATGCCGACACGGCGCGGGCGAAGGCAATGGCGGACGATGCGCGTCACGATCTCGATCGCAAGAAAGAACTGATCGCGAAGGACTCGATTCCGCGCGCGACGTACGACCGTTCCGAGGCCAACTATCAATCGGCGCAGGCGGCGATGCAATCGGCGCAGGCGCAGGCGGCGATGTTCCGCCAGCAGCTCGCCGATTCGACGCTCCGCTCGCCGATCGAAGGGGTGATCGAGGACAAGCGCACCGACGTCGGACAGCGGCTGCAGGACAACACCGTCGCCGCCGTGATCGCGCAGATCTCGCCGCTCAAGCTCCGCTTCCGCGTGCCGGAGCGCTACCTCGCGACGATCCGCAAAGGGCAGCCGGTCAAGGCGACCGTCGATCCGTATCCGGGACAGGTGTTCGAAGGACGCGTGTCGGTGGTCGGCGGCGTCATCGATCCCGCCACGCGCTCGTTCATCGTGGAGACGGAGTTCGTGAATCGCGATGGAAAATTGAAGCCGGGGTTGTTCGCGCGCGTCGAGATGAGCGCGAGGTGATCCATGCATAAATTGGCCGAAATCTGCGTCCGCCGTCCCGTCTTCGCGACGGTGCTGGTGCTCTCGCTCGTCGTCGTCGGGTACTTCGCGTACCTGCAGCTCGGGGTCGACCGTTTCCCGAAAGTCGACTTCCCGACCATCACCATCAGCACGCATCTCACCGGCGCGGCGCCGGAGGAGATCGAGACCGACATCACCGACAAGATCGAGGAAGCGGTCAACACGATCAGCGGCATCGATCAGCTGCAGTCGATCTCCTCGGAAGGGCAGTCGCAGGTCATCGTGCAGTTCGTCCTGGAGAAGGACACCGACGTCGCGGCGCAGGAAGTGCGCGACAAGGTGAACACCATCCTGCGCGATCTGCCGAAGGATGCCGATCCTCCGATCATCCAGAAATTCGATCCCGACTCGATTCCGGTCATCGGCATCGCGTTGTCGGGACCGGCGCCGATCCGCGACATCACCGAGTTCGCGGACAAGAAACTGCGCCGCCGCCTCGAGTCGCTCAACGGCGTGGGACAGGCGACGATCGTCGGCGGCCGTCCGCGCCAGATCAACGTCGTCGTCGACACCGAGAAGCTCGCCGCGGTCGGCCTGACCACGGCGCAGGTGGTCGGCGCACTGCAGACGCAGAACGTGCAGATCCCCGGCGGCAAGGTCGAGCAGGGGCTGCGCGATCTGACGCTGCGCACCTACGGCCGCGTCGAGACGCCGCAGCAGTTCTCCAACGTCACGATCATGAGCCGCAACGGCTATCCGGTGAAGATCGGCGACGTCGCGCGCATCGAGGACAGCGTCTCCGAGCCGGAGTCGGTGGCCAGCGTCGACGGCAAGCCGGCGGTGGTGATGTGGGTGCGCAAGCAGTCGGGCACCAACACCGTCGAAGTCGTGCAGCGATTGAAGGAGCGCGTCGCCGAGCTGCAGAAGGACCTGCCGAAGGGCTGGAACATGCGCGTGGTGCGCGACCAGTCGACGTACGTCATCTCCGCCGTCAACGCGGTGAAGGAGCATCTGATCCTCGGGTCGCTCTTCGCCGCGCTCATCGTCTGGTTCTTCCTCTCCTCGCCGAAACTGAAGACCGCCGCGGCGCTCGTGCTGGCGACGCTCGCCGTCTACTTCCTGCTGTTCGGATTCGAAGAGGCGGGAAAGATGGTGGTGCCGCTGAGGGTGGGAGGCGTGCTCGTCGCGCTCGGGATGCTCACGTATTTCTTCCGAAAATCGAGGCCGACGATCATCTCCGCGGTCGCGATTCCGAGCTCGATCATCGCCACGTTCGCGGCGATGCGCTACGAGAACTTCACGCTCAACGTCATCACGCTCCTCGCGCTGACGCTGGCGGTCGGCATCGTCATCGACGACGCGGTCGTCGTCCTGGAAAACATCTTCCGCTTCATGGAAGAGAAGAAGCAGACGCCGATGCAGGCCGCGGTCGAAGGGACGAAGGAGGTCGGTCTCGCGGTCATGGCGACCTCGCTCTCGCTGATCGCGGTCTTCCTCCCGGTCGCATTCATGGGCGGCATCGTCGGACGCTTCATGAACTCGTTCGGCGTGACGATGGCGATCGCCATCGCCGTCTCGCTCCTCGTCTCGTTCACGCTGACGCCGATGATGTCGTCGCGCTGGCTGCGCCGCGAGGATCTGCATCATGAGACCGGATCGCGCGAGCACGGCGCTTACGGCATGATCGAGGGGACGTATCTGAAGATGCTCGACTGGTCGATGCATCACCGCTGGGTGATCGTCATCGCCATGTTCGCCGCGCTCTTCTCCATCGTTCCGCTCGGCGCGGTGGTGAACAAGAACTTCCTGCCGCAGGACGACGAGTCGCAGTTCGCGGTCAGCGTCCGCGCGCCGGAAGGGTCGAGTCTGGAGACGACACAGACGATCATGAGCTCGATCGACGCGAAGATCCGCAAGGCGGTTCCGGAGGTCGAGATTACCGTGATCACCATCGGCGACGATCCGCAGATCACGCAGAATCTCGGCTCGATCTACGTCAAGCTCGTGCCGGTCGAAAAACGCGAGCGCGATCAGTACGCGATCATGGCCGACGTCCGCAAGAACGTCCTGCCGCAGTACGCGCGGCTGAATCTCCGCACGTCGGTCTCGCCGGTGAACGTGTTCGGCGGCGGCGTGAACGCCGACGTCATGTACTGGATCGGCGGCCCCGACCTGAAACAGCTGGAGAAGTACTCCGACGTGCTGCTGGCGAAGCTGAAGGCGATGCAGGGAACCGCGGGGGTCGTCGATCCCGACACGAACCTCATCACCGGCCACCCCGAGCTCGGCGTGCATATCGATCGCGACAAGTCCGCCGACCTCGGCGTGCGCGTGCAGGACATCGCGTCGACGCTCAACGTACTCGTCGGCGGTCTGAAGGTGACCGATTACTACGAGGGGGGCGAGCAGTACGAGGTACACGTCCGCGCCGAGCATGCGTACCGCAAGGATCCGCAGGGGATCGAGCAGGCGCAGGTGCCATCATCCAACGGTTCAAACGTGCAGTTGCGCGACGTCGTGCGCATGACGCCCGGCTCCGGTCCGTCGTCGATCAACCGCATCTCGCGCCAGCGCCAGGTGATGTTGACGGCGAACGTCGCGCCAGGCCATTCGTCGCAGACCGTGATGTCGGCGATCGAGGCGGAGACGAAGAAGCTCAACATGCCGCCGCAGTACCAGTCGGGCTTCACCGGCCGCTCGCGCGAGCAGGGACGCGCGTTCGTGAACTTCATGTTCGCGTTCCTGCTGTCGATCATCTTCATGTACCTGATCCTCGCTGCGCAGTTCGAGTCGTGGATCCATCCGATCACGATCCTGCTGGCGCTGCCGCTGACCGTGCCGTTCGCGTTGCTCTCGATCTTCGTGCTGAATCAGTCGCTGAACATCTTCTCCATGCTCGGCATCCTCGTGCTGTTCGGCATCGTGAAGAAGAACGGCATCCTGCAGATCGATCACACCAATCAGCTCCGCGCGGCGGGACTCGACCGCGCGCACGCCATCCGCGAGGCAAATCGCGACCGCCTGCGGCCGATCCTGATGACGACGCTGGCGTTCGTCGCCGGCATGATCCCGCTCGTCGCCTCGAGCGGCACCGGCGCCGCGACGAACCGCGCGATCGGCTCGGTCATCATCGGCGGACAGTCGCTCGCGCTGTTGCTCACGCTCCTGGCGACGCCGGTGGCCTACTCGCTGTTCGACGATGTGCAGGAGTGGTTCAAGAGGCGCGCGGCGGCGCGGTCAGTCGAGCGCCTCGACCTTGCCGTCGAATAAGTGCACCGCACACCGGGAGTCGCGATAAATCCAGATCGCGGCTCCCGGGCCGCGCGCCTCGTCGTTCGGACGTTTCTCATCCGGCGCGCCGACCTTCGCGGTCAGCTCCGCGGCGGTCATCCCCGGCTCGACCGAGGCGCATGAGCCGTGCGTCGCGCCACTCCCGGTAGACATCGCCGAGGCTTGCGTGACTTTCGAGTGCTTCATCAATGGTCCGCCGAAAATCGCGAGCCAGGCGAAGGCGAAGAGGGCGCTGCTGAGCATCAGGCCGCGCGGCTTGCGCGCGACGAGCGCGATGCCGGCGAATACGAGCCATTGCGCTAGCGCAACGGCGGCGATGATCGGAATGGACATCAGTTTTCCTCCCCGTCGTAGCGGATCAGCACGCGGTCCTCGAACACCTTCGTCCCGTTGCGGCCCCAGGCGCGGAGGTCGGTATCGAACTGCGCTACTGGATGGCCGGTCAGTCGCTGGATCGCGTCTTCCGTCGTCGCGCCGTCGCGGAAGGCGTCGAGCATCTTGGTCACGCCGGCGCGGCCGTACTTCGCCTCGACGTAGCGGATGATCGTCTGCGATTCGATGTACGCCTCGCTGATCATCCCGGGATCGGGCGAGCCGCGCAGCACCGCATCGAGCAGCGAGACCGCGAGGAGGCGGTCGTCGGTGTACATGTTGAAGGCGTTCGGCGAGTACGGCTTCATCTCGATCCGCTGCGCCAGGCCTTCCTGGAACCAGTGCGGCGCCTGGTCGCGCGTCCGCTGCGCGATCATCGCGTGGCAGAGCTCGTGGCTGAGAATCGCGACGATGTCCGGCTCGTACGCCATGACCCCGGCGAATGGCAACGTAATCTTTCCCGTGTAGAACCCGACGATGAAGTCGCTGCCGGTGTAGGTCGCGCGGAACTCGTCCCACCAGACGATGTTGACGACCACGCGCTTGAAGTCGGGCACCGGCACCCACGCCTGCAGCCGCGCCAGCTCCTTCTCCAGGATGTCGCCGACCATGTTCGCGCCGGCGGCGTTCATCTCCTGCGGCACGTGCAGCTCGAAGTGCGGCGTGGTGTAGGTCGTGTACGCATTCGCCAGGCGCTTGTTCATCTGGATCTGCCGCACCTGCTCGTCGAGCATCGGATTCGGACGCATCGCCGCCGACTTGTCGAGCATCTTCACGCCGAGCTCGAATTCGTCGAGCGCGGCGAGACTCGATCCGAGCTCCGCCAGCGCCTGTGAATCGTTCTGCCGCTGCAGCACCTTCGACGCGGCGACCGAGGTGAGGAGATGCTTCGCGTCGAGCACGCGGTCGCTCCGCTTCAACGCCTCGCTGCGGAGGAAGAAGAGCGTCGGTGGCACGTGCTCGTTCGACGGAGACATGCCATCGGTCAATTTCAGCAGATCGCTCCAGCGATTGCGTTTCGCCAGTGCGGACGCCGCGCGGACGATCCGCTCGCGCGATGCCGGCTGCGCGAACGCGCCCGCTCCCGAGCCGCTCAGGAGTTGCGGCAGTTCGTTGAGCGAGCGCTCGTCGCGGTCGCGCTGCCATTCAGCGGCGTCGGCGACGCGCGTCCCGGCCGGCGCGATCGCCGCGCCTCCCGGGACGGAGAGCTGCTGACTGCCGATCTGCACGTGCATGAAATCGCCCGACACCCAGGCCTGTGCGCCTGCCGGCAATTCGATGGCGCGCGTCGAGGTCTCCGGCGCCGCGAACGTCGCCTCGGTCGGCGCGCTGAGGCCGATCACGTTGACCGTGCTCTCGCGACGCAGCACCGACCAGAGCGCTCCTGCTTCGACGAGCTGCGAGCGCTGCGCGGGACGCATCGCCCACGCGCGCTTGAGGTGCTCTTCCGATTCCTCCGCTCTTCCCTTCTGCGCCGCGAGCAGCGAGAGGGTGTAGTGCGCGTCCGGCTTGCGCGAGCCGATGCGATCGAGGCGTTGGAGGTAGCCGGTGGCGCGGTCTTCGAAGCCGAGGGCCATGAGCGCTTGTGCGGTCTCGAGCCAGAGTCCGTCGCGGCCCGGCCCGAGGTTCACGGCATGCTCGTAGGCGACGACGGAATTCGCTTCGTCGCTCTTCGTCAATGCGAGGCGTGCGCGGAGGATCTCCGCCAGCGGGAACTCCGACGGCGACGGGAACGCCTTGAGGCTGCGCGCGACCTGACCGGTGCGGCTCTGCTGCAGATCCCACTGCGCCTTCCAGAGATCGGCCACGCGTCCGACTTCGCCCGATCGCGGTGCCGCGGCGTAGAGCGCGTCGACGTCGCCGCCGGTGGCGAGCGCGCGGCGAAGCGCGAGGAGCGGACGGAGTTGCAGCTCGGTCTTCACCGGCGCGGTGGATTTCGCCGGTGCAGCGGCGTGATGCGCGAAACGCTCGTCCTTGAGGAACGCCACTGCGGCGCCGCCGATGGCGATGCTCATGCCGAGGGCGATGAGCGGTTTGCGTTTCATCGATACGCCGGCCGCCGCGAGTGCCGCGGCGAGGAGTCCGGCGATCAGTGTGGCAATTGCTGGAAGACGTGTAGGTTCGGCTGATGCGATCGCGGCTGCCGCGACCGGCGGGAAGACCTGCGGCGTGCGCGATTTCTGCGCGAGGATGCGGATGTCGGCGACGCGGTAGCCGCTCCCTTCCTTCTTCATCTCCAGGACGATGCTGTCGTCGACGCCGGTGGGGTAGTCGACGGCGAAGACCGCCGCGCGCTCCGCCATCGCGGGGACGATCGTCTGCAGTTCCCACATGCTGTCGGTGGGCGGCCCGAGTCGTGTCTCGATCTCCTCGAGGTTCAGCGTTGAGCCGGCGGCGAGTTGATCGGCCACCGCCTGGGGTCCGCGCGCGAGGTAATCGGCGACGACGCGTGTCGCGGCGCGCTCCGCCTCCGAGAGGGGACGGACGTCGGCACGGAGGCCGAGGGCGAGCAGCGCGGAGAGGGCGAGCGCCGCGCGGAGGGGTCGGGGCATGCGGTTCTCCTGAAAGGGATGCGGGATTATAGCCGCCGCCCTTGACAACCCCGACCTACCGACTTACTGTATTAGTTACTTAGTACAGTGAATCGGAGGTCCATTGTTCGACATCAACGCCACTAACGCTGCGCCTATCTGGCGGCAGATCGAGGAAGGAATGCGGCGGATGATCGCCCTCGGCGCTCTCAAGCCGGGCGACACCGTCCCCTCCGTCCGCGATCTCGCTCAGCAGCTCCGGGTCAACCCCAATACCGTCGCCCGCGCCTATCAGCGACTGACCGAGCACGGCGTGTTCGCCGTCCGGCGCGGGGAAGGGACGTTCGTCGCGGACGAGCCGTCGCAGCCGAAACGGTCGGAACGGAACGAGGTGCTTCGCGACGCCTCGGTTCGTTACGCCAGCTCGGCCATCGCGATCGGCGCCTCGCTCGACGACGCCGTCGATGAGCTCAACACCAGTTACGACAAGCTCGTTCGCGAGCACAGGAGGAAGGTATGAACCAGGCGGAGACGCCCGCAATCCGCATCGCCGGTATGACGGTGCGCTACGGACGCCGTGTCGCCGTCGACGCCGCGTCCCTCGAAGTCCCGCGCGGCTCGGTGTACGCACTGCTCGGCCGCAACGGCGCCGGCAAATCATCGCTCGTCCGCTGCGCCCTCGGGCAGCAGCGCGCCTCGTCCGGAAGCGCCGAGATCCTCGGCCAGGACTCATGGAAACACCGCACCCATCTGATGGAGCGCATCGGCGTGGTGGCCGAGGAAGCAGACGCACCGCCCGAGATGCGCGTGCAGCAGCTCGCCGATTTCCACGCGCGGCTCTACTCGCGCTGGGACGGAAAGGCGTTCGACTCACGTCTCGACCGATTCGGTATCTCAAAGCAGCCGCGCTACGGCGATCTGTCGAAGGGACAGAAGAAGCAGGTCTCGCTCGCCCTCGCGCTCGCGGCGGCGCCCGACCTCATCATCCTCGACGATCCGACCCTCGGCCTCGACGTCGTTGCGCGGAAGTCGCTGTTCGAGGAAGTGATCGCCGATCTCGCCGATCGCGGCACGACGATCTTCCTGACGACGCACGACCTGGCGGGCGTCGAAGCGATCGCCGACCGCGTGGCCATCATGAACGGCGGACGGATCGTGCTCGACGAAGAGCTGGAGACGCTGAAGGGCCGCTTCCGCCGCATCCGTTTCTCCGCGCAGCCGTTGGCGCTGGAGGCGGCGAGCTTCCGCACCGCGCTCGTCCGCAGCTGGGGCGCAGGCACCGAGGCCGTCGTTTCGAACTATGACGACCTGGCGTTCGAGCGTCTCCGCTCGAGCGCCACGATTCAGAGCGCCGACGTCTCGGCGATGTCGCTCGAAGAGATTTTCATCGCCGTCGCCGGCGAAGGAGCCAACTCATGACACACGCACTCGCCATTGCCCGCCGCGATCTCGCGGAGCGCACCTCGGTCTTCATCGCCGCTGCCGTCCTCGCGGTCCTGCCGTTCGTGCTGACGCTCGTCCCCGGTATCTCGTCCTTCAGCCGCGTCGACGTCATCACCACCATGGGGACGCTGCTCGCGGTCGGGTTCACCCTCGGTCTTGCGCTCGTCCTCGGCGTGACGATGATCGGCCGAGACCTCACCGAGAAGCGGATGTCGTTCTACTTCTCCAAGCCGCTCTCCGCGCCGGCCATCTGGTTCGGCAAGCTGGCCGCCGCGGTCCTCTCGCTGGCCATCTGTTTCACCATACTCTTCGTGCCGTCGTATCTCGCCGGCTCGACGTCCTGGCAGAAGAGCTGGAACGTCGACCTGCCGATCGCCTTCACCGTCGTCACCCTGGCCGCGCTGGCGCTGCTCCTCTTCGGACATCTCTTCGGGACCATGTTCCGCTCGAAGTCGCCGCTCGTCGCACTCGACGTGGTGCTGATGGTCGTCACCGGACTGGCGTTGGTCGGAATCATCCGTCCGCTGCTGGAGGGATTCGCCATGGAGCTCGCCGGGCGAGTGACGCTCGCGCTCGGAGTCATGGTACTGCTCATCCTCCTGGCGTCCGGCGCGTGGCAGCTGTCGAAAGGGCGCGCCGACCGGAAGCAGAACCACGTCGCGCTCTCGCGCTTCGTCTGGAGCTCAATGGCCATCGTGCTGGCGCTCGGCGGCGCGTTCACGGCGTGGGTCGTGAGTGCCTCGCCGGCCGATCTCCAGAAGCCCGAAGTGTCGCAGCCCGATCAGGGGACGTGGAGCTTCATCTACGGCAAGGCAAAGCATCGGATGGATTACAACGCGCTCTTCGCGTACGACCTCGCCACCGGCGACAGCATCCGCATCGACGGCATGCGCTCCTGGTGGAGCTCAGGCTTCTCGCGCGACGGCAAGCACGTCGTCTACGTGAAGCTGCCCGACTTCCGCGCGGGAGTGGGAGAGCTCTACCTGATGCCGCTGCGAGCCGGCGCGAAGGGAGAGCCGCTGCACATTCCGGTGACGCGGGGCGGGGCTTACACGTTCTCCGACGACGGAACGCGCATCGCGTTGATCGATCCGGAAGGGATCGTCTCGGTGTACGACCTCGCGTCGAAGAAGGCGCTCGTGTCGGCGAAGATCCCGATGAACGGCCCGACCAGACGCCGGTTCTTCTTCGCCGCGCCGGACGTCCTCCGCGTCTACGTGCAGACGCCGCAATACGGTTCCCTCAAGCTGGCGGAGTTCGCGGTGGAGATCTACGAGATCGACCTCCGGACGCATGCGCTGGCACATACCGGAACGTATCGCTGCATGACGAAGAACTTCGGAATCACGGTCTCGGACGACGGCACGCGCGCGCTGACCGTCGAGCGCGACGACATCGGCATCAGCCATGCGAACGTCATCGACGCGCGGACGGGGCAGCTCATCGCGCCGGCCCCGGTCTCGGCGATGATGCGCGTCACGTTGCTTGCCGATGGATCGGTTGCCACGCTCAACGAGACCGGAGGGGAGTGGACTCTGAACGTCCACGGCATCGACGGCTCGGACCGCACGACGCAGATCGGAAAGATGCAGAGGGCGTATTTCGTGCGGCAGCTGGCGGGCGAACGGCTGGTCATCGCCGGCCGCGGATCGAAGAGCTGGTCGATGATCGTCGTCGATTACGCGCACGGCTCGATCGTTCGCCGCGAAGAGGGCGCTTACGCGTCGTCGTTCGGATACGAGCAGTGGTACGGCTCCGATCCGCGGCGCTCGGTCGCCGCCGCCGACCAGCCGATCGCCATGACCAACAGCACGGGGGCGCTGTACGCGTGGCAGCCGCTGACCGGCGCGAAGAAGAAGCTTATCCAGTTCTGATGTGAAGAGGTGCGGGTGGCTCGAAAGGGCCGCCCGCGCTTCAGAACTGCTGCAGCACGCGGAGATCGTTCTCGAACAGCGTGCGGATGTTCGGGATGTCGAACTTCAGCATCGCCACGCGATCGAGTCCCATGCCGAACGCGAATCCGCTCCACTCCTCGGGATCGATGCCGACGTTGCGCAGCACCTGCGGGTGGATCATTCCGCAGCCGAGGATCTCCATCCAGCCGGTCTGGGAGCAGGTGCCGCAGCCGGCGCCTTTGCAGAAGACGCACGACATGTCGACCTCGGCCGACGGCTCGGTGAAGGGGAAGAAGCTGGGACGCATGCGCATCTTCGACTCGGCGCCGAAGAGCTTGCGGACGACATGCTCGAGTGTCGCGCGCAGGTGTCCGATGTGGATCCCGCGGTCGACGATGAAGCCCTCGGCCTGATGGAACATCGGCGAGCGGCGCATGGTGATCTCGTCGCGGCGGAACACGCGGCCCGCGGAGAGCACCTTCACCGGCGGCTTCCAGCGCTCCATCGCGCGGATCTGCACGTTCGATGTGTGCGTACGGAGCAGGAGCTTCTCGACGTCGACGAAGAACGTGTCCTGTGTGTCGCGCGCCGGATGGTCGGGGGTGAAGTTGAGGGCTTCGAAGTTGTACCAATCGCTCTCGATCTCGGGACCGGGATCGATGGTGTAGCTCATGTCGCGGAAGATCTGCTCGACCTCGCGGCGGACGATGTGACGGGGTGCAGGTGCCCGAGGCGGGGTGTGCGGGCGGGGAGGGTGACGTCGATGATCTGGCGTGCCTCCTTGCGCCGCGCTTCATCCGCGGCGACGCGCTCGGTCTTTTCCTTCAGCTCCGATTCGAGGCGGTCGCGCAGCTTGTTCAGCGCATCGCCGACTTCTTTCTTCTGCTCCTTCGGGACTTCTTTCAAACGGGAGAAGAAGGCAGGAATCAAACCGCCCTTGCGGCCGAAGTAGCGGACGCGCAGGTCGTCGAGCGCGTGCGTCGTGCTGGCGGCGGCGAGCGCGGCGTCGAATTCGGAAGAGGCTTTCTGGATGTCTTCGAGCATTTCGAGAAATAAAAAACGCGGGCCATTCTAGCCCGCGTTCCTCGTGATGCGAATGTGAATCGATCTACGCTGTCGCGGGCTTCGCGGCGCGCTTGGACGCCGTTTCCTTGTCCAGGGCGGCGCGGAGCTGCTGCTTGTTCATCGCGCCGCGGGCGCTCTCGACGATGGCGGTGAAGGCGGCGGCGTCCTGCACGGCGAGATCGGCCAGGATCTTCCGGTCGAGCGTGTTGCCGGTCAGCTTCAGGCCGGCGATCAGCTGCGAGTAGGACATCCCATTGAGACGGGCGGCGGCGTTGATGCGGGCGATCCAGAGCTTCCGGAAATCACCCTTGCGATCCTTGCGGCCGGTGAAGGCTGCGTTGAGCGCCTTCTCGACCTGCTGCTTCGCGATCCGATGACCGCGCGACTTCATTCCCCAGTAGCCCTTGGCGAGCTTCAGGATTTTCGCGCGGCGATTCTTGCGCTTTGGACCTCGTTTGACTCTCGGCATCGTGTCTCCTCGTTTTGTGCGTTAAGAGCGGCCGGGCCAGGAGTGGTGAATTGCCGCGGCTCGCTCGGGGTTGATGCTCGCTTGTTTTTGCGAGCTAGTAGGGAAGCATCCGCTTCACGGTCTTCTCGTTCGCCTTCGACACCTCGGTCTCACCCGCGAGCGCCGCCTTACGGCCAGGCGACTTCTTGGTGAGGATGTGCGAATGGAACGCGTGGCTCCGCTGCAGCTTCCCGGTTCCCGTCTTCTTGAACCGCTTCGCGGCTCCACGGTGCGTCTTCATTTTCGGCATGACAGTCCTCTCGTGCCTAAGCTGGGGTCGAAACCAGCTTGAACTGATTTGAATTCCTAGACTTAGTGCGCTGCTTTGACCGGCGCGATGACCATGGTCATCCGGTTTCCCTGGATGTCGGGGTGCGGGTTCTCCGCCGCTCCGACTTCCTTGATCTCGGACAGCAGCCGGTCGAGCACCGCCCGTCCCAGCTCCATGTGCGTCATCTCGCGTCCGCGGAAGCGGATCGAGGCCTTGACCTTGTCGCCATGCTGCAGGAAACGGATGATGTTGTTCTTCTTGAAGTCGAAGTCGTGCTCGTCGATGCGGGGGCGGAACTGCACCTCCTTCACCACGATCACCTTCTGCTTCTTCTTCGCTTCGCTCTGCTTCTTCTTCTGCTGGAAGACGTATTTCCCGTAATCCATGATCTTGCAGACGGGCGGATTCGCCGTCGGCGAGATCTCCACGAGATCGAGCACTTTCTCGCGGGCCATCTCCTGTGCCTGTTGCAGCGGCACGATGCCGACCTGCTGTCCTTCGGCATCGATGAGGCGAACCTCAGGGATTCCTCGGATCATGTCGTTGATTCTTGATTCCGGTTCGGCGGGTCGGCGGTCGAATCTCGAGTTTCGGCGTGGCGGGTAAATACGAACTTCCTCCTTTAATTTGACCGATGAATCTACGGACAAAGCCCTATGAAGTCAACGATCGGCAGTCGATCAAATCCTTTGTCTGCTTGATGAATTCCTCGATGGTCACAGTGCTCTGCTCGCCATTCCGGCGGCGCACGGCAACCGTTCCGCTCTGCGCTTCCTTCTCCCCGACTACCAGCATGAACGGCACTTTCTTCATCTGGGCGTTGCGGATCTTGGCTCCGAGCTTCTCGTTGCTGCGGTCGACTTCCACCCGCAGCTTCGCTCCCTTCAGCTTCTTCGCCACCTCGTCCGCGTAGTCGGTGAACTTCTCCGAGAGCGGCAGGACGGCGGCATGCACGGGCGAGAGCCACACGGGGAAGACTCCGGCGAAGTGCTCGATGATGATGCCGATGAAGCGCTCCAGCGACCCGAGGATCGCGCGATGGATCATCACCGGCCGGTGCTCGTGGTTGTCGGCGCCGACGTACTCGAGCTTGAAGCGCTCCGGGAGCGCGTAGTCGAGCTGGATGGTGCCGAGCTGCCACGGACGTCCGATGGCGTCGGTGACCTGGAACTCGAGCTTCGGTCCGTAGAACGCCCCTTCGCCCGGGTTGATGTGGTACTTCAGCTCGTTCTTCTCGAGTGCGTTTTTCAGTCCGCCCTCGGCCGCGTCCCAGATCTCGTCAGTGCCGAGGCGTTTCTCGGGGCGGGTGGAAAGGGCGATGCGCACTTCCTTGAAATCGAAAGTGTCGTAAATCTCCTTGATCAGCCGCAGCTCGCGGTCGATCTCGTCCTCGATCTGCTCGGGAGTGACGAAGAGATGCGCGTCGTCCTGGGCGAACGCGCGGACGCGCGCCAGACCGTGGGTCACGCCGGAGCGCTCGTAGCGGTGCAGGCGCGCAAAGTCGGCCAGTCGGATCGGCAGGTCGCGATAGGAGCGTCTCTCCATCGCGTAGATCTGGGTATGGCCGGGACAGTTCATCGGCTTGAGGCCGTACTCCCGCTCGTCCGCCTCGAACATGTACATGTTTTCGCGGTAGTTGTCGTAGTGGCCGGAGATCTTGAACAGCTCGACGTCCCAGACCAGCGGGCTGACGACCTCGCTGTAGTTATCGCGGAAGTAGAACTCGCGGACGAAGTCGATCAGCTCGTTGTAGATGACCGCGCCCTTCGGCAGGAAGTTCGGCATCGCCGGCGCGAACTGCGAGAAGTAGATGAGGTCGAGCTCCTTGCCGATCTTGCGGTGATCGCGCGCCTTCGCGTCCTCGACCCGCTTCAGGTATGCCTCGAGCTGTTCCTTGTCCGCCCACGCGGTGCCGTAGATGCGCTGCAGCATCGCGTTGCGCTCATCGCCGCGCCAGTACGCGCCGGCGACGGAGAGGAGCTTGAATGCGCCGAGGCGGCCGGTGGAGGGGACGTGCGGTCCGCGGCAGAGATCGAACCATTCGCCTTGCCGGTAGACCGACAGCGGCTCGTCACCCGGGATGCCCTGGATGATCTCGACTTTGTACTTCTCGCCGAGCTCTTCGAAGGTTTTGATCGCCTCGTCGCGCGACAGCTCCTCGCGGCGGATCGGTAGATCGCGACCGGCGATCTCGGTCATCTTCGCCTCGATCGCGCGAAGGTCTTCGTCGCTGAACGGACGGTCGGTGCCGAAGTCGTAAAAGAAACCGTTCTCGATCACCGGTCCGATGGTGACCTGGGTTCCGGGGAAGAGCTCCTGGACGGCCATCGCCATCAGGTGTGCGGTGGAGTGGCGGATGGTGTCGATTCCCTCATCCGATTTCGGGGTGACGATCTCGACCCTGGCGCCGTCGGGCACAGGGGTGTAGACGTCGACGACCTTGCCGTTGACCTTGCCGGCGATCGCGTCCTTCGCCAGACGCTTGCCGATCGAAGCGGCGACGTCGGCGACGCTGGCGCCTTCGGGGACTTCTCTCATCGAGCCATCGGGAAGTTGAACGTGCATGTTGACCTCAGAAAATGAAAACAGGGCCGATTGGCCCTGTCGATTCGTTCTTTTTGGGATTAGAAGACGATCAGCGACAGGGCGGACGCGTGTCCGTCGTTCGAGTCTGCAGGGTCGTCGTCGTTCGGTTCATGGCGCAGGTCGCGCAGTATAGCACGCGAGATCACAGACGAATTCGGCCCGGCCGACGCATTATCCGATGGGTCAACCGACGTCCGGATCTCATGAAAAAACGATTCTCCATCGTGGCGCTCGCCGTCGCGCTGTCCCTCTCCGCGCAGGAGCAGTCACTGCTCCGCTTCTACAACAACGATGCAGCCGCGCCGCGCGACGTGCTCGTGACGTGCGGCGGCAGCGAGCGGACGATCACCATCGCGCCGCATGCATCCGCAGACATCGAATCGGCCTGCACGTTCATCACGCCGCCCGACGTCACCGCGGTCCGCGCCGACGCGGAGCAGCAGTGGAACGCCATCGCGAACGACTCCTGCCCGTCGATTCCGTTGCTGCTGCCGCCGTTCGGCTGCGCATCAGGCGCGGCGAGCGTGGCGGTGAACGACATCCCGGGCGCGACATACTCGTGGACGGTCGACGGAGCATCGATCACGTCGGGCAACGGCAGCAGCCGGATCGAGTTGAAACTCGGCACGGGTGAGTCCGCGAAGGTGTCGGTCTCCGTGCACGCCGGCGATTGCACGACGACGTCGGACGGTGTCATCAAGCTGGCGACTGCGCCGATCGTGCACGATCTTGCGATCAACAGCGGGCAGGTCTTCCAGCCGGCGACGATCACGTGGCAGCACGAAGGCGACGTCAGATCGCAGTCGCTGAGCGGCACCGACTTCGACGGTCCGGTCGCGCTCGCGCCGGACGCCACGAGCTACACCTACACGCCGAACACCGAGGGAAGCAAAGTCGTCGTGCTCGAAGCGGTATCGGTGACGCCGGTGGGCACGACGGCCGGCGGCCGGCGCCGCGCGACGGCGACGCGGCCGGTGAATGCGACCACCTGCTCCAATGCGGCCGCACGGCTCGAGTACGCGATCGGCAACTGTCAGCTGCCGGATTTCCGCGTCACCGTTCCCTCGGCCGTGAAGCCGGGCGGCACCTTCACCGCGGAGATCAACCTGGTCGCGACGCCGGGCATGTCGTTCAAGTGGACCGTCACGAACGGAACGCCGGCCGGACTGACCGATCGCCGCACCATCACCATCGTCGCCGGCGCGAGCGGTCAGGTTTCGGTGAGCGTGGAAGTCCGCACGACCGAGACCTGTGCGTCGACGTTGAAGAAGAGCGTCGAGATCACGAGCTCGTGCGGCAATCCGACGGCGACCGTCGCGCCGCTCGTCTCCGACTGCAGGAAGTCGCAGGTCAAGGCGTCCTTCACCGGACGCGCGCCGTTCACCGGTACGTGGTCGGACGGCCTCGAATTCACGACGAACGAGAACGCCGTCATCCGCGACGTGCAGGCCGGCGGGACGTACACGCTCCGCTCGTTCCACGACGCGATCTGCGACGGCACGATCAACGGCAGCCCGGTGATGAATCCGCCGGGATCGGTGTCGATCTCGATGAAGGGGAGCAAGTGCAGCAACGGGAAAATCGTTGCGAAGTTCATCGGCACGCCTCCTTTCTCCGGCTACTGGTCCGATTCCCGCGAGACGTTCACCACCAACGAAACCAGCGTCGAGCACACGCCGGTGCCGGGAATGCCGACCTATTTCCTCACCGCGTTCCACGACGCGAACTGCACCGATGACAATCAGCTGCGCGTCTCGAACTCGCTGACCATCGCCGACGCGCCGACGGTCGACCTTCGCGTCGAGACGGGATTCTCGACGCTCTGCTCGACGCCGGGCCGCGCCACGACGCTGGTCGCGGACCTCGTCGGCGATCCGCCGATCCACGTGAAGTGGTCCGACGGCCTCGTGCAGGACCTGCCGTACACCCCGGCCCGCCGTCTGATTCTGCCGGACGGCAAGACCTCGGGCAGCACGACGTACTCGATCGTCGAGGCGAGCGATGCGCACTGTCCGGCGGTGATCAGGAACGCATCGCTGACGGTCCGCTTCGCCGACTGGCCGTACGTCGTTCGCCCGAGCGGCGACAACGACAACTTCATGTGCAGCGGCACGACGTCGACCGCGACGCTTCTGTATCCGCCCCCTCCCGGCATCCCGCTCATCTGGAGCATCACGAACGGCACGATCGTCGGCGGACAGGGAACCGGCACGCTGACGTGGAAGACGGGCGCGCCCGGCACCGACGTCACGATCACCGCGAAGTACGACTACGGCATGAGCGACTGCGCGACGACCGGCACCTTGCTGCCGAAGCCGCACGTGCGCTCGACGATGAAGGCGCCGGTGGTCTCGCCGTCGAATATCGAGTGTGAGGCCGGAAAAAGCGTCGATTTCACGCTGCTCGCCGACAACGAAACGGAAGCCTTGAACGTGTATCAGGGATTGACCTCGGAGGTCAGCCTGCCGAAGTGGAAGGACAACCCGGACGGCACTCACACCCTCACGTACACATACACCAACCTCACCGGCGCCGGGACGAAGACGGTCACCATCGACTACTTCAACACCTGCGAGAATCGGAAGCAGGCGTTCTTTACGGTTCTCGTGAAGTAAGGGTGCATAGTTGGCGCGCCGGACCTACCATGTTGGGACAACCCCGACAGCTCACGGAGGTCCGATGCGTCGAGCGCATGCCGTCTGCAGCATCATCCCCCCGCACATCTACCGCCACATCGCGGAGCATGGCGCCGATGACGACCGCCGCCGCGCACGCCTCGCACTCGAGGCGTCGGCGAACACGCGCGGGCAGCGCGAGGCGGTCGCCGGGATGCGCGCCTTCGTCGACGTGAGGGCGGCGCAGGCGGGACGCCAGCGCGCGGTCTACGACGCGAAGCGCAAGCGCGCGCTGCCGGGGACACTCGTACGTGGCGAGGGGGACAACGCGACCGGCGACAAAGCGGCCGATGAGGCGTACGACGGCTCGGGCAGGACGTACGACTTCTACAACAAGGTCTTCCACCGCAACTCGATCGACGGCCGCGGATTGCGCATCGATTCGTCCGTTCATTACTCCGTCGACTTCTCCAACGCGCAGTGGAACGGCCGGCAGATGCTCTACGGCGACGGCGACGGGCGGCTCTTCAACCGCTTCACGGCGGCGCTCGACGTCATCGGCCACGAGCTGACGCACGGCGTGACGCAGTACAGCGCGGCGCTCGAGTATCACGACCAGCCGGGCGCATTGAACGAGCATTTCTCCGATGTCTTCGGCATCCTCGTGAAGCAGCACGCGCTCAAACAGACGGCGAAGAAATCGGACTGGCTGATCGGCGTCGGCATCTTTTCCTCGAGCGTGCGAGGCGACGCCGTCCGCTCCATGAAAGCGCCCGGCACCGCGTACAACGATCCGACCATCGGCCGGGATCCGCAGCCGGCGCACATGAGCAATTACGTGAAGACGCACGACGACTCCGGCGGCGTCCACATCAACTCCGGCATCCCGAACCATGCCTTCTACCTCCTCGCCACCGCCCTCGGCGGAAACGCGTGGGATGTCGCGGGGAAGATCTGGTACGTGACGCTCACGCAGAAGCTCGGTCACACCGCCGATTTCCAGCGATGCGCCAACGCGACGTTCACCGTCGCCGGCGAGCTGCACGGCAAGGGCAGCGAGCCGCAGCAGGCGGTCGCCGCGGCATGGAAAGCCGTGGGGATCGAGATCTCCGCGAAGGTGGCGGCAGGCGAGAAGCGAATCCCGATCCGCCGCGCGCGCCCGATTCTGCCGGCGTTCGAGCCCGCGACCGGCGGCGCGGAGTTCCCGGCCGACGCGGCGCGATAGCGTCGGTTTCTCCGGTCGTCGCTCCACGAAGGTCTCGAAGCTCACCCGCACGGGAGGAAAGAATGAAAGCATCTATGTTCTATCGAATCGCGGCTGTTCTTCTTCTGCTTTTCGCGGTGGGACATACTCTCGGCTTTCGCCAGTCAGATCCGAAGTGGGGAGTTGATGCGCTTCTCGGCTCAATGCGGTCTGTTCACTTTGACATGCAGGGGTTCGACCGCACGTACTGGGACCTCTTTGTCGCGGCCGGATTTTCTGTCGGCGTGTTTTATCTATTCGCGGCGATATTGGCATGGCAGTTAGGTGGCCTTCCGGCAGCGGCTTTGGCATGCATGCGCGGAACTGCGTGGGCCTTTGCCCTATGCTTTGCTGCCATCACGGTTGTGAGCTTGAGATATCTCTTCAGCATTCCCATCGCGTTCTCAATCGTGATTACGTTATGTTTGACCGCGGCGGCATGGCTTTCGCCGAGGCAAGTTTCCACGCCTCCATGCCCGCCGGCCGAGCCGGCTAAATCGGCGCGAGACGGACTGTCGTCCTGAAACGTTTGGCCGATGAGCGTCACTATCATTTCAGGTCGTTCTATGGAGGCACTTTCCATCACGTCCAATCAGGAACACTACATGCCTGAACTTCACACTTTTTCCAGGTCGGCGCAACAGCTCGCCCGGAATCCCCTTGGCGTCATAGCACTCTTCATCGTGCTGATCTACGGCTTCGCATCGTCAGTCGTCGGCCTCAGCGGCCTCCAGGCTGGCGAACGAGCTCCGATCGTCTGGTTTCTCGTCGTCTTCCCAGTTCTCGTTCTCGGTGTATTTTCCTGGCTCGTCAGCCGGCATCACACGAAGTTGTATTCACCGTCGGACTATCGTCAGGACTCTTCATTCATCGAGGCCTCTGTCGAACAGCTGGAAGTGGCGGCAGCTCTCGGTGCGGCCACCGCCCGTCGACTGGAAACTGAAGGTCACCCGGACGAGACAGCGCACGAGGCTCGCAAGACGGTCAACCGTGTCGCAAGACTGATCACTCCTACCGCGCTATTGTCGGCACGCGCTCGCAGGATCCTATGGGTCGACGCTCACATGAATGACAGCGTATTCGAGCGCGAGGCGCTGCAGGCCCTGGGTTTTGCAGTCGTGGTTGCGCAAACGACCCAGGAGGCGATCGCCGCGTTTGAACGTGAGGCCTTTGACATTGTTGTTTCGGACATGTGCAGGCCGCCCGATTTGCGCGCGGGCTTTACATTGCTCAGTCAACTTCGAAACTACAACATCCCGGTCGCGTACATTCTGTATACGCGGGCCACGACGCCTGACCAGCAATCGGAGGCTTGGAAGCGCGGAGCACTTGGAATCATCAACCGCCCCGGCGATCTCGTCGCTTTGATCATCCAGACCACGGCATCAGACGCTGACGCGGCCTGACTCGAGGCAGCACCTCAGACGCAGGTCGATGGGAGCCTCAGTCTTCGCTGCGATACAGAGGCGCCCAACCGTCGTTGTTCGCGAACAGGCGCATGCATCGGATACGCTTCTCGTCGGTGAGGTAAAACCGGTGATACTTGTGCGCCGGAATGACAATCATGTCACCCTCAGTAACCTCGATACGGATCCATCGATCAGTGCTGTCCCGAATGTCGAATATGCCGTCGCCATCGAGCACGAAACGCACCTCGTCTTCGGTGTGATAGTGCTCTCTGTCGAATTTCGCGCAAATCACGTCGATATTCGGCGTATCCGATGACAACTCGACCACATCCCGGTCGACGTATCGATGTTCCAGCATGATCTTTTCGATTGCTGCCGCACGTTCCGCCTCGTCGGGCGATACGCCCCACGACAACACTCCCTGGCCGGCAAGTTCCTCCGCGCTGATCGTCCGGTCCTGATGATCGAGAGGATATGCTCGCATTTACTAAGCTCCTTCGTAAAGCGTTGGGAGGCCCAACCGGCGCATCTCGACGGCCGTTCGGAATAGATAGTCGTAACACTCGGCGTGTCTCTTGGCGCTGATCCAATCGGCTCCCCAAACGTACACACCATGCCGGCGCACCAATACGGCCTGTGCCGACGGATACTGCAGGATGGCTCGTTCGAGCGCGTCAGCAAGATCGCATTCGCGAGCGGTATTCTCGATGATCGGCACGACGAGGGTATCGTGATAGCCCATGCCCTCGATTCCCTTGATCATCTCCAGGTGCGAGATTGAGAACTCCGAGTCGAACAGTAGCGTTGCAGTCACTGCGTGCAGCGAGTGGCTATGAATGACCGCGCCCGCTTTTCGGAGATTAATTGCTTTCAAGAAGAGCGAGCAACACTCCGAAGGGCGAAGCGACGAGTCCGCCGGTTGCGAAACGACTGCACCATCCAGTGCGATCGTGAACATCTGCTCCGGCAGCATGCGTTCCTTCTGCACGCCGCTCGGAGCAACAACCACGTGCTCACCGTCGCGGATGCAGATACCGCCACCAGTGCCACTTACCCAACCGAGGTCGTAGAACGATCTCGCCAGGTCACAAATGAGCGCACGGGGATCGCTGTCGGGCATCTTCAGCACAAACCACCGATTGTGCCGCGCGATTTTACCATTCCCGGCGCGGTTCGGAGGCCGAGCCGCCTCGTGTATGCTCGAAGTCCATGGCGCTAACCGCAACGATGCATACGTTCGCGATCGAACTGGCCGATGTGGACCGTGCCGTGTACGAAAAGTTGGACTTACGAGTGGCGCGTCAACCCTCGGAGACGGCCGAGTACATGCTGAGCAGAGTTCTGGCGTACTGCCTGGAGTACACGGAAGGCATATCGTTCACGGAGGGTGTAGCTGCGGCGGACGAACCGGCGGTCCTTGTCCGTGATCTCACCGGCCGGATCACAACCTGGATCGAGGTGGGCGCGCCGGACGCAGCTCGAATTCATCGTGCTTCCAAGTTGGCCGCCAGAGTCGCTGTGTACACGCATCGTTCAATCAAGGTGGTCATGGACCAGTTGTCGGCGAAGGCGATTTATCGTGCCGACGAGATTCCTGTTTTCACCTTTGATTCCGGCTTTATCGAGCAGGTAACCGCGATGATCGCGCGCAGAAACGTTCTCGCGCTGACTGTCACGGAGCGCCAACTCTATCTGGACATTGACGGTCGAACGCTCACGACATCGATCATGCAGCACCAACTTTCCCCATAGTGGCCTGCCGTGCCGGTTCACCGAAATCCATGTAACCTCGACACCGATACTCGTGGTACATTTCGCAGGAATTCCGGACAAGAGGCTGAATGAGATGAACGAGAGCATTACCGCCCGTCCTACCGCACCGTTTACGGTTTTCTACCGGACAGCGACGGGCGAAGGGGGTTTCATCTGCCGTTCATGCCCCGTTCATCGCAATGATGTCTTCGCGCGGCTCGGCGATGCGTTTGCCGCCGCGGCGCAGCATCTGAATCTCTGCCGCGCCGCCGTCCGTCACCGTCCGGTCGAAGGCAGTGCCCTCATCGACGGCGTCATGCATGGCGTCGTTCTGCGGGAGGGAATCATGATTCTTGCGCTGGACACCGTTTTCCGCGCGGCCCCGTCGCCGATACGCGTCGTCGCGTAACTACACCGCGTCCGCGTCCGTCGCGAACAGCTCCCGGATCCGCGTCGCGATCGCCGGCTCGTCCACCGTCGCAGCGATCTCATTGGCGATCTCCCGCAACTGGATCTGGTCGATCGGCGTCTCCGCGCGGAAGCGGCGGCGCAGCGTGATGGTGGCGAGGTTGAACTTCGCCGTGGAGAGGCGGGCGAGCTCGGGGAGCTCCTCGAGGAGTTTCGCCAGCGGGCGATTGCTCAGGGTGTCGGCGAATTGCGCCATCTCCCAGAACGTCAACGCGGTGCGGCCGCGGCGGATCAGCGTCGAATCACATTCCTGCTGGATCATGGGCGCTCCTCACGAGATCAATGCGGTTTCGGCTGACGGCAACAGCCAGTCCTCGATCGCCATCGGCTCGCCGTACAGGTAACCCTGCAGCAGATTGCAATGGTTCTGCCGGAGGAATGCCGCCTGCTCCTCCGTCTCCACGCCTTCGGCGATCACTTCCATCTCCAGGCTGTGCGCCACGCCGATCACCGCGGCGACGATCGCCGCGTCGGAACGGTCGGTGGTCACGTTGCTGACGAACGCCTTGTCCACCTTCACCGTCGAGACGGGGAACTGCTTGAGGTACGCGAGCGATGAATAGCCGGTGCCGATGTCGTCGATCGACACGCGCACGCCTGCATCGCGGAGTCCCCGCAGCAGCACGCTCGTCGCTTCCGGATCCTGCGCCGCGACGCTCTCCGTGATCTCCAGCTCCAGCAGGTCAGGCCGCAGTCCGGTCTCGGCGAGGATGCGGTTCACCGTCGTCGCGAACTCCGCGCGCTGCAACTGCTTCTGCGAGATGTTCACCGCCACGCGCACGCCTTCCATGCCGCGCTGCTGCCACGCCGCGGCGTCGGTGCAGGCGCGCTCCAGCACCCAGTCGCCGAGGGGGATGATCAACCCGGTCTCCTCGGCGATGCGGATGAAATCGATCGGCAGGAGCAGTCCGCGCTCCGGATGCCGCCAGCGCAGGAGCGCTTCGAAGGCGATGAAGCGCCGATCGACGGCGTCGACGATCGGCTGATAGTGCAGCAGGAAATCGCCATCCTCCACCGACGTCCGCAGGCTGTTCTCCACGATGAAGCGCTCGGTGGCGCGGCGATTCAGCTCGACCGTCGACACGCGGTACGTGTTGCGTCCCATCTGCTTCGCCTCGAACAGCGCGCTGTCGGCGCTCTTCATCAGCGACTCTTCGTCGATGCCGTCGGCGGGGAAGAGAGCGATGCCGATGCTCGCCGTGAGGAAGATCTCGCGCGTGCCGATGGAGAGCGGCTTGGCGATGGTGTGCAACAGCTTGCGGGCGATGCGCTCGACGTCGGCGGTGCTGACCACGTCGGCGATCAGAATCTGGAACTCGTCGCCGCCGGGACGGGCCAGCGTGTCGCCCTTGCGCAGCACTGACGAGAGGCGCTCCGCCATCAGCACAAGCGCTTCGTCGCCGAACGTGTGGCCGAGGGTGTCGTTGAGCTTCTTGAAGTCGTCGAGGTCGATGAAGATCACGGCGGCGTTGCGCTGATTGCGCCGCGCGTGCGCGATGCCGATGCGGACGCGGTCGCGGAAGAGTTGGCGGTTCGGGAGGCAGGTGAGGACGTCGTGGTACGCGTGGAACCTGATCTGCTCCTCGGCGCGCTTCAGATCGTTGATGTCGACGACCGTGCTCTGGAACAGCGTCGCGCCGTCGATCTCGATCCGCGAGACGCTCTCCAGCACGCGCACCGAATCGCCGTTTGCCTTCTTCAGATTCAGCTCGACGCCGGGGATGGTGAGCGCCGAGGCGAGCATGTTGTTGATCTCGATCCGCTCGGCCGGGACGATGTGGAATTGCCCGATGTGCTTGCCGATCAGCATCGCCGGCGACGCCACGCCGAGCATCCGCGCGAACGCCTGGTTGCAGTCGGTGATCGTCCCGGTGGTGTTGCAGGTGTAGACGCCCGCGAGGTTGCGCTCGAAGAGCATCCGGTAGCGCTTCTCCGACGCCTCCACCGCGCGCTGCACCTCGCGCGCCGAGGTGGCATCGCGGAACGTCCAGATGCGGCCGACGATCTCGCCGTCGATGCGGTGGGGGACCGAGCAGCGCTCCAGAATCCGTCCGTCCTTCAGCTCCAGTACGTCGGACGTCTTCGATTCGTTCAGCCAGTCGAACGCACGTGCGCGTGCCCGGAAGTCGTCCGGATCGACGAGCTGATTGATGGCGTGTGACAGCAGGTCCCTGTCGCGCGACTTCGACGCCAGCTCCTGCGAGACGTTCCACATCTCCGCGGCGCGCCGGTTGTAGAGGACGATGCGGCCGTCGCGGTCGAGGACGAGGATCCCTTCTTCCGTCGAGTCGATCGTCGAGCGCAGCAGCGCGACGCTCCGCTTCAACGTCTCTTCGGTCCTGCGCTGGTGGTGGCGGGCGCGGAATACGACTCCGGCGATCGCGGCAAATGCGATGAGAAAGACTGCGAACGTGAGCGGCAGGGTCATCGCACCGGCAGCGGGGAATCAGGGGTCTTGGACGTAGATTGCCACGTTTCCCGCCGATCGTCACTCTCTGGTTTGTTTCGCCTGACGCAATTTCGGCCTTCAGTTTTTGCAAGATACAGCGCGCGATCGGCCGCCTCGACCAGCCGCATCGCGGTGTCGATCCCCTTCGCCGGGAACGCTGCGACGCCGATGCTCACCGTCACGCGCGGAGGTCCGCCCGTCATGTCGAGCGGTGTCTGGGCGATCGAGACGCGCAGCCGCTCGGCCAGCATGAACGCCTCCTCCAGCGTCGTCTCCGGCAGGATGATGGCGAACTCCTCGCCGCCGTATCGCGAGAGGATGTCGGACGAGCGGATGCCCTGCGCGATCATCGTCGAGATCTCCGCGAGCACCAGGTCGCCGATGCGGTGGCCGAACGTGTCGTTCACCTTCTTGAAGTTGTCGAGATCGAGCATGGCCATGGCCAGCGATCGCTGATGGCGCACCGCGAGATCGAAGTGGCGGCGGATCTCCGTCTCGAAGAAGCGGTAGTTGAAGACCTGCGTCAGCGCGTCGATGACGGAGAGCTGTTCGAGGATGAAGAGCCGCGCCAGGAGCGTCTTCTGGCTGGCCACGGAGCGGCGGATCGCGCGAAGGCGTGCGGCGAGCTCGCTGGCGTCGATCGGCTTGCCGATGTACTCGTCCGCTCCCGCCTCGAAGCCGCGCATCTTCTCTTCGTGCGACTGCAGAGCGCTGAGGATGACGACATAGCGATGCGTTTCCGCCTGGCCGGAGGTGGCGAGGCGGCAGAGCTCCAGGCCGTCGCCGTCCGGAAGGCGGCGATCGATGATGGCGATGTCCCACGGATACTCGCGCAGGATGCGCGTCCCCTCGGCGATCGACCCTGCTTCGAGCACCACGCCGCCGGCCCGCTTGCCGATGGCGGCGAGCAGTTCCCGCACCGCGGGATCGTCATCGATGACCGCGATGACACAGGGATCGGGCTGCGGCATGAGGTCGCATTTATGCAATCCATACGCCCTTGGCAGCCTTGGACTGCGGCGGCCATGCCGCCGCCCTCAATGCGCGTGCAAAGGGCGGCGGCATGGCCGCCGCAGTCCGAGGTCAGCAGATCGAATCGAGCCGCCGCACCGCTTCTATCACCCGCGGCACTTCCGGCGTCACCTTAGTCGCCTGAATGGCGGTCGCCACCTCGCGGATCGTATTGGCGAGGCGGAGGACGTCGAACGGCTTGCGGATGATGGCGTGGGCGTGATGCGCGGGGATTCGTTCGAAGACGAGATCGTCGAAGGCGGTGACGACGAAGATCACCGGCACGCCGTCGCGCGCGTCGCTGTGGAACTGTTCGAGGAACGCGAAGCCGTCGACGCGCGGCATCATCAGGTCGAGCACGATCACGGCGTACTCGTGGATCGCGGTGAGGCGGAGCGCCTCTTCGCCGTCATCGGCTGCATCGACCAGCAACGGCTCGCGGCGCAACGTGGTGAGGAGCAGACCTCGAATCGACTCGTCGTCCTCGACGATGAGGACCCTGGGGAGAGAAAGCATGCCGGGGTGGTATGAACATTGGCACCCGGGGGATTTGATTGCCAACAAAAACGCCGCCCGGAAGGCGGCGTGGATTGGTGTCTTTGGTAGGCTCTAGCGGACTCGAACCGCTGACCCCCACCGTGTCAAGGTGGTGCTCTAACCAACTGAGCTAAGAGCCTGTTGAATCAGTATCTGCCGCCAACGAACGAGGTTTTGTACCTATTCCCTCGGCGGGGACGAGAGCATAACCGGGATGCCGTTCAGCAGTCTAGAGCCTTGCGCAGCTTGCTCTTGGCGCGCATGTAGAGCGGTCCGACCGATCCGATCGGCAGGGCCAGCGACGCGCTGACGTCGGCGTAGCTCCGTCCCTCGATGGCGATCTGCATGCAGAGCTCGCGCGACCGCTCGTCGAGACGTCCCATCGCCTGGCGGACGATCATGCGCGTGTCGTTGTCGGCGACGTTCGTGTCGGTCAGCGAGTCGAGCAGCTCGCCGTCGTTCTCCGTCTGCCGGCGGCGCATCCGGTCGAGCTGCTGGAGGCAGAGCTTCGATACCGTTCCGGCCAGCCAGGTGCGCGGCGTCCGGACGTAGCCGCGCTTCTCCAGGAAGAGCAGCCAGGCGTCCTGCACCACATCCTCCGCCTGCTGCGCCGACAGCCCGAAACGCCGCTGCGGGATCGAGCGGAGGACCTTCGATGTGTGGAGGTAGAGCGCTTCGAGATCGACGTGCTCTGCCGCGTCGGCGGCCCATTCGATCTCCGCGAGGACTTCGAGGATGGCCTGGAGGATCACATCGTCGCCGCCCGCCTTGAACACCACGCGGTTCGAGCCGCGCTCGAGCACCTCGGCCGCCATCTCCGGCGTGGCGTAGCCGGTCATCGTGATGATGCGCGACGCCGGGCTGACGCGGCGGATCTCGTCGATCATCAGCAGCCCTTCTTCGCACGTCTCGAGGCAGAGGTCGGCGACGATGACCGGGTAGTGCTCCTCGACCAACATCGCCGTCGCGGTGCGGCGGTCGTTCGCGCCGACTGCATCGAGATGCTCGATCTGCAGCCAGGCCGTGAGACCGTCGACAATCATCGGTTCGTCGTCAATGACCAGCACTCGTTGCTCCATCGCTCTTCTCCTGGCTCCTCTTAGACCAAGAGAAGTGCCAGATCGCGAATGTAGCTAAGCCATTGATGAAACTAGTTTTAATGGTTTATTGAGGTTTCGCCGCTGTCCGGAAATCAGACGCCCGTGCGGATTGTGGTTGGTTGGGGTCGCATCTGGAAACTCAACTTAACGCGCCCGTTAAGTTGAGTTTCCAGATGCGACCCCAACCGCTCGGCGGCGGGGGGATTGGGGAGCTGCGACCAGGCGGATCGCGTAGGGGCCGGCGTCCTGGCCGGCGGTGAGGGGGATGGGGGCGCCGGGGTAGGTGCCGTTTGCGTAGCGATGCGTTGGGTCGGCGGCGGCGAGGGAGTACGAGCCGGGGGGGAGGGCGAGGCGGAAGGCGCCGGTGTCGTCGGTGGTCGTCTCGGCGATGGTGCGGAACGCGGGGTCGTAGGCGAAGACCGCGATGCCGGCGAGCGGCGCGAATGTCGTGGCGTCGGTGACCGATCCGCTGATGCGGCCCGCGTCGGTGAGCGCGAAGTCGGCGGTCACCGACGCGCCCTCGATCAGCGGAAGAGCTGCCGTGGTGTCGAATGTCTGCGCATCGAGGTAGTACGCGGTCGCGAAGTGCAGCGCGTTGTCGAACGCGAGCAGCTTCACGGTCGCCGGTGCGAGGAGCAAGGCGTACGTGCCGTCGGCGTTCGTTTGGGTTGATGACAGCAGATGTCCGGTCAGGTCGTATGCGCCGACTGTCATCGCCGCGAGTACGTTGCCGGTCGCACGTGACGTCACGCGCCCCGTCACGCGCGCGCCGCGGATCAGCGTGAAATCGAAGCTGCCGATCGTCTGCTGCGCGATGGCGTGCACGACCGACGGCCAGCTCTGCGGCAGATAGTCGAGCGCGGGATCGAAGACGCCGAGGCGGAAATCGCCCGGCGGCACGACGAGCGTGTACGCGCCGCTCGCGATCGTGAACGCGCGGATCGTGCCGTCCGCGTTGTATGCGACGACCGTCATCGGAAGCACCGGTTTCACGCTGCCGGTGAGGTGTCCGCCGCGCTCCATCGTCGCGTTCACCGCGGTCGTTTGTCCGGCGATGGTCGACACCGGCTCTTCGACGGAGAACGACTCCGCGTCGGGCACGAACGTCGTTGCGTAATTGCCCGCCGGATCGTCGATCACGACGCGCAGCGCTCCCGGTCGCGAGGCGAGCGCGTAGCGGCCGTCGGCAGCTGTCGTCGCGCGTCCCGCGACGCTGCCGTCATTCGCGTACGCCGTCACGCGCATCGATGCGAGTGGCGCATGCGTCGTGCGATCGGTGATCGCGCCGCTGACCTTCGCGGCGAGCGGCAGCGCGATGTCGACGTTCACCGATTCCGTCGACGCGATCGATACGACCGCCGCCGCGTCGAACGTGCTCGCGTTCCGATAGAACGTCGTGGCGTACGCCAGCGCCGGGTCGAACGCCGCGATCTTGTAATTGCCCGGCGGCAGCGGAAGGGCGAAGCCGCCGGTGCTGTCGGTGTTCGTGAATCCGCGCCGCGTCCCCGAGAGGTTGTACGCCGCGACCGTCATGTTTGGCGCGGCCGACACGTGTCCCGCCGCGTAGCCCGCGCGCGGGAGCCGGAAGTTGATGTTCGTCAGGTTCTGCGAAACCGTCAGCGTCGCCGACGTCTCGAACGACTCCGCGTCGGCGTAGAACGACGTGGCGAACGTCCCTGCCGGATCGTACGCGAGGATGCGATACGAGCCGTTCGGCACCGTCAGCGAGTACGTCCCGTTGTTCGCGCTCGAGGTCGAAAGCTGCAGCACGCCCGCGCTCGTGTAGACGTCGACGCTCATCCCGCCGAGCGGCTGGCCGGTGTCACCCGTCACCGTTCCGCTGATCGTTGCGCTGATCGGGGCGGCGCCGGCGGCGAGGGTCAAGACGAGCGTGCAGAAGAGGGCGAGAGATCTCATCGTCCGGCGAGACGAAGCACGCTCATGGTCCGCGCGTCCTGCAGCGGACTCCAGTTCAGCGGCGTCGCCGACAGCGTCACGTCGTGCGCCTGATTGAAGAAGATGATGGAGCGGATCGCGCCGTATTTTTCGTGCGCGTCGCGCAGCGCCTGCTCGTACCACTGCGCTGCGTCGCCGCCGCTCGTCACGCTGCCGAACTCCGTGATCATGATCGGCTTGTGCAGCTTCAGCAGCGCCGGATAGGCCTTCTCGATGATCTGGTGAAACGTCCACCAGCGCGACCACGGCGCGGTGTCGCCGTAATTCAGGACGCCGGTGCCGATCCAGTCGACCCACTCGTCGCCCGGGTAGTAGTACTCGAACCATGGCATCGAGATGTGCGGCGACCAGACCCAGAGCACGTTCGTGGCGTTCATCTTCTGAAAGATGAGATGGACGTGCTTCCACGCGGCGATGAAGTCGTCGGGACGATTGCCGTTCTGCGGTCCCCACGGATAGCGATACGGGTCGTTCATCTCGTGCGCGAAACGGAGGAAGAGCGGCTTGCGATACTGCGCCGCCGAGGCGGCCCAGCGCGTGACGTAGAAGTCGTAGTCGCCGCGCGCGATGGCCGCGAGGCTGGCGTACTCGCGCTCCGCCGGAGACGGCAGGTTCGGGCGCAGCGCGGGATCGAAGTCCTTCACCCACGGCTCCCACGTGATCATCGGAATCGAGCCGAGGCGATCGATGGTCGAGGCCGCGCGAAGCGGAAAGTCGGCTTCGTCAGGACGATCGCCCCACGCCTGGTAGAACGAGATGACGGCGAACGGCTGGCCGATGCGACTCTCGAGCGCGGTGATGCCGGCGAACGACTCCGGCAGCGCGCCGTCGAACGCGCCGTAGAGCATCTTCGACGGATTGCGCAGCACCGCCGCGCTGAGCGACGGATACGCGCGCGCCACATCCTCGCGCCGCATGTGCGGCTGCACGTGCTCGCGCGCGTCGGCCTCGCGATCGGAGAGCGTCTGGCCGAAATCGGCGACGCTGTTGCGCACGGCGGCGAACGTGGTGCCGAACGCTCCGTCGAAGCCGCGCTGCACGATGAAGCCGATCAGCAGCAGCCAGCCGAGGGAGAAGAATGCGAACTGATAGCGGCGCCTGGTCATCACTCGAGTCAATGCTCGCGATCTTTCCACGCGGCGTAGATTCGTCCGCTCATGAACACCACATTGATCATCAGGAAACCGATCATGCCCGCCGCGACTTCGGTCGTGATCCTTACCTCGGCTTCGGACATCAGATAAAGCCTGCGGATGATGACGGCCGCGAGCGTCGCGAGCGATCCGACAGTTATTGTGAGCGGAACTGCCGCCAGGCGCCAGAAATTGCCCGCCTGCCGCGACTTGGCGGTCGGGATGTACGGCACCGCCACGCCGAGAAGCGCGAGGATCAGTCCCTTGAGATAGACGTTCCAGCAGCCGACCTTCAGCAGCATCCCGCGCCAGTGCCAGCCGCGCTCGGTCGCCGGATCGCACAGCCAGCGCTGCGCGAATCGATAGATGACCACGCCGAAGAATCCGACCGGCAGCGCATGCGCGAGATACTCGCTGATGAACATCGCCGCCGGCTGCACGCCGGTCCACAGATAGAGCGCCGGGATCAGGAGATAGATCGGCGTCGTCAGTCCGACGAGGTAGTACGTGCCGATCATCAGGTACGACAGCTTCTGATGCAGCGTGAGCTTCCGGAACGCGCGCGGATATTCTTTGAAGAGCACCTCGTACACGCCGCGCGACCACTTCAGTTGTTGTTTGACGAATGACCCGAGGTCCTCCGGGACGAGTCCGCGCGCGACGATCTTCGGGACGTAAATCGATTTCCAGCCCGCGGCGTGCAGCCGAATCGCCGTGACGAGATCTTCAGCCAGTCCGAGGCCGTGACCGCCGATCGACTCGAGCGCGCTGCGCCGGAACGTGCAGTTCGCGCCGATCGCCACCGCCGTGCCGGTGCCGTGCATCCCCTGCATGATCGGGCCGTAGAACGCGTACGTCTGCTCCGCCGCGGCGCGCGCGACAAACGAGCGCGGCTGGTTGTAGTAGGCCTGCGCCACCTGCACGAACCCGACACGCGGATCGTCGAAATGGCCGAGGACCGGCGCGAAGAATTCGGGGAAGGGGATGTGATCGGGATCGAGCACGAGGATGAATTCCTCGCGCGTCCTCGAAAGTGCTGCGTTGATCTTCCCCGCCTTCGCGCCGGGAAGGCCGATCAGCTCGAGATGGACCGCGCCCTTCTCGCGCGCCAGCTCCGCGAAGCGCGGATCGCCCGTGTCGTCGAGCAGATACGTCGTGTGCGGATAGGCGATCGCGCGCGCCGCCTCGAGCGTCTCGACGAACATCTCGTACGGCTCGCCCGGCGACGACGTGGTGAAGATCGCGACCGACAGTCCTTCCGGCGCGCGCTTCTCCGGCGGCTGTTCGATGTGGAAGAAGTTGTACCAGCCGACCAGCATCCGGGCGATGCCGTACCAGACCGCGGCGGAGAGCATGGCGAAGAGCCATCGATTGCTGACGTGCTCCGCGCGGAACCACCAGAGCGCGAAGAGGACGACGCTCTGCAGCCCGAAGAAGATGAGGATGCCGAGGACGATGCGCGACTTCATCAGAGGCGTCCGCTGAATCCGAAGCGAACGGCGTTGGCGCGGTAGAAGGCCGTCGATTGCCGCTCCACCGTGGCGGTCGCGGTGAAGGTGCCGCGCAGCGGGACGATGAATTCGGCGAACGCGCGCCAGGGATGGAACGTCCCCCCTTCGTCGCGTCCCCAGCCGCCGTCGGCGTGCAGGTTGATCGTCATGCGCCGCGCGTGCAGCGTCGAAGCGACGATGGCGCGGGCCTCGATTTGATTGCGCGGCGTCCAGTACGGGTCGTAGATCGCGCCGTTGAAACGACTCTCGTCGGTGTCGCGATACGACGCGGCGGCGCCGACGGAGAATGAGCGCGTGACGTGCGCGAGATGCCATGCATCGGCGGCGCGTCCGTGATTGCCGTCGAAATAGCGGATCGCGCGCAGCGTGGCGGCCGAGGAGTCGCCGCGCTTCCACGAAAGCGAGGCGACGGTCTCGCTCGGATGTGCGTACAACGAGGAGGCGGTGTAGAGCAGCTCGTGACGATCGATCGCAGCGGTGAGCTGCTTGTACGCGACTTCGAATCCGCCGAGCAGCTCGGTGCGGCCGTCGGGAAAGCGAAAGACGCGCAGCGAGGCGATGCCGTGGATCTGTTTCACCTTCGTGTCGACGCCGAGCGAGGCGAAGGGCGACGTCGCGCGATCGCGTGCGTGCAGCGAGTACGATCCCGCGGTCGCCGTCCACTTCGTGAGCGGATCGGAGAAGCGGGTGTACGAGATCGCCGAGACGAATCTCCGCATCGGCTGATCGTCCGAAACGAGCTCGCTCGTTCCGACGATCACCGGCCGCGTCGCGGGATCGGGGGACGTCGCCAGGGCGACGAACGCGAGCAGGGTGGCGAGCGTCATGCGGAAAGCGACGATACCAATATCGATCCTTTCTCCCCGTCAAGGTCAACAGGTAGCTAAGTTCCTACTTAATCCCGCAATTCGATCATGACGGTTTTGCACTCAAGTTGTCTCCGCAACTTTCGGGAGCTCATGCGTTCCATCCAAGGGGTTTTTATCGTGATCCTCACCATCTCCGCACGCGCGGCGAGCGCGGTTGCCGCGCTCACGTTTTTCTCCTTTTCCGCTTTCGCGGCGGGACCGCCGCTGTTTCCGCAGCCGCTGCACCTCACGCGCGCCGTCGATGATCCGAGCGGGAAGACCTCCGTCGTCGACGAGTACTGCCGCGGGAACTCGGTCATCTCGATCACCGGCGATCGCACGGTCATCGCCGATTACGAGAAACAAACGGTGACGGAGATCGATCGCGCGGGCGGGACGTACAGCGTCACGCCGTTCGCGCAGCTGGCGAACCTCGCCCCGCAGCCGCGAGCGGCGAAGCCGGTGGAAGAGACTTACGCGTACCGCACGATCGGAGCGCGCGCCGCGCACGCGGGAGCGGACTACTACGAGGCCGAGGCGAAGAGTGCCGGGACGCCGATCCGCAAAGTGGAGACGGCGGTCGATCGCTCCGTTGCGCTCTCGCGCGATGCGGCCGAGGTCCTCGCCGGGGCGGCGTATCCGCGCTCGAGAAGCGACGAGAGCGAGATCGTGCTGCACGCCGCGGCTCCCGGCTCCGCCGTGCGCCGGGCGCAGAGCAACGCCACGGGTGGCGCCGCCGCGCAGAGCTACGGGCTCGCCGTCGAGCAGAACGTCACCTACGAATTCGAAGGGCGGACGATGGTCATCAGGAACCGCATCACGCACGTCGGCCATGAAGAACCGTTGCCGTCGCTGACGGCCATTCCGTCCGGCGCCCGTCTCGTCGAATCGCCCGCCGTTCAGGCGCGCAAAGAGCTCGACGAAGCCGATCGTCTTCCCTCCGCTCCCGCTCACAAGTAATCCAAAACGGCTGGACTTCATGAGACCGAAAATCCGGATCACGGGCTTCCTGACCCTTCTCGTCGCCGCCATCGCCTTTCCCTTCGGTCTGCAGGCGCAGACGAACGGTTCGGCGAACATCGCCGCGACCGACGTCCTCATCTCCGGCTCCTCGCTGGCGCTCGAAGACGTCAACGCCACGACCGGATTGAACATCCCGGTCTCCATCCAGACCAGTTTCGGCGGATTGAAAAACGAGCAGGCGCCGGTGGTGCCGGAGCTCACGGCGGTCGGCGACCTGACCGGTCCCGGCATCGAGACGCCGATCCAGCTGCAGACCGCGCCCGGCCATTCGTTCACCATCCCCGGTCTCTCCGCGGAAGGGGTCTACCTGCTGCAGAACGTCCGCCTGATGCGCGGCGGCACGTTCGTGCAGAACGCCGTCCCGTCGAGCGCGGCGATCACCGTCGCCGACATCCTCAAGACCAAGGTCAGCGTCCGCCAGCTCACCGCGGCGGAGCTGCGCGCGCGCGGCATCATGATCGACGCGCGCAACTTCGACGTCTACGAATACACGCTCTCGTTCTTCGTCGGCAATCAGGAAGTGCTCGTTCCTTTCCCGGTGATCGTCGACAAGCGGACGCACGAAGTCACTCCGCTCAACAGCGAGCCGAAGTACTCGCTCCCCGGCTTCAAGAACGCCCCTTCCCCTCCGCGCTGGGGACCGCCCAGCATCACTCCGATGGAGCTGGTGGAGCCAGGCGCTCTTCCCGACCCTCCTCCGCAGGACGATGAAGGGACCCATCCTCCGTCGCGGCCGAGCATTCCCGCCGCGATCGTCATTCCGAACAGCCTCGGCGTTCTCCATTCATTCTTCGCCGTCGCGCTCAGCGTCACGAACAACGCCCCCGCCGGGAGCTCGATCACGCTCGACTCCATCACGGCGACGATGAAGAACCCGCCCGAGCTGCGCGTGGCCGACACCAAGCCCGCGGTCTCGTTCGGACGTCCCGTGCCGCTCGTCGATCCGAACAACGGCAACACGATCCTCATCGCGCAGGGGGAGTACAACGCCGACTGGACGCTCGAAGGGCTGAAGACCGGCACGCACACCTTCACCGTCGAAGTGCACGCCACGTACAAGGCGTCGAGCACCGCCGATCCGATTGCGCTGAAGGGCGTGATCTCGCAGCAGCTGGTCATTCACGATCCGCGCTTCAACATCACCTTCTCCCATCCCGACACGGTCCGCGCCGGCCTCACGTACTCGACCTTCACCTTCGTCACGAACATGACCTCGGTGACGCAGACGATCCGGCTGCGCACCGGCGACGAACTGCCGGCATGCTCCATCGGCGGCGGAGCGGACGTCTGCCGTCTCGATGACGACATCTCGAACATTCCGCTCTGCTCCGCGGATACGTCGGTCGACGTCTGCCGTCCGTCGGACGACCTCAAAGCGGAAGAGCTGACCCTCAAGCCTGGCGCCACGCGCACGCTGATCTATAAGCTGCGCTCGAATCTCACCGGCAACGTCTTCGCCACCGCCGGCACGGTCGACAGCGACGTCATTCACGCCGCGGTGCAGTTGCACATGGGCGTGAGCACGAGCGGGATTCCGCTCTCGCCGGCGACGCTGGTGATGCCGTATTACGCGCAGTATCTCGACCAGCAGTTCATCGCCGACAACCTGCAGCTCCTCGGCCTCGGCTACAGCCTCGCCACCGCGCCGGTGAACCAGGTCACGGCCGCCTTCCCGCGCGTCATCACCACCGACGTGTTCCATCGCGCCGTCGACATCGCGCGCGCCGGGCAACGCATCTTCATCGGCGAGGACAGGCGCGACACGCTCGCCAACCTCACGCTCGATCTCCTCGGCAACGGCGGCGGCAACAAGCTGATCGAGTGGGATGAATTGCGGCGCGAGGAGTACAGCGGACGCGTTGCCGGCGCCGCGCTCGGACGTCAGCTCGAAGCCGCGTCGCTCCCCGCGTCGTCCGACTTCGACACGTTCCTCGCGCGCTTCGGCCAGACCACCGCGCATCGCGCGCCGTACCTCGTCGCCGTCACGCACGGCGCGCCGGTGACCGGCAACGACCGGCCGTACGCGCTGTCGCTGAAGGGCGTGGCGACGCATGCACTGCTCGATGTGCCGAACGAATTGGCGACCGAGGCGGGCCTCGGCAAGCGCGAGGTCGCGTTCGGAGATCTGACGAAGCTCACCAGCGTCGACCATGCGCGGACCGGCGAGATGGCGGCGGTCGGTCTCTGGAGCGAGAACTACGAGCTCACCGTTACTCCCGCGGCGGGCAGCTCCTTCACGCTCGACGTGCTCTATCCGTCGACCACCGCCACGCGCATTCAACACGCCGTCGTCAGCGTCACCAACGCCAGCGGCAGGCCGCTCAAGGCGCTGCTCGATCCAGCGAGCGCGATGGTCACGCTCCTCGAGGAAGGCGGCAGCGCGAGCTACAGCGCGAATGCCACGACGATCCTCCCGGCACCGCTGGCGATCGTCGCCGCGCATCAGGACCTGCACCTCGACAACGACGGACACAAGGTCTCGGTGCTCTTCAATCGTCCCGTCGACGCGGCGACCGATTACAAGACGAAGTTCGCCGGCAAGGTGAACTTCCATCAGGGATCGATCACCTACAACGGACCGCGCGGCGTCGATGCGGCCGCGCTGCAGGACGACGAGCGGACGTTGAACCTGACGTTCGATCACTCGCTGTCGACGAACGCCGCGTATTCGATTCAGGTGCAGCCGGTCACCGATCCGCTCAGCGGCTCGCCGGTCAGCTTAACCGACGTCGTGCCGGTCATCGACAACAACCGTCCGGCCGGCATCATCTACGGCCGCGTGCTGCGCGGCGACAACTCGATCGTGCCGGGCGCGCAGGTCACGCTGAAGTCGATCTCGTCGCAAGGCATGCAGTACGACGTTGCGTCGTCCGACAAGGCCGACTTCCTGTTCGAGTACATCCTCCGCGACGTCGCCAACGGCGTCGGCGGCGCGTACCAGCTGCAAGCGGTCGACGAGAACGGGAAGCACGTGAGCGTCAACGGCGCCATCCGGCTCACCGGCATCGTCGAGACCGTGAACCTCGTCTACCTCGGACGCGGAAGCGCCGAGGGGCGGGTCACGTACGACAACGGCGAGGTCGTGCCGAACGCGAAGATCGTCATCGGCTCGACGCTCTTCAATCAATTCCGCAACACCATCACCGGCAGCGACGGGCGCTATCACGTCAGCGATCTGCCGGTCGGTCCGCTCACCTTCAGTGCCACCGACGCGTCGGGCAACAGCGCGTTCGCCGCATCGGAAGTGCGCTCCGCCGGTGAGATCGTCACGCAGGACCTGTCGATCTACCGCCAGCCGTTCCCCGGCACCGGAAAGATCCGCGGCATCGTCGTCCGCTCCGACAACCAGCAGCCGGTGCCGAACGCGCACGTCGGCGTCTACACGCAGGGCTTCGGCCTCGCCGACGGCTACACCGACGCCGACGGCCGCTTCGAGTTCGACAAGGTGGTGAGCGGTCTCGTCACCGTGCTCGCCGAGGACTATTCGATCTCGCGCAAGACCGTGGGCGAGGACTTCGACCTGGCGAACGATCAGGTCAAGGACCTCACGCTCACGCTGGAGATCGTCGGCGACGAGCCGCTGGCCAACCTCGAGGGCGACGTCGAGGAAGAGAATCCGCTCGCGCCGGGAACGTACTCCAGGGTCCCGGGCGCGCTCGTGCAGATCCAGAACATGCAGGTCGTGACCGCCGACGCCGACGGCCACTTCGTCTACAAATCGCTGCAGCTCACGCAGGCCAACAAGCAAATCTCGGTCTATAACCCGGCGTCGAAGCGCGCGGCATCGACGACCGTGCCGACCCTCGATCCTCTCGTCACGGCGTACCTCCGCATCCCGATCAGAGTCAGCGATGCGTTCGGCACCGGCACCGTGCAGGTGCGCGTGCTCAACGCCGGGGGACAGCCGGTCAGCAATCTGCGCGTCTTCGAGCCCGGATTTCCGACCGTGCCGTTCCAGCCCCTCGGCAACGGCAAATACCAGCTGCGCAACGTGCGCGTCGGCAGCACGGTCCACGTCTGGGCCATCACCACCGGCGACGCCAATGATCCGATCACCAGCCGCTACACCTACGGCGATCAGTACACGAACGGCGACGTCTCCCTCTCCTTCAACGGCCAGACCTCGCTCACCGTCTTTCGCCTTCCGGGGCAGGGGAAGGTGCGCGTCCGCCTCTTCACCGACATCCAGGACATCGGCAACGTCAACCTCACCTACAGGAAGTGGGACGACGAAGAGCAGGGGCTCAAGGAGACGTCGGTCACGCAATCGACGAAAGATCCGGCGACGAACCTCGCGGGCTACGCGATCTTCGACAAGGTTCCGGCGGCCGGCTTCAGCGTCTTCGCGGCGCTGGCGAACTTCGGCTACGACAGCGCGTCGCGGAACTTCGCGTTTGACGGACAGGTCCTCGACATCGACCTGCATGCGAAGAAACTGGCCAGCCTCGCGGGGGTGGTCTACGGCATCGACGGCATCACGCCGATGCCGGGTGTGCCGGTGAAGATGACCGACGGCGCACAGACGCAGACGTCGGTGACGGCGCTCGACGGCAGCTTCAAGTTCGGCAACGTGGCCGCGGGCAACGGCTTCACCATCACGGCCGAGGCGACGGTCGCCGGCATCAGCCGCGTCGGCCGCGCCGACGGCGTCGCACCGTCCATCGGCGGTCCGCTGAACAACATCAGCGTCGTGATGAAGCAGCAAGGCTCCGTCGAGGGCTTCGTCGTCTACTCCGGCTACAAGATCTTCGATCCGGCCGATCCGTCGAAGAACGTGCTCGACACGACGCCGAACGATCCGTCGGACAACGCGCGCGTGCCGCTGGCGCAGTTCTTCCTCCGCGAGCTGAGCTACCCGTACCACTTCTGGGGGAAGGAGACCGCGCCGCTCACGGCCGACATCACCGGCCACTTCATCATCAATAACGTCTTCGTCGGCGACGTCCGCCTGACGGGGTGGTCGCAACAGAATCAGGATCTCCGCGGTGACGGACGGACGACCCTCGTGCAGGAAGGATCGACGGCAGTCGTGTATGCCCAGATCGGCGCGCAGGGCTTCG